>OJIY01000387.1_pt1 | contig 13634 bp, 10 predicted proteins | sample 1596061 | NCBI WGS metagenome assembly OJIY01 (sample SAMEA4350111, study PRJEB24818) | metagenome | biome: human; feature: gut; material: faeces | place: Denmark | collected 2013-09
CGCACAGGCGGAGCCGTCGCCGTTCTTGAAGATGATCAGGGGGCAGTTTTTGCAGATATCCCCACCGGGGAAGTAGTCGCCCGGCCGCGTCACGGAGCTGGAGCCGCTTTTTTTAATGCGCTGGAGCAAGCGGGCCACCACGGCCTCCAGATGCTCGCCGGGGATGAATACATAGGTTTCTCCGCGCTCGGTCTTGCCCGCGTTATATGAGCCGGAACAAGGCGGGCAGTGATTGAATGTCTTCTGCTGCCAGCAAAAAACCGACCCGCCGCACGCCGACGAGCTCATGGTGATCTGCGGCCGCAGGGGGTGCGTATCCGTGGCGGCCATATAGTCCACAGCCAGGTGATAGGCCTGCACACTATCGCAATAAAAATGAATCACATGCGGCGACAGCACGGCCTCGCCCAACGGTCCCACCGCCACCGCCTTGAGGCTGTTCATGGGCATGTGAGGTTTGGAGCGGAGGAAGCGCTCGGTCTGGGCCTCGTCCACACAGTATTTGAGCTGGGACTTCACTTCCTTTTCATCTATTTCGCGCCAGCCGAAGCTGACCTGGGAATTGGTGCAAGCCAGGGTTTCCGCCGTGCCCAAAACAGTCTTGCCCTGCATGCGGGCTGCGGTTTCCCACTGGCAGAAGGTCAGCGGCTTGATCGGCGTCACATATGGGGCGCGGCGTTTGAACTCTTCCACCTCTTCATCCGTAAACAGCCAGGTTACAGCTATGGGATGGTGGTAGAGACGCAACTGATCCATAAGGATGGATTCCAACTCTCGAAAAGAAAGGGGCATGGTTCCTCCTATGCGTTGCAGTATGGATGATGCTGAACTGCTGAAATAACATTGTCCTCCTTGTCTGATGCTCTCCACAGAAAACACTCTCTCCCCTTCTCAGCGCGACTCCCCTGTGACAGCAGTCAATCGTGTCTCTTTGAATGCCGGGATCTTCGTGCCGCCCTTAGCCTGAGATGGCAACCGCGGCATGTGATCAGTTTTTACTCGAAAAGCGCACGTCGGTTGCCGACATCGTCAAGCCTGGCCGAGGAGTAGGCGTCACACCCAACGCATGTCCGCTCCGGCCGTTCATGACGCACATAGCCCGGAAAACCGGCAAGGTAAGGCATTGATTTCACAAATACAGTCGGCTGTAGTAACTATGCCGGACCAAGGCTCACTATGTTCATAATGTTGTGCAATAAAAATTTATGCATAGCTTATCAAATAATAAATGAAAATTTTCAAGGTCCTGGGAATATATTTTTTATACCAGACTAATCTTGTCAAACTAAATAAAATTAAAAATATCAAGAAATATCAATAATATGTTGTATAAACAGCGTATATAGAACAAGTATATAAGCTGATTTTAAATTTTGAGTTGATCTATAATAACACACAATTTTCCCAAACGTTATCACAGATTCTCAAATATGTTTTCCAAAAGCTCAAACGCAGGTACAAAATAACCTTCTCGCCGGTTCGGATTCAAAAAGCAGCCATATAGGATCAGCTAACCGCAATCCCATCAGGCGGTGTGGCCAGCCGCGCTGTTGTCCCGTCGTCGGAGGTCGTGTCCGCATTATTTTTGCTTGGTTGAAGGAAGCTGAGCGCCGCCCCCTCAGAGTCCGGAGGCGCGAATTTTTGGCGGGATTCCGGCTGACGGTAGCCGGTTACAGACTTGTGAAGAAAATGTTGCATCGCATCGCTTCGTCGGAGCGATGCGCAGGCGGATGGCAGACGCCGGGAGAATTCTAAAAAACGCGCTGGCCGTTGCCGTGCCGGCGGCTTATGGATAGCGGCAGTGACTCTAGATGTAGAGTGTCAACACGTTGTTCACCCTGCGCCCAGTTTTGAAGCTGGAGGTTTTCTGCCAAGAGCCGAATGCGGCCGCACATAGTTATAGCGGTATGTCCAGATCGACAGATAATCGGTCCTTTGCCGGGAGTGGGTGTATGTTGGTGCATATGCCCACTCTTTTAATGCTATTTTGATGAACCGTTCCGCTTCACCGTTAGTTTGCGGGCGATAAGGCCGTGTACGTTTGTGTTTTATGCTGAATTCTCGGCAAACATCGCGAAAATTTCATGATTTATAGCAAGCGCCATTGTCCGTAAGCACGCGCTCTACTTTAATCCCATGTGAGGCATACCACGCAACGGCAAACCATAAGAATTTCACTGCTGATTCTGCGGTTTCATCCGAGAATATTGCCGCATATGCAAGGCGGGATGCGCCATCAAACGCATACGTGCAAATATTCCCAGCCTGGTCGGCGTCGATGGACTTGCCGTGTACCTACTTTTCTGTGCCCAAACCCATCAATCTTTCCAAGCCGCTTGATATCCAGATGCAGCATTTGTCCCGGCATTTCCCATTGATAGCGGACAACAGGCAGTTTCTCCTCCAAGGAGGCAAGCCGGGAGCAAGCAAGCTTGCGTAAGGCGCGCAACACGCTGCTGCGGCAAAAGCCGAGTTGTCATACGCATCTTCCGCAACGCTAACATGCGATAAACATTCTCCTCCGTGCCGATAGCGACTCATCCACTTTCTGGCAGTACGTATGCTTACGCCAAAGTCGGTGGCAACTTCGGCGGCCGGACGGTATGCATCAGCCGGATCATTTCCTCTCAACATTTGGCCGTCAATTTGGCATTTGTATGACTGTTCACCTTCCCCATCGGTCGGTTTTAGTAGTATGGTAACTCCAGATTTACCGACTTGAATGAGTGTGAACAACCTATTGTAACATTACATTTAGAGCAGATTAATTTTGAAATGTTGTACATTTCAAAGTTTAAATAAACGTCAATTCCGCCTCTTAACAGCGAAAATAAATTGCACTTACGGCTTCGTGGCGAGAGGCGGCTGTGTAGCCTCGTTAGAGCCTTTCAAAATTAAAACACTCTAAAACTCTTGCGCCGCAACGGCTGAAGCGGGATTTTCCGGCATCGGCAAGGAAAATGGCGCTTTTGGCGCGCGGACAGACCGGAAAACGGCCTGGAGGGTCGTGCCCCTTGGCGAATGTAGCGTGATTTACGGGCATCGGGAGCAGCGATGTTCTTCAGGTACGGGAGCGGCAAAAAGCGCCGGATTGCCGGGCTTAATCCGCGCCGCGCGGAATGCCTGCCCTGCGTGCCCTGCCGGACGACAAAAAAGGCCGCCCTTGCGGGCGGCCTTGAGGAAACGCGTCAACGGATGCCTAGTGGGCGATCACGCGGAAGTCGTCGCGGCGGTTCTTGGCCCACACGGCTTCGCCGGTACCCTGAACGGCCGGATTTTCCTTGCCGTAGCTGATCATTTCAAGCTGGTTGGGGCTCACGCCCAAGGTGACCAGGTATTCATAGGCGGCGCGGGCGCGGCGTTCGCCGAGGGCCAGGTTGTATTCCTGGGTGCCGCGATCGTCGCAGTTGCCTTCAATGCGCACGCGAATGCTGGGGTATTTCTTCATCAGCTCGGCCTTGGTCTTCAGCATGTCCTTGTACTCGGGCTGGATGTTGAATTTGTCGAAAGCGAAGTACACGCGAGCGTCGGTGATCTGCTGAATGGCGGCCCGCATTTCAGGGGTCAGACCATCATCATAGCCGGGTTCGGCGGTGGTTTTCTTCGCGCAGCCGAAACCGGCGGCAAGGGCCATAACCAGAGCAAGAATAAGAGCGTAGCGTTTCATTGTGTGTCCTCCTGAACAGCTCATACTCCAAAAAAAATACCTTTCCTTTCTGCACAATGCGTAATCCCTTGATCACGCGAGAAAGATGGTATCTGCCCCTCTATTTTTGTCAAGGTATGGAAGGCATATTCGTAAAATTTTTTTTACCCGGCCGTTGAAGGAACTTCAGACGACCGGGTAAAAACAAACGGAGGCCGGGCGTAACCCTTACTTCTGCGTCACAGGCATGCCCCAGCGCGGGAAAGAAGCCGCGCCGCCGCCGGTGGGCACTTTCTTGGCGTCGCCGCCGTGGCGGGTGGTCAGATAGATGCCGCGTCCGCCGCTGCGGGTGGAGGCGAAGGCGATGAAGTAACTGTCCGCGCAGAAGGAGGGCTGCTCATCGCTGCCGGGGCCGAAGGTGATCTGGCGTTCCATGCCCGTCAGCATGTCCTGCACGAAGATGCGGTGGCCGTAATCGGTCATCCGGCTGTAGACCACCAGGGTGCCGTCGGGCGAAAGATTGGCTTCGCTGTTATAGGTGCCGTTCTTGCTCACCCGGCTGATGCTGCCGCTGTTCAGGTCTTTGAGGAAGATCTGCGGCCCGCCCAGACGGGAGGAAGTGAAGGCCATCTTGGTGCCCGTGCTGTCAAAGGTGGGTGAAACATTGATGGCGTTGCTCTGTTCCAGCACGCGCTCCTTCTGGAAGACATGGTTGAGCAGAAAAATGACCGGGTATTTGCCGTTGGACAGGGCCACGGCCACCTTGTTGTCGGGCATGAAGGCCGGGCCGATCACCACGTTGCCGGGGAAGCGGATGCGCTGCACCTTGCCGGTGGAGCGGTCCCAGACGCCCAGAGCGTGGGACTTGGGGTCGATATGGGTGAAGACCACAAAGCGTCCGTCCGGGGACCACGCCGGAGACATGGCCTCGCCCGGCATATTGGTGATCTGGCGCAGATCGCGGCCAGTGGGCTTGACCAGCCAGACGTTGGCGCTCAGTTTGCCGGTCTTCTTCACAAAGGCGAGGGTGGAGCGGAAGAAGGCGCCGTTGCCGGTCAGGGCTTCCAGCAGGTCGGCGCAGAAGCGGTCGGCCACTTCGGGCAGGTCGCGGCTGTTGACCTTGGGATATTCCTTGCCGAACAGGCGGCCGCCGGTATTGGTTTCAAAAGCGCGGATCTGGACGGGCCGGGTGCCGCTGTCGCCGTCGGGCCAGAAAGTGGTGACCACGATGTCCGAACCGGCCAGCTGGAAGCGTTTGAAGTCCAACGCGGGCGGCTCGTAGCCGGGCAGGAGCACACCGCCCAGCACGGCCTTGGGGTCAGTGAGGCGCATGAAGGGCAGAAAGCTCAGGTTCTGCTCCACCAGTTTTTGCAGTTCCCCGCCCATGCCCGTGGCCTGGACCTGCGGGCCTTTGAGCGGCGCGGCCAGCGCCAGATTGACGATATTCTGGCCGGGATTCATAATATCCACGCGCATGGCCGCTTCGGCGGCGGAACCGAAAAACGGCCCCAACGCCGCAGACAGAGCCAGGGCCAGGAGAAGAAGGATTTTTTTCATGGCTCGGTGTTCCTCATTCGGTCGGCGCGCCTCAGCGGCGCACCAGTGTAAAGGTGACGTCCAGCGTGTTGCCGAGGCCTGCGGGCGGCGGCGTTACGCTGCCTGCCCGGCGAATGCCCTGAAGCACGAATCTGTCCAGTAGTTTGTCCCCGCTGCCTTGCAGCAGGGTGGATTTTTTGATGGCGCCCGCGGCGTCCACGTCCAGCCGCACTGTAGCGTAATAGGTGCCCGGCGCGGTTTCCGCGGGGATGAACATGGCGTTGCGCAAATTCCGGGTGATGGTGGAAAAATATTTGCTGTAGCGCGCGTCGTACTGGTCCTGCGCCATGACGGCGGGCTTGCTTTCCGCAGGCCGCGATGCGGCCGGGGCCGGATCCACGGTTTTGCCGTTGCCCGGAACCGACTGAGCCGCCGGAGCGGCGGGCGCATCAATATCCAGACGCATTTCTTCTTCAGTGAGCCCCGTGGCGTTGGCGGACGGCGCGGCGGTTTTTCCCTTGGCGGAGCGAATGCTCTCGGTGGCCGGGCTGTCCGTGCTGAGACCGGAGCGCGGGTTTTTGGAGGCGTTTTTTTGCGTTGCGCCCGGCGCGGCCTTGGCGCGGGGCGGCGGGGCCACGGGCGCGGCCTTGACGTCAGGCAAGGGCTGGCCGGCGTTTTTGGCAATGGCCTCGGCGCGCTCACGGGCGCGCTCCTCCACGGAACTGGCCCGTTGCTGGCCCATGAGGCCTTCCGCCTTGGTCCTGGCCATGACCTCCGCCCGCAGCGCTTCTTCCGTGGAAAGGGTTTCGGCCTGGGCCTTGCCCTTGGGCGTGCCGGTCCAGAAGGCCAGATGCACGTCCAGAGGCATGCCGTAGGGCGGCGCTCCGAACGGAGCCGCCTGGCGTACCGCGCCGCAGGCGGAGCTGTCCAGAGCTTCCATGCCCGAGGCTTTGACGGATCTGCAGTCCAGCACCTTGCCCTGGCCGTCCAGGGAAACTTTCAGTCTGACGGTAAAATCACCCTTGAGCGCCGGCGGCGGCGCCCAGATCGCAATAACCTTGTCCAGCACCTTGCCGGAATAGCCGCCGTTCTGATCCACCGCCGCAATGCTTGCGCCGAAGGCCGGAACCGCCGTAATAAGCTGTAGTGTCAACAGGGCCGCAAGGCCCGCGCGCAACGGGGATGCCATGTCGTCCTCCCGGATTGGTCCGGATTAGCGCCCCATCGTTCATCCAGGGTGAACACTAGATCCAGTTTTGTATATGCGGCCGAGGGCGGCGGAAATTGCCGGACCTCGTCGGTGTGCCGAGTGTTGAGCGCCGGAGCGTTAAAGTGCGGATTGCCCGAACTCTGGCTGATCCCGTCCGTGGGACGTTGCCCCGCATGCCCGCATTAATTCAATCGCACGGCGAAAATCGGCATATTTCGCAGCGGCATGGCTCCAGTTCGGCTGTAACGTCCGCATGGTTTACATTCCGATATGCCCGTCATTTGCGCTCGTCGCCCGGCAGCGGGAACTCAGGACGCGCGAGCGGCAAAAAAGGGGACGCGGCATAGCGGCGTTATGTCTTTCTCCCGGACCGGTCAGCGTCCCATAAGTTCATCATAGCTGAAAACCAGCTCCAGGTCCGTGTATTCGGCCGAGGGCGGCGGCGGGAACTGTCCGGCCTGACCGGTGCGCACCACGGCGTTGACCGCCGAGGCGTCGTACTGGGCATTGCCCGAGCTTTGACTCAGTTCAGCTTGCAGAACCTTGCCCTGCATGTCCACCCTGACCCTGACCGAGCAGGCCAGATTGGCGCGCGCCGCCGAGGCGAAGCCCCAGTTGGGGCGCACGGCCAGCATGACCTGGCCCATATAGACGTCGCCCAGGCCGCCCCCGCCGGGGCCGTCGCCTTCGCCGCCGCCCCCGCCGCGATTGCCGCCGGCCTTGCGCTGGGCTTGGGCCAGGGCCTGTTCAATGGCGTTGCCCCGGTCGCCGGATTCGGCGCGGGAAGTGGCCTTGCGGGCCTTCTGCAAAGCGGCGGCCACCGGATCTTCCTTGGGGGCCCGCTTTTTGGGCTGCTCCTGCTTGGCCTTTTGGGGCTCTTCCTTTTTTTCCTGCTTTTGGGGTTCGTCCTTGGGAGGCTCTTCCTTCTTGGGCAGGTCTTTCTTTTTCTGGGCTACCGGGGTGGCCTCGGGCTTGGGTTCGGGTTTTGGTTCCGGCTTCGGTTCCGGCTTGAGCTCGGGCTTTTTAACCGGCGCGGCTTCCTTGGGCGGCGCGGGCACAGGCGCGGGCTCCCGGACCTCTTCCCGCGCGGGCGCGGCGATTTCATTTTTGGGCGCGGGCGGCGTAGGGGCCTTGGGACCTTCCGCCGGTTCACCCATATGCCCCAGAATGGGCGAGGGCGTCCGGTTGCCGCCGGGCGCGCCTTCCACCAGGCTGATCATCACCGGCGGGGTGTCCAGCCGGATCGGAGGATGGCTGGGCCAGAACCAGATCAGCAGAAAGGCCGCCAGATGCAGGCAGAAAGAAAGGACATAGGAGGCCAGGCGCATGCGGAACCTACTTCCGGGTTCCGGCGGCAGCGGGTTTCGCGCCGCCGGGGGCCGCGCCCTCGGGCTGCTCGGCCATCACGCCCAGCTTTTCAATGCCCACGGCCTTGATATGGCCCATGACCTCCACCACGATGCCGTAGGGAACTTCCTTGTCGGCCTGCAAAAAGAGGCTCTTGTTCTTTTCCTTGACCAGACGCTGAAGGTAGCCCTCCAGGTCTTCCATATTGTCCACGCCGTATTCGTCCAGAAAGATCTTGCCGTCCTTCCGCACCGTGAGGACCATGTGGTCCGCTTCGGTGGGCAGTACTTCCACCTGTTTGGTCTGGGGCAGATCCACGTCCAGTCCCTGGCTCATCATGGGCGTGGCCACCATGAAAATGATCAGGAGCACCAGCATCACGTCCACAAAGGGCGTGACGTTGATCTCCGAGACAAATTTGCTGTTGCCGAGGCTCGCGCCCATGATTACAGCTCCGTGGCGCCCGCGCGCTGCACGGGACGGTGGGCGTTGAGCTCGCGCTGGACGCGGTTCAGGAAGAAGCCCGCGAAATTGACCAGCAGGGTGTCCACCTGGGAAAGCCTGCCCATAAAGATGTTGAAGCCCACCGTGGCGGGCACGGCCACGCCCAGACCGATGGCCGTGGCGACCAGGGCTTCGGAAATGCCCGGCGCGACGGTGGCCAGGGAGGCGGATTTGAGCATGCCGATGGAGTGGAACGAGCTCATGATGCCCCAGACCGTGCCGAACAGGCCGATGAAGGGCGCGGTGTTGGCCGTGGTGGCCAGCACCGAGAGGGAACGCTGCAGGCGGGACAGCTCACTGGCGACGCCCTGACGCAGAGCCCGGCGCACATTGTCCACCACAACTTCGCTGGAATTGCCCAGCTCCTTGGAGCGGTTGAACTCCAGGACGCCCTGATGGGCGATGTAGTAGAGCGGCGAAGCCGGGTCGGACCCCAGAGACTGCACGGCCTCGCGCAGACTGGCGGCCTTCTCGAAACGCTCGGTGCCGCTCAGAGCCTTGCGGCTGGCCGCGCTGAGCGCGATGAACTTCTGGATCATCATCCCCCAGCTGCCGATGGACATGAGCACCAGAAGCGCCAGCACGGCCTTGGCCACCAGGCTCGCCTGGGCGATCATCGAAAAAAAACTGAATTCCATGTGGTTCTCCGTAACAGTGCGCGATCAAAGCCGTTTGCGCGGGCTTTGCGCCGCCGCGCGGGCGTGTCAGGGGCGTTCCGTTTTTGTTCCGGCACGGCCGCAAAACAACGCCGGACAACGGACGCAAAAAAACGTCCACCGCAAGGGGGCGGAACCGCCAGGCCCGCGACAGGGCTTCGAGGCGGAGAATGCAACGAGTAGTCTCTTTTTTCAAGATTTTTTTTAGATTGTCGGCAGGCGGCGGCCGCGTGGCGTTCAGCGCGGACCGGCCTTCATTTTACGCCAGAGGGTGTTGGCGCTGATGCCCAGATTTTTGGCGGCCCGGCCGCGGTTGTGCGCGCATTTTTCCAGTTCGGCGCGGATGATCTCCCGCTCCAGGGTTTCCAGACGTTCCCTGAGATTGCCCCGGCCTTGTGCGCGGCCGTCGGGGAGGGTGGGGGCTTTGTCGGCGGGCCGTTCCGCCGGGGCAAGCAGCCCCTGCGTGGCGCGCAGATCGTCAAGCAGCTTTTCCAACAGGGCCCTGTCGCACTGTCCGCCGTCCGAGAGCAGGCAGTAGCGGCGCAGCAGGGCGTCCAGCTCGCGCACGTTGCCGGGCCAGGCATAGTCCTTCAGCAGGCCCAGGACATGGGGCGAAAGTTCTTTGTGCGCCATGTTTAGCCTTGCCAGAATGTGTCGCGCCAGCAGAGGGATGTCCTCCGGCCTCTCGCGCAGGGGCGGGGTTTGCAGACGCAGCAGGGAGAGGCGGTAATAGAGATCAGCCCGGAAGCGCCCGGACCGTACCTCTTCCACCAGATCCTTCCAGGAGGAGCTGATCACGCGGGCGTTGACGGCAATGGGCCTGTCGCCGCCCAGACGGAATATTTCGCCGGTTTCCAGCACGCGCAACAGGCGGATCTGCACGGCCGGGCTGATGTCCGCGATTTCGTCCAGAAAAATGCTGCCGTCCTGGGCCATTTCAAACAGGCCTTCCTTGCCGCCGCGCCGTGCGCCGGTGAACGCGCCCTCGTCGTAGCCGAAGAGTTCGCTTTCCAGCAGGCTGTCGGGCAGCGCGCCGCAGTTCAAGGCCACGAAGGGACCGTTCCTGCGCGGCCCGGCCTGGTGCAGGGCGTGAGCCAGCAGCTCCTTGCCGGTGCCGCTTTCGCCGTGGATGTGCAGGGCGGCGTCCGCGTCGGCGAAGCGGGCGGCCTGGAGGCGCAGCTCGCGCATGGCCGGGCTTGCGCCCAGCAGGCTGTCCAGATTGTGGCGGGCGATGAAGCCGCGTCGGCCGCTGTTTTTGAGCTTGCGGCTCAGATCGCGCAGGCGGGCGGCCGGAGCAAAGGCCGCCAGCGCGCCGCGCGGCTTGCCGTCCACCAGGATCGGACGGGTGTTGATGACCAGCTCGCGCCCGTTGATGCGGCGGATGATCCCTTCCTCGCCGCGGCCGGTTTTCAGGGCTTTGGCGAGCCCCAGGCTTTCCGGCAGGCCGGGGCCGTCAGCACCGGCGGAATCAAGCAGGTCTTCCAGCAGAACTTCCGCGGCGCGGTTGCTGGTGGCCGTGCGCCCGTCGGTGTCCACGCCCACGATGCCTTCATGCAGGGATTCCAGCACACCGCGCAGCCAGGCGGTCTGCTCCCGGTCCTGCTGCTGGGAGCGGGCGATGTTCAGAGCTTCATCCAGGGCCCGCTCCAGGGCCTCCTCGCCCGGCGTGACCACCACGCCCCGGCAGCCCTGGGCCTGGGCTATCTCCGCGCAGATGCCGCCGCCTACCACGCAGCCTACGCCCTGGTCCACGGCACGGCTGATGCCGGACACCAGTTCCTGGGTGGTGGTGAAGGGCACGGGCAGCAGACGCACGCGCAGCAGTTCGGAAAACAGGGCAGGCCAGGGAGGCAGCGCCCCGTAGCAGGTGCAGGCGATATAGTCCGCGTGCTCGCGCGCCTTGAGCAGGGCTTCGAGGATGTCCAGGTGGCTGCGGGCGATGGTCACCACCGGGCGGCGCAAGTGACGGCGCAGCAGTTTGCCGGTGCCCCCGCCGCCCAGAATCACGTCCGTGCCCTCGGCCAGCAGGGCGCGGGCCACGGGCAGGGCCTCTTCCATGCCGGCCAGGCGGATTTCCATGGGCAGGTGGCGGGTCGCCGCGTAGTCGCGCACGGTCTGGGCCACGGGCAGGGAGTTGGAGACAAAGGCAAAACGGAAGGGAACATGGCTCATGGCTGCGTCCTGTGGCGGATTCGCCGGAATGTGTCATCCGCGCCCGCCCTGAGGGCGGACGCGGAGAAGGAGGATGCGCGCCGGGCTTCCCGGAGGAGATCGGCATGCGGAGGAAAGAACAGATGATGCCTTACGCGGGCGGCAGAATGTAGAAGTCCAGCCCCAGCACCACCACTGCCAGCCAGAAGTAGAGGATGGTGACGGCCACGGAAATCACAGCCGCCGCCAGACCCCAGAGAAACATGGTGCGCAGATTGGCCCCGTAACCGGCCACAATGCCCTGCGCGCCGGTGGCCGAGGCCACGGCGTAGCTCCAACTGATGGCCGCTCCGGTGATCCAGACCCAGGGCACGGCGCCGAATTGCAGGCCGTTCCAGTGGTTCATGGCTTCAATGGCCAGCGGAACCATGACCCCGGCCGCCGCAGTGTCGCTGGTGACCTGGGAAAGGGCGTTGGCCGCCACGCTCCAGGCCACGATGGAAAAACCGTCGCTGATGCCCACAAAGGGCGTGATCCACTGGCCGAAAACGGCAGAGGCCCCGGTGGCCCCCAGGATTTTGCTCAGGGCCACGGCCGCGGGCCACATGAACAGGATAGTCACCGGGAAATGATCCTGCAAGGTCCGGGGGGAAAGAATGCTTTCGCCCTTGACGCCGCGTGAGGGCCAGAAGAGCAGAAGCAGGGGAATGATGCAGAAAAGCTGGGTGGGCTGGAGCCAGGCCCACTGCGGGCCCTTGGTGTAAGGGGCGTAGAGCGGCTGGAGCACGGCCAGGGCGATGGCCAGGGCAAAGCCGTAGAAGGAGACTTTTTCCTCGTAGCTCATGGGACCGAGCCTGGCCAGTTCCTGGCGGTAGAATTCCTTGCTGCCGCCGAAACTTTCCCGGTCCGTCTTCATGAAATACATCATAATGCCCACGCCCAGCACCACCAGAACGGAAACGGGCAGCATGCGCAGGGTCCAGTCGAGGAAATAGATGTTGTGGCCCAGATATTTGTTGAGCAGGCCGTAGGTCACCACGGACTGGCCGCCGCCCAGGGGGGTGGCCATGCCGCCCACGCTGGCTCCCCAGGCCACGGCGATGAGGATATTGGACGCGGCCCTGGAATTCCAGCGTTCCTCATTGTTGCTGTAACCGGCATACATCAGCGAGGCCACGGCCACGGGCGCGAACATGGCCGCCACCGTGGTGTTGCCCACCACAAAGGAGGTGACCCCGCAGAGGATGAACCATCCGGCGGTCTGGGCGCGCACGTTGCCGCTGACGCGCATCAGGAAGTTGAGGGCCAGGCGTTTGGCGAACCCCCAGCGCACCCAGGCGGAAGTGATGGCCGTGGCGCCGAAAATGAGCGCGGCCTCCTTGTGCACGTAGGCCTCCAGCACCTTGCCCAGCGGCATGTAGCTGTAAACGCAGACCACGAAAATGGGCACGAGACAGGTCAGTTTGATGTCCACGGCGGTGGTGATCCACCACCAGACCATCCAGAACAGGATGCCGAAGCCGAAACGGGCGTTGAGCGGACCGAAGCAGGGCAGGCAGAGGGCCAGCAGCAGGAGGGCCGGGCCGCTCAGGATAAGCAGAGCGCGGCGCATTGCGGAATGGGTATCGGACATGAGCTTTCTCCGGAGCTGTTCCGGCGGGCCGGGGCCCGGCCCGCCGGGGAGCGTTGTTCCCGCGCGGTCCGCACGGACGGGGCGCGGAAAGGGCGTGGCCGCTACAGCACCACGTCACCCACATAACGCCGCTTGATGGAAAAGTGCTTTTTCCAGCGGGCGGGCGCGCGCAGACCCGTGATGTATTCTTCGTCGGGGTCTCCGGCCGGGAAGACCACCGGGGCATTGGCCGGATTCCAGACGCCTTTTTTGCGGCGTTCCTCGCGCTGGTCGATAAGCCAGTCGTTGTAGCTTTCAAAGACGATATGGCCTTCAAAGCCGTCCAGGGTGGCGGCGCGGATGCGGCCGTCGAATTCCAGGTATTTTTCGATCATCCGCTGATCGGGCATTTCCGCGTCCACGTCGTTTTTGTAACCGGCTTCCTCCAGTTCCTTGCCGGCCACGGCCGCGAAAATGCGCTGGTCGCGCCGGGAGAGCAGGTCTTTGTAAATGCCCACGTATTTGTCGCTGATGGGTTTGCCCAGCGGGGCGTGGTCGCGCGAAGCGCCGCGCGCCTGACAGAGGTCGGTTTTATAGAAGTCGAACATGCCGTCCTCGAAGTCTTCGCCCAGGAATTCGCACACGCCGCGCATGACCCTTTGCGGTTCGCGCACCAGCTCCTCGTACTTCACGTCCAGCCAGAGTCCCTTGTCCCGCAGGGGTTCGCGCCACTCCTTGACCGCGTTCCAGCAGCGTTTCCAGGAATGGGCCGCGCAATAAATGTTGGTGGGTCCGAAGGATGATTCCATGTAGTCCACGCAGGAGTCGCGGCCGTCGCGCGTGATATAGATAAATTGCGCATCCGGAAAGTCATGGTGCATGGGACCCACAAAATAGAGATTGTGCGGCGTCTTCTCACCCCAGCGCGGCTTGTCCGCGTACCGGGCGAAGCGCAGGTGCATGCCCGCGTAG
>OJIY01000388.1_pt1 | contig 13631 bp, 12 predicted proteins | sample 1596061 | NCBI WGS metagenome assembly OJIY01 (sample SAMEA4350111, study PRJEB24818) | metagenome | biome: human; feature: gut; material: faeces | place: Denmark | collected 2013-09
GGCAGAGGCGCAGGCAGTGCACGCGCCGGGCGTCGTCCAGGGCGGCCAGACCGGTGGAGCTGGCAGGCAGGCCCACGCGCATGGCCGCCCGGCTGCGGCGCTGGCCATAGAGCACGCGCGGCAGCAGCGCCCCGGCCAACTCGTCGTTGCAGCGGGCCGCCGCCAGAAACAGCGGGCTGACGCGCACGTCAAAATGCAGCGGCAGCAGGCGTGGGCCGTCGCTTCCGCCGCAACGGCTCAAGCGTCCCAGCAAGGGGAGCCAGGGCTCTTCGACCGGGCCGCGCCGCGTCAGGCGGCGGGCCACCCGGCCCGACGGAAAGATGCCCAAAGCGCCGCCCTCGCGCAGATGCCGCAGGGCCTGCCGCAACATGGTCGCATTATGGCCTTTGCGGCGGCCGGAAAGATCCAGGGGCAGGAGCATGGGTGCAAGCTGGGGCAGGCTCAGCAGCGCGTCGTTGGCCAGGATTTTCAGGTCGGACCGGACGCCGCCGCAGCGGGCGGCCATGATCAGGCCTTCCAGCGCGCCCGAAGGATGGTTGGCATAGAACAGCAGCGGTCCGTGCGGAGGGATGCGCGCCATTTCTTCCGGCGCGCAGTCCACGTTTATTTCCAGAGCCGTCAGGCAGGCTTCGGCGTAGTCGGCTGGCGCCGCGCGGCATGGGAGGCGCCGGGCCATTTTTTCCAGACGGCTCAGTCCGGAAATCCGCCGTCCCAGGCTCTTGCCCAGAAGCTTCAGTGTCTTGTCCAGGGGGTCGCGCCGGCCCGGCAGGCTCAGCGCGCCTACATCGCTTGTCATATATCCTCCTGCGGATGAAAATAAAAAGGCCCCGGCGGGATGTCTCAGTAATTCCCGGCGAGGCCTTGAGTGGAACTGGTTTCGGCAAGGAAGCCCGGCGCGGAGCCGCCTTCACCGTTTTCCAGCGCCTGCTGGCATTCGCAGCAGCGTGTGGTTCCGGGGGCGGCCAGCAGGCGGGCCAGCGGGATTTCTTCCCCGCAGTCCTCGCAGAGTGGGGAACCTCCGTGACGCAGAAAGTCCAGCAGGCTTTGCAGGCCGCGAATGCGCTCCGCGCTGTGCGTGGCGCAGCTCTCGGCCAGATGGACCGCCGTCAGATGCCCGGCCGCGTCCAGTTCGTCGGCGCAGGGCTGGATCTGAAAAGCTTCGCGCAGGAGCGACAGGCGCGTCCGCGCTTCAGCCAGTTCGGTCTGAATGTACGTGAGTGTGTGGTCCATGATCCGTCTCCATATCCATATGTGGTTTATGAATGATCCATATCTACCCGGATCATTTGGCGGAACGGTGACGGTTGGGTGAATTCGCGCGGGCATAAAAAATTCGCGTCCGGCGAGTTTACTTGAAAACGGGCCGAGGGCCGCGCAAGCGCCGCGAAGGGGGTTCAGCAATAAAAAAAGCCCTCGCGCCGTAAGCGCAAGGGCTTTTCATTCAGGGGAAGGGCTGTTCAGTTTCCGCACATCTCAAGGAAGTAGCGGTGCAGCCGCGTATCGGGAGTCAGCTCGGGATGGAAGGAAGTCGCCAGCACGTTGTCCTGGCGTACGGCCACGGCCTGCCCCTTGACCTCGGCCAGCACACGCACGCGCGGACCCACGCCGGTCAGCACGGGCGCGCGGATGAACACCGCCGGAAACGGCGGCATGCCCAGCTCCGGCAGGTCCAGCTCGGTTTCGAAGCTGTCCACCTGGCGGCCGAAGGCGTTACGGCGCACAACGGCATCCAGCACGCCCAGACGGGGCTGGTCCGAGTTTTCGATCTCGCGGCAAAGCAGGATCAGGCCCGCGCAACTGCCGTAGACCGGCATGCCGTCTTCAATGCGCCGCCGCAGGGGATCGAGCATGCCCAGCTCCACCAGCAGTTTGCCCATGGTGGTGCTTTCGCCGCCGGGAATGATCATGGCGTCGATGCCGTCCATGTGCCCGAGCTGGCGCACTTCGCGGGCCTCGGCTCCCAGGCGGGTCACCGAGGCCGCGTGCTCGCGGAAGGCCCCTTGCAGCGCCAGAACACCCACGCAGGGTTTGGCCATCTTACCAGCCCCGTTCCTGCATGCGTTCGGCGTCCGGGATGGAGGAGATCTCGATGCCGACCATGGGTTCGCCCAGATCGCGGGAGATTTCGGCCAGCATGGCGTAGTCCTTGTAGTTGGTCACGGCCTGCACAATGGCCTTGGCGCGCTTGGCCGGATCGCCGGACTTGAAGATGCCCGAGCCCACGAACACGCCGTCGCAGCCCAGATGCATCATCAGGGCCGCGTCGGCCGGGGTGGCGATGCCGCCGGCGGCGAAGTTGACCACGGGCAGGCGGCCTTCCTTGCGCACGAGCAGGCAGATTTCCAGGGGCGCGCCGCATTCCTTGGCGAAGTTGGGCACTTCGGCGTCGGGCAGGGCGCAGAGCATGCGGATTTCATCCATGACCTGACGGCAGTGGCGCACGGCTTCCACCACGTTGCCGGTGCCGGGTTCGCCCTTGGTGCGGATCATGGCCGCGCCTTCGGCGATGCGGCGCAGGGCTTCGCCCAGATTGCGGCAGCCGCAGACAAAGGGCACGGTGAAGTCGCGCTTGTCGATGTGGTAACGGTCGTCGGCGGGAGTCAGCACTTCGCTTTCGTCAATGTAGTCCACGCCCAGGGCTTCCAGAATGCGCGCTTCCACAAAGTGGCCGATGCGCGCCTTGGCCATGACCGGGATGCTGGCCACTTCCATGATCTTTTTGACGATGGTGGGGTCGGCCATGCGGGCCACGCCGCCGGCGGCGCGGATGTCGGCGGGCACGCGTTCCAGGGCCATAACGGCGCAGGCGCCCGCTTCTTCAGCGATTTTCGCCTGTTCGGGGGTGGTGACGTCCATGATCACACCGCCCTTGAGCATTTCGGCAAGGCCGGTCTTGAGGCGGATGGTGCCCTGTTCCATAGCTGTACTCCTTCTATGCCGGGCGCGGCCCGGCGGATGATTTGGCGGATCGCCGCGCGTGCCCGCGACGTTGCTGGCGTGTATATATGCGATAATCAACCGACTGACAATACATCCGCGCAGCGCCGCCGCGACGGGCTGGGCCGGGACGCGGCGTGCGCGGCGGCTTGCGCTCAGGCCCGGCAACAGCTATGTTAACCAACTCCGAAGGAAAAAAGTATGAATGTGACCTTGTGCCTCAGACTGCCGTTCCTGCGCGGGCCGCTGCCCCGGGGACTGGACCCGGATTCCTCCTCCGCCCCGGCCTGGCCGGGAGCCCTGCGCCTCTGGCCGGGCCTGCCGGACGATCTTTGCGCTGTGCATGATGCAGCGGCCCCGGCCTGCGGCCGCCACCGCCCGTCAAATTATCCCTTCAGCGAACGCGAGGCCGCGGCCTGTCTGGCGGATCTGCGCCAGATGGACGTGGCGGCGCTTTCCGGCCTGCCGCTGGGCGCCGCCGTGGCGGGCAACGCGCGCAACGCGCGGCAGCAGGCCGAGCTGGCCGCGCTGAAAGACCTGGACAGGCTCGACGGCGCGACCCCTCCGGCGGCGGAAGCCGCCCGTCGGGAGCGGCTGGAGCGCGAACAGGCCCAGAAGACCCTGCTCTGGCTCTGGCTTCAGGAAGAACGCCTGGCCGAACTGGCCGATCTGGCGCGGCGCTATGCGGACAACGCGGGCCGCCTGACCGCCGCCCTGGGCGTGGAAGAGGACGAACGCCCGCGCGGTCTGCCTTTTCTGGGCGCGTCCATCGCTCTGGACCCGTCCCTGGTTCCGCCCTGGCGACTGGCGGCGGCCAATGCCGCGTATTTTCTGCCCGGGGACGCGGCGCTGGCGGCGGAAGGCCCCATGCGCGCGGACCTGCTGGAACGGCTCGACTTCAGCCCCGCGCCGCACTACGCGGAATTGCTGGGCTGCCCGGCGGAGCAGGCCGACGAGATAGTGGAAGCCCGCGCCCCGCTCTGGCGGGCGCTGGGGCATTCGCGTCCGCCGGGGCGGGAAGCGGACGGCCCCCTGGCCGTGGAGCGCGTCTGGTTGACCTGGGGGCGCGCATGAGCGGAGCGCTTTTTCCCCACGGTCTGAGCGGCGTGATTTTCGACTGCGACGGCGTGATGATCAATTCCCGCGCGGCCAATGACGAGTTCTACAATCGCGTGCTGGCCTATTTCGGCCTGCCGCCCATGACGCCGGAGCAGGAGGCCTATTCCTTCATGGCCACGGCGGGTCAGGCCCTGCGCTACATCCTGCCCGAGCGTTTGCACGGCGAGATCGACCGCGTGACCAGGGACGAAATCAACTACCAGCGCGATATCCTGCCCCTGCTGCGCCTCATGCCCGGTTTCCGCGAATTTGCGGAAGAGCTGCACGCCGGGGGCGTGCGCATGGCCATCGCCACCAACCGCACGGAGCAGGGCATACAAAGGGTTCTGGACTTTTTCGCCTTGCCCCCCTATTTTAATCCTGTGCTCACGGCGAGCAACGCCGCGCCCAAGCCGTCGCCCGAGGGCGCGTTGCGCATCTGTGCGGACTGGGGCGTGCGGCCCCGGGATACGCTTTTTGTGGGCGACAGCCCGCATGACAAGGAGGCCGCCGAAGCGGCGGGGGTGACGTTCGCGGCTTTCAACGGCGGCGACCTGCAAGGCCGGATCGTCGCGCCGGATTTCGCCGCTCTGGGCCGGGCCCTGGCTCCGGTTCTGACGAGCCGCCATTGATTCACGTCTAGTCTTAAGGTTAGGTCGGAGACTGCATGATTGTGCTTGCCAATACGTTGAGCGCCATAGCCCTGGTGCTGGGTTCGCTGCTGAATATCTATTTCTGGATTGTAATCATCTCCGCCGTGCTGACCTGGGTGCGGCCCGATCCTTACAATCCCATTGTGCGGACCTTGCGGCTCCTGACCGAGCCTGTCTTTTACCGGGTGCGCAAATGGCTGCCCTTCACCTATACGAGCGGCCTGGATTTCTCGCCGGTGGTGGTGCTGCTGGCCATTGAGCTGATCAACCGTATCGTGATCGCCTCGCTGGCGCAGTATGCCATCGCCCTGCATTAAGGGCGCTTCCCGAAGCGGTTGTTTTGCCTTCCGGCCGCGCCAGACTTTTTCCCTGCCGGGAGGGCAAAAACCTCCATGGGAAAACCGCCCCCGGGCCGAGCTGCTTTGAAGTTCTCATGTTTCAAGGCCGGGATGCCCCCCAGACGGGCTTTTTGCGCGGATCGTCCGCACTTGAACATCTAACGCTGGAGATTTCTTATGGATCAGCATGAAATTGACCTGCTGGAAAAGTACGCGCCCACTGATCCGGAGCTGAAATCCCTTTGGGAAGATCACGTGCTCTACGAAAAGCAGGTGGAAAAGCTGGAAGGCAAAGCCTACCGCACGCCCACCGAAGAGCAGACCCTGAAACAACTGAAGAAGCAGAAGCTGGAAGGCAAAACCAGGCTGATGGACATCCTGGATCGTCTGAAAAAGCAAGACTAATAAAAGTGGTTGAGGAGCCGGTCTATGGAATGCACAGGTGCGCAGATTCTTCTTGAATCCCTGAAGCGTGAAGGCGTGGACGTGCTGTTCGGCTATCCGGGCGGCGCGGTGATCGATATTTATGACGAGCTGCCGCGACATCCCGAGATCCGCCATGTGCTGGTCCGCCATGAGCAGGGAGCTGTGCACGCGGCTGACGGCTATGCCCGCGCCTCCGGCAAGGTCGGGGCCTGCCTGGTGACCTCCGGGCCGGGCGCCACCAATACGGTGACGGGCATAGCCACAGCGTATTCCGACTCCATTCCGCTGGTTGTGGTCACGGGCCAGGTGCCTACCAAGCTCATCGGCAACGACGCCTTCCAGGAAGTGGACATTGTGGGCATCACCCGCCCGTGCACCAAGCACAATTTTCTGGTCAAGGACGTGAACAAGCTGGCTCTGACCATCCGCCAGGCCTTTTATCTGGCCCGTTCCGGGCGGCCCGGCCCGGTGCTGGTGGACCTGCCCAAGGATGTAGTCCAGGCCAGGGCGGAGTTTACCTGGCCCGAAGACATCTACATGCGCAGCTACAACCCCACCTACAAGCCCAATCTCAACCAGTTGCGGCGCACGGTGGAAGAGCTGGCCCAGGCCAAACGCCCGGTGCTGCTGGCAGGCGGCGGCGTGATCATGGCCAATGCCGCCGAAGAACTGACCGCCCTGGCGCGCCGCCTGCACATTCCCGTGGCCTGCACGCTCATGGGGCTGGGCGGCTTTCCGGCCACGGACCCGCTTTCGCTGGGCATGGTGGGCATGCACGGCACCTACGCCGCCAATCTCGCCATCAACAACGCGGACCTGCTGGTCTGCGTGGGCGCGCGCTTTGACGACCGCGTCACCGGCAAACTGACGGCCTTCGCGCCCAAGGCGCGCATCGTGCACATCGACATAGACCCCACCTCCATCCGCAAGAATGTGGCGGTGGAAGTGCCGGTGGTGGGCGACTGCAAGCAGGCTCTGGCGGGCATCATGGAAATCTGCGAGGCCAAGCTGTCCGGCAAGGACTGGGCCGCGGAGCACGCCGAATGGGTCAGGGCCGTGGCTGAATGGAAGGAAAGCAAGCCCCTCAGTTACCAGAAAAACGGCAACATCAAGCCCCAACAGGTAGTGGAAGCCCTGCGCGAACTCACCCGCGGCGACGCCATCATCGCCACGGAAGTGGGACAGCACCAGATGTGGGCGGCCCAGTTCTACAGCTTCACCAAGCCGCGCACCCTGCTGACCAGCGGCGGCCTGGGCACCATGGGCTACGGCTTTCCGGCGGCCATCGGCGCGCAGTTCGCCCTGCCGGACAAGATGGTCATTGCCGTGGCCGGCGACGCCTCGTTGCAGATGAACATTCAGGAACTGGCCACGGCCGTGGCCTATAAACTGCCGGTCAAGGTGGTCATTCTGAACAACCGCCATCTCGGCATGGTGCGCCAGTGGCAGGAGCTTTTCTACAACCACAATTACAGCTCCACCAATATGGAGGCTCAGCCCGACTTTGTGAAGCTGGCTGAAGCCTACGGGGCCGAAGGCTACCGCATTGAAAAGCCTGAGGATCTCCTGCCCGAGCTGGAAAAGGCCCTGGCCACGCCCAACCCCGCCTTCATCGACGTGGTGGTGGAGCGCGAGGAAAACGTCTATCCCATTGTGCCCGCCGGCGCGGCGCTGGACGAAATGCTGCTGGTGTAGGAGATGGCTATGCAACGACACGTGCTTTCCGTGCTGGTGGAAAACGAACCCGGCGTGCTTTCCCGCGTGGTGGGCCTGTTCAGCGGGCGCGGCTTCAATATCGATTCGCTCAATGTGGCCCCGACCCTTGAGGACGGCGTTTCGCACATGACCATCACCACCTATGGCGACAGCATGATTCTGGAGCAGATCATGAAGCATCTGCACAAAATCGTCTCGGTCATCAAGGTGATGGATTTTGCGGACACCCCCGCCGTGGAGCGGGAGATGATGTTCGTCAAGGTGCAGGCCGAAGGCCCCATGCGTGGTGAAATCCTGCGCACGGTGGAGATTTTTCGCTGCAAGGTCGTGGACGTCAGCTGCAATGAAATGACCATTGAGGCCACGGGCGACCACGGCAAGCTGGAGGCCATCATCAGCCTGCTGCAACGTTTTGGCATCAAGGAACTGGCGCGCACCGGCTCGGTGGCCATGCGCCGCTCCAAGAAGGTGGATTGACGCGCCGCCCGCAAAGGTGCATGCCAAGTTCGAAGCGAGAACGGAGCGCGGCGGTCCGCGCCATTCCCCCTTTGCCGTATTTCCCCTCCGCATGTGCGGCCGGGGAGGCGTTTTGTTTTAACCGTGAGCGATTACAGAGGATGTTCAGATGAAAGTTTATTATGATCAGGATGCCGATCTCAATGTTTTGAAAAATAAAACCGTGGCCATCATCGGCTACGGCAGCCAGGGCCATGCCCATGCCCAGAACCTGCGGGATTCCGGCGTCAAGGTGGTCGTGGGCCAGCGCCCCGGCGGCGCCAACTACGAGCTTGCCAAGGAACACGGCTTCACGCCTGTGTCCGCCGCCGAAGCCGCCAAGCAGGCCGATCTGATCATGATTCTGCTGCCCGACGAAGTGCAGGCGGCGGTCTATGAAAACGACATCAAGCCCCACCTGACCAAGGGCAAGGCCCTGCTGTTCGCCCACGGCTTCAACATCCATTTCAGCCAGATCCAGCCGCCCAAGGACGTGGATGTCTTCCTCATCGCGCCCAAGGGACCCGGCCATCTGGTGCGCCGCACCTTTACCGAGGGCGGCGGCGTGCCCTGCCTGGTGGCCATTGAGCAGGACGCCACGGGCGAGGCCCTCAAGGTGGCCCTGGCCTATGCCAAGGGCATCGGCGGCACCCGCTCCGGCGTCATTGAAACCAGCTTCCGCGAAGAGACGGAGACCGACCTCTTTGGCGAACAGGCCGTGCTTTGCGGCGGCATCTCCGCCCTGATCAAGGCCGGTTTCGAAACTCTGGTGGAAGCCGGATACCAGCCGGAAATGGCTTATTTTGAATGCATGCACGAAATGAAGCTGATCGTGGATCTGATGTACGAGGGCGGCCTCTCGCGCATGCGTTATTCCATCAGCAACACGGCGGAATACGGTGACTATGTCTCCGGTCCCCGTCTGATCAACGAGAACGTGAAAAAGGAAATGAAGGGCGTGCTCAAGGACATCCAGAGCGGCAAATTCGCCCGCGACTTCATTCTGGAAGCCCGCGCCAAGTACCCCATGTTCCTGACCACGCGCCGTAACGAGTCCGAACACCAGATCGAACAGGTGGGCAAGAACCTGCGCGGCATGATGTCCTGGCTGAAGAAGGACAAGAAAGACTAATCCGGCATCATCTTGCTTTTTTTCAGGGAGCGCTCCGGCGCTCCTTTTTTATGGCAAAAAAAGGGAACCGGCCGTATTCGCCGGTTCCCCCACAGGTTGCCCCGTTCCAGAACGAGCCTTGCTCAGGCGGTTTTCATTTCACGAATCAGTTCCGTAAGCTCCTGCGTCTGGCCGGCCAGATCGGACACGGCCTTGGCCGCTTCGGCCATGGCCTCGGCGATCTGTCGGCTCATATCGTTGCATTCGAGAATGGAGTGGTTGATCTCCTCGCTGGCGGCGGACTGCTCCTCGCTGGCTGTGGCGATGGCGTTGACCTGATCGGCCGTGACTTCAGCCGTGGCCACGATTTCTTCCAGAGCGCGCCCGGATTCGTTGGCGAACTGCGTGGCTTCCTCAATCTGGGCCACGGCGTTGTCCACCGAGGCGGTGCTCTTGGCGGTGCTTTCCTGAATGGCCTTGATGGCGTTGCCCACGTCGTTGGTGGAGGCCATGGTTTTTTCGGCCAGCTTGCGCACTTCGTCGGCCACCACGGCAAAGCCGCGTCCGGCCTCGCCCGCGCGGGCGGCCTCAATGGCGGCGTTGAGGGCCAGCAGGTTGGTCTGGTCCGCGATGTCCGAAATGACGCCCATGATCTGGTCAATGGAGCGGGCGTGTTCGTTGAGCTGACCCATGTCTTCCTTGAGTCCCAGCGAGACCTGATGCACGGACTCAATGCGCCGCAGGGAGCGTTCCACCACCTGGGCGCCCGCTTCGGCCTTTTCCTTGGTGTCGGCCGAAGCCGAGGAGGCGGAAGAGGCGTTGCGGGCCACTTCCTGCACGGTGGCGTTCATCTCGTTCATGGCCGTGGCGGCCTCGGAAAGGCGCTGGGCGGCCTCGCCCGCACCCCGGTCGGACTGCTCGATCTGGGTGGAAAGCTCGGTGGAGGCGGAGGAAACCACATTGCCCACTTCTTCCAGCTTGCCGGCTACGGTCAGCAGTGCCTGAGCCTTGGCCTGGGCTTCCTGTCCGGCCGCCTCGGCTTTCCGCATGGCATCCTGTGCCTTGGCCGACTGCTCGCCGGCATTCCGGGTTTCCTGTTCGGCCTTCTTGATATTGGCTTCCAGAGCGGCCACCATTTCCACAATGGCGGCGTACACGCCCTGCTTCTTGCCGCCGTCGTCCACATTGTAATCGCCGCCCACCACGCGGCGGGCAATGGCGTTCAGCTCGCCGGGATCCTTGCCCAACTGGCGCATTACGTTACGGGAAAGGTAGAGGGTGAGCAGAATGCCGCAGAGCAGAGCCGCGGTGCAGAAAGACACGATCACGGTGTCGGCTCTGGCGTTGGCTTTCTGCACTTGCTGGACGCCGAAAAGCGACAGCTCTGTGGCGCTGGCCTCCACGTCACGGAATGCCGCGGCCAGTTTTTTCAAATCCCGCGCCTGGCTGCCCAGAATTTCCAGATAGTCGCGCGTCAGGGTGGAGTATTTTTCCATTTCGTCAACAACAGCGGCCATCTGCGTCTTGTTGGACGAAGTGAGGAAAAGCTCCTTTTGTTCGATCATGCGGGCGCGCGTCTTTTCCAGAAATTCCACCACGTTGTTGAGCTCTTCCTGAGAAGAGCTGATGGCGAGCTTGTTGATGGCGGCCCGCAGCCGGGTGGTCTCATCACGCAGGTTCATGGACCGCGTCAGATTGTCCACCCTGCGCTGTTCAAAACCCTGCTCGGCGATGGCAGTGCGGATGCCCTCTTCCAGGGCGTTGAACCGCTTCCACAGATCGGCGAAAATTTCCTCGGCCCCGGCCAGGGTTTTTTGGCTTTTCTTGTGGTCTTCGATCACCGTTTTCAAGAAGTTGCCGAGCTCCCGCACCTGCTTGATGCCGTCCTCCACTTTCCGCCTGTTTTCAGCCGCCATAATCAGGGGAAGGCACGACTCGAAATGCTGTATGGCCCCCTCCAGTTCCTTCATGGCAGCCTTGGCGAAGTTTTCTTCTCCATAGACGATGAATCTCAGATAGTTGCCTTGCACCTTCAGCAGGGCGGTTTTGCCGTTGTCCAGATAGGCGGCCTCAGCGGAATAGACGCTCATGTTCTCCGTCAGATTGTAGCTGGCGATGCCCAGGCCCAGCGTCATCAGAAGGACCAGCGAAAAACCCAGTACCAACTTTGTCTGCAACTTCATGTGTAACCTCCCACGCTGCAGATGAAACAATGATGCCCTTTTGGCGGGGCGATTATCGCCCCGCCCTCGCGCCTCCTCTCTGTGGACAGGGAGGAGGCCTGTTTTAACAAACCCCCCATTATGGATATGCCATCGCCCCTCGCAAGGCGGTTACGCTCAGCGGCCATCTTCATATGCCCGCCGTGCCTTCCATATCGGCGCATGCAGCGTGACGCGGCGTTGTTGATCTTTGTCGGCATTATTTATCGGAATGCGTGAATTCATCTTTAGTGCAATACGGGTATTATTTGGAATATTTTTTTGTTAATCAAAGTGGTTAACAGATAATTATTGGTTTTTCAAAGAACATTAAATAACGTAATTATATTGTCAAAAATCATATAAATACGCTTTTTATCGTATATTTATGATTTTTAGTGTTTTTTAAATAAAAAAAGCGCTGTCCGCTGGTCATTGCGGATCGCGCCTCAGGCATGGCCCGTTTGGCATTTTTCCAGGTGCGGCCACAAGCTCGCTTGGTTGCTTCGAAGGGCAGAGGCAACACGCGGCTTTGTTCCGGTTTTCCGCCTGTGAAGGCGGGCGCCGCCAACGAAGCATGGCGGCAAAGCGCAAAAGGGCGGGTGTCCCCCGACACCCGCCCTATGGGGAAGCGCACCCTGATGTCCACTTCAGGGCGCTTGACGGACGCGTGCTGTCAAATACGCGCCCGCGTGTGCGGCCGGGGGGGGCTTGCGCTGATCCCCCCGGCCGCAACATTGTGATCAGGCTTCTTTCAGCTCGCGGATCAGGTCCGTAAGTCCTTGCGCCTGGGCGGCCAGGTCGGATACGGCCTTGGCCGCCTCAGCCATGGCCTCGGCGGTCTGGCGGGACATGTCGTTGACTTGAACGATGGACTGATTGATTTCCTCGCTGGCGGAGGACTGTTCCTCGCTGGCCGTGGCGATGGCGTTGACCTGATCGCCGGTGGCCTCCACGGTGGCCACGATTTCCTGCAAGGCCTGGCCGGACCTGTTGGCCAGTTCCGTGGCCTCGCCGATGCGCTCCACGGCGTTGTCCACGCCGGTCATGCTTTTGGCCGTGCTTTCCTGAATGGCCTTGATGGCATTGCCCACATCGTTGGTGGAGGCCATGGTCTTCTCGGCCAGTTTGCGCACCTCGTCGGCCACCACGGCGAAGCCGCGCCCGGCCTCGCCCGCGCGGGCCGCTTCAATGGCCGCGTTGAGGGCCAGCAGATTGGTCTGGTCCGCGATATCCGAGATGACGCCCATGATCCGGGTGATGTCCTGGGCGTGCTCGTTGAGCTGGGCCATATCGTCCTTGAGTTGCAGGGACTGCTGATGGACTTCCTCAATGCTGCGCACGGCCTTTTCCACCACGTGGGCCCCGGCCTCGGCCTTTTCCCTGGTTTCGGCGGAAGCGGCGGAGGCGGAACCCGCGTTTCTGGCCACTTCCTGGACCGTGGCGTTCATCTCGTTCATGGCCGTGGCCGCTTCGGAAAGACGGGAGGCGGATTCAGCCGCGCCCCGGTCGGATTGCTCGATCTGGGCCGAAAGCTCGGCGGAGGCGGAGGAAACAATGTTGCCCACGGTTTCCAACTTGTCGGCGGCTACCAGCATGGCTTCTGTCTTGGCCTGGGCCTCTTTGCCGGCGGCTTCGGCCTGTTGCATGGCCTCCTGCGCCTTGGCGGACTGCTCTTTAGCGTTTTCCGACTCGCGCCGGGCATTCTCGATATGGGTTTTCAGGGCGTTGACCATTTCCACAATAGCGCCGTAGACGCCCACTTTTTTGCCGCCGTCGTCCACATTATAGTCGCCGTCCACCACGCGGTGGGCAAGGGTATTCAGCTCTCCGGGGTCCTTGCCCAACTGGCGGAGAGTATTGCGTACCAGCAGCAGGGTCAGGAGGACGGCAATCAGCACGGCCGCAACTACCAAAATAATGCCGATCAGACGCGCGGTGTCGTATATCACGTCGCCCGCGGCATTGGCTTTATCAATAGCCCCGTTGATGCTTCCTACCAACTGCTTCAGCTTCTCGTTCATCTCGTCGTATTGGGTGCGTGAATCGCCGTTCAGCACAGCCACGGCTTCCTGCATACGATTTTGCCGAGAAAACTCAAGCAAGCGCTGATGCGTGTCCTGATATGCCTGCCGAGCCGCCAGATAGGTCTGAAAGACCTGCTTGACCTCGGGACGGAAAATCAAGCCTTCAAGGTTCCTGATGCCGTTGTCGATGACTTCCTTCCATTTCTCCTGTCTTTTTTCGTATTCCTTCATCTGGGCAGGTTCTGGTGCGTAGAGATGCAGCACTTCGGCCAAGCGGTATTCCGTGGCCGCTTTGTCGATATTGTTTGCGTTTGCCCGGACCGGGAGCATCTGATTGGTCACTAGGGTAAAGCTGTCGTTGATTTGGGCCATCTGCATGAGCAGATACCCGCCGAGGATGCCCATGAGCACAGCCAGACAACCCATGCCCGCCGCAATTTTCGTTGAAAGTTTCATAATCCTTCTCCTTTGATGATTAGGCTAAGCAGTCCCCCAGCGCAAAAACGCCTGCATTCCCCTTCTGACAGGGGAATGCAGGCGTTAAAAAAAGCGAATGGGAGAAGAACTTCCTACGAGGAAGCTAGTCTCTCTCTCTCTCTCTCTCTCTCTCTCTCTCTCTCTCTCTCTCT
>OJIY01000390.1_pt1 | contig 13607 bp, 10 predicted proteins | sample 1596061 | NCBI WGS metagenome assembly OJIY01 (sample SAMEA4350111, study PRJEB24818) | metagenome | biome: human; feature: gut; material: faeces | place: Denmark | collected 2013-09
GACAGATGGTGCGTTTCTTAAAGCGGTCTACGATCGTTGAATCATGGGTAACCATGACAACCGTTGTTTTTTCAACCTCATTGATTTTCTCCAGCAGCTCCATGATTTCCGCAGATTTATCCGGATCAAGATTTCCTGTCGGCTCATCCGCTATCAGCACCTTTGGATGATTGGCAATTGCACGGCCGATTGTCGCCCTTTGCTGCTGTCCTCCTGAAAGCTCATTGGGAAAGGCTTTCGCCTTGTCTTCCAGCGATACCAGCTCCAGCACCTCTCGCACACGACGCCGGATATCCACCTTTTTCATGCCGATGACTTCAAGAGCGAATGCGATATTTTCAAAAATTGTAAGCCTTGGAAGCAGACGGTAGTCCTGAAATACGACCCCGATGTTTCTGCGGTAAACCGGTACACGGGAATGCTTCAGCTTTCCCACATTGATATTTTCCACCATAACCGTGCCGCTGTTTGGGATTTCTTCTCCATCCAGCAGCTTGATCAGTGTAGATTTACCTGAACCGGTCGGTCCGATGATGTACACAAATTCTCCATCATCAATGGCAAGATTGATATCCCGCAGTGCATGTACACCATTCTTATATTCTTTTGATACGTTTTCCATTACGATCATAACATCACTCCTGACTTTTCATAATTACGCTTGAAACGGGCAGCGTTCCTTATAGGTAAGCTTACCCGAAGATATTTTCCGGTTTTTCACGACAAGGGGCACCGCTTACGCCACAGGTTCTGCTTAATGCTCCATTACCCCAGCCGCAGCCCCATGCAAAGTCAGCAGAGGAACGGAATTGTGAGATTGCAGAGGATATACTCATTTTTCCCAGATTGATAACTTCAATGTGACAGTGAGGTCCTGTAGAATTGCCACTGTGTCCGGTTAACGCCAATAACTGCCCCTTCTTTACCTGTGATCCTCCAGATACCGCAAAGCCTTCTCTGGATAAATGAAAGAAACTTATCGCATATGTGGTTCCGCCTGCCTGTGTCAACATTTGAATCGTATTACCACCGCCAGCAGGATAACCAATCCAGTTATTGAGAAATCCACCGTTAGTTGGTGCCGGATTGTCCGCATATAAAATTATGCCATCAGCAGGCGCTACCAAAGATGTACCAATCGAGGTTGCAATATCAAGACCTAAATGCACTCCACCGTCAGGATAATACCAGGTACCGGCAGACACGCTGCCTCCGCGAACCGGCATCATAAGCGCACCATTTCCACTGAAATCCAGCTTTCCTGCGACAGAGGTATTGATATTGATTATATTGTTCTGAATGCTTGCGATATCCACCTGCACCGAACGCATTTTCTCATTCAGTTCAGCTTCCTGCTTACGGTATTCCTCCAGAAGCTTCTTTTTCTGCTTCTGTACCTTTTCTGTTTCTTTCTTATTTTTCTCGTTCTCCGCTTTTTTCGCTTCCACATCAGCCTTCAGCCGGTTTTTCTCGCTTTTCTGATGATCCAGCTCAGCTTTATCCTTCTGCAGCTTTTTAATTTCCACCTGATCACTGTCTGTGATTCTCTGCAGACCATCCACCTTACGAATCATATCAACAAGATCCTTGGAGCCCATAATGACCTCCACATCCATATTGGTGCCGGTCACCGCCTGTTCATCAAGCATGCGATCGGTGATGATCTTATTCCGCTGATCGATATCCTTCTGCTTCTTTTTGATTTCCACATTCAGCTTGGAAATCTGACCTTCAATGGTTCGAATATTGGCTTTATTGATTTCGATATTCTTATCCAGTTTATCAATCAAGGATTGCAGCTGCTTCATAACGGAGGTTATTTCCTCAATATTGCTTTTGATTGCGGATATTTTCTTATCCAGAGAGGATACCTCTCCTTCTAAAGAGCTGCTCAGCCCCGCATAGTATTCCTTAAAGGCCGCACACTGCTGCGCTGCCGCTTCACTTTCCTGAGCAACACTGCATTTGTTCAGCCATGCTTCTTCATTTCCTTCAAAATCTGCTGCATACAGCCAGCTGTTTTTCTGTGACGGTACCAGAAACAGCATTGCCGCCACACAGCCTGTAATCATAAGTTTCTTCATTTTCATCGACGCCACCTCAAATATTTCGTTGCTGCCAGAAAGCTGCCAATAATGCCCACAACAGCTCCACTCAGGAATAGCACCCCTGCAATCTGCAAGGTGAAGGGATATGGCTTCTGCATAACGAACATGCTGCTCATGAATTGCCCGCCAAAGAAATCATAGAGAAAGCCATAACCGAATATCGTCAGAATCACAGGAATCAATGCACCGATCATTCCAATGAGCATACCTTCGAACATGAACGGTGTTTTGATATACCAGTTTCCTGCCCCTACGTTTCGCATAATGGAAATTTCTGTCTGCCTTGTATAAATTGTCATTTTAATAGTATTGGTAATCAGGAATATCGCAAGCACACCCAGTGCCAGTATAAAGACGGCACCTCCGTATCGTATCGTTTCAAAGGTGTCAATCATATCCTGTATGCTTTCTCCGCCATACTGTGCCTTTTCAATACCTTCCATATTGTTTAATGTTTTTGTAATCTGAGGAATATCGGTTGCCTTCTCCACCTCCACGATGAATACATTTGGCATCGGATTGCGTTCCTTGTAGCGTTCAAACACCGAACCGCTTTCCTCAATCAGGATGTTCAGCTCATCCTCTTTGCTGGAGAATTCCACTGTTTTCACACCGGAGATTCCTTTGATCAGCTTTTCCATGTGTTCAATTTCATCCTGCTTCTGCAGGGAATCAATGGATGCATGAATTTTCAGATTTGTTTCCACATGATCCGCAAAGCTGTTCATGTTGGCCGCAAGCACGAGAAACAAAGTCATCAGTGTCAGCGTTACTGCCACAGCAGAGGCACTGGACAATGTCATCGCCATATGACGGCCCAGATTGCGGAGCGCCGTCATGAAATGCTTGGGAAGACTTTGTATAAAACTAATCATGATGTATATATCCGCCTTTCGCGATATCCGCAACGATAAAACCGTCCTCCAGCGCTATCGTGCGTTTTTTGTATGTATTCACGAGTGTGGAGTCATGCGTAACCATTACGATGGTCGTCCCCTCCACCTTGTTGATTTTATCCAGCAGCTCGATGATTTCCATCGATTTCTCAGGGTCAAGGTTTCCTGTCGGCTCATCCGCGATCAGCACCTTGGGATGATTGGCGATGGCCCGGGCGATGGTAGCACGCTGCTGCTGTCCTCCGGATAACTGATCCGGGAAGGATTTTGCCTTATCCTGAAGTGATACCAGCTCCAGAATTTCACGTACCCGCCGTCGAATCGTAACCTTATCCAGCGCCAGCACCTCCAGAGCAAATGCAATATTTTCAAAGACTGTCATTTTCGGAAGCAGGCGGAAGTCCTGAAACACGACACCGATATTGCGGCGATAAAAGGGTACACGGGAGTGACGCAGCTTTCCCACGTTGGTTTCCGCAACATATTCCTCTCCCGCATCCGGAAGCTCTTCTCCGTCCAGCAGCTTGATCAGTGTGGACTTTCCACACCCTGTCGGACCGATGATATAAACAAATTCACCTTCATCTATTTCAAGATTGATATCACGCAGTGCGTGAACCCCATTCCTATATGATTTGGATACATTTTTTAAGAGGATCATTTCATCACTCCTTTGGCTAACATTATAACATAAATCGACACCGTTGACAGTGTCTGTCGTATGTAAAATTCTTACAATTTCAAAATGCAGACACAAAAGTTATGATAGATAGAAAACATTACCTGTCAGCCATATAGCATTTTTTGAAAACCGAATGGGATTAAAAACATTAATATACAGCCTCTGCAGTATTCTCTGTCAGATAAGCATACTGATGTTCTATTATGGTACAAAGATCAACGATTAACCAAGCTGAAAAAATATGAACACTCTTGCTTTCATATTTAATGTAATTCAAACCTTATCATTAGCCCTGTTCTTGTTGGACAGTCCTTTCCTATTAGGGTTATACACTGCCTATAAGCGGTATATTCAAATGCCAAGCATATACTTGAAGCAATTTCACAAGTTCTATACCTTATACCCCTGACGTTTTCAGTTCATGAAAGTACAGACACAAAGCTTTCCTTAATTAGCCGCCATATACACATCAGCGCAAACAATACACACTTAAATATTTAAAAGCCCTACCTACCTCTGCCATGTTTTACAGGGTACAAAAATTAAATAAGAGCAAAAACCAGAATACTGGCGTGCTCTTTACGGATACATTACAGCTGTTCCTGATATGTAAAGCCCTCTCCCTGTACCTCATTAACATCACTGACGATAACAAATGCTTCCGGGTCGACCTCAGTTATAATATGATTTAATTCAGAAAACTGCTTCTTGACCACCACCATCATAATCACCGGCTTGCTTGTTCTCGTATAGCCACCCTCAGCATGCAGAATTGTGGCACCGCGGTTGATATTCTGATAGATTACCTGCATCATCTCTTCAAATTTATCAGAGATAATCATAACATTCTTCGCTTCATGAGAACCCATGGTAATCACCTTGTCAATCAACTGTCCGCATACCCAAACGGATACCAGTCCAATCATGGCAGCCTCCACTCCATAAACACTTGCTCCTAAAAGAACAGTCGCACCGTCTATACACATAACCAGCGTAGGCAAAGCGATTTTCGTGTATTTGTTAATTATCAGCGGTGGGATATCCATTCCTCCCGTACTGCCACCTACACGATAAACCAGTCCAATACCGATACCGGTGCATACACCTGCATAGATAGATGCTAGTAATGGATTGCTCGTCACCTGAACATCCGACCACAGCATGCCCAATACGGAGATAAAAAGAGGATAGACAATCGTGGAAACGACGGTTTTCAATGCAAAGCGTTTTCCCAGCAACGCTGCTCCTAGCAGATATAAACCGATTGTTAGACCGTTAATAACAAGACGTGGAGACAGGTTGAAAATCGGCTGCAGAGCAACCGCTATTCCTGCCACCCCTCCGGAAAGAATATCCAGAGGGAGAATAAAGAATGTAACGCCTGCTGCAATAATCAGATTTCCCATGACGATACTGATAATTTCTATGATTTGATCCTTTTTATTATGATTCTGCATATGCTGCACCTCGATTCCTGCTGCCCGCAATTATAACACAGGAAGATATGTAATCCAAGACATTTATAACAGGAATTACTCTGAATATCGATCTTTCAGCTTAACATCAGGACAATTAAAAACAGAACAGGTGTACTGAAATACAATGGATAATATCAATCAGACGTTGTAGAGCTTTTCTGTACCTTGATGTAATGAAAAACCACGAATTTAATCCTGTACTATATGCTGTAAGTAGTATTAAAATATAGAAAACACCTACATAATAGACCCTTATATGTGTAGCTGTTTCATAAAGTTCAAATTTTTTATGTTGCATATAGTATAAAAGGTGAAAACTTACAAAATGCTGGATAGCTCATCATCAAAATATCCATGTCTCTTTTAACGTTCTCTGCTTTTTGCTTCAATAACCTTCAGAAGTCTAGCATCATTTTATCTGATTACTTCAATCAGCTTTTCCTTTCTGCGGCATTCTAATCTGTCTTATCACAATCTGTGATCCTTTGGAGTTTGTCTATTTTATGAATCATAACAAAAAATTCTCAATCTTTGTTGATTTCTACTTCCCATTATATTTAAATCAGAGCCAGTAGTTTTCTGGACGCTCTCTGCATGGTGCGCTGCCGCAGGCGTTCGGTACCTCTGCATTCCACCCTGTTCCAAATGTAAGGTCATTACTACTGTTATAAATATGCAATGCCTCAGACATACTCATATTTCCAACACGAATGATTTCCACATGGCAATGATTCCCCAAACTCCATCCGGAGTCTCCTGAATATCCAAGCACCTGCCCCTGTGATACCTTCTGTCCTGGCGTAACTGCAATAGAAGTCATATGATAAAATGGCATTGCGTAGATGGTATTTCCTTTTTTTGTAAGCAGCAATACATTATTTCCACCGCCAATTGGAATACCGCAGTTACTGTAACCATTTCCACAGCCTGAATATGTATGAAGGATGACTCCAGCTGCAGGAGCCTGTACAGGGATATTTATTGTACCTCCTGTAGAGAAGTCCATCCCCATATGACCACCTCCGCCAGGATAATGCCATGTTCCAGATTCATAATGCCATCCATAGGATAGAGGTACCAGAAAAGAATCGTTATTTGAAGTATCATTCGGTTGATTCGGAACCACTGGTTCCTGAGGTGTCTGCGTATCTGGTTTTTTAATATCATTATTGGTATTGTTGTCAGGCTTAGCAGTATCCGGCTTTTTCGGCTTATCAAATTCTTCTGCTATTGCCAGGTCAATTTTAGGAAGTGATGTCTGGGCCATTTGGATCTGACGCTTCTGCGCACTCAGCTTTGACTCTTGCTTATGATAACCGTTCAAAAGTTCCTGCTTCACATTGTTCAGTGTTTCAACCCGCAACTTATCATCCTTTATATTGTTTTGCTGCTCAATTAGAAGCTCTTTTTGCTCTTTCACAATGGCGCGATCCTCGTTGAGTTTTTGCTTTTCCTTGTTCAGTATACTGATTTGTTCGTTTTCATACGTGTTTAATTCACCAACGATTTCCGTGCGACGCAAAAGATCAACAAAACTTGATGATCCCATAAGGAAATCGATATAGTAATTGCTTCCGGTGTAAGCCTGCATTTCAATCAGACGTTCGCGCATCTGTTGATCACGTTCTTTGATATCGTTTTCCTTCTCACTGATTTTAGCATTCATATCCTCAATGGAATTTTGCATAGTTTCAATATTCAACTGAACTTTATGTATCTGTTTATCATACTGCTCTATTTTTTCATTATTCTCTTTAATGAGAGGAGCAATTTTATCAATATTCCCTTTCACTTTGCTAATCTGATTTTTTATTTCTTTGATTTCATTATCTAGGTTATTCGATTTGTTCTGTAAATATTGTTTATACTGTCTGCATAATCCTTGTGTTTCAGAATTTTTGATCACTTCACATTTTGCATTCATTTCATCTTCTTTACCTTCAAAGTTTTCTGCATACATGAAATCGTGATTACTGATAAATAGGATACCTGCAGCGAACAATGCTAAAATAAAGCCTTTTTGTTTATGTAGCATAGCTGTTTAACCATTCCCTTTCGTATAATCATAGTAATTTTATATTACTAACTGAAAAATACGTACATCATTGTGGTTCTTTCTTATTTTAGGGTGTTTGCAAAAGGGAGAATTTGCCCGCATTTGAGTAAGAACCGTCATTATAATGCAGCATTTTTCAATGCTATTTTAAAAGTTCTTAATCATTAATTACAACTACCATTTTTATTATTTGGATTATGTTCATACAGAGGTCCAGCATTTACCCAAACATACACATCTTTTCCCCATTTATCCTTGAACTTTAATTTCACAGTATTCGCTGATGCATTATTTGCATATACATAAAATCCTAAGTTATGAATTTGCGCAAACTTGCCATCTGGATGAAAATACTCTCCAACACGTAGTATTTGATCTAAACTGCCAGTACCGCCAACAGAATTTTGATACACCTCAGTCAAAGACCAAGCAGGTAACCAAGCTTTCAATTTATTATTATAAATCAAATCCTTTGCTGCATCTACTTTATCGACTCTGTATGAAGTCATTCCACTATTTCGCGGTGAAAACTGTGCATACTCACCAGGTTGAAGTATGTCATCGCAAGGATTCATTACCGCTCTACCATCTGGATTTTCAGTAGTCGCTGCTGTCACATTGATTCCTAACATAGGCATTGCAAGCATCATCATTAAAACCATTTTACCAATTTTTTTCATTATTTCTTCCTCCTATAAATGGTTAACTATATTATATTACAATTTATGGTTAATTACAAGCAGAATAGTTTTGAACTAAATATATTCAAGTGGTGTATAACAATAATTAAGTGTTCTTCTTATTATTTGATAACGCTTATCTTTTTACTTTGCACATAGTTTTTAATATTTTTGTATAATTACTCTACCATATACTAATCGTTTGTATCATTAAGAAAAATGTTGTTACTATTTACAGCAAGTTAAAGGCTATGTGATTTTCAAAAGAGATTAGAAGGACATAGCTGCACAGCTTATGAACATTATTGCATTATCGAATACATTAGGTTCCTTTTGCCACAGACTGAACCAAGTTATGCGATTCACATAACATATAACAAAAAAAGCTGGAATTCAAAAGTAGTGATTCATACCTCTGAAATTCAGCTTTTAATACAGTGCTTCCTGATGATGGAAAGCAGATAATCTTGTTTTTATCAGTATCCGCCCTTGCCTGTCGCTCCTTCTTCTACCTGCCCATATGTCTTGAAGCTTTCGATCACGACATCAATTTCCTCTTTACTCAGGACCGCCGGTTTTCCAACACACATGGTACGCCATTGAATTTCCGCAACCCATTCCACGTTTTCCGCAACGTTGAAGGCTTTTGATAAAGAGGGGCCACAGGCCACCATACCATGATTTGCCAGCAGCATCGCCAGTCCTTCCCCCGTTGCTTCACTCACCTTTTCCGCCAGCGCCTCCGTGCCGTAGGTTGCATAATCAGCACAGGGTACACAAGATGTTTGCGCTCCAGCAAGCAGATAATGTACGGCTTCAATCGGCTGCTTCAAACATGCAAAGGTTGTGCAGTAGGTAGAATGTGCATGCACCACACCTCGCGCATCCGGATGAAGCTTATAAATTGTCGCATGCAGCGCATGTTCACTGGATGGCTTCCGGCTTCCCTCTATAAGGTTTCCATCCAAATCCAGAATGACAATATCCTCAGCAGCGGTTTCAAAATAATCCAATCCGGATGGTGAAATCGCCATATAGCCACACACAGGATCATAGGCGCTGATATTGCCTGATGTTCCTTTCGACAAACCGGCAGAGCTCATTTTCTTCCCGTAATCTACAATTTCCTGTCGTTCTTTTTCCATTAACATACTTCGTTTTCCTCCTTATACCGTCGTATTCACTCTATCTCGATTTGTTTTCCATATTTCATAATACTCCTGTATGAGCGATCCCTTTTGCGGTTTATAGATTTTGTACGCTCGCTCATTTGTGTCTGTATGAATATTCCAATAAGAATTGCATACAGCTACACAGCCCATAATAGATGCCTGATGGAAATTATCCGGCAGTACCAGAGCCTTCTGCGTCAGATCACTGAGATGCTGACACAGCATTTCCGATTGAAAACCGCCGCCGCAGCCCAGAATTTTATCATGCTGTATCGGCAGCATCTGCAGCAGCTGTCGATACTGATAAGAAATAGAGCAGGCGATATCTCCCACCAGCGCCCATGCTAAATCTATTCGATGCAAATCGGCGCGGAATGGCGGGCGCATGAAGAAGCCGCCGTTTTTATAGCCGCAGGCGTGTTCAAAATCCAGAGAGGAAAAGGATGCGGTGCATTTTATGCTGGTTACTTCCTTCAAAGCTGCCTCCAGATCCTCATAGCTCACACCGTCAAAGAGCAGATTTCGTATGCGCTGATAGTTCAATCCTGTTACACCAGGATTTGTTTCCATCTGATACATGCTTCCCTTTAACCAGGAATCCGTCCAGCAGCGCTCCTGCGGATCACAGTATCGTTCTGTTCTCAGCGTCACCACCGGAGACGTTGTTCCTGATACAACAGCAATATCCCCTTCCTGCATACCGGCTCCCAGCACTGCCACCTGCGTATCTGCCCCACCTACAAGAAAGGGAATGTCATAGGCGATTTTAAGCTGCTCCTTCATATCCTCCTTGACAAGCCCCAGAAGAGAGCCGGCATGCAGCAGGGGCGGCATCGTAAGCTGCTCCAGCTTGAACCGCTTGATCAGCTCTTCGCTCCATTGCTGCGTACCGATATCATACAGCTGTGTTTCACAAGCCTGCGAAGGCTCGATGGCGAGCTTTCCACATAAAACATAGCCAATCCATTCGCTCAGGCTTGTAAAGGTTTGTACCTGATCGAAAATTTCTTTTCTGCGCTTTGATAGGCCCATAAGCTTAGCAGCAGGAAAATCCTCCGTAACCCAGCGCCCCGTTTTCTCATAGATCCCATCCTTCTGTATCTCTGCCATCCACGCTCTTCCCCGGTTATCAATATTGGGAAGTCCATAGAAGTCTTCCTGTTTCCGGTTGATGAGGACAATACTTTCTCTGGCACCGGAGGAGGATATGGCATCGATCGTGATATTTGGATACATATGAATGATTTCCCGACAAAGTCCTAAGATGTTGCGCTTCCAAAACGAAGGATCAAAATACTGCGCATCCTCATATGCCTCATCAATATAATAGATATTTTCAAAGGTTTTCACGCAAATCAATGCGCCATCCTCACGAACCAGAGCAACTCTTGAATTACCGGTTCCTATATCCACGATCATATAATGCTTCATAACGGCATCTTCAGGGAGTGATAATTGTATACGATACGCTCCAGCTGCTCCTGCTTTTTCCAGGCCTTTAAGCGCTCTGTGATGATATCCGACTGATGGTCTGTAACTTCATAGGTGGCTCCACAGATATGCGGTGTTAAAAGGACATTGTCATTTTCTATGATTTTCAAGTCATCCGGTAATGGCGGCTCGCTGTTCAGCACATCCAGAAGAATCCCCTTAATGCGTTTCTCTCTTGCCATATCCTGCAATGCTTCCATATCTACGACAGCACTTCTTGCGGTATTCACAAAAACAGCATCCGGTTTCATTGTATACAGCAAATCTCTTGAAATCAGCTTCTCTGTAGCAGGAAGCACCGGCAGATGAATGGAAACGATATCACATGCGGCAAACAGCTCCTGCAGCTCACATTTTGTATATGGCGTATCACTGACATACGGATCGTAATAGCTGATGCTGCACCCGAATGCGTCCAGCAGGTGTGCAGCCGCTTTTCCCACGGCACCAAAACCGACGAAGCCGACATGCTTGCCATGCAGCTCATTTCCCATCCATGTATAATACGGTGTTGTTCCTTCTATCCATTGTCCGTCCCTGACCCATGCAGTTGCAGGAAGCAGCTTGCGCATATAGGCAATCAGCATTCCCACTAGCATTTCCGCTACAGCCGTCGCATTCCGGGCCGGAGTACACAAAACCGGTATTCCATGAGCACTGCATGCCTCTATATCAATATTTGCTGGATTTGCACGGCAGTCACCAATTACCTTTAATCCTTTATAGTTGGATACTACAGCTTCCGTGATGCGATCCAGCTCTGTAATCAGAATATCCGGCTGCACCGTTTTCAGCGCCTCCAGCATCTCTTTTTCATAAAAGCGCTCTCCTGTTTTATTCCATGGATCATATACGACCTCTTCAAACAGCTCCTGCAGCTCCCGCAGTCTGATTTCAGACATGGGAGCACGTACGTAAACCTTCATAAACCGACCTCCTTATCAATAAAACTGTGATACATCTTCCTCAAAATAAGCTGCGACATCATATGCACTATATACCCCCTTATCTGTTATGACACCATCAATCAGATAGGGTGGAGTAATATCAAAGGATGGATAAATCGCCTGAACACCGGGCAGGGTATTGTTGATACCGCGATAGCAGAGTACCTGCTGCGGATCGCGTTCCTCGATAATGATATCCGCCTTACTGCGCTTATCTGCATCCGGTATACCTGTCACAAAATACGGAATATGGAAGTATTTTGCCAGAATTGCAATCTGCATGGTTCCGACCTTATTTGCGATATGTCCATCCCCGGCGATTGTATCTGCGGCAGAGGTAAATAGTGATATCCCCTTGTTTTCCATTGCATAGGCAACCATATTATCAGTAATCACCGTTGAGGAGAAGCCCATTTCATGACATACACTGGAGGTCAGCCGCGCACCCTGCAGGTAGGGTCTTGTTTCCGCATGATAAAACTCCACCTGTCTGTTTCTACGCTGTGCAACACGACACATCATGCCTACAATCGTTTCTCCAAAGCACTGTGTCAGTACACGCCCTTTCTCCGGTATCTGATCAACCAGATATTCCGCTACCTTTTCCATTGTCGCATATCTGCGATTTAATGATTCCAGTGTTCTTTGTATGATCGCCTCTACCGCATTCTCGCCCCGATCGATTGCCGCATAGGCTGCCTGCAGGCATCCGCTTGTTATGACACGGTAGCGGTTTGCAGTCGTAATTCTGGCTGTAGCGATATCCTCAGCTGCAGTCTTCAGAAATTCCTTCTGCTCCTTCTGGTCTGCATTTCGTATCTGCCATGCTGCCAGGGCCATTCCCATACCGGCTGCGGTATACGGTCCGGCACTTTGCGTCACCATGTCCCGTATCGCCTGAACAACCTCCCGATAATCCTTACATTCCACGTAGCGGATAACACTCGGATAAATTCTCCGATCCAGTATACGGACCATACCGTTTTCAAACCATGCCACATGCTCATATTGCAGCAGATATGCAAGCCCCTTGTCCTGTCTTTCCATTGTATCAGCTTCCTTCCTTATCATAGTTAACCCTTTATAGCGCATAGCATGTACCGACCTCAATTTATTTCATCAGCGTACCGCACAAAGCCCCTTACTTCATAAACCAAGTACCATGCCTACATGCAGAGAGCGTGTGTATGTGCTGTTGTAGCGTAAATGCCAAAGCACTACACACAATCCCTCAAGGTTCATCAGCCCTATGAACAAATCATGTTAAATTGTTCACTTACTTCCATTCCCTCATGAATCACCTTTCGATTCCGTATCAGCCAGATTCCCATTTTCAGCAATGCACGCTCAAAGGCTACACGCTTGTCTGTCTCTTTGATTGAGGTGACCTCCATAACCTTGGAATCCCCCACAACTCTGCGAATAATTTCCGTCCCTGCATAGCCAAGGGAATCACTCATTACATCTCTGAGATAGTGCTGCTTAAATTCCTTGGTACGATACAGCGGACATTCCACGCATTGTTCATAAACCTTTGACAGCTTTTCCATGGTCAGATCAATCGTATCTGCCACCGTATGTGAACACCAGGTGATAAATTCTGTATGCCGGGGTTCTATAAACTGTATTCTTGCCCAGGCGAAGAAGAGATTGCCAATCACATTTCCGATGTCATATCCCATTGGTCCGTAAAACGCAAATTCCGGATCGATAATTTTTATTCCCTGCTCATTGATGAAGATGGAGCCGGAATGCAGATCTCCATGCACCAGTGCCTGCGCATGGTTCATAAAGCTATCTCTAAGCTGGGCAACATCGGCTTTCAGCTGCTCATTCTCATATAGAAACTCTTTCACAAACTCCTCATTTTCCGGTAATACGATATTACGATTCTTGTAATTATCATATGGCTCTGTAAGCACAAGATCTTCTGTAATATCACACAGCTCCTTATTCAGAAAGAGCCTGACATTATCTTTCTTCACTGCCCGATCCAGCACCAAATCTGTTGTAGGCAGAAGTGTCCTTGCCAGAAATTCTGCGATATTTTCTGCAAAGTGGGGAAAGAATCGACCTTCCATCAGCTCTTTCCTCATA
>OJIY01000391.1_pt1 | contig 13544 bp, 8 predicted proteins | sample 1596061 | NCBI WGS metagenome assembly OJIY01 (sample SAMEA4350111, study PRJEB24818) | metagenome | biome: human; feature: gut; material: faeces | place: Denmark | collected 2013-09
AACTCTTCAATCACTTCATCTTGAGCTTCGTTGATTGTCATAATATATAACTCTCTCCTCCGATCCCTTCCCGAAAAGGGAGGGGAGTGATATGCTTAGGAAAGAGAAAAACGTTTATTTGTTTATTTAATTGCTTTAATGTTTCCTATTTACAACTTTCATAAGCGTGAGTCAATCTATCCCTTTTTCTTTCTGGAGAGTAGGTAGAGAGAATCCCACCGGAATTGTTATGCTTGCGCAGTTTGTACTAATTTATAAATCTTATCACTCGGTCTGACTTTCCCCGTGACAGGAATTGAAACTCTTGTACCTTGTTCTGCATTCTCTACAGGTTGCAGATCGTAGCGGATTTCATCGGCCGTGAGATACATTACTCCCGTTGTCGGCCCTGTGATAAGCAGCTTGTCGCCTTTCTTGAAATCGGTAGCTTCAACGGCAACTTCAGCCACACCAAGTTTTGAGAAGTATTTCATGATCTTGCCGATGAGCACTTTCTTCTCCGTAGCTGCACTGCCATAGTTTCGGTTCCACTCTCCAAGTCTCTTCCCTTGATAGTATCCATCCCAGAAGCCTCGATTGAAAACGGTAGCTAACCGCTCATCCCATTCGTCTTTCTTTGCTTCTGTACAAGTGCCATTGAGCACTGACTCAATAGCCTCTTTGTAACATCTGACAACGGTATACACGTATTCCGGGCCACGCGCACGCCCCTCTATCTTGAACACTCTGACGCCCGCTTCCATCATTTTATCTATGAATCGCACCGTCTTCAAGTCCTTAGGACTCATGATATACTTATTGTCTATCTCCAATTGATTGCCTGTTTCGTTATCCGTTACAGTGTAGGAGCGACGGCATATCTGTACACATTCTCCGCGATTAGCCGACCGATTGGCGTCAGCAAGACTCAAATAGCACTTCCCACTCACGGCCATACACAGCGCACCATGACAGAACATCTCTATTCGAACCTGCTTTCCCATTGGCCCACAGATGTTCTCTTGCACGATAGCTTCATGGATTTTCTTCACCTGTTCCATGTTAAGTTCGCGGGCAAGCACACTGACATCAGCAAACTTACTGTAGAACTTCAGTGCCTCGATATTCGATATATTGAGTTGTGTCGACAGATGAACTTCCTCGCCTACCTCGTTGCAATAGGTCATAACAGCCACGTCACTGGCAATTACAGCGCTGATACCTGCGTCCTTTGCAGCGTCGATAATCTCGCGCATCGTGGTCAAATCATCGTCATAAATCACCGTGTTGACGGTCAGATAAGTCTTGATGCCGTGAGCATTACACGTGGAGGCAATCTCTCTCAAATCGTCTATCGTAAAGTGATTGGCCGAATGGGAGCGCATATTCAACTTGCCGATACCGAAATAAACGGAGTCAGCACCAGCCTGAATTGCAGCAGAAAGGCTCTCACGTGAGCCTACCGGAGCCATTACTTCGAAATCAGTTATTTTCCCTTTCATGCCTGCAAAATTAATCATTTTCTTCGTAACTTTGCAGCATATGAAGAAAATAGTTGGTTACATAATATGTAGCGTGCTGCTGTTCTCGGCCTGTTCGCAACCGAAGAAAACGCAAAAGCGAAATCCATTCGTCACGGAGATATGCCTCAAGACAACGCCCGTGAAAGACCAGGGACGCAGCAGTCTGTGCTGGCTTTATGCCATGTTAGCTACCATTGAGACCAATCATCTCATGCAGGGCGACTCGGTCAACCTCAGCACCGATTATGTTGCGCGCCAGCTTCTCATGGAAAGTGCACGCCGTTATTACCTCTCACGCGGCACAACTCCAATCAATATGCGTGGCATGGGCACGCGACTTCTCACGCTGATCCAAACCTACGGAGCAGTTCCTTTCGATGCCTATCACGCCTATCATCCTGTAAACTACAACGTCGTTGCACGCAAACTGCAACTCGCTTCGCGCTCAACCACCAACTTTAACAACCTTGACAGTCGCGCGAACAGCATTCTCGACGAGGCTGTCGGCTATCTGCCGGGGCCGAAAGTCTACATGCTCGGCGCCGAATATACGCCTTTGGAATTTGCCCACAGCGTATGCCAGGAGGATGAATATCAGGCTATCACGAGTTTCACCCATCATCCTTTCGGCAGTCATTTCGTGCTCGAAGTGCCCGACAATGTGAACAACGACCGCGTACTTAACGTGCCCTTAGACGCGATGATGCAGTTCGTCGTCACCCGACTGCGCAGTGGAAGAGCTGTGTTTTGGGAGGGCGACGTCTCTTCTCCGGGCTTCGATGAGGCCTCGGGAATAGCAAAAATAGCATTGAGAAACGTCACACAACAGCAGCGCCAGCGGGCTTTCGAGCATCGACAGACCACCGATGACCACGCACTTGCACTCATCGGAATTGCTCACGACCGTCAAGGTCAGCGCTATTTCATTGCGAAAAACTCCTGGGGTACAGCCAACCGCTTCCATGGTTTCCTTTATCTCAGCGAGGATTATCTTCGAATGAACACGGTGCTGATTGTAGGATGAGCTTCCAAGAACTCTTTTTGCAAATTTACAGATGGCATGATTTCAGGTAGCACTTAAACCTGTTTCTTGCCTTAACTCCTATCCTTTCATGTGCTCATCTCTACCGTTTTATGTGCTCATCTCTATCACTTTACAACCCCATCTCTATCACTTTGCAGGCTCATTCCTATGTAATTACAAGGCTGTTTGCAATTAGATATGAAAAAAGGAAAGGCACTAACGAACCTTTCCCTACGGCAAAGATAATGATTTTCAGAGGCGAATGCAAATTCAACAGGAAAGAAGTTTACAGATGATTGCGGTTTTCTTCTTGCGCTGTTGCTATCGACAAAGGGCAGAGATGATTTCAAATGAGGCGTGTTATTTACGGATGATGCATGAAATATAAACATCTTATGCAGTGCTGTTTCATGAATTTTCCATATCTTTGCAACAGCTTTTAACAACTAAAACCCTGATGAACGACTAATGACAGATGTGACATAAAACCTAATATAACCTGATTATGAATATTAAAATTTTAGCATTTGCAATGACAATGAGCATTACTGCAACGGCACAAACACCGAAATTATCAAAGAACAACATCGACGAGGTGCTGCATGCCATGACCCTTGAAGAGAAAGCTTCACTGCTTATCGGTGGTGAATACGATTTCTGGTCGACCACAGCTGTGGCAGGAAACTCCTCACGTACAGTGCCCGGGGCAGCCGGTTCGACTATCGCTATCCCACGGCTTGGTATCCCTGAGACCATTCTTACCGATGGGCCGGCAGGTGTCCGCATTAATCCTACGCGTCCGGAAACCGACAAAACATTCTATGCAACAGGCTTTCCTGTAGGCTCATGTCTGGCTGCAACCTGGAACACCGAGCTTGCGTCAAGAGTCGGAAAGGCTATCGGCAACGAGGTGAAAGCGTATAATTGTGACGTGATTCTCGGCCCGGGAATGAACATTCACCGCAATCCTTTGTGCGGAAGAAACTTTGAATACTACAGCGAAGACCCACTCTTGACGGGTAAGATTGCTGTAGGCTACGTCAATGGGGTGCAGAGTGAGGGTGCAGGTGTAAGCATCAAGCACTTCGCCGTGAACTCCCAGGAGACCAACCGAACGGGAGTTGACGAGCAACTGTCACAGCGTGCAGCCCGCGAAATCTATCTGCGTGGATTTGAAATTGCCGTGCGCGAAAGTCATCCTTGGACGATAATGTCGTCGTATAATCGCATCAACGGCGTATTCGTTCAAGCCAACTACGACCTCTTGACGAAGATACTTCGCGATGACTGGGGCTTCAAAGGCATCGTCATGACCGACTGGTGTGGCAAGCGAGAGCAGGCAGGTCTCTACACCATTGATGAGGTTAAGGCGGGCAACGACCTTATGGAACCGGGCTGTAAAGAGCAGGTTGATGATATTGTTGCGGGCGTGAAGAGTGGCAAGCTGCGCATGGAAGATGTGGATAAGTGCGTGCGTCGCATCCTTGAATACATTGTGCTGACCCCTCATTTCAATGGCTATAAGGGCAATAATGCCCCTGATTTGAAAGCACATGCAGTCGTTAGTCGCGAAGTGGCAGAAGAAGGTATGGTGCTTTTGAAGAACAATGGTGTGCTGCCTTTAGGCGCCAAGGGCAGTCTTCCGAAGCGTGTGTCGCTCTATGGCACGGGTTCCTACAACTTCCTTTCAGGCGGTGTAGGCTCCGGTTGCGTTCATACACCTTATATTATAGACCTCGTTCAGGGGCTGAAGAATGTCGGCATCGAGGCTACCGCCGACCTGACAGAGATTTATAAGAAGTATATTGACTATGCAAAACTAAAGTTTGAAGCCGACCGTTCGGGTTATCGTTGGTTTGAAGCACCGTTGATGGGCGACCAGAAGATGCCCGAGATAGACATCACTCAGGAACTTCTCAAGAAGCAATTGAAGCAGTCTGACATGGCCGTTATCACCATTTCGCGTCAGGCCGGAGAGGGAATTGACCGCAAGATTGACGGCGAATTCAACCTCACTCCGCAGGAAATGAAGATGATACAAGACGTAACGACGGCCTATCATGCCGAAAACAAGCCCGTCATTGTAGTCATCAACTCGGGTTCGGTGATGGAAACTACCAGTTGGAGTGCCTATCCCGATGCCATTCTTTTGGCTTGGCAACCGGGCGAAGAGGGTGGAAACGCCGTGGCAGATATACTGACAGGCAAGGTTTGTCCATCGGGACGCCTCTCTATGACATGGCCTCTTGCAGCCACAGATCACCCTTCAACGAAGAACTTCCCGCAGGACATAGACCTTTTCACCTATGAAAATCTCGGTGCAGGTGGTGCTCCAATTCCTACACGCGACGTCACCAAGCACGAAGAAGACATTTGGGTTGGCTATCGTTTCTTCGACACCAACCGTCGCCAGGTGGCTTATCCCTTTGGCTTTGGTCTTAGCTATACGACCTTTAATTTCAGTGCTCCTACGGTGAAACGCAGCGGTGATAAGATTACGGTTTCAGTGACTGTGAAGAACACCGGAAGCGTAGCCGGAAAGGAAGTTGCCCAAGTTTATGTGGCAGCTCCAAAGGGAAAACTTGAAAAACCGACTAAGGAACTCAAGGCGTTTGGTAAGACGCGCACACTGAAGCCCGGCGAAACACAGACTTTGCAGATGACGCTCGCTGTGCGTGACCTCGCAAGTTACGATGAAAAGAACAGTCAGTGGTTGGCCGATGCAGGCACTTATACGTTCCTTGTAGGCAGCAATGTCGAGGCTGTCAAGGGCAAGGTGACACTCACTTTGCCACAATATACAGAGAAGACCAGTAACGCTTTGGCGATGAAGAAATAGAAATCTGCTGTTGATTTCAAACAGAAGGCAATCCTTCACTCCGCATTTTCCTGGGCAATGAGACAGGGAATGCGAGGTGAAGGATTTTCAGTTTCGTAGTAAAATCAATAAAAAAATGATAAAAAGTGAACAAAGATACATTATTTATATTACCTTTGCATTATTCTTAGGCTATATAGTCAGTTTGCTGACTGATGCTTATCAGTTCGCCTGTTGGTTCACAAGGACGAATATTTATTAACAAATTTACTTATACATGAAACTTAGAAATTTATTGGTTGCAGCTCTGTTGATGCTTGCCGGAATGGTTCAAGCACAGCCGCAGATGACGATTCCAGTAGACAAGGACGTGAGAATAGGTAAGCTTTCGAATGGTCTTACCTACTACATCCGCCACAACAACTGGCCCGAAAACCGTGCAAACTTCTACATTGCACAGAAAGTTGGCTCTATTCAAGAGGAAGAAAGCCAGCGAGGTCTGGCTCACTTCTTGGAGCACATGGCTTTCAATGGCTCGGATCACTTTAAGGGAAACAACCTCATTGAATGGTGTCGTGCCAACGGAATTGCATTCGGTGTCGACTTGAATGCCTATACCAGCATCGACCAGACCGTCTACAACATCAACAATGTGCCTACACAGCGCCCGGGAGCTATTGACACCTGTCTCATCATTTTGCGCGACTGGTCAACCGGTCTAACGCTCGATCAGAAAGAAATCGACAACGAACGTGGTGTTATCCATGAGGAATGGCGTCTGCGTACGAGTGCTTCAAGCCGCATGTTCGAACGCAATCTGCCCGCACTCTACCCCGGAAGCAAGTATGGTTTGCGTTATCCTATCGGTTTGATGAGCGTCGTGGATAACTTCAAACGCAAGGAACTTGTCGACTATTATCACAAGTGGTATCACCCTGATCACCAAGGACTGATCATCGTTGGTAATGTTGATGTAGACAAGGTAGAAGCACAGATCAAGAAGCTTTTCGGCGATATCAAGAACCCCGAAAACGAGGCTCCGATTGTTGATGAGCAAGTACCTGACAATGCAGAACCTATCGTTGTCATCGACAAGGATAAGGAAGAGCAAAGCTCAAGCGTAGAAGTGATGTTCAAACATGACGTGTTCCCCGACTCCCTGAAGAACACTATCAACTATCTTATCTATGACTATGTGAACGATGCCATAGCCAATATGCTCAACAAACGCTATACAGAAGCAGCTCAGAAGGCCGATTGCCCATTCGTGAACGCCATGGCTTACGATGGAAACTATATCTTTGCAAAGACCAAGGATGCCTTCTCTATTGATGCTTCTCCAAAGGATATGAGCAAGACTGCAGACGCTTTGAAGGCCGCTTTGATTGAGGCTCGCCGCGCTGCAGAGTTTGGTTTCACCGCAACGGAATACAGTCGGTTCCAGCAGGACTATCTAAGTGGACTCGAAAAGCAGTACAGCAACAAGGACAAACGCTATAATGCGCAGTTCTATCGTGAGTGTCTTGGCAACTTCCTCACTAATGAACCGATGCCTGGAATAGAATATACTTACCAGACGATGAAGCAACTTGTGCCGATGATTCCACTTGAAGCTGTCAATCAGCAGATAAAGGAATTGGTTCCGGCCAACGACAGTAACATGGTCATTATCAACTTCAATAACGAGAAAGAAGGTAATGTTTATCCCACAAAACAGCAGTTGCTTGATGCTGTGAAGGCTGCACGCACGGAACAGATCACGGCATATGTTGACAATGTTAAGAACGAACCGCTCATCAAACAAATGCCCAAGGCAGGCAAGATAAAGAAAGAGACCAAGAGCAAGAAGTTTGATTACACCACATTGGAACTCTCCAACGGTGTGAAAGTCATTCTGAAGAAGACCGACTTCAAGAAAGATCAGGTGCTCTTGAATGGCAATGGAGGCTGTGGTTCGACCGCCTATGGCCTGCAAGACTTTGCAAACTTCAACACATTCGATGATGTTATTGGCATCAGCGGCCTTGGAGATTTCACAAGTACTGAACTTCAAAAGGCCCTCGCAGGTAAGATTGCAAATGCTAATCTGACCATGGGCGAGCGCAAGATGGGCATCAATGGCAATGCCACTCCAAAGGATGTAGAAACCATGTTGCAAATGGTTTACCTCTATTTCACCAACATCAAGAAAGACAATGACGCCTTCAACAACCTCATGCAGCAGTATGAAGTGTCGCTGAAGAACCGTGAACTCTCTCCCGAAACAGCTTTCAGCGACTCTCTGACGGCTACACTCTACGGCCATAATCCACGTGTTGCACCGCTGCTTCTTAAGGATTTGAAGAATGTCAACTATGACCGTATCCTGCAAATGGCTAAAGAACGCACCGCAAGTGCACGCGGTTGGGAGTTCACCATCATTGGTAACTTCAACGAAGCAACCATTCGTCCTCTCATCTGTCAGTATCTCGGTGCGCTGCCTGCAAAGGCAAACAACATGGCTTCAAAGCGTATGAACAAGATGGTTACCGGCCAGATTGAGAACATCTTCAAGCGTAAGATGGAGACGCCGAAAGCCAATGCTTACATGGTATGGCACAACGAAACCCTGCCTTACACCCTTGAAAAGAGCATCCAGATGGATATGGCCGGCCAAGTGCTTTCCATGATTTATCTAAAGCAAATCCGTGAGGAAGCCAGTGCAGCTTACTCTTGTGGCGCTTATGGTGGTGCTTCTTTAGCCGATGACGGCTATAAGGTTTACAACATGATTGGCGTTTGTCCGATGAAGCCTGAGAAGCGAGAAATCGCCTTGAAGATTATGACCGACGAGGCCAACAAGCTTGCAACAGCCTGTGATGCAGAGATGTTGAGTAAGGTAAAAGCCTTGATGTTGAAGCAGATTGACGACAAGGCAAAGACCAACAGCTTCTGGAATAACACCATTTATCAGTTTGATAAGCTCGGCATTGATACCTATACCGACTACAAGAAGTTAGTAGAGGCACAGACACCACAAAGTATCTCTGCTTTTGTTAAGGACTTCTTAGCTTCCGGAAGCAAGATAACTGTTGTGATGTTACCCCAGGAATAAGAACTCGTTACATTCATACATCAAAAAGCCGGATGCCATTGCGTCCGGCTTTTTTTAGTGTATAATCTTTCATTCTTCAGGTAATGTGGAACTCATACACATCAAAATCAAAGCTGAAGTCTAAGACAGGAACATTGAATACCAACTGTATGCGAAAAGGTTACAAATGAACTCAAATAGTACTTAAAAAGTATTTAGAATGAACAATATGTAAGATTAAACGCTTATCTTTGCGACCAATTTGATGTTAGCCATTCCGATAATCGCACTTCAACACCTTTTTTATAGCGTTATATAATACAAGGTAATCGGGGGATAACACTCTTTTATAGCAACTCACTAAACATTAACAAAAGGAAAATGAAAAGAATGAATTTATCAAAATGGACGATTTCACTGCTTTGTGTATGCTTTATTTCACTTACTTCGTGTGATAAGACAGATTTTGATGCAAAAGAACGACAGGAAATGAAACGCAAGGAAAGCGAGAAAAAGAAACAAGAAGAGGAAAAGAAAAAGCAGGAAGAAGAGAAGAAGAAAAAGGAAGAGGAAGAAAAGAAGAAGCAGGAGGAGGAGAAAAAGAAGCAAGAAGAAGAGAAAAAGAAAAAGGAAGAAGAAGAGAAAAAGAGACGAGAAGAGGAGGAAAGAAAGAAGACTCAGCTTATTCTTGACCCTTCCACACTGACGCTCTCACCTATAGAAGCAAAGAACGTCTATATAAAAAATGGTACAGCTCCATACGAAGTGAATGCGTTGGATAAAAAGATTGCCTTGATAACTCTTCATAATGACAGGAATTTCTTTGTCGTTACAGGACTTAATGGTGGTGAAACAGAAATTGTTGTCACTGATAAAAACAAGAAGACTGCAAAGATTACAGTAAAGGTTAAAGGACAAAAGCTGTCGGCACTTAAATTCAGTAAGGCCAGCGTTGGCCTCTCTGTTGGGCAGATGGAGAAAGTAAACATCCAGTCAGGAGCCTATCCCTATAAGGCAAGTGCAGAGGATAACAATATCGTAAAGGTAGATGTTTCAGACGCTACTATTACAATCAAGGCTTTAAAAGTTGGCACAACCGCCATTAATGTGTCTGATAGAGACGGAAGAATGGGGCGTATTTCTGTCACTGTAACAAAGTAAAGAAAAACATATAGCATTCTAAAGCATGTATAAAGTAAACTGTGTCAGATTACTTTACACTATTTCTTGTTGGGCAATCTCAGTCACTTTATCGTGTAATATGACTGAGATTGCCTTGCTTTTTGAGTCATATTGCGCAGTAATGTGATGCAAATCTCAACGCGTTTCAGCGTTATCTTTCTCATTTTTCAATTCAAAGGTCATAACGATTAGCTTATCAATGCATTCAATACTGCTAAAACATAGCACATATTTTAACTGAAGACAGCTTTTCTTCTGGATTTCGAAGTAGTCAATAGAGGAAAATCTTATTCTGCACATGGCGTGCTTCGATTTATAAACTGCAGAACTTTCCGCCTTTCAGTTGATAGTGCTTACTGCCGATAACAATTTCTTTTTCGTTGTGGATAACTGTTTTGTTCAGCGTGATTTGACCACCGTTGTTGATTTTGAAATGCAGATAGCTGTTGTCTTCCTTACCTTTCCACCTTATTGTCCGAGCCATATAGATGAGCAATTTATCGGTAAGTTTGTTGTTCTTATCCAGTGAACAGAGGAAAAATCGCCCTTCCCCAATCTGATCTCTGCCACAGATTATGAACACACGATAGCCATCTACCGTTAGCAGTTGAGCCACATGGCAGTCCATAAGATCTGTTTCGCTATCCACGCAAGACTCCAGAAACGGCATAAGCGCCTTGTCGGGAACTGCTGTCCCGCCCATATCCATGATAAAATCATAGCTGTATTCCAAGGGCAGAGGCAGCATGGGGAGCTGATGAAGCAGGTCTTCCACACTTCCATGTTTGGCAGAAAAGCCCTTTATTCCTAAGCAATTCGCCACATAGTCCTCATATTTTCCCTCGTCATAATGCAATATAATCGGCGCTTCGGGGTCGAAAGTCACATCTTTCAACAGTCTGTTCTTCGTGTCAAGCAGCAGCCACCCCTGTGTGCTTTCACTGTTTGCACCATGCTCTTTCGCATACAAACGAATGGAGTAAACACCATTCTGCCGCTTTTCTTCTATTTCCGCACACATCGTCTTCCTATTGAAAAGCGTCTTGAAATTTGCACATGAGAGAACCAATTGCCTCAGCTTTTCGTCACATGAAAGATGCTTTGTTGCGTTATCATTACTTTTTGCCACGGCAACAGCAGCGTATTTGCACGGCTGTCCCACACCAGAAACACTCACCATAAGTAGTGAAAGAAAAACAATTTTCCTCATTCTATTGCTTATAAAAAGTTTATTTTATTCTTCAATAGCTATTCCCGATAAGCCACTCTTAGGCCTATTGTCGCTTTTTGAAAGCCTGATTTCTATTTCAACCTATACAAGTCGCCTTGCTTGTTAATCCGATAAACTTCGATTTCCGTATTCTTTCCCTCCTTAATCTTGACGTAAATAGTGCCGTCAGAGAACATGGAGAAGTCCTCTGTCACGTCATTATAAGAGCTGAAAGCATCTATCTGGAGGTTGTTGTCTTCATCGATTTTCCCATTTCTATAGACATATATCAGAAACTCATCGTCCTCATTGTAGTTATAGCAGGCAAAGATAGGGAAGCCGTTCACATAGTATAGTCTTTCCAAGAAGAAGTTCTCATCGCTGATAGTTATTTGATTTCCGTACTGGTTAGCCATTTTCAGCACTTCTTTATAAGGTCGGATGTTATACTTTCGGGCGTGTTCACTGCTCCCTTCCTTCTTGAAATCCATATACATATCGCCCATGGTATAGACGAGTTTGGCCGTAGCCTCGGGCTTTCCTTGGTCTTTTCGTCGGATATATTTATAGATAGCGGCCTTTCCCTTGTGGTAAAGCACGAGATAGTCGCCTGTGTAGATATATTCCAATTTCTCACTATAAATATCGCGTTTCGACGACTTTATCTGCAAGACAGGTACGGTTTTGATGAAACGAATGCCCCGATTGGCGAAATAATTATAAAGGAGTGAAAAGCAAGGCGACTGCGCCTTCTTCATCCTTAGACGGCGTTTCGCGCGTTTCACGCTTATCTTTTGTCCGTTAAGAGAGAGCAGGGTGTCGCCCGAAAGCTGTATTTTCATATTTAGCAATAGGTCTTGTGTCGCTTCATCCCATTTCATTTTGGGGTCAAAATCCGTAATATATTCCCAGCTGTCCTTAGGTTGATAGGTCTTGGCAGCATAGGCGGCATGCAAGCTTTCCCATTGCTTTGCAGTCATTGGGTGCTGTTGTTGCTTCACTGCCTCCGTCGACATCGTTCCTAAGATGCTGTTTTCTCCAAGGGCATTCAGCAGGGAGAAGAAGCTTACGAGGAGCAGAATAACTCTCTTTTTCATTGTGTTCAGTTAATAGATTATGGTGTTTATGTCTGCAAATATAAGCATCATTTCTCTATTCTGCAAGCAGATGAGAGAGAAAAGAAGCCTCTCTGCTGACCTCTCCTCAAGGAAGAACGAGGAAAACGAAGCCTCTCCCCCAACCCCTCTCCGAAGAGAGAGGGGAGTAAAATGCCTGGGAAATGGAGTCCACAAAATAGATATTTATCATTAATTCCATTGAAATAGAAAGCATACTACTCCCCTCTCTCTTCGGAGAGGGGTTGGGGGAGAGGCTCTACTATCCTCATTTCTCCTTGGAGAACCAACGGTCGCTGTTCGTTGAGAGAACTCAACGAGGAAAGCAAAGGGCTGGGGGTGAGGCTTCTTTTTTGTTTATTTTCTTCCTCATTTTTAACACTTTTCTCTACGACCAAATAGAAATGAAAACGTGCTTTTCATGCTTGTGTGAAGCTATTTTATGGCTTCGGTGCCCTTACTTCTATCATCTTGCACTGTAATCTGACGCTGATCACATTGCTATTTGCATCAGATGGCATCGTAAAATGAAACAAGTTATGTGCTGATTTGACGCAAATTGCAACGCTTTTCGACATGATTTTATCTCATATTTTACGTTGATTTTCATAACCAACTGATTGTCAGCGTATTGCAAACTGTTAGAAAACGGTGTTTATTTTGGGCGAGAATGACTTCCATTTTGAATTTACAAAGCATTGAAGAACAATTGTAAATATTCATGACAGATGTTAACACATCTTTCGTTTCCACCAATCATGCCTTGGAAGATAGGGCATAAGAGAAAATGATATGTACGGAAAAGTATTGCGAAGCATGCTCGATGACATGATATTTTAATTTTTTAAAAGGAAAGATATACAGTCTTCTATTTTCTTAAAAAAGGCTTATTTGAGCCGTATTTGAGCAGATTTTGCTATATTTGCAAACTCAAGCAAAACAGAATAAAACTATGAAAAGAATTACATCAATGGCCATCTTGCTGATGATAGTCATTATAGCAAGTGCACAGATTCAGTCTCCTGTGAAGTTTTCATCACAGCTGAAGACCAATAAGTCGGCCGAAGCCGAGATTGTTTTCACAGCAAAGATTGCCGCGGGATGGCATGTCTATTCAACGCGGTTAGGTGCAGAAGGGCCTACATCGGCATCGTTCACAGCCTCCAAGTTGGACGGTGTTGAACTCGTTGGAAAGCTCCAGGCCCACGGAAAGGAAATCTCTGCCTACGACAAGAACTTTGAAGCGACACTGCGTTATTTTGAACATAGCGTGACATTCACGCAGAAAGTAAGGTTCACCAAGCCCAACTATGTGTTGAAAGGTTACTTGGAATATGGTGCTTGCAGCGACCAGACATGCATGGCTCCGACGAGTGTTGATATCGACAAATCGGGCAAGAGTCCGGCTGTGGCAGCAGGAAAAGATGCAAAAGCCGAAGCAGGAAAGGAGGTTCCTTCCGGCGAGCTGTTGGCTGCTATGACGACGGCTGCCGCACAGGGAAACCAGGATGCGCAGGAAGGTTTGGCGAAATTGCAGACCGACAACATGGGCAAGGCACAGCAAGACAGTGCTGCCCTCGCGAGTGCTGCAGCTACTTCGTCACTCACCAAGGCTGAAAA
>OJIY01000392.1_pt1 | contig 13506 bp, 10 predicted proteins | sample 1596061 | NCBI WGS metagenome assembly OJIY01 (sample SAMEA4350111, study PRJEB24818) | metagenome | biome: human; feature: gut; material: faeces | place: Denmark | collected 2013-09
CTTTTTTTCGTTTCGCGAACATTTTTTTCGCTGCGGTCAAAAGTTGTTGTTCAGTCGCGGGAAGTGGAAGATATCCAGACGCCCTCTCCCTGTCAACGCCTTTTTGTAAAATTTTCCTCACTTCGTTGTCACATCCGCCCAAAAGCTACGAATAGCGCGGGCTGGCGCGGATCAGGCCATACCCCGGCGACCGCGCCAGACCCGCAACAGCACCACCAACAGCACGCCGCCGAGAACGCACGCATATCCCCACTCGCCGCCGGTAGCCCACGGCAAAGGCCGCGCGGAAGGCAGCAAGGCCAGCAGAATGGTCAGCATGCAGCCTAGAGCGGCAGCCGTGGCGTACCAGGTTTCCTCCACGGCGCGGGCGGTGTCGCCCAGGGCCACGTCACGGATCAGGCCGGGCGTCAGACCCGCCAACAGCCCCAGAACCAGCGCGCCCGCCGCTCCCAGGCGCATGCCGCACAGGGTTCCCAAGCAGGCCGCCAGCCCCAGGCTCAGGCTGTCCAGCCAGAAAAACAGGCGTTCGCCGAAACGCCCCAGGCCGCCCGACACGGCCCCGGCCAAAGCCCCGGCCAGCACCACGCCCGGCAGGTGGCGCATGACCAGCGCCACCCCGTCCGGGCCGTTGAGCAGGCATTCCCGCAGCAACGCGCCGGACAGACCGCAGAGACAGCCCAGCACGGCCGCGCCCGTGATGTGGCCGCCGTAGAGACGCCCCCGGCAGGAAGCGGCGGCGGCCAGCAAAAAGCCGGCCGCCATGTCGAAAGATCCAAACCAGAAGGAAAAACCGGGCATACCTATTTGGCGAAGCCCACGGCCCGCCGCTCGCGGATGACCGTGACCCGGATCTGGCCGGGATAGGTCAGATTTTTCTCGATCTTTTCCGCGATATCCTTGCAGAGGATATAGGTGGTGTCGTCGTCCACGTTTTCGGAATTGACCATGACCCGGATTTCGCGCCCGGCCTGAATGGCGTACGCCTTGGTCACGCCGTCGAAGCTGGTGGCGATGCCCTCCAGATCCTCCAGGCGTTTGACGTAGTTCTCCAGCAATTCCTTGCGCGCGCCGGGGCGCGCCCCGGAGATGGAGTCCGCGGCCTGCACCAGCACAGCCAAGGCCGTTGAAGGCCGCTGATCCTCGTGGTGGGCGGCAATGGCGTGAATGATTTCCTGGCTTTCGTTGTACTTCTTGGCCAGATCCGCGCCGATCAGGGCGTGCGGCCCCTCCACCTCGTGGTCAACGGCCTTGCCGATGTCGTGCAGCAGACCAGCGCGCTTGGCTTTCTTGACGTCCATGCCCAACTCGGCGGCCATCATGCCGCAGAGCGCGGAAACCTCCAGCGAATGCTGAAGCACATTCTGGGTGAAGGAGGTGCGGTAGCGCAACTGCCCGAGCAGGCGGACGATTTCCGGATGGATGCCGTGCACCCCGGCGTCGAAGGTGGCCTGCTCGCCCACTTCGCGCACCTGGGTATCCAGTTCCTGCTCGCATTTCTGGACAATGTCCTCAATGCGGGCCGGGTGGATGCGGCCGTCCTGGATCAGACGCTCCAGGGCCATCCTGGCCACCTGCCGCCGCAAGGGACTGTACGCGGAAAGAATGACGGTCTCCGGCGTGTCGTCGATAATCAGGTCCACGCCCGTGGCAGCCTCCAGGGCGCGGATGTTGCGGCCCTCGCGGCCGATGATCCGGCCCTTCATGTCCTCGCTGGGCAGGGGCACGGCCGTGACCGTCTGCTCGTTCACATAGTCTCCGGCGTAACGCTGGATGACGTTGCAGAGGATTTCCTTGGCCTTGCGGTCGGCGGTTTCGCGGGCTTCCATTTCAATCTGGCGGATCATCCGCGCCGACTCGTGGCGGGTTTTCGCCTCAATTTCCGAGAAAAGGCGCTCTTTGGCTTCCTCGGCGGTAAAGCCCGCGATCTGGGCCAGACGCTGTTCCTGCTCCTCAATGCGGGTCTGCAAAAATTCTTCGGATTCGGCCAGCTGGCGTTCCTTGCGGGCCAGATCCTTTTCCGTGCTCAGGAGTTCATGCTCCTTCTCGGTGGCCTTTTCCAGTTTATCCTCAAGGCGGCTGCCCATCTCGTCCAGCTTGCGTTCCCGGAGCTTGACCTCGCGTTCCCGTTCCTTGAATTCGTTTTCCAATTCACGTTTCTGGTTGAACAAATCATCCTGGCCCTGGAGCAAAATCTCCTTTTTCTGGGCCTGCGCCTCTTTGCGCGCCTCCTCCACAATGCGCTTCGCCAGCTCATCGGCGTCGCCGATGCGCTTGGTGGTCACCCAACGGTGCACCAGAGCGCCGGCCGATACCCCCACCAGCACGGCTGCCGCAAGCGCGAGAATGAACAGAAAATCCATGAAACCAGCCTCTCTTTATGAATACGGGCGTAGCGCCCGGCAGACACCGGCAGCCGCGACAAAACGCGACCGCCGCAGCGGATTGCCCGGAGAGCGTGAACCCTGTGGCTGGCTGCCGGAAATACCGGCACGAAGGATACATTGCGCGAAGAGGCCGCCCGGAACCGGCGTCCGGCAAGAGAATTCCGTAAAAAACACTGGCGTAATCCCCAGAGCGCCGTGTCATGTCTGCGGTGCAGAACCTGGTTGCCCAGGTCGGGCGCCCGTGTGCTTTTCTCAGGCTTCCCGCACGAGTCGGGCATGCACACAAAAAGCAGAGACAGCACCCATTGTTACTACTTGTCAGGTTAGCACCGAGACATAAATCACGCACACCCCAGGGAAATCGTCAAAAGAGCCTACACGGACTCCTCTATTTTAGAAAGCAGGGAAGTGATGCGATTCTGCACATCATCCAGCTTTATCTTCGACTGCAATAAATCATCCGCCAGACCAAGGGCCAGAAAGGTCAGCAAAATATCCTTGCTTTGCCCTCCGTGGGACCTCAGTTTCTGGTCTGCAAACCGTTCTTCCATCAACCGCACGGCGCGTTGCACCCGCTCCATGTCGGCACCGGGTTTGAATGATATCTCAAGCCCGAGAACAGTAAGGTTGATGTTTTCCTGATTCACAAAAACCTACTCAACACTGTCGTGCTCTTGAATGCGGCGCAGCAGGGCGTCAATGCGCTTGAGCGCTTCAACGCGCAAATGTTCCTCCTGTGTCAGAGCATCGCGCAGCTTGCGGTTTTCCTCTTCCAGAACGGCCTTTTCCGCCACAACGGCGGAGGACTCGGCACGGAGGCGGACATTTTCCGCTCCAAGGCGGTCCAATCTGTCCAAAAGTTCCGTAACACGGGATTCAAGCTGTTCCAGAAGTTCCATGACTTTTAGATAGCACCGGCCCCCGGCCTTGGCAAGAATGGAAGTCTTGCGCGGACAAAAAAAGCCGTCCCTTCGCGGCGTCGCGGACGGCCCCGGAGACGGCCTGGAAAGCCGTTTTCGTCGAAGATAAGGAACGAAAGCCGCACGGAAACCGGCCGCAGCGATAGCGGCAATAGTGCGGAAATATTACGAAATAGCGGCATGCGGCACGAGTGAATTTTTAATACTCTTTCCGTCCGCGCCACGGTTGTTTTTTCCGGCAGCGCGTCGGCAGTGTCACAGCACAACGTCATCCCCCTATCCCCTTCGGGGAAAATTCTTCTGACGCCCACGGGCTGCGCCAGCCGTTGGCCTGCAAGGCATTTACGGATGGCGACAGCTAGCCCGCAGTGTTATAGCACAACGTCATCCCCCTATCCCCTTCGGGGGAAATTCTTCTGACGCCCACGGGCTATACCCATTTCATCGGCGGGCACGTCCTTGGTGATGACCGAGCCCGCGCCCACCAAGGCGTTGTCGCCCACGCTGACCGGCGCCACCAGGGCCGTGTTGCTGCCGATAAAGGCTTTTTCCCCGATGCTGGTCTGATATTTGTGCTTGCCGTCGTAATTGCAGGTGATGGTCCCCGCGCCGATGTTCGCGCCCGCGCCGATCCGGGCGTCGCCCAGGTAGCTCAGGTGGTTGGCCTTGGCCCCCTTGCCCAGGCAGGCCTTTTTCAGCTCCACGAAATTGCCCACGTGGGATTCGGCCTCCAGCTCCGCGCCGGGGCGCAAACGCGCAAAGGGTCCCACCAGCGCGCCCTCGCCCACCCGCGCGCCTTCAAGGTGTGAGAAAGAACGGATTTCCGCGCCCTCACGGATCAGGCAGTCACGCACCACGCAATGCGAGGCCACGGAAGCGCCGCGCCGGATTTCCGTGCGCCCGCAGATTTCACAGGGGCCGGTCAGTTCCGCGCCGGGTTCAATCCGGGCCAGCGGGCTCACGCGGATCAGGTCCGGCGCGTGCAGAATCACGCCCGAGGCCTGAAGCTGTTCCGCCGTGCGGGCGCGCAGCAGCTCTTCCATGCGGGAAAGCTCCAGCGGGGAGTTGACGCCCAGCAGGCTGTCGTCCCGCCCGCACTCCACGCCGCGCACGGTATAGTTTTCCGCCACGGCCAGACCGATAAGATCGGTGATGTAATACTCGCCGCTCTTGTTGTCGTTGCCCAGACGCGGCAGCAGGCTTTCCACGGCGGCCAGGCTGAGCTGGTACATGCCCGCGTTGACTTCGCCGCTTTCCGGGCCGTGGCGGGCCGGATCATAATCCTTGGCCTCCACAATGCCGAGCACCCGCCCCTGCTTGCGCACCACCCGGCCGTAAGCGCCGGGATTGTCCAGCACAATGGTGGCGAAAGCCAGTTCCGCGCCGCCGGCTTCGGCCAGGAAGTCACGCACCAGCGTTTCGGAAAGCAGGGGCGCGTCGCCGTTGACCACGAGCAGATGGGTGCAGCCCGCCTCGGAAAGCGCCGGCAGGGCCCGCATCAGGGCGTGCCCCGTGCCAAGCTGTTCGGTCTGGAAGACCAGGCGCGCGTCCGGAAAGGCCGCTTCCACCATTTCTGCCCGATGGCCCACCACCATCCAGACGTCTTCATCAAAAACCGGCCGCAGGGCCGCGCGCACATAGGCCAGCATGGGCTCGCCCAGCAGGGTCTGCAGAACTTTGGGGCGGTTTGAATGCATGCGGGTGCCCTTGCCCGCCGCCAGAATAAGAGCCGCGTTTTTCGGCATAGAATTTCTCCTTGAGCATTTCACGGCGATGCGTTGCAGACAACGCATCGCGGAGCATCTGACACATGTTATGCGCCAGACGCTCCAGCGCCGCCCTGCCGGCGACAAAACGGAATAACGCAGGCCGAGCAATAGCCCCTTAACCGGCTTTGGGCAAGACGGCGCCGCCGCCCGGCGGCAAAAAAACACACCGGCGGCACAAGCGTCACACAGAGGCCTCGGGAGGGTTCTCAGCCGATCTGCTCAGAAAAATCCGCGGGTTTTGCGCTGATGGCGCGCTCCTCCAGACGGGCCAGACGCTCGCGCAGGTCGGCGTTCCGGCTCCAAAGCTGACGGTTTTCGTCCCAAGCCCGACCGAGTCGCTCCAGCAGTCCGTCCCGCTGCGCCTCCACTTCAGAGAGCTTCACCTCCAGTTTCCGGCAGCGCGCGCAGTCAGCGCCTCCGGCAACACCAGCCGGAACCGCTGACGCGTCCGAAGCGTCGCGCGCGGCCTGGACGCCGGGGCGCATGGGCCCCCTGCCCGTCAGCAACCAGCGAGGTTCTATATCATAACGCTCACATACGGCTATAATAAAAGCCGATCCGGGCATCTGAGCATTCCGCTCATATGCGCCCACCGCCGCCTTGCTCACGCCGAGCCGTTTGCTGAATTCATCCTGGGAAGCAGTGCCTCGGACGAGTTTCAGCCTTTCTCCGATGGTCATAGGCTTCCAGCAGTTTCGTCCGCGAACCGAAACGGCACCCCGGTCCAACACAGGGACCACGAGATGTGCCGCCTTTTAGAGCCAGATAGATATTTTTATATTGACCATGGCTATTATAAAAGCTAAAGTCGATTCGCAGGCGGTTAAAGGTTCGGATTGCAGCACGCCAAACCTTAACCGCCCCTCCGGGGGAAAGCAATCTTGTCCCCCCTTCGCGGACGGACATTCTTTGTCCGTCCGCGCTGCTCAATGCGTCCGGCCACGGACCATGCGCTTGCGGAGTGCGGCAACCATTTCCGCCGGGAAGTGAGGCTCAAAAACAGTCCCGTACCCCTACAGACAGCGCCGGGAGCAGAGCGCATGGCAATTTCCAGTGACACGGTGAAACATCTTTCCCGGGAACAGCGCAAGTTCTTTCTGATTTTCGCCCTCTTCTTCCTGGGAATCCTGATCGGCATCAGCGTCATCTACCTGAAAATATCCGACATCCTGCAGGAACAGGCGGAACGCCGCAGCTATTTGCTGGCGCAAACCGCCTCGGCCAAAGACATCATCATGCGCAAATGGGTCGCCGGTCTGGGCGGCATCTACGCGCCGGTGACGGACGCAACGCCTCCCAATCCCTGGCTTCCCGAAAAAGGCCGTGATTTCACCCTGCCCGGCGGCATGCGAATCACCAAGATGAACCCGGCCTATGTGACGCGCCTGGTGCATGAGCTCTGGCGCGCGCACAGCGAGATCCGCAGCCGCATCGTCAGCGTCAAGCCCGTGAATCCGGACAACATGGCCCTGCCCTGGGAAGCCGCGGCCCTTGAGGACATTGAGCGGCGCAACGGCAAGGAATACGCCGTCCTGAACAGGGATCCGGAACGGGGCGAAGTGCTGCGCTATCTGGCCGCACTCAGAGTGGAGCAAAGCTGTCTGACCTGTCACACTACCGAGGGCTACAAGGTGGGCGACATTATCGGCGGCATCAGCTCGGAAGTGTGCACCAGCCGCATGAGCGCCGGCGACGCCGCCATCAGGCAAACCCTGTTGGCGGGGTTTTCCGCGGCGGGGCTGGTCGTGCTGCTGCTTTTTCTCTGGGGAGGCTACACGCTTCTTCAGAGTATCGCCAAGCGCAACAGGGCCGAGGAGGAGCTGCGCGCCTTTGCCGCCACACTGGAAACCAAGGTCGAACAGAGGACGAGCGAACTGCGTGAGGCGGAACAGCACGCTCTGGCCGCCAAGGAGCAGGCCGAGGAAGCCTCCAGGGCCAAGAGCGACTTTCTGGCGCGCATGAGCCACGAGATCCGCACGCCCATGAACGCCATTCTGGGGCTGACCTACCTCTGCCAGCAAAACGCGGATGAGAGCAGGCAGTTGTATTATCTGCGCAAAATTCTTTCAGCCGGGCGCGGGCTTCTGGGCATCATCAACGACATTCTGGACGTCTCCAAGATCGAAGCCGGGAAAATGACGCTGCAGAATGAAGACTTCGCCTTGCAGGAACTGGTGGACAACCTCGGCGACCTGTGCGGGGCCTTGACGGTCAACAAGAATATCGAAGTTCTTTTTCACGTGGACCCCACGGCGTTCGTCATCTTGCACGGCGACCTGCTGCGACTGACGCAGGTGCTCACCAACCTTCTGGGCAATGCCGTCAAGTTTACGGAAAAAGGTCAGGTGGTGTTGCGCATCGAAGAGCTGGGCCGGACAGCGGACGCCATCACCCTGCGCATGTCCGTGAGCGACACGGGCATCGGGCTCACGGAGGAAGAACTGGCGGGCCTGTTCAGTCCCTTTGAGCAGGCCGACGGCTCCATCACCCGCAAATACGGAGGCACGGGGCTGGGCCTGGTCATCTGCCAGCGCTTTGTGAGGATGATGGGCGGAGAATTTGAAGTGCACAGCACGCCAGGCAAAGGCAGCGCTTTCGCCTTCAGCCTGACGTTCCCCTGCCGGGCGGTCCCGCAGGAGTGGGACGATCCGGCCCCGGCGGCCGGGGAACGGCTGCTGGTGGCGGATGACTGCGAAACGGCGCGGAGCATCACCCAGGAGACCCTGATCCGTTTCGGCTTCCGCGCGGATGCGGCCGCCTCGGGGCAGGAGGCGCTGGACCGTCTTGTGCGGGCCTCACAGGCCGGTACGCCGTATTCCCTGGTTTTGCTGGGCTGGAGAATGCCGGGTATGAACGGCGTGGAAGTGGCCGAAAGCATCCATAATCTGCCGCTGGAGCCCCCTCCGCGCCTCTTGCTGCTGACCGCGCGCGGGCTGGAGGCCTGCCGGGAAAAGAACGAGCCGCCGCGTTTTGCGGCTTTTCTGGCCAAACCGGTGACCCCCATGACGCTCTGGAACGCTGTCCTCAAGGCTCTGGGCAAAAAAGCCGCCCCGCAGCGCCTTGCGGAAATGGACCCGGCCGTGGAGCAGGCCCTGGCCCTGCGGCGCGGCGCCCGCGCCCTCCTGGTGGAAGACAATGAAATCAATCAGGAAGTGGCAAGCAGCCTGATGGAACGCATGGGCATGGACGTGACCCTGGCCGAGAACGGCCTCAATGCCGTCAACGCCTGCCGGACGAAAGCCTTTGACATTATTTTCATGGATATCCAGATGCCGGTCATGGACGGCCTTGAGGCGACGCGACGCCTGCGCGCACAGGAATCCGAAGCGGGCGCGCGGGCAACGCCCATTATCGCCATGACCGCGTACGCCATGCGGGAAGACCGGGAGAAAAGCCGGGAGGCGGGTATGGACGATCATGTCGTCAAACCCATAGATCCCGATGTGCTGGCCCGGATGCTGATCAAATGGCTGAAGCCGCGCGAACAGGCCAGAGGAAATGACGCCGGGATCTGAGACAGGAGCACCCTCCACGTAAAAGCGGCTTTTCCCCGGACGGACCTGTGGGAAAAGCCGCTTTTTATCAACGCCGTGTCCAGCCGTGGCCGCAGTGTTTGCCGCCCCGGCAATCCACATTTATTCGGTTATGAAAGCCGGCTTGCCGTCCTTCACCTCCACACGCACATGCTGGCCGTCGCGTATCCGGCCGCTGACCAGTTCGCGGGCCAGGGGCGTCTCCACGGCCTGTTGCAGGTAGCGCTTGAGCGGACGCGCGCCGTAGACCGGGTCGTAGGCCGCTTCGGCCACAAAGTCACGGGCTTCGTCGCTCATGCTCAGCCTGATCTTGCGTTCTTCCAGCCGCGCGCGCAGACGCTTGAGCTGAAGTTCCACAATGCGGCCGATCTGGTCCCGCCTGAGCGGCAGGAAGACCACGGTTTCGTCCACGCGGTTGAGAAATTCCGGCCGGAAATGGGCGCGCAATTCCTCCATGACCTGTTCCCGTGCCCCTTCCTTGAGCGCGCCGTCCGGCGCGATGCCGTCCAGCAGGTGCATGGAGCCGATGTTGGAGGTCATGATCACGATGCAGTTGCGGAAGTCCACGGTGCGGCCCTGACTGTCCGTGAGCCGTCCGTCGTCCAGCAGTTGCAGCAGGGTGTTGAAGACGTCCGGGTGGGCCTTTTCGATTTCGTCGAAGAGGATCACGGAATAGGGCTTGCGGCGCACGGCCTCGGTGAGCTGGCCGCCCTCGTCATAACCCACGTAGCCCGGAGGCGCGCCGATGAGCCGCGACACCGAATGCTTTTCCATGTATTCGCTCATGTCCAGACGGACCATATTGTCTTCCGTGTCGAAGAGCGCCTCGGCCAGAGCTTTGGAAAGCTCGGTCTTGCCCACGCCCGTGGGCCCCAGGAAGATAAAGGAACCTGTGGGCCGCGAGGGATCGGACAGACCGGCGCGGGCGCGCAGCACGGCGTCGGCCACGGCGGTGACCGCCTCGTCCTGCCCCACCACCCGCTCATGCAGCTGATCGGACAGGCGCAGCAGTTTTTCGCGCTCGGACTCCAGCAGCCGGGTCACCGGAATGCCGGTCCACTTGGCCACGATTTCGGCCACGTCGTCGGGGCGCACCTCCTCGCGCAACAGACGCGGGGCGTCGCCGTCCCGGCTTTCGCCTGAAGTGTCGGCCAGCTTTTTCTCCAGTTCCAGCAGCTTGGAATACTTGAGCTCGGCGGCCCGGTTCAGATCATAGGCCCGCTCGGCCTGTTCGATGGCCAGCTTGGTCTGCTCGATCTGCTCCTTGATTTCGCGCACATTGTCGATGGAGCCCTTTTCGTTCTCCCACTGCTTGCGCATGGCCGCCTGCTGGTTGCGCAGTTCGGCCAGTTCGTTTTCCAGACGTTCCAGGCGTTCGCGCGAGGCTTCGTCCGTCTCGCGGCGCAGGGCTTCGCGCTCGATCTCCAGCTGCATGACCTTGCGGTTGACCTCGTCCAGGTCGGCCGGCAGGGAGTCGATCTCCGTGCGGATCATGGCCGCGGCCTCGTCGATGAGGTCAATGGCCTTGTCCGGCAGCTGGCGGTCCGTGATGTAGCGGTGCGAAAGCACCACGGCCTCCACAATGGCCGAGTCGCTGATGCGCACGCCGTGGTGCACCTCGAAACGCTCCTTCAGCCCGCGCAGGATGGAGATGGCGTCCTCCACCGTGGGTTCTTCCACCATGACGGGCTGAAAGCGCCGCTCCAGGGCCGGGTCTTTTTCAATATACTTGCGGTACTCGTCCAGCGTGGTGGCGCCGATGCAGTGCAGTTCGCCGCGCGCCAGCATGGGTTTGAGCAGATTGCCCGCGTCCATGGAGCCCTCGGTCTTGCCCGCGCCCACAATGGTGTGCAGTTCGTCGATGAAGAGGATGATCCGGCCTTCGCTTTTCTCCACTTCATTGAGCACGGCCTTGAGCCGCTCCTCGAACTCGCCGCGGTACTTGGCGCCCGCGATGAGCGCGCCCATGTCCAGGGCGAAGAGTTTGCGGCCCTTGAGGCCCTCGGGCACATCGCCCTTGACGATGCGGAAGGCCAGGCCTTCCACGATGGCGGTCTTGCCCACGCCCGCTTCGCCGATGAGCACCGGATTGTTTTTGGTGCGCCGGGACAGGATGCGGATCACCCGGCGGATTTCCGCATCGCGGCCGATAACCGGGTCCATCTTGCCCTGGCGCGCCGCGTCCACCAGGTCGCGCGCGTACTTGCTCAGGGCCTCAAACGTATCTTCGGGGTTGGCGCTGGTCACGCGCGCGCCGCCGCGCAGCTCTTCCATGGCTTTGACGAAGCCCGCGCGGGTGATCTTGTATTCCTTGAACGCCTGGCCCAGAGGCGAGGAAGGCTCCACGTCGGTCAGCGCGGCAAAAAGATGGTCCACGCTGACGTATTCGTCCTTCATCCGCCGGGCTTCATTCTGGGCTTCGCCCAGAACCTTGGCCAGACGCGGGGTGATCATGATCTTGGTGGGGTCCATGCCGCCGCCGGAAACCGAAGGCCGCTTGCGCAGCGAGGTTTCCAGAGCCACGGCCAAGGCCCTGGGCTGGATGCCCATATGTTCCAGAATACGGGGTACAATGCCGTTTTCCTGCTGTACCAGGGCCAGGGCCAGATGCTCGGCATCCGTCTCCTGATGGCCCATGCCCGCAGCGACGGTCTGGGCCTCGGTCACGGCCTCGCGGGCTTTTTCCGTAAATTTGTTGATGTCCATATGCTCTCCACACAATGCCGGGGGCAGCCCCGGCGTATATTTTCAACCGGCGGAACCGTTAATCTTCAAATCCCTGCAAACTGCGCACAGTGCGCTCCAGGACGTCGATGCGCTCCAGCAGGTCCACGATGATGGCGCCGCCCACCACGGGCAGCTCAAAGTCGCAGCAGATGCGTTCCAGCTTGCGGACCCTGTAAATGTCGGCATCGCGGAACATCAGGACCTGCGTGGCGCTGGTCCGGCTTTCGATCCAGCCCAGCGCGACCAATTCCTGCAGGCGCTCCGGCGCGACGCCGGTAATCTCCACAAATTCCTCCCAGGCCATGACCGTTGACGGCGCGGGCAGGGAGGGCGATTTTTTGGTCATACTCATACTTCACCTCCACCTGGTCAGACGCGGGCTTTGAAGGACGAGACGTCCGCCAGCTTCCGCCAGAGCTCGCTCTCTTCCGCGCTCAACTGGGCGGGTACTTTGATCATCACCCGCGCCAGCAGATCGCCGCGATTGGCTCCGCTGCCCAGGCCCTTGCCGCGCAAGCGGAATTTACGGCCCGAACTGGAACCGGCCGGGATGCTCAACTCCACCTGCCCTTCAAGGGTGGGCACAGCCACCTTGGCGCCCAGCGCCGCTTCCCACGGGGCCAGGGCCACGTCGCAGTGCAGGTTTTCGCCCTCCACCTTGAACAGGGGATGCGGCAGATAGCGCACCCGCAGGAACAGGTCGCCCGGCGTGCCGCCCGGCGCGGGGTCGCCCTGCCCGGCCAGCCGCAATTTGGCCCCTTCGCGGATGCCCGCGGGCACGTTGACCTCCAGGGTCTTGGGCCCCTGCGGCATCTGCAGGGTCACGGTGCGGCGGCCGCCGCGCGAAGCCTCTTCCAGACTCAGGGGCAGCTCGGCCTCCACGTCGCGGCCGCGCCGGGGCCGGGAGGAAAAGCCGCCGAAGGGGTCGGGGCCGAACTGCGCCCCGCGCCCGCCGCCCGTGCCGCCTTGTGCCGCGCCGCCGAACAGGGTCTCGAAAAAGTCCGAAAAGCCGGAGCCGTCAAAGCTTTTGCCGTTGAACGTGAAATGCACGTTCTCGAATCCGGGCTCGCCCTGGAATTGCTGGCCATGCTGCCAGTCAGGACCGAGCTGGTCGTACAGTTTGCGCTTTTCCGGGTCCTTGAGGACTTCGTAGGCTTCGTTGATTTCCTTGAATTTCTCTTCAGCCTGCTTGTCGCCCGGATTAAGGTCCGGATGGTACTTGCGGGCCAGCTTTTTGTAAGCCTTGGAAATTTCCTCGGCCTTGGCTCCGCGTTCCACACCCAGAAGTTTGTAATAATCCTTATATGATACTGCCATGTTTTGCTCTCCCCCGTACGGGTGTGGCCGCATATTCCGCATCGGGACACTGCTTCGACGCGGGAATGTGCGGCGGCGGGCAACGCCCGCCTGCTCTCGGGAACCAATGGTTCCAGGCGCCCGCCCCACGGGGCATGACGCTCTATCATGCAAGAATAAGGCCGTTACGGGTTGCGTCAATATGCGAATGCAAGAAAAACGGCGGGCTTACCCACGCTCCCTGTTTTCAACAAATGAGCCCGGCATCCCGAAAATTTGCCGAAGGGAGGCGCATGGGCGGGCGTCACGGACGTCGCGGATATCCTTGATCCCTGTCTTGCCGGTCCGTTCCTGATGAAGCTGAACTTCGTTACCGTATGCCGTAGCGCTTGAGCTTCGCATAGACGGTAGGACGACTCATTTTGAGAATGGCTTCGATCCCATGGCTGCCGCAAATCCTGCCGTTGGTCTTTTCCAGCAGATAGGCCATATAGCGCTTTTCAAGCGTCTCCATACTCGGCAGGTCCGCAAACAGGCCCTCTGTCTCATGCCCAACGCGCTCGCCTGTGTCGAGAGGCGGGAGCAGAAAGGAAAAATCGAGTTTGTCGCCGTCGCTCAATACGGCCGCGCGCTCCATCACGCTCTTGAGCTCGCGGATATTGCCGGGCCAGCGGTACATTTTGAGAAGCCGCACGTGTTCGGGAGTGAGTGAAGGCAATTTGCGTCCATAACGTTGCCGGAATGCCTCGAGAAACGAGGCGGCGAGGATGGGAATATCCTCGGGGCGCTCGCGCAGGGGGAGCAGGGTTAGGGGAAGCACAGAGATACGGAAAAACAGGTCTTCCCGGAACCGTTTTTCCCGCACCTCTTTCCAGAG
>OJIY01000398.1_pt1 | contig 13293 bp, 16 predicted proteins | sample 1596061 | NCBI WGS metagenome assembly OJIY01 (sample SAMEA4350111, study PRJEB24818) | metagenome | biome: human; feature: gut; material: faeces | place: Denmark | collected 2013-09
CCTGGCAGACCGTCACGGGCTGGGCGTCCTGGGCCGTGGAGGGCGTGTCCGCTGTCTGGAGCGGCATCACGATATTTTTCAGCGGTGTTGTGGACGGCATTATCGGCATCTTTGCCGGGCTGTTTGACTGGTTGAAAGAAAATTTCTCCTGGATTTTCAAGGCAATTGACGCTGTAGGCGCGACCATCGGCAAAATTACCGGGGCCGTGGGCAATGCCTGGGACAAGGCTTTTGGCGACGACGCGAAAACGTCCTCCGCTCCCACGGCGCAGGCCGCGCAGGAAAAACCGGCGGCGGCCGTGGCGCAGGCCATACAATCGCGGACAGCGGCGGCCATCACCGCCGGAGCCCTCCAGTCCGCATCCGCGCCTTCCGATGGGGCCCGCCCGTCTTATGCCGACTTTGTGGAGGCTGAAAAAGCCGCCAAGAAAAAGGGCAAAAAATCTTCAGGCTCCGGGGGAAGAGGCAAGTCCGGGCCTGTCACGGTGGTGACCCTGGCCGGGGACAACAGCGCTCCGCAGACCCTGTTCATCCCGGCGGCCCGCGGCGCGTCCGGCGGGGCATCCCTCTCCACGGCCGCGGCGGCTTCCGCAGCCGCATCCCCGCGTGCGCTGCCGCAGACCCCGGCCATGCTGGCCGCCCACGCCTCGCGCCGTACAGGCGCGCGTGAGTCGGGTCCCACGGGCATCAGCGTGGACCTCAAGCAGGATTTTAACCTGATCGCCGGGGACGCCCGCGCCGTGCGCAAGGTGCTGGAGTCCATCAAACCCGACATGGAAGCCCTGGTACGCCGGGCTCTGGAAAAACTGCAATCCGACCGCAGGAGGACGTCCTATGCCCAATAACGTCTATACCGCCGCGCAGGGCGAAGCCTGGGATCAGGCGGCGCTTGCGCGGCTGGGCTCCGAAAAACAGATGTCCGCGCTCTTGCCGGACAATGTGGACGAGATGGACGCGCTGCTGTTCGGCGGCGGCACGCCTCTGATTATCCCGGATGTGAAGCCGCAGACCTTCCGCAGCCTGCCGCCCTGGGAAAGGATGTAAGGCCATGCGCCGCGCCAGCGTGAAAATCAGCATCCAGGGCAAGGACGTCAGCATGGATCTGCAACCGTACCTGCTGACCCTGACCTATACGGATAAGGCCGACGACGAGCTGGATGATCTGCAACTGACCATTGAGGACCGCGAAGGCCTGTGGCAGGGCGACTGGCTGCCCCGGCACGGTGATGTCATCGCCGTGTCCATTCTGGCCGAAAATTTCCGCGCGTCAGGCACGGAGGAGCTGGATTGCGGCGAGTTCGAAACGGATGAGCTGACCCTGGATTCAAGGGCCGAGGGCGGCGATGTGGTCAGCATCAAGGCTGTGCCGGCCTGCGCCAAGTCATCGTTGCTGCTTCAGCGCAAGACGCGGGCCTGGGCCGACGCGCCGCTGTCCACTGTGGCGGCCGATGTGGTGGGCCCGGCCGGGCTGGATCTGCTCTACAAGGCCCCGGCCATCGTCTATGGCCGGGTGGAGCAGCGGCAGGAGGCCGACCTGGCCTTTCTGCAGCGCATCACCAAGGAGCAGGGTTTGCGCGTGGCCCTGAAAAGCCGCCTGTGTGTGATCTATGCCGGGCAGAGCGCCGACGCCCTGGAACCGCTGGCCTTCAGGCGGGCGGAACTAGACGCCGCGGACCTCTCGCTCAAGCACAGCCTGGACGGCGTCTATACGCAATGCGTGGTGGGCTACACCGACGCGGGCACGTCGGACACCACGGAAAAATCCTATCAGCCGGAGCTGCCGCCCACCACGGGCAAGGTGCTGACCATCAACAAGCGCATCGAGCATCCTGCCCAGGCCGAGCGTGTGGCCAAGGCCGAACTGCGGGCCAAAAACTGTCGGGAGATGACCGGGAGATTTGATGGTCTGGGCGATACGCGCCTGCGCGCGGGTACGGTGCTGCGGGCCGAAGGCTGGGGACATTTCGACACGGACTACGTGGTGCAGCAGGCCACGCACAGCTTGAGCCGGGATGGCGGCTATCGCACCAGCGCGGAACTGGTCAAGGCGCTGGACTACTAGAGCGCTTTGCTCTGGCGGACACGGAAGTGGACGCCTGTGCCAAGCAAGCGGAAAAACCGCGTTTTTTCCGCGAAGCGCTGGCAACGCCGCTTTTGAAACTGGAAGTTTCAAAAGCAAAATATCTGAAAGGGGACGGCATGAGCGAGGAACAGGTGCGTGATGTGCTGGCGCAAATGGTGCGCGTGGGCTTTGTGTCCGCCCGGCAGCCGGAAAAGATGCGCGTGCGCGTGGAGTTGCGTGATACAACCGGCGCGGCCCTGATTACGGACTGGCTGCCCGTGCTCTGTCCGCGCGCCCACGGCGACGCTCAGTATGACCTGCCGGATGTGGACGATCAGGTGCTTTGCCTTTTTCTGCCTTTTGGTCTGGAGCAGGGCTTTGTGCTCGGCGCCATGTACGGCAAAGCCAGCCCGCCCGTAAGCAGCGGGGACAAATGGCACCGCTCCTTTTCGGACGGCACCGTGCTGGAATATGACCGCGCGTCGCACGCCCTGACGGGCGAGGTGCGGGGGCTGGCCGGTCTGAGATGCTCCGGCCCCATGACTCTGGAAGCTCCCATCGTCTATGTGCGCGGCACCCTGGTCAATACGGCCAAAGACGGTTCTCCCGGCAGCGCGGTCATATCCGGCGACGTGAGAATTATTTCCGGCGGCGTGACCGTGCCGGACGCGGACGTGATCGCCGGGGCCGTGAGCCTGCTCAATCACCTGACCAGCGGCGTACAGCCCGGCTCCGGCCAGTCCGGGGCGCCGGTGGGCGGCGGCAGCGGGGCAGGCGGAAACCCTGGCGGCGATTCCGGCGGGGAAGGGCAGAGCGACGAGGAAAAGCGCTTTGACGCCCTCTGGGGAAAGCCGCCCGCCGATACTTCCGATCTGGACAAGCTCCTGCTTTGCCTGCCTGAGATCTCGGCGGCCGTGGCCGAGCGTCAGCCCACTGCCGAAGACCGTCAGGGCTGGCTCTATCTGCGTGAGATGTTTCTGCGCTGGTTCACTGGCGCGGCCGGCATGGATGCAAACTCCTGCGATGAGGCGTTCTGGGTCGCTTGGGAATGGGTCATGAGCTACAAGAGGGCCAGTTATGCCTACGCGCGTTTCATAGACCCCGCCTATGACGAAGAGCAGCGGGAAAGAAATATCTACTCGCAGGCTGCGCTGAAGCAGCTTGGCATCATTTTGTGCCGCGAAGGCTGTCTTGACCCGGCGAAACAAGCTGTAGACTTCGATTTTATCCAAAGTGACTGGCGGCAATGGGAGACCTTCTACCATACGCTGTGCAGCGTACCCCGCTGGCCGGACAGCGATGGCCTCATGGCCGCGCTGGCGGGCTTTACGCTGCGCGCTCTGGCCGCCGGAAGGGCGGAAAACCTCGGTAATGGGCGCTGGCGCATTACTGTGACGCGCGTAGCTATCTTTGTTCATGACAGTTTCAATTTTGCCGAGGATGACAGCTATTTTGCCAATAATCTTGGTATGTGGAGCTGTATTCATCTTGATGGAGGAGAGAACAGCGTCTCTCCAGAAATGGAACAGGATTATGTTTCCCTGGGGAATAGCGATTTCAGAAATTTCAGAGAGAAGTACGGCTTTGGAAGTGATTTTCTGGTACTCTCCCGTCCCCATATTGTTGAAAATATCAAAGAGGTAAGCTATGTCACGACATGCATATGCAAAGACTAGCTCGGTACATTGTGCTTACTCTGTTGGCATGGATAGTGCTCAATGCCCATCTCATGGGCATGACACTGTTTGGAATCGGCATATATCCCAACGATTTCCGCTTTATATTTTACGCACTATCTGGAAGTGTCTGGCTGCATTCTGTGAAGCCAGACGCGTTACTGCTCATAACGCAAATTTTCATATTGATGACTGGTCTTTCAATCTGGTTTTGGCGTCCCAATCTGCTTACGGCCACAATGCTGGCCTTGGCCGGTATGTTTGGCGGGCCTTTTGCCGTATGGGCCTTGGGATATCCTCAATTTTCCATACCTATTGCAAGCCTGGTTTTCCTCGCCGGATTTTTGTTGCACTGTATCTGGCGCAAACATACCGCATCTCGCTCAGTACCGCGTCTCTGACAGGGGCGCACCCGTCTGCCTCACACCCCCCGCTTCCTTCGTTTGCCGCCGTTAGCAACGCGCTTGCGGGCCTCCATCCCCGGAGGTGCGCGGCATGATGTATCAGGGCCTTCTGGGGGCTTTTCCCTTCACGGTATCCGAGTTTGAGGTCTGCACCTTCCGCGACCTCAAGGTGACACGCGAGCAGGTTTACGCGGAGCACAAGACCCTGGCCGGCCTGCCCAAGCTCCAGCACACGGGCCGCAACCTCGACCCCCTATCCCTTGCCGTGCAGATCGTGCCGCTGACGGCAGTCTCCACCGTGGGGCTGCGCCTGCGTGCCCTGGCCGCCGTGGCCGAATCCGGCGACGAACTGGCGCTGGTCATCGGCCTCAAGTATTACGGCCTCTTTGTCCTCAAGAGTTACGAGATCACCCACCGCCAGTTGCACCACGGCGTGACCCTGGCGGCGGAAGTGCAGCTGTCCCTCATGGAGTACCACTGATGCCCATGACGCTGACTGTTGACATGTCCCGGCCCGCCACAGTGCGCGTGGGCGCGCGGGGACTGACGGGCCTGGAACAGGAAATCCGCATGGTGCTGGGCACGCGCAAGGGCTCCGTGCCGCTGGACCGGGACTTTGGCTTGAGCTGGGACTTTGTGGATCTGCCGCTGGCCGAGGCCATGCAGCGCATGGTGGCCGAAATCGGGCGGCAGCTGGAGCGCTACGTGCCGCGCATTCGGGTGCGCGATATCGAGTTTTCCAGCGACCAGCCCGTGGAAGGACGCCTGCAGCCCCGCGTGACCGTTGAAATCAGGGAGGAATACCGTGACGACTTCAGGTAGCGTCAATCTGGCCGTCTTGCCCGACGTGAGCTTTGCCGAGTCGGACGCCTCCGCGGTGGAAGCCGCCGTGCTCACGGTCTATGAAGGTCTGACCGGCCTCACGCTGCAGCCGGGCGATCCGGTGCGGTTGTTTCTGGAATCGCTGGCCTATACGGTCAGCGTCCAGAACCAGCTCATCGACCTGGCCGGGAAGCAGAATCTGCTGGCATATGCCCGTGGGGCCCATCTGGACCATCTGGGCGCGCTCATGGGCGAGGCGCGCATTGCCGCGCAGTCCGCGCGCGTCATGCTGCGCTTTGAGCTGACGGAACCGCTGGCCTTCGCCGTGCCCATCCCGGTGGGTTCGCGCGCCTCCACCAAGGACGGAAACATCCTTTTCGCAACGGCCATCGAAGCCGAAATCCCGGCGGGGCAGACCGGCGTGGAGGTTCCGGCGCACTGCACCAGCCCGGGAGCCTCCGGCACGGGCCTTGTGCCCGGCCAGATCACGCAGCTTGTGGACCCGCTGCCCTATGTGGCCGGCGTGAGCAACGTCACCATCTCCAGCGAAGGCTCGGATATAGAAGACGACGAGCGCCTGCGCGAACGCATCCGTCTGGCTCCGGAATCCTACACTGTGGCGGGCAGCACAGGGGCCTATGAGGCCCGCGTGCTGGGCGTCAGCGCCGACATCCTGGCCGTGGCCGTGGACAGCCCGGAACCGGGCGTGGTGGACGTGCGTTTTGTGCTCACGGACGGCGAATTGCCGGACGCGGCCATGATCGCGCTGGTGAGCGACAGCCTGTCCGCCGAAACGGTGCGCCCGCTCACCGACAAGGTGCTCGTGGGCGCGCCGGACGTGGTGGAATACGCTGTGACAGGGCGGTGGTATGCGCTCCGGGCGGATGCCGCCCTGCTGTCCGGCGTGGCCCGCGCCGTGGAACGGGCGGTGGAAACATACCGGATCTGGCAGCGCAGCCAGCCCGGCCGGGACATCAATCCCAGCCGCCTGATCGCGCTGGTGCAGCAGGCCGGGGCCAAGCGCGTGGAGCTGGACGCGCCGCTTTTTACCCCTCTGACGGCCACGCAGGTGGCCCGCGAAACCGCCGTCTCCCTGGTGTTCGGCGGCCTGGAGGAAGAATGATGCGCAGGGATACGGAAGGGCTGTTCGGCGCCAGGGATGGCGCTGGCCGCGCGGCGGAACGAGCCGGAACTTGCTTCCGGCGAAGTGAGAGCGAGTGCGGTACAGGAGGTACCGCCGAGCGTCATCTGAAGGAGGAGTAGTCCATGGCCAGACGTCTCGGCGTCACGCCGTTCCGCGATCTGCTGGCGCATTCCATCGCCGCCGATCCCACCATGCGCGCGGCCGCCGACGCCCTGGACGGCATGCTGAACGCCGCCACGCGGGCCATCCCCAACGTGCTGCTCTATGCCCGTCTGGCGCACGACACGGGCTTTGTGGAGCCGGTGCCCATGTTGCCGCCGTTGACCAGGCTGGCGGATCTCTTCGGCGGTCTGGCCGAACTGTCGGCGGAATTGCTCGACCTGCTGGCCTGGCAGCTCCATGTGGAGGGCTATGAGGCGGCAGTCAACGTGCAGGCCAAGCTCGAACTCATTTCCGGGAGTCTCGTGCTGCATCGCAGGCGCGGCACGCCCTGGGCCGTGCGCAACGGCCTGGAAACCGCGCTGCGTCTGCCCGCCGTGGTGCCCGAGTGGTACCAGTACGGCGGCAAGCCGTACTTTTTCCGTGCCCGGCTGGACGTATCAGGCAGCGCCTGGGACGAAAGCATGGCGGCCGATGCCGTCCGGCTGATTTTCGACAACAAAAACGTGCGCTCCTGGCTGGACTGCCTGGAAACCTACAGCACCAACCCCTTGCCCGTGGCCGTGGCTCTGGGCGGCGTGAGCCGCACCCTGACCCGTCCGCGCATCTGGTTTCCGCCGGTGACGCCGCCGTGCCTGCCGATCCGCGCGGCAGCCGCCTCCCGCAGCGTGACCCGTACCGGTATCAGTCCGGTGGGACCCGCGCCGCGTCCGCCGCGTCCGCGCCGTATGGCCGGATTCGCGGCAAGAACCATTACCCGGAGTGCCATATGTCCGATGATCTGACCACCGCATCAATGCTGACGGATGCCGCGCGGGCTACCGTGCCCGCTGACGTCCCGGAGTCCCTGCCTGACCTGGACGATACCCCGTCCAGCGAGGCCCCGCAGTATTACTGCCTGCTCACCAACGCGGGCGCGGCCCTGGAAGCCGCCGCCCACGCCGCCGGAAAGCCCGTGTGCCTCACCCATGTGGCCGTGGGCGACGGCAAGGGCGCTGTCCCCGAACCCGCCGTGGGCGTGACCGCCCTGGTCAACGAGGTCTACCGCCGCCCCATCGACAGCCTGAGCCAGGACGAGGACGATCCCAACATTGCCTGGATACACATCGTCATCCCGGCGGACGTGGGCGGTTTTTGGATACGCGAGTTCGCCGTGCTGGCAGAGCCCCTGGAGGACGGCGGCGATCCCGTGCTCTACGCTTACGGCAATCACGCTCCGTACTACAAGCTCAAGCGCGTCCTGGGCCAGGCCACCACGCACGAGCTGTCCATACCGTTGATCCTCTCGGCTACGGCGGAGGTGGAAATTGTCATCGCCGAAGCGGGCTACGCCTCCCGTCTGGAGTTGCTGCACCTCTCCGGCATTGTGGAGGCCCTGCGCCATCCGCAGGATGCGGTCTGGACCCTGGACAAGGCCGTGCCCGCAGGCGGCGCTCTGGCCCTGCCCGATGGCGTCGCCTATGCGCCGGGCCGCAACCTGGTGGATCTGAGCTGGGACGGCCTGACCTGCCATCCCGGACAACAATACGAGGAAATTATCGTGTCCGGAGCGCCGGAAAGCACGTCCCTGAAGCTGCTTTTTGACGCTCCGGAGGGCAGCGAGTTCCGCGTGCTGGTGCGCGGCTACAGCCTGCAACCCAGATTGCCGGAAGGCAATCTGCCCCAGGGGCTCGAAGCCAGGGTGGACGCCCTGGAGGAAACCGTGGCCAAAGTGGCTGACGGCGCGGTCTATGTGACCCCGCCTGCTGGATAACCTCATTAACTGACAAGGAGATTGTCATGGCAAAGAAAACCATTTTCAAAAACAAGCAAGGGGAAGTCCTTAACATCGGCGGCGCGCAGGTGCTCGTGGCGGGCAGCTCCGGCACCGAGGTCGATCTCAATGCCGAGCTGGTTGCCTTGCGCGCCATCATTTCGGGCCTGATGGCCGCGTCTGATGCCATGCAGTTCAAGGGTGTGCTGGACGGCGATCATCCGCTGCCCGTTGCCGACTATCAGGTGGGCTGGACCTACAAGGTGGGGCTGGCCGGAACCTATGCGGGCGAAAAATGCGAACTGGGCGACATGGTTATCTGTGTAGCCGATTACGTGGCAGACAGCGGCAGCGACGGCGACTGGCAGGTGGTCCAGGCCAACGTCGACGGCGCGGTGACCGGCCCGGAATCGTCCGTGGACGGCAATCTTGCCGCCTTTGACAAGGCCACCGGCAAGGTCATCAAGGATTCCACGGTTAACATGACCGACGCCGCCGACGCCGTGGCCAAAAAGCACGAGCACGGCAACGCCGATGTGGTCAACGCCCTGGGCAAGGATGACAGCGGCAAGCTGACGTATGACGGCGCTTTGGTGAGCGACGGCCTGGTGGATTGCGCCGTGATCAACGCGGGCGAGCCCATCCCCGTCAATCTGCGCGACAACGGCGTCGTGTTCGAGATTCAGGCCGCCGAATAGCTGGAGCAAAGCGACGGCGCGGGGTGGAGTTTCCGCTCCGCGCCACAGGAGAAGCCATGCCCACAGTATGCATCAAACACAAAAAAGGCGACGCCGTCGAGCGGTTGGATGTCAGCCCCGTGGATCTCTCCTCAACGGCTCCCAAAGCGCCAGGCACGGCGAGTCCCGGTTCGTCCGGGCAGGCCGCGCGGGCGGACCATGTGCATCCGGTGCAAACGACAATCAGCGGCAACGCAGCCAGCGCCACCAAGCTGGCCACTGCCCGGACCATCAGCCTGAGCGGAGATGTGACCGGCTCCGTGTCGTTCGCTGGCACGGCTAACGCCGCTATCAAGGCCACTCTGAAAAACGCCGCCGTGCTGCATTCCGCGTCGGGCGCGCGTACCGCCGCCATTGCCGCCAACGCCGCATTTACGGTGCCGTCTTATGTGGTGGGGTCCGGACGTTTGCAGGTGTATCTGGACGGTCTGCTCTGCGTGGGCGGCAGTGATGCCGCCGCCTGCGCCTACACCGAGGTCGGCACGGCAGGGGCCGCATCGACCAGTATCAAATTTCATCAGTCCATACCCGTGGATATGGAAATCATAGCGAGGGTGCAATAATGCCTTATCCCAGATTTGTACGCCGTCTCTTTGACAACGATGGCGCCGGACCCAAACTGCTCGGCTCCATTATCCCCACTCATTACGGGAGCTGTTCCACAGCAGCCGCGACCGTGGAAAAGGCGGTTGCCCTCACGGGTTTTGTCCTCGCCACGGGCGCGCGCGTCACGGTGCGTTTTACCGTCACCAACACCGCCGCCAATCCCACGCTCAACGTCAACTCCACCGGAGCCAAGGCCATCAAGTACCGCAACGCCGCCATTACCGCCGGGGCGCTTGCGGCCAACCGCGTGTACGAGTTTGTCTATGACGGCGCGGATTGGGAACTGGTGGGTGACCTGGATACCAACACCACCTACACCGCGTTTACCAAAGCCACGGCATCGGCGGCCGGGAAAGCGGGGCTGGTGCCCGCCCCGGCTGCGGGCAAACAAAATGCCCTCCTGCGTGGTGATGGCACCTGGGCGGACATTGGCAGCATCTTCCCCGCCGACGAACAGGAAACCTTGCGCAAGCTGTCCATCGGCGCTCCCAAGCTCCACCGCTCCACGACGCTGCCGCCGAACCACGCCTGGCCGGACGGCTCTCTGGTGCTGTTTGCGGACTGGCCGGAGCTCAAGGCTGTGTACGACGCTGGCGGTTTTGCCGGGATGCTCATGGCGTACAACGCCAACGCCACAACCCAGGCGGCCAATCTCGGCAAGTTTCGGCCAAATGCAGCTAACCCCACGGGATTATACCTGCCTTTGCACGGCGGTCAGTTTTTCCGAAATTGGGTGCTCGGCGGGGACGGGAGCGCGGGTGCGTGGAATGCGCCAGGGCTACCGGAGCTTGAGGGTGGCGTTGACACAGACACTCGCCTTGCGGGAGCGGCTGGTGTGTTTCGTTCAAGAGCCCTACAAAATGATCACCCTCAAATTACTACGGTGTCCACAGATTACGATGATGGGCTGATGTTTAAAGCGTCTTGGTTAAATCCAATTTACGGCGCATCACCCACCGTCATGCCGCCAAGCATCAATATCCCGGTGATCATCTACTTGGGCCGCCCGAGATAGAGGATGACCGGCTGTGAGATATTGACTGGCCGTGTTTCCATGCCGCCAACTGTGGTTGTGTCCCAGGCCGTACCTGAATAAAAAAAGACAGTATTATCTGGCGCTGTGGAGAATCCATTACTGCCAACATATCCATATCTATGCGAATGAGCTTTGAACTCATCTGCCTGCCACGCGCCCGCAGCATTGTTTGCCCCGAGCACCCAAGCTCGGAAAGGCGCACGGCTCTTTGACAATTACATAGTTTTTAACCTCTTTCCCCCCGGCCCCCAGCCTTTCCGAGCTTGGGTGCTGGGGCAAAGCGCACAGGCGGGGAGCTGGAAAGCCGATTGCGTAGGTCCGCATGATCACGACGGCTCATCTGTGCCCGTAGAGAGAGCCTCCAGTGAGGGCAACATGCATGTTGCCCGCCCGCTGGGCGAAGACGATTTACTGGGCAAGGATTATGCGCCGACATGGAGGGACAATATTTGGGCTCCCGGCGATGGTATGGGAGCTGAGACCGTGCCCCAGCACGTCTGGCAACCAGTCATTATCTACTTGGGCCGTCCGAGATAGATAATCACAGGCATGTTGATGCTTGGCGGCATGACGGTGGGAGATGCGCCATACTCTGGATTTGACCCAGATGCGTTCAGATTTAACCACACACCACCCCAATCTGCTCCTGCTTGGTGGGGCTGGTTCATGACGAAATTGCTAAATGACAACGCGCCACCGGCAGTTGCCCCAGCATATGTATGAGTTAATGCATAGCCTTCTATATTGGGCAGCCCCGGCGTGTTGTAAGCCCCCGCGCCCTCACTTTGCCCCAGCACCCAAGCTCGGAAAGGCTGTATGCATACCAATAACCCCCAACTACGAAAGGAGATACTTATGAGCACTACCATGTACACCTTTGACCTGACCTCCGGCGCTTTGACCGGCTCGCGTCCCGCCCAGGTTGTCGGCGGCAAGGAGCTGACCGATTGTGCAAATGCAACACCTGTGGTTCCGCCCGCTGATATCCCCGATGGACATACGGCCCGCTGGACTGGCAGCGCCTGGGAGGTGGTCGAGGATCATCGTCAGCACATGGATGAGCGCGGCACCAAGCAGGGCGGCACGCCCTACTGGCTGCCCGCCGAGGGGGACGACTACGCCAGCCCTCCACGTTACATGGAGGCCCTCGGCCCGCTGCCCAAGGGAGCCGTGACGGAGCGCCCGGCCAAGCCGCTGGCTGTCCTCAAAGCCGAAAAGGAGCGCGCGATCAGGTCCGCTTGCGATGCGGCCATTGTGGCCAGCCTGACCATGCCCACCGCCACGCCGTCCACTGCGGAGGTCGCCGTGGCTGCCGCCTCTCTGGCCGGGATTGATCCTGACGGGCCGGATACCTTGCTGGCCCTGCACACAGCCCGGCGCGACGAGCTGCTGGCCGCCGTGGCTGCGGCGATGTCTCCCGCCGACCTGGCTGACGTTGTGGTCAGCTATGCCATCTGACGGCGGCACGGCGTTTGCCCCAGGCTGTGACCGTTCCGGCGCGGCGTTGCGCCGTGCCGGAACGTCATTTTATAAGCCTGTACTTGCCGCCCGCCACGCGGATTTTTCCACTCGCCACAAGCTGCTGCACAGTTCTGGGCCGGTCCCCCGGCGGCACATCCAGTTGCAGCAGCAGTAAACGCTCGTAGCGGATCAGGATGGCCTGGGCCTTGCGCGCGTCATCAGCACGCATCCATCCGGCAAAGGTCAGCCGGATGGATCTCCGTCCGTCGGGTCCGGCCGCCACATGGGCATACGCGCCCAGACCGACCAGTTTCGTCAGGGGGTCAAACAGCTTGCACATTTCCTTGCCATATCCCTAGGGAGCGTTTTCGGGCAAGGGAATAGAATATGTTATTGCCAAGAAAATGGCCGATACAGCCGGATAAAGGAGGGCACTGCAATGCCTGTCATTTATCTGGCCTACAAGCGCAAGCCGTGGATTGTGAAATACCGTGAGCCCTGGACCAATAAGCCGCGCGTCAAAAGTTTCGGCAGGGACGAGGAAGATGAGGCCCGCGCCTTTGAGCTGGCCCAGGCGGAAGTGTATTCGCGGGAGCGTGAGATCATCCGCCGAGCGAAACGCCGCCGCGCCGCGCGGAGTCCGGCGGGGCTGACCGTGGCCGAAGTGCTGGAGCGCTATCTGGGCAGCCTCGGCAATCCCTCCACCCGTGCCGCCAGCGATTACCATCTGCGGTTGTTCTCGGCCATCTATGGGCATCGCAAGGCCCATTGCATAAACATGGACGACGTGGCGGCCTTTCTTGATCTGCAGGCCCGGCGCGGGATCGGCAAGAGCACCGCCTGCCGCCGCATGGGCATCGTCCGGGCCGCCTTTAACTGGGCGGCCCGCTGGGGATTGCTGCCCGTCAACCCTCTTGCCGGTCTGCAACTGGCCAGCCCCGCGCCGCAAACGCCGGACCCGCCCACGGCACGCGAGGCACGGATGCTCTATGCGGCGGCCGCGTCGCATGTACAGCGGGTCATTGCCCTGGGCATGGCTACCGGGGCGCGGATCGGGCCGTCAGAGCTTTTCCGCCTGCGCTGGACGGACGTGGACACGCGCGCCGCCGTGCTGCGTATGCCCAATGCCGCCAAGGGAGCGCCTCTGGAAGCGCGCGAGGTGCCGCTGCGCCCCGACGTGCTGCGCCTGCTGCGGCGCTGGGAAAAGGAGGATGCGGCGCTGGGTTGCACCTGGGTCATCCACTACAAGGGGCACCCGGTGCGCAGCATCAGCCGGGCCTGGCGCAATGCGCTACGCCGGGCGGGCATAGAGCGACGCATTCGGCCCTATGACCTGCGCCACGCATTCGCCAGCCGGGCGCTGGATCATGGCGCGGATCTGACATGCGTGGCCGAGGTCATGGGGCACAGTAACGACTGTCTCTTATACACAT
>OJIY01000399.1_pt1 | contig 13285 bp, 8 predicted proteins | sample 1596061 | NCBI WGS metagenome assembly OJIY01 (sample SAMEA4350111, study PRJEB24818) | metagenome | biome: human; feature: gut; material: faeces | place: Denmark | collected 2013-09
CCCCCAATGTGCTCAAGGCCATGAGCATTCCGACGTTGGGGCATCTTGATCCCGACTGCATCAAAGTCATGGACGCCATGCAGGAACAGCTGCGCGCCGTGTGCAAAACCAAGAATGCCGTGACCTTCCCCATTTCCGGCACGGGCTCCGCCGGTATGGAAGCCACCTTCGTCAACTTGGTGGAGCGCGGCGACGACGTGCTGATCGTCAACAACGGCGTGTTCTGTTCGCGCATGGTGGAAGTGGCCAATCGGCTGGGCGCGCAGGTGGATGTGGTGGAATGTCCCTGGGGCCAGCCCATTGATCCCGCCGCCGTCAAGGCCATGCTGGACAAAAAGCATTACAAGATTCTGGCCGCCGTGCACGCTGAAACCTCCACCGGCATCAACAACCCCATCGCCGCCATCGGCGAACTGGTCAAAAACAGCGACACCCTTTATCTGGTGGACAGCGTGGCCGGCCTTGGCGGTGTGGACATGCGCGTGGACGAATGGGGCATCGACGCCTTTTACAGCGGCTCGCAGAAATGCCTCTCCGTGCCTCCGGGACTGGCTCCCGCGTCCTTCTCCGACGCGGCCATGGAAGCCATTGCCAAACGCAAAACCAAGGTGCCCAATTGGTACATGGACGTCTCCCTGATCCGCAAGTACTGGGAAGGCTCGCCGCGCGTGTACCATCACACCGCGCCCATCAACATGTATTATGCCCTGCATCAGGCCCTGGACAACCTGCTGACCGAAGGCCTGGACGCTGCCTTCGCCCGGCACATGGCCATGCATCAGCGCCTGAGCGACGGCTTGGCCAAACTGGGCTTCACCCCCTTCGTCAAGGAAGGCGGCGCCCCGCAGATCAACCTGTACCTGCCGCCCGCCGGCGTGGACGCCAACGCCCTGCGCGCCTGCCTGCGCAAAGAGCACAAGATTGAAGTGGCCGGCGGCCTCGGCGATCTGGCCGGCAAGGTCATTCGCGTGGGCGTCATGGGCGAGGGCGCACGCGAAGAGCCCATCGACCGTCTGATCAACGCCGTCAAGGCCTGCCTGAACAAGTAACGTCCCGCTTTTCAGTGCGGACAAAGCGGCGGCATCGTCATGATGCCGCCGCTTTCACTTTTATGGCGAAACTCGTTCCGCTCAGGCCAGCAGATGCGGTCCGGCTTCCCGGACCGAAGCGCAGCCCGTGAGCAGCATGCCCTCCGCAAGCTGGCGCTGCATGCGGGAGAGCAGCATCTGGACGCCCTCTTCCTCCCCGCCCATACCCGCGATGATGGCCGGACGCCCGATCAGCACGGCCCTGGCTCCCAGGGCCAGCATCTTGAGCACGTCAGCGCCGGAGCGCACGCCGCCATCCGCCAGCACGGTCATCTCCTTCACGTTCCGGACAATGGCGGGCAGCGCGGCTGCCGTGCCCGGTACGGCCTCAAAGGCACGGCCGCCGTGGTTGGAAACCACAATGGCGTCGCAGCCGCATTCCTCGGCAGCCAGCGCATCCTCCACGCTGAGCACGCCCTTGAGCATGAATTTCAGGCCCAGGGCATGCGTTTTTTCCACAATGGCGCTCAGTTCCGCCCGGCTCTTGGGCGACACCGGGCGCTTGCTCTTGGCCAGGGCGGTGATGGCGGCGGTGTCGATGTCCATGCCCACCACCCGGCAACCGGCCTGGGCCACGCGCTCCAGGCGCTCGAAAAAAACGTCCCCGGCCCAGGGCTTGATCACGGGAATGCCCCAGCCTTCAACGGCCTCAACGGCTTTCAATCCGCAGTCGAAAGCCTCGGGCGTGCCGTCGCCGGTACAGGCGATGGTCCCTGCGGAGCGGGCTCCTTCCGTAACCACTTGAGCGAAGCGCTCTTCGGGAAGGCCCTTGCCCATATTAAAGGTCGTGCCCGCCAGGGGCGCGATAAGCACCGGCAGACTCAGGGGCAGACCCAGCACCTCGCAGGCGGTTTCCGGCGCGCGCACCTCGTGGATCAACCGCATCCTCAGACAGACTTTTTCCAGAGCGGTGATGTTGGCGCGGAAGGACGCGGCGGTGCGGATGCCGCCCATGCCCGGCAATTCTCCGGCACAGGCCCGGCCGTCGCAGTGAGGACAGACGCGGCAGGCGCCGTTCATACGCTCCCGCGCCTGCTGACGCAGTGTTTTCATATCCATGCGGACTTTCCTCCAGGGTTGCGGTGGGGAAGCGACCCGAATCCGGGGGGAGCTGACTCCGGCCGCCGCTCTGCTCCAGCCTGCCCCGTGTTGCGGGCAGACGATTTTATCAGCCATTAGGACAGGTTGCTTGAAGACGCCGTCCGTGTCAACGACCCGCGCGGCGGCTCCGCTCCAGCATAAAAGGCCCCCGGCATAGCCGGAGGGGCCTCCTGTGCGCCTGCCAGGCTTTTTTGCCGGAACACCCTGGCGGCATACTTATAGATCGACCTGACTATCTGGCCGAAGCATTATACAACACCGGAAAATGCACCAAGCACAATTGTGTTGCGACAGACGCCAATGCCGATGCTCCTTGACGAAGAATAGCCCTGGAGAGAAAAGGCCGGACAGCCCAACTCTCCGGACAGGGAAATCCATCAGGGCAGGAGGGCTGTCAGATCAAGTCCGGACTACTCTCCTTCAGTCCTCCCCATATGCCGGTGAATCATCTTCCCTGTTGTGCAGGAAATTTTTTTGCAAATTCAAACACTTCACCAAATGTTTCATAATGCGCGGCCGCATAAGCAAAGAAAAAATCCTCATCACTGCAAGGACCCAGGCGGCACTGAATTTCTTCGCGCAATTTCTTGTCCATAAGAGCCGTTGCCGCATTAAAATCAATTTCCGTACCATGAGCGTTTAACATCACAATTCTCCGTGCTTATCCGCCAAAGCGCGCTCCAGTCCACCGCAATAAACGGTTATTGTTTGGTTGACCAGAACCGAACCTCCAGAGCAGAGCCCTACCGGTGGGGCGCTCTCAAAACTCGGCCAAGCTGCCTTGTGCTTGCGGTATTTGGCGTCTTTCTTTTTGAGATTCTCCCATTTCGTTGATTCCTTTATATATCTGCTCTGACCTTGTGAAAAGGTTTAATTTTTCACTTCCATATGCCGCTTGAAATACCGCCCAGGTCGAGCCTGCCGAAACAGGCCGGAGGGCGGTCGAAGGCTCCTTTCAGCCGGTTATGGGCAAAGCAGACATTACGGATGTAGAGAGCAGAAATACGCTCGTTCGTAACGGACGCGCTTGCGGACACCCAGAGCAAGGCCGTACTCAGAGATATGAGGTCAAGCCGCACGCTCACGCCACCCGCGCGAAAAAGGCTGCTTTTGTAACTAACCGGCATGTTACAGAAAATTTGAAACAGAAACGCCTTTTTCTATCTGTATGACCTGAACCGGGCCTTGCCCTCCTCGCCACAGCGGGGCATGATGCTTATATGATTAGGAATAGTCCCAGCGATAACCCCTGAACCACAAGAATTGAGGCATATATGACCACAGCTACCCGACAACTGGACGAAATGATTGAACGCGTCCGCGCGGCGCAGGCAGTCTTCGCCCGCTACGATCAGAAACAGGTGGATACCATCTTCCACCATGCGGCGGCCGCAGCCACGGCCAAGCGCATCGCTCTGGCCAAAATGGCCGTGGAGGAAACCGGAATGGGCATTCTGGAGGACAAGGTGATCAAGAATCACTTTGCCTCGGAATACGTCTACAATAAATACAAGGACAGCAAGACCTGCGGGCTCATCGAAGACGATCCGGTTTCGGGCTATCGCGAAATAGCCGCGCCTCTGGGTCTGGTGGCAGGCATCGTGCCCACCACCAACCCCACGTCTACAGCCATCTTCAAGGCTCTGCTCTGTCTCAAGACCCGTAACGGGATCATCTTTTCCCCGCACCCGCGCGCCAAGCGCAGCACCAGGGCCGCGGCCATGATCATCCTGCAGGCCGCCGTGGAAGCCGGAGCCCCGGAAAACATCATCGACTGCCTGGAAGAGCCGTCGGCGGAGCTGACCCAGCACCTGATGAGCCATCGTGGCATCAATCTGATCCTGGCCACCGGCGGACCGGGCATGGTGCGCGCGGCTTACAGTTCCGGCACGCCGGCCATCGGCGTGGGCGCGGGCAATACGCCGGTGGTCATCGACGCCACGGCGGACGTCAAGATGGCGGTCAACTCCATTCTGCTCAGCAAAACCTTTGACAACGGCATGATCTGCGCCTCGGAGCAGACCGTGGTGGCCGAGGCCGACATTGCCGATGCCGTGCGGGAGGAGTTCATCAAACGCGGAGCCTGGTTCGCCGACGACGCGCAGAGCGAGGCTTTGGCCAAAACCCTTTTTGTGGACGGCGCGCTGAACAGCGCCATTGTGGGCCAGTCCGCCGTGAGCATCGCAGCCATGGCCGGGATCAGCGTGCCGGAGACGACCAAGGTGCTCATTGCCGAGCGCCCGGCGGTCAGGCCCGATGATCCTTTTGCGCATGAAAAACTCTCGCCCGTGCTGGGTTTTTACCGCGTAGCGGATTTCCGCACGGCTGTGGATACGGCCCAAAGTCTGGTGTTGCTGGGCGGGGCCGGGCACACCTCGGTGCTCTATACCCGCGAAAGCAACGCGGCGCACATCCAGGCCTTTGAGGAGACCATGACCACCGGGCGGGTGCTGATCAATATGCCCGCCTCTCAGGGGGCCATCGGCGACGTTTACAACTTCCGCGTGGCGCCGTCCCTGACCTTGGGCTGCGGCAGCTGGGGAGGCAATTCGGTCAGTGAAAACATCGGGGTAAAGCATCTTATGAACGTCAAAGCTGTGGCCTGCCGCCGTGAAAATATGCTCTGGTTCCGCGTGCCGCCCAAGGTCTATTTCAAGCTCGGCGCCCTGAGCCCGGCCCTGGAGGAGTACAAGGACCGCCGCAGGGCCTGCATCATTACCGATACGACCATGGAAGAACTGGGGCACGTGCGCAAGGTCAGCGAGGTGCTGGAGAACATGGGCATGGAAGTGCGGGTCTTTTCCGGCGTGCAGCCCGACCCGGACATCGCCACGGCCCGAAAGGCCCTGAACATGGTCAACGCTTTTCAGCCGGACATGTTCATCGCTCTGGGCGGCGGCTCACCTATGGACGCGGCCAAAATAATCTGGCTGCTCTATGAGGTGCCGGACATCAGGTTCGAGGACATCGCCCTGCGCTTCATGGACATCCGCAAGCGGGTGGTTTCTTTCCCGGATCTGGGCAAAAAGGCCGTGATGGTGGCCATTCCCACCACTTCGGGCACCGGCTCGGAGGTGACGCCCTTCGCTGTGATCACCGACAGCCGCACCGGCGTCAAGTACCCGGTCGCCGACTACGCCCTGACCCCGGACATGGCCATTGTGGATCCGGAATTCGTCATGGACCTGCCGCCCTCGCTCATCGCCAACGCGGGCCTGGACGTGCTGACCCACGCCATTGAGGCCTATACCTCCACTCTGGCCACCAATTTCGCCGACGGCCAGGCCATGGAGGCCGTGCGCCTGGTCTTCAAGTATCTGCGCCGCTCCTATGCCGGTGGCGAAGACCGCCTGATCCCGCGCGAGAAGATGCACTACGCGGCCACCATAGCGGGTATGGCCTTCGCCAACGCCTTTCTGGGCGTCTGCCATTCCCTGGCGCATACTCTGGGATCTTACTTCCATGTGCCGCACGGGCTGGCCAATGCCATCATGCTGTCCTATGTCATCGAATACAACGCCACGGACACGCCCACCAAACAGGGCATGCTGCCCCAGTACAAATATCCCTGGGTCAAGGGCCGCTATGCCCGCATGGCGGACATGCTGCATCTGGCCGACGACGTGGAAGGCGACGGGCCCGAGGCCCGCGCGGAAAAGACGGCCCGTCTGGTGCGGGCTATCGAGGCTCTCAAGTTCGATCTGGGCATCCCGGCCTCACTGCGTGAAGCCGGGATCGCGGAAGCCGATTTTCTGCAAAAGCTGGATGAAATGGCCGAGCAGGCCTTTGACGACCAGTGCACGGTTTCCAATCCGCGCTACCCGCTGATTGCGGAACTGAAGGAGCTGTACCGCAAGGCCTACTACGGCGAGCCGCTGGCTGCCATGGCCTGAGAGGCGGAGCAACGCATTTGTTAGAGCGTGTTGCATTTGAAAAGCGCGACGCTCCGGCGGTTGCGGGAGCGACCGAAGGCGGCCCATAGGGCTCCTTCAGCCGTTTTCGGGCAAAGCACGCATACGATAAAGAGAAAGGAAAGGGCGCACTCCCGGACAGGGAGTGGGCCCTTTGGCGGTCAGAAGAAGAACGCCCTAAGTCTGTTAGGCTTTTTTCATTTCCTGAATCAATCCAGTAAGGGACTGCGCCTGCGCGGCCAGATCAGCCACGGCCTTGGCGGCTTCCGCCATGGCGCTGGCGGTTTGCCGGGACATGTCGTTGACCGTGCTGATGGAACGGTTGATTTCCTCACTGGCGGCGGATTGTTCCTCGCTGGCGGTGGCGATGGCCTGAATCTGGTCAAAGGTGCCGTCCGCCGTGCTTACAATTTCCTGCAGGGCCGCGCCGGACTGGTGGGCCAGGTCCGTGGCATCAGCGATGCGCGACACCGCGTTGTCCACGGCGTCCATGCTTTTGGCCGTGCTTTCCTGAATGGCCTGGATGGCGTTGCTCACATCCTGGGTGGAGGACATGGTTTTTTCGGCCAGCTTGCGCACTTCGTCGGCCACCACCGCGAAACCGCGTCCGGCCTCGCCGGCCCGCGCCGCCTCAATGGCCGCATTGAGGGCCAACAGATTGGTCTGGTCCGCAATATCGGAAATAACGCTCATAATCCGGGTGATGGCCTGCGCATGCGCGTTCAACTGCTCCATCTCTTCTTTCAGGTGCATGGATACTTCCTGAACTTCGCCAATGCTCTGCACCACATCCTGCACAACCTGCGAGCCCGCCTCGGCTCTCTGCCTGGTGTCGCTGGAAGCGCCGGAAGCGTTGCTGGCATTCCTGGCGACTTCCTGAACCGTGGCATTCATTTCGTTCATGGCCGTGGCCGCTTCGGAAAGATGCTGCGCGGACTCCGCGGCGGTTCGGTCCGACTGCTCAATCTGGGAGGAAAGCTCAGCGGAGGCGGAAGAAATGACGTCCACCATGCCTTCCAGTTGTCCGGCGGCAGCCAGCATGCCTTCCCGTTTGGCGTTTTCGGCCCTGCGGGCCGCCTCTTCCGCCCGGCCCATGGCTTCCCTGGCTTCTTCCGTGGCCGTCTGAGCCTCTTGGGATTTCCGCTGGGCCTCGTCAATGTTCTCCTTCAGACTGGTCACCATCTGGCGCAAGTCATCCGCCAGCATGCCGAGTTCGTCACTGCTGCGCACATCCAGGGTTCTTTCCAGGTCGCCGCCGGCAACAGCCTTGGCGAATACTTGCGTGGTCACCAGAGGTTTGACGATCATCCGGGTGATAAACAGGGAGATGCCGACGCCAAGAACCATGACGCCGATCAGAATCATGATGGTCTGCGTTGTGGAGGCGCTCAGCGTTTCCTCGGCTCTGTTCACCTCTTTTCTGGTATTGTCGGCAACGGCCTTACTCAGATTGAGAGTCTGCTGTTTCAGACTGTTGAACAAATCGGCTCTTGCCTTAGAAGCCTCCAGCAATTGCTCATGTATTTCCAGTAACAGATAGATTTGCTTTCCCAGGTTCTGAGTTGCGGCGATGGAATTTTTCAACAGGTCGCGGTATTCCTGTTTGTCGAATTTTTCCTGCAACTTTTCCAGGTTGGCAAGAATGCTCTTGAAATCCCCCACGATCTCGCCAAGCAGCTTCTCGTCGTTGTTATTTTGGGCAGTCAGCACTTTCTTGATGAGGTTGCCCACATCCGTGAGATCGGCGGAAACCGAGGCCATATGCTGTGCATATGAGGCGGCCAGATTGGTCTGCCCCGCTTCCATGAGCTGACGCGACTCTTTGCCCAGAGCCCTGATAAGCGTTTCCATGCTCACTTCAGCGGCCTTGCCCGCCTGAAGCCCGGTAATGTTGTTCGCCTGGGTTTTTTGAATCAACGAAATGCAGGAGCGCATATACCCCAGATACGTTTCCAGATCCTTGGGGAATTTGTCCAAAAAAGCGGCGCTGTCCGGATAGGGATTTTTATTTTGCAGTTCTTGCAGCTTTACGATGTCGGCTTTGATGATTTCAGTTTGTTTTTCAAGATTTTTTATGTCCGCATCGTTTTTGGACCCCTCAAAGATAAAATACAGGCGGGCATATTCCAGAACATCGCTTTCCAGCGAAGAGGCCACCAAAAAACGCGGCACACGGTCTTCGCTGATGTTTTTCGAGGTTTGCGCTCCATCCCGCATTGCGCTGACGGCAAGATAGCCCAGCACAAGCGTCAGCAGCAAAATGACACTGAATCCTCCGCCGATTTTCTTTCCTACAGTCACATTAAGCCTCCTACACATCCTCGCTGTGAATTAGGCCCAATCTTCATTAAATCGCCGCGGCAAAGCTGTCTTTTTCCACCCGGCGCGCGGCAAAGAAAAAATCGGTCTGGCGGTATGGTCAGTGTGACAGCCGTTGGCGCGCCAGGGCTTCCGGATACCGGCCGCGATTTCCCTGGACAGCGTTCGACGTGACCAATGGTTGCGCTTTATCCGCAGCTTCCTGCGCAGCGACGGCTAAAGACAACTTTTCCCAATTTTTTTTGCGCATTGCCTGTCAAAAAATTCAACTTTTCGTGGTCGGCGTTTTAACGGGGGGGGCCGAACCCAAAAAGTGTGGAGCGGCGTCGCTCCTAGCCGCCCTCCAATCCGCCCTTCCGCTTCAGGCATATCATTAATACGCAATACCGGGACGATCACGGGCATACAGACCGCGCATGGATGACAGCAATTAATTTATCGACAATATTCAGCCTGATATTAGCGTCATTCAGGACATATTTTCTTGTTTTAATAAAAATATATTTTTTGGTAAAAAAAATTTGATATCCTGTCATGAATTAAAGAGCAAAAAATCCTTATCAAAGCGGACGCGATAGCGCAACCGTCGGTGGAGGAAGAAGCATGCCTTTCTGACAGGTTTCCGCTACGGACGGACATTTTATGCTTGCTCACCGGTATGCTTTATTGCTAAATTGTCCTTCCCCCCTCCATCAGGCCGGAAACCGTCGCCAGAACGGTTTCGGCGGTCTTGCGGACCGTCTTTTGGCCAGCCGGTGCTGCCGGCGAGCAAACCTTCGCGCCTCCTTAACGGGAGCGCCCGCGAAGCCGTGTGAATTCACGCCCCCCCTTACCCGGGAGCTTATGCCGACGCTACGGCGGGCCGCGCATTGCGGACCGGCCTCTGCCTGTGGCGCTTTTTCGAGGTGGAAAAATTATGTGCAGAATCGGTTCCATCAAAAGCAGGACGCCGGTGCATCCTTCCGTGGCGCTCAACCTGATGCTGCCCCAGCAGGAAGGGCACGACAATTCGGGTTTTGCCATGGTCATGCAGGATCTGGACGGCGTTTTCAGCGAGTATAAGGACAAGCCTCTGCTGTCGCTGGCCTGTACGCCGCGGGGCGTGCAACTGGTCAACGACTATATGGAGGAAAAGGGTTTCGTGCAGGTGGCCCAGTGGGTGCCCGAGATGGACAAGCGCGATGGTCTGAAAATCGAGGCCATGCCCTGTTATGTCTTTCGTAACTATGAGTATCCTCAAAACTATCTCCAGCGCAGCCGGAAAGAGCGCGAAGACCTTCTGCTGGACACCCGCTTGGCCCTGCGCGCGCTGCTGGAAGAAGGCAATAACGGCTTTGTCTATTCTTTCTGGCCCGATGTGCTGACGCTCAAGGAAATCGGCGACCCGGCGGATATCGCCGCCTATTTCCGGCTCTGGAACGACGACGGCCGCCTCACGGCCCGCAACATCGTGACCCAGTGCCGTCAGAACACCAATTACGATATCGTGCGCTACGCGGCCCATCCCTTCTTTTTGCAGGGTTACACCCTCTGCGCCAATGGCGAAAACACCTTTTTCACCAAGAACAAGGAATTCCAGAAGTCTCTGCACCGGGGCTACATCGGCTTTGAATCCGACTCCCAGAACTTCCTCTACACGCTGCATTACGTGCTGCATGAACTGCAATGGCCCATCAAGTACTACAAGCACGTCATCACGCCCCTGCCTTTTGTGGAGGCGGAAAGGCGCGACGACCGCAAAGTGCTCAGCCTGATCCGCGAATCACTGGCGCACCTGGAGATCAACGGGCCCAATTCCATCATCGGCCTGCTGCCCGACGGACGGATGATCACCTGCTGTGATTCCAAGAAGCTGCGTCCCGTGGTGGTGGGCGGCGACGACAGCATGGTGGCCGTTGCCTCGGAAGTCTGCGGGCTGAACGCCATTCTGCCCGACCGCGACCCGGCGGGGGACATCTATCCCAATGAACGGGAAATGGTGGTCATTGACAACGATCTGGCGGTGCGGCGATGGAATCAGTAAAAACTCAGGACGTCAGCGTCAACGATCTGAACTGGACCATTGAGTACCACGCCGAGCGCTGCACCATGTGCGGCTCCTGCGTGGCGGCCTGCACCTTCAACGCCATTGAGGCCGGGGTCTCGCACCGCAGTGTGACGGTTTCGCGCAAGGCTTTTCCGGAGCCGGAGGCGGAGCATCTCGCCCTGCCTGTCATCAGGCAAAAGCCCGTCATTGAGCAGGCCTGCGTGGGCTGCGGCATGTGCGAAAAGGTCTGCCCCAACAAGGCCATCCGGCCCGTGCGCAATCCGGACACCCGTTTTCCCGTACTGGCCCGCGCCCACGGCCCCATCAAGCGCGGCGGGCGCAGCAACCTGCCCACGCCGCGCACCCTGGACGCCATCGTGGTGGGCCGCATCAGCCAGATGACCGACCCGTCCCTGGATTCGGAGCGGCATACCTTTGACATCCGCTCACCGCTGGGCCGCGTGATGCTGGCCCGGGAGCTGCCCCTGCGCGTGGACGGCGAGGATCTGGTGCTCGACGGGCGCACCCCGCCGGTACACTGGATCTACCCGGCCATCTTCAGCGACATGAGCATCGGCGCGCTGTCCGCCAGAGCCTGGGAAGCTCTGGCCCTGGCCACGGCCTACCTCAACGAGAAGTGCGGCATGCCCGTGCGCATGAGCTCGGGCGAGGGCGGCATGCCCATCAAGCTGCTGGAGTCCGAACAGCTCAAATACATGATTCTGCAGATCGCTTCCGGCCATTTCGGCTGGAACCGCATTATCAAGGCCATGCCCCGCATGAAGGCCGACCCGGCGGGCGTGCTGATCAAGATCGGCCAGGGCGCCAAGCCCGGCGACGGGGGGTTGCTGCCCGCCGCCAAGGTGGCCCCGCACATCCAGGCCATTCGCGGCGTGCCCAAGGCCACCCTGCATTCCCCGCCCAACCATCAGGGTTTGTATTCCATTGAGGAGTCGGTGCAGAAAATGCACCTTTCGCTCAACGCGGCCTTCGGCTTCCGCGTGCCCGTGGCCATCAAGTGCGCGGCCTCGTCCACCTCGGTGTCGGTATACAACAATCTGCTGCGCGATCCTTACAAGATCTGCGGCGGCTTTTTCATCGACGGCATCCAGGGCGGCACGGGCGCGGCCAACGAGGTCTCCCTGGAGCACACGGGGCATCCCATCGTCTCCAAGCTGCGCGACTGCTATCAAGCGGCCGTGGCCCAGGGCCTGCAGGGGCAGATCCCCCTCTGGGCGGGCGGCGGCATCGGCATGACCGGCAATGCGGCGGCCGACGCCTTCAAGATGATCTGCCTGGGGGCCAACGGCGTGATTCTGGGCAAGATACTGATCCAGTTGATGGGCTGTGTGGGCAACGAGCACGGCCGCTGCAACGCCTGCAATACGGGCAAATGCCCCACGGGCATCTGCACGCAGGACCCGCGCCTGGTCAAACGCCTGGACGTGGACCGGGGCGCGCAGAACATCGTGGACTACATGCTGGCTTTTGACGCTGAACTGCGCAAACTGCTGGCCCCGGTGGGCAACAGCTCCCTGCCGGTGGGGCGTTCCGACGCCCTGGTGTCCACGGATCGGGCGGTGGCGGACAAGTTGGGCATTGCCTACGCTTGTTAGAGCGTTGTGCTTTGTAAAAACAAAACGCTCTGACGTCTGCGGAAGAGGACGCCTGCGGCGAGTTGTTCTAGATATAGCCAGGAGATAGCCATGCTGCGCGTAAGCACGGTGCACGATCACGAACGCATGTCCACCCAGGATCTGCTGCTGTCCATTGAGGCGGCGGTGGAGCGGGGCGAGACTGATTTTTATATTGAGGCCTCGGGCCAGCACGACATCGGCGGCCCGCTCTGGAACCGGGACGGTAAAAAGCTGACTTTCAGGGTCAGCAATCCCGGCCAGCGCGTGGGTTCCATGTGCCTGCCCGACACGGAAATAGTTGTGGAAGGACCGGCCCCGGCCGACGTGGGCTGGCTCAATGCCGGCGGGCGCATTGCGGTGCGCGGCGACGCGGGTGATACGGCGGGGCATTGCGCCGCCGCGGGCAAGGTCTATATCGGCGGCCGCGCGGGCACGCGTTCCGGCTCGCTCATGAAGCACGATCCGCTCTACGAACCCCCGGAACTCTGGGTGCTCAAAAGCGTGGGCAGTTTTTCCTTTGAGTTCATGGGCGGCGGCAAGGCCGTGGTCTGCGGCCATGAAAGCGAAGCCCTGCCCTCGGTGCTGGGCGAGCGTTCCTGCGTGGGCATGGTGGGCGGCGTGGTCTATTTTCGCGGGCCTGTGGGCTCCCTGCCGCCGGACGTGCGGGTGAGCCCCCTGGATGAGGACGATATGGCCTGGCTTGATGCCGGTCTGGACGATTTTCTTCAGGCTGTCGACCGGCCGGGACTGCGCGAAGAGCTTTCAGTCTGGAAACACTGGAAAAAGATCACGCCTCTGCCGTTTGAGGAACGCGAACACGAGGAAGTCCCCAGCCTTGCCCGGTTCCGGGCCACGGAATGGGTCAAGGACGGCATTTTCAGCGACGTCTGCCCCGACGATTTCGTGGTCAACGGCCTGGTGGCGCGCGGGGATTACCGCCTGCGCGTGCCCCTCTGGGAAAATGCCCGTTTTGCCGCACCCTGCGAATTCCACTGTCCGGCTTCCATCCCGAGCCAGCGCCGCTTCAATTTGCTGCGTGAAGGCAAAGTGGATGAAGCCTACCGGCTGGTGCTGGACTACACGCCTTTTCCCGGCTCGGTCTGCGGCAGCGTCTGCCCCAATCCCTGCATGGAAAACTGCACGCGCAACGAGCTGGACAGCCCTGTGCAGATCGGCAAGCTGGGCTCCTGTTCGGCGGATATC
>OJIY01000400.1_pt1 | contig 13263 bp, 8 predicted proteins | sample 1596061 | NCBI WGS metagenome assembly OJIY01 (sample SAMEA4350111, study PRJEB24818) | metagenome | biome: human; feature: gut; material: faeces | place: Denmark | collected 2013-09
GTCTGGTATTGATTTCTGCAAGAGCAGTTCGTTCAGTAAATATAAAAATAGTATTCTGGGGCCGTTGAAATTGGTTTTTTTTCAATATATTTTTAAATCTATTAATTCCTTCAATAAATATAATTTGCTGTTCTGTATTTTTATATATTTCAGAAAATTCTCTTGTTGTAGAATCGAGTTCTTTGTTTAGCGTGTAACATTTAACATTATTGAGTACGTAGTATGCTTTCAATAATTCAACTAATATAGTTTTTCCATTGCCCAAATCCGAGTCTATGAGAACATTGTGTACTCCTCGTTCAATTTCTTTTTTAATAGAGAAGAAATAATTCCTGATTAAACAGTATTCGTTGTCAAAATTATTAGCAATTGATTCAAAAATTTTACTTCTATTCAATTTTCCAAATATAAGTAAATCAAATACATCGGGCCTATCACTTTTATTGTTTATATATTTTTCTTTTGATTCTAAGGTAAAACATTTAAATTGGTATGGCATACTGGAAGCACAAAATGTCTTTTTCGTGTCTTCAATATCATTCGCAAATTGTGCATATCCGCCTGTTATAATTTCTCCAAATTCTTTGACCTTGGTTTCTAGAACTAAATCAGGATAGTCTTTAAAAATAAAAAAACATTTTTCTTGAATTTTATTTATCTTGCGAAGAATCCTTTGGATATCAATATCATATAGTGTGTATCCCACAAAAAAACATGCACTGGCCTGTTGTAAGTCGCTAACTAAAACTTCACTCCATTCAGATTCCAGAAATTCAATAGTTTGATAGCTTTGGTTAGTTAGTTTGAACTCACTGTAAAGAGTTTGTGTATTTAGGGTGTTAATAAAGCCATTAATGTGAACTATAACGTTTGATTTTCTAGGTTGTTTTGTAGAACTTGAAGGAGTTACAGTTGTGTATAATTTCCCTATTTTGGAATGAGCTATTTCGAAAGCGTCGTCATAATTTGTAGTATAAGCTCGAATCCAAGGCACGCTTGCTATTGTTTCATGATGAGGTGTGATATCTTTGAGGCGGTATAAATCACCTAGCATGGGAATTATTCTGTCAGCTGTGAGTTTGGGTATTGCTACATCTGCTGCATCTTTAAGGTCATCAATTAATTTTATGCAAGCCTGAGCGCTTAGGATATGAGCTAATTCTGTTCCTTGGGGAGGCGGGAAGCCGTCCAAACTCAATGTGCCAGCACTAAACCCAGCACCTGTAAAAATAACAGCTTCGCCGTTCAAGGCATGTTGAAGAGCCTCAGTATAGGTCATCTTTGAGTATCCTATGGATGAATATAGATTTGTTTACCTAGTTATAGACCAGAGTCATTATTTTTCCAAATATGTGGGGCAGAGCGTGGGGCAGATTTGCCCCACAACGAAAAAAGCACTTACGTTTTCATGTTAGTGCTTGATTTTTCTTGGCGTCCCCAAGGGGATTTGAACCCCTGTCGACGGCGTGAAAGGCCGTTGTCCTGGGCCGGCTAGACGATGGGGACGAGTGAAGCAATCTTCTAACCAAAAAATTATAACGTGTCAAGCCGCACATTGCAATTTATGGGTTGGTCACGCTCCGGCCGCAGCAGTGCGCATGGATTCCATCCCTTCCCACAGGGGGGAGTGGCCGCTTTTGCCTGAGCGTTGCAAGACCGCGCCGCCTGAGGTATTTTATCTCATGCCCCGCGCCAACTCCGCTCCTTTGTTATCGCCTGCCGCTATTCCGTCCCTGCCGCCGGAGTCTGTTGACGCACACTGTGAGAGCCAGCTTCGCCTGCTGCAGGAACTGGCTCAGCTCATGGATGCCGCCAGCGACGTAGCGCAGGCTCTGGACAAGGCTTTGGCCCTGATGGCCGGGCATCTGCACATGATGCGCGGGGCCATCACTCTGGTGTCACCGCAGACCGGGGAAATCCGCATTGAATCCTCCTACGGCCTCAAGCCCGCGGAGCGCCAGCGCGGCCGCTATGTGCGCGGCGAAGGCATCACCGGCCGGGTCATTGAGAGCGGCCGTGCCATGTATATTTCCGATGTCTCCGAAGAGCCGCTGTTTCTGAACAAAACCCGTTCGCGCGATCTGAAAAAAGAGGGCATTTCCTTTATTTGTGTGCCCATCCGGCTTAATAACCATGTGGTGGGCGCGCTTTCCGTGGATCACCTGCTGGCCGATGCCGCCACTCTGGAAGACGAAGTCCGCTTGCTGCTGATCATTGCCACGCTGCTGGGACATGCTGCTCTGGAAACCCAGGGGCGCATGGACGAGGAGAGCCGTCCCTCGCTGCGGCCCAAGGGCTTTGTGGGCAATTCGGAAAGCATGCAGAAGGTTTATGCCCAGATAGCCCAGGTGGCCCCGTCCGCCACCACGGTTTTATTGCAGGGCGAGTCCGGCACGGGCAAGGAACTGGCCGCCAGAGCCATTCATGCGGCCAGCGCCCGCGCGGCCCGGCCGTTTATTTCGCTCAACTGCGCGGCCCTGCCGGAAAATCTCATTGAGAGCGAACTGTTCGGGCACGAGCGTGGAGCTTTTACCGGGGCCAACGCCACCCGCAAGGGGCGTTTTGAACTGGCGCACGGCGGCACGCTGTTTCTGGATGAAGTGGGCGAACTTTCCCTGATGACCCAGGCCAAGCTGTTGCGCGTTTTGCAGGAACGCACCTTTGAACGCCTGGGCGGCATGGAGACCCTGCATGTGGACGTGCGCTTCATTACCGCCACAAACCGCGATCTGGAGCGGATGGTGGAGGAGGGGAGCTTCCGCCGCGATTTGTTTTACCGCCTCAATGTCTTTCCCATTTTTCTGCCGCCCCTGCGTCAGCGTCCCGAGGATATCCTGCCCCTAGCCAGCCATTTTATCCAAAAATACTCGGCTGCCAACGGGCGGAAGAATGTCCGCCTTTCCTTGGCCGTCATGGACATGCTCCAGCGTTATGACTGGCCCGGCAATATCCGCGAGTTGGAGAACGTCATGGAACGCGCCGTACTGCTGCTGGGCCGCGAAAATCTGGTGCTGCCCCAGCATCTGCCTCCGGCTCTGCACAGCGTGCACTGTGGCGGCCATGGCGGCGATGACCGTTGCGCCCTTCGGCCCGGCCTGGCCGGCAGTCTGCAGGAGCGTCTGGATGAACTGGAGCGGGCCTGCATTGTGGAAGCCCTGGAATCCAGCCGGGGGCAGATCGGCCGGGCCGCGGCCAGTCTGGGACTGACCGAGCGGATCATGGCCCTGCGCCTGAAAAAATACGGCATCAGTTACAAAACCTTTCGCCCCGCCCGCAAGGGTATGCCGCCCGTTGATAGTGACGCCTGAATGTAAATCATCCAAAATGTAGTTTTTGCGGCGGCGGCCCGCACCCAGCGCATAACCGGGGTGAAAGGGCGCTGTTTCACATTGAAAATTGGCTTTGGGTTGCGCGCTCAACTCAGAATGTTGCAAAAATGACAAAATTGTAGATTTAAAAGAACAATATATAATATATTGATTTTACATAATATTCACAAGAAGGATTCTCCCGCTGCCCGGATTGGTGGGAGAATCCTTTTCTTTTTTCGACAAATTTGTTGAAAAAAGAGCCTTCCGCAAGCCGCCCGCTGTATCCCCTCTCCGCATATATCAAAAAAATATTGTGCAAAATTAAATAGATATATAGCCATTCGGTTTGCCATCCGGTCCTGGCATGGATTGTGCCTTAAGGCACATGGGAGGCGCGACATGTGTCGCGTCGGGGAGAAACCATGGCGCCGGTTTCGTCTCTGGAGTTTTTGCCTGGCCGGATAGGGCCGCCGCAGATGCCGGGTTCATGTCGTTCCCGGGAAGACCACGCGACGGAAGTTGCGGGCGGCAGCGGCCATAAGGGAGTTTTGGGATGAACGCTTCGGATACGGCTTTTATCATTATCTGCGCCACCATGGTCATGCTGATGACCCCGGCTCTGGCCCTGTTTTACGGTGGTCTGGTCCGTGCGCGCAATGTGCTTTCCACACACATGCACAGTTACGCCAGTCTGGGTCTGATTACCGTGCTCTGGGCTCTTGTGGGCTACACCTTGGCCTTTGGCGAGGATGTCGGCGGCCTGATCGGCAATTTTTCCTATCTGTTCCTGAACGGGGTCGAGGGCACGGCCGCTCCGGCGGCCTCCAATCTTCCGCACACCGTTTTTGTGGCCTTTCAGTGTATGTTCGCGGTTCTGACAGTGGCACTGGTTTCCGGCGCATACGCCGAGCGCATCCGCTTCTCGGCCATGCTGCTCTTCTCCGGCCTCTGGATGATCTTCGCCTATGCGCCCATGGCCCACTGGGTCTGGGGCGGCGGCTGGATGGCCAAGCTGGGCGCTGTGGACTTCGCCGGCGGCGCGGTGGTCCATATGGCTTCCGGCGCGGGCGCGCTGGCCTGCGCCCAGGCCCTCGGCCCCCGGCTGTCCACAGGTCCGCAGAGCTTCACACCCAATAATCTGCCCTTCACCCTGCTGGGCGGCGGCTTGCTCTGGTTCGGCTGGTTCGGCTTCAATGCTGGCAGCGCCCTGTCCGCCGGTCCGCTGGCCGGTCAGGCCCTGCTGACCACCCATCTGGCCTCGGCCTGCGGCATCCTCGGCTGGATGCTGGTGGAATGGAAGCGCACCGGCAAGCCCACCAGCCTGGGCGCCATTTCCGGAGCTCTGGCCGGTCTGGTGGCCATCACGCCCGGCGCAGGCTTTGTGGGCCTGCTGCCCGCCATGCTTATCGGCTTTATAGGCGGCATGGTCTGCTATGGCGGCGTGCTGCTCAAGAACAGGTTCGGCTATGACGATGCGCTGGACGTGGTGGGCATCCACGGTCTGGGCGGCACCTGGGGCGCGCTTGCCACCGGCCTGTTTGCCAGTGCGGCCATCAACGAGGTGGACGGTCTGTTTTACGGCAATCCACATCAACTCTGGGTACAGTTCATCTCCGTGCTGGGCACCTGGGTCTTCGTCTATGTGGTGAGCCGTCTTCTGCTCTGCGTCGTGGATGCCATTGTGGGGCTGCGCGTGGCGCCTGAAGCGGAATATGTCGGCCTGGACCTGAGTGAGCATAACGAACGCGGCTATTCGCTGTAAGCCGCAAGCGGCGAAGGGGACATCTCATGAAGAAACTGGAAATCATCATCCGGCCCGGCATGTTGGAGAGGGTCAAGGAAGAGCTCTCAAAGCTGGGCATTCACGGCATGAACTATTCGGAAATAAGGGGCTTCGGCCGCCAGCGCGGTCATACCGAAGTCTACCGGGGCACCACCATGCAGGTGGACTGCCTGCCCAAGATCAAGATTGAACTGGTGCTGCACGACGAGGCCCTGGAAAAGGTGCTCAATGCCGTGGTGGCCACGGCCCGCACCGGCCAGGTGGGCGACGGCAAGATATTCATCAGCGACGTGCAGGACGCGGTGCGCATCCGCACGGGCGAACGCGGCGAAGACGCGCTGTAGGCATTCATATTTTTTGAAATGAAAGGAGACGATGGTATGAGTTCCCCCCGCAACAAGGCGGTATTCAAGGCTGTTGACGCAACGCCGGTGGTTCCCTCCAGCCAGGAGGAAAAGTCGCATGAGGCCGGCGAGATTTTCGGACGCAATGTCTTCGGCCTTGCCGTGATGCGCAAGCGTCTGCCCAAAGACGTCTATCGCAAGCTGGCCAAAACAATCCGTGACGGCGAACGCCTGAATCCGGAAATTGCCGACGTGGTGGCCAACGCCATGAAAGACTGGGCCATTGAAAACGGCGCAACCCATTATACCCATTGGTTTCATCCCATGACCGGCCTGACCGCGGAAAAGCATGACGCCTTTCTCGCGCCTTCGGCCGACGGACAGGTCATCAGCGAGTTCTCCGGCAAGATGCTGATCAGCGGCGAACCGGACGCCTCGTCCTTCCCGTCCGGCGGCATCCGCTCCACCTTTGAAGCGCGCGGCTATACCGCCTGGGATCCTTCGGTGCCGGTGTTCATCATCCACCAGCCCTACGGCGCGACCCTGCACATCCCAACCTATTTCTATTCCTATTCCGGCGAGGCCCTGGACCGTAAAATTCCGCTGTTGCGCTCCATTTCCGCCTTGTCCCGGCAGGCCCTGCGCATCCTGAAGCTCTTCGGCAACACTTCGGCCGGCTACGTGCGGGCCATGGTCGGACCGGAGCAGGAATATTTTCTGGTGGACAAGAATCTGGCCGTGCTGCGTCCGGACATCATGCTGGCGGGCCGTACCCTGTTGGGCGCGCCTTCGCCCAAGGGCCAGGAAATGGAAGATCATTACTTCGGAGCCATTCCCGGCAGGGTCATGAGCTTCATGCAGGACGTGGAAAACGAACTGCTGGCTCTGGGTATTCCGGCCAAGACCCGTCATAACGAAGTGGCCCCCGGTCAATTTGAAATCGCGCCGGTCTATGAAGAGGCCAACATCGCCTGCGACCACAATATGCTGACCATGAACATGATGCGGCATATGGCCGGCAAGCACGGCTTTGTCTGCCTGCTGCACGAAAAGCCCTTTGCCGGAGTCAACGGCAGCGGCAAACACAACAACTGGTCCATGTGCGATTCCGACGGCCAGAACCTGCTCAACCCCGGCACCACGCCGCAGGACAACGCGCAGTTCCTGGTCTTTCTGGCCGCCGTGCTGCGTGCCGTGCACCAGCACAGCACGGCCCTGCGCCTGGGTACTGTGGGGGCGGGCAACGACCACCGTCTGGGAGCCAATGAAGCGCCCCCGGCCATCCTTTCGGTCTATCTGGGCGAACAGCTCACGGAGGTGCTGGACGATATCATCCACGGCAGCCATGCCAGGAACAGGAAGAGCCCGGTCATGGAAGTGGGTGTTTCCACGCTGCCGCCCCTGCCCGTGGATCTTTCCGACCGCAACCGTACCAGCCCCTTCGCCTTTACCGGCAACAAGTTCGAGTTCCGGGCCGTGGGTTCCTCGCAGTCAGTAGCTCCGGTGAACATCGCGCTCAATGCCGCCGTGGCCTGCGCCCTGGATGACATCGCCACCGAGCTGGAGGCCGCGATTTCAGCCGGCGCCAAGCTCAATGCGGCCTTGCAGGATCTGCTGCCCCGGCTGTTCAAGCAACACATGCCGGTGGTTTTCAACGGCAACGGCTATTCCGCCGCCTGGCCCAAGGAAGCGGCCAAACGCGGTCTGCCCAATTATAACAATACCGTGGCCGCCCTGGAACACTACAGCGACCCTGAGGTGATGAACGTCTTTCTGCGGCACGGCATCCTGAGCGAGCGTGAAATTCTGGCCCGCCAGGAAATCTTGCTGGAAAATTACGGCAAAACCCTCTGCATCGAAGGCAATCTGATGGTCAACATGGTGCGTTCCATGGTGCTGCCGCAGTGCCTGGAAGCCCAGACCAAAGCCGCCGACGCGGTGCTCAAGACCCGCGCCGTGCTGGGCGACAAGTCAGCCGCGAGCGAGGAGGGTTATTTCAAACTTCTGCATACCCATATCACGGCCCTGCAGACCGGCGTGGAAAAGCTGGAAAAGGCCGTGGAAAAGACCCAGGGCGTCCAGGACGCTCTGGAACAGGCCAAGGAAGCGCGCGACAGCATTCTGACCGCCATGACCGAATGCCGCGTCCATGCCGACACTTTAGAAAGGCTGGTGGAGGACAGCCTGTGGGTGCTGCCCAAGTATTCTGAGCTGCTCTGGGCGCACTAGGATTGTAGATCGAGTGTTGGGAGCGGGGAAGGTCTCATCCCGGGGGGGAAGATGAACTTATCCCGCTCCCGCCCCCCTGCGGCCCTGCGGCCGTGGGGCGCGTAGCGTCAGCGCCTGTCCGCCGCAACGGACGGCAGCAGCGCGAAGCGTAAGGGCGGGAAGTCTGGCGGCTTCCCGCCCTTAGAGCTTTTTGTAGAGGAAGATATCCGTTCATTCGTCGGACGCTGGGGTGACCCGGCGGCAGCGCCAGGCGTTGGCGCGATGCCGTGCGCGGCGAAGCTGTGCTACGGCTCAAGACAATATTGCAACGGATGGCGATAGCGACTGCATTGAACACGCCCCGCCGTTACGATGCGGTTTTCATCCGCACCCCGTCGGCTGCGGATTGCGGACGCCTTGCGGGCGGAGATATAGGCAACGGTAAAACTCCGGCGGAGCCAGAGGTTCCGCCGGAGTTTTACCGTCATGTAAGGCTTGGGGCTTCAGTCCTGCTTCATTTCCTGAATCAGACCCGTAAGCTTCTGGGCCTGAACGGAAAGGTCCGTCACGGCCTTGGACGCCTCGCCCATGGCTACAGCGATCTGTCGGTTCATATCATTGACCTGCAGGACGGACTGGTTGATTTCCTCGCTGGCGGCGGATTGTTCCTCGCTGGCTGTGGCGATGGCGTTGACCTGATCCGCCGTGGCGTCCACCGTGGTCACGATTTCCTCCAGAGCCGCGCCGGACTGGTTGGCGTAGTCCGTGGCCTGCTCAATCTGCTTCACGGCATTGTCCACGGATTCCATGTTCTTGGACGTGCTTTCCTGGATGGAACGGATGGCGTTGCTCACATCGTTGGTGGAGGCCATGGTTTTTTCTGCCAGTTTGCGCACTTCGTCGGCCACCACAGCGAAGCCTCGCCCGGCTTCACCTGCCCGCGCCGCTTCAATGGCCGCGTTGAGGGCCAGCAGATTGGTCTGGTCGGCAATGTCCGAAATGACGTTCATAATCTGGGTGATGGCTTGGGCATGCTCATTGAGCTGACCCATATCGTCCTTGAGTTCGAGCGAGAGAGTGCGCACCTGCCCGATGCTGTGCACGGCTTTTTCCACAATATTTGAACCGGCCTGAGCCTTGACCTTGGTTTCGGCGGAGGCGGCGGAAGCGGCGGAGGCGTTGCGGGCCACTTCCCGCACCGTGGCGTTCATTTCGTTCATGGCCGTGGCCGCTTCGGAGACACGCCCGGCGGCTTCGTTGGCCCCCTGGTCGGACTGCTCAATCTGGGCCGAAAGCTCCGTGGAGGCGGAGGAGAGGATATCCACAATGCCTTCGAGCCGGTTGGCGGCGGCCAGCATGCCGTCTTTTTTGGCGCTCTCGGCCTGTTGGCGGGCTTTTTCGGCCTCGTTCTGGGCAATCCTGGCTTTTTCCACGGCGGTGTTGGCTTCGCTGGTTTTTTGGGCCGCTTCGTCAATGCGTTCGCGCAGATTGCCGATCATCTGACCCAACGACGCATCCAGAGCGCGGATTTCACGCGGACTACGCGGATGCAGTTTGATTTGGGTATCAAGGTGCCCCTTTGCCACTTCATCCGCCGCGCCGGTCAATTGGCGCAAGGGGGAGCAGATGACCCGCGTCACATACCAGGCCACCAGAATTATCAAAGCCACGATAGCCAGACAGATCCAGGCCTGGTACATGGCATAGCGGTCATTGTTCTCGGCCACCAGGGCGGAGATGCGCTGTTGCTCGGCCTGCACGCTGTCGATATAGACGCCGGTGCCGATAAGGACATCTGTGCCCGGAATCAGGCAGATATAGCTGAGTTTGGGCTGGATGCCCGCGCCGGGTTTTTCAAAGGTGTACTCCACAAAGCCGCCGCCGTTCTTGGCCGTTTTCATGAATTCCTGGACGAAAAGCGTTCCGTTGGCGTCTTTGAGGCCGCTGCAATCCTTGCCGTTCAACGACTTGTTGATGGGCACGTTGATACGCATGCCGTCGGTGGTATAGGTGAAATAATAGCCTTCGCCGTTGGGGAAAAAGCGCTGGTAATCGGTAAGCTGTTCAATAATGGCGTACTGTTCTTTCTTGTCCGTGACGTTTTTGAGGCGGTTGGCCAGATTCTGCGCCTCCACCTCCACCGCGCTCTTTACCCCGTATTCGTATTTCTGGCGCAAGGCTTCGGTGATCTGCGGCATGGTGACATCATTGAAAACCCGTTGTGATACCAGAAAGTTGGCGGTGAACAATGTTCCTATGCCCAGCAGGAAAATGCCGCACAGCGCAATGATCCACATTTTGACGTTCATGGATGTTCTCCTCAATGTCATCCGTATCGCGCATCTGTTGATAATAACTGGCGGCAAGCGCCGGGGAGCGCTGGACAGGCGATCCATTCCATGCAATTCGGGCACGTCAATGTGCTGTTCCGGCGGCTTTGCGAACAAAGCCGGAAATGCCGTGAACCACCGCAAGGAGAGGACATGCGGCGGAGAGTGTGTCCGTTCTTCAAAGAACGGGAAGCACATAACCCTTTTTCGGTAGGAGGACTGATATCTTAAGCCCTTTGAACAATTTTTTTCAGCGCTGTCCGCTGCTGGGGGCGGCCGCCGCCAGAATAGAATGCAAAAACGGCTCCCGCCGCAGAGCGGGAGCCGTCGTTTTTCAAAGCGGAACGGGCAACAAAGCCCGCGACAGGGAACGGCTTAGTACATGCCGTCCATGCCGCCCATACCACCCATGCCGCCGGGCATGGCCGGGGCGTCCTTCTTGGGTTCGGGCTTTTCAGCAATGGCGCATTCGGTGGTCAGCAGCAGGGAGGCCACGGAAGCGGCGTTCTGCAGGGCCGTGCGGGTCACCTTCTTCGGGTCGATGACGCCGGCCTTGATCAGGTCTTCATATTCGCCGGTGGCGGCGTTGAAGCCGAAGCCGTCCTTGCCCGCGCGGACCTTTTCCACCACGATGGAACCTTCGAATCCGGCGTTGTGGGCGATCTGGCGCAGGGGCTCTTCAATGGCACGGCGGATGATGTTCACGCCGGCCAGCTCATCGTCGTCAGCGGGCTTGATGTCGTTGAGGACCTTGGACACGCGGATCAGCGCGGTGCCGCCGCCAGGCACGATGCCTTCTTCCACGGCGGCGCGGGTAGCGTTGAGGGCGTCTTCCACGCGGTCTTTCTTTTCTTTCATTTCCACTTCAGTGGCGGCGCCCACATGCACCACAGCCACGCCGCCCACCAGCTTGGCCAGGCGTTCCTGCAGCTTTTCGCGGTCGTAGTCGGAGGTGCTGTCTTCGATCTGGGCGCGGATCTGCTTCACGCGGCCCTTGATGTCTTCGCTCTTGCCGGCGCCGTCCACGATGGTGGTGTTGTCCTTGTCCACAACCACACGCTTGGCGGTGCCCAGTTCGGCCAGGGTCATGTTCTCCAGCTTGGAGCCGGTGTCTTCGGAAGCCACCTGGCCGCCGGTGAGGACGGCGATGTCCTGAAGCATGGCCTTGCGGCGGTCGCCGAAGCCCGGAGCCTTCACGGCCACGACCTGAAGGGCGCCGCGCAGCTTGTTGACCACCAAGGTGGCCAGGGCTTCGCCTTCCACGTCTTCGGCGATGATCATCAGCGGACGGTTGACCTTGGCCACCTGCTCAAGCACGGGCAGCATATCTTTCATGCTGGAGATCTTCTTTTCCGTGCAGAGAATGTAGGGGTTGTCCATCTCGCAGATCATTTTTTCGGCGTTGGTCACGAAATAGGGGGAGAGGTAGCCGCGGTCGAAGCGCATGCCTTCCACCACGTCCATGGTGGTTTCCAGGCCCTTGGCTTCTTCAACGGTGATGACGCCTTCCTTGCCCACTTTGGACATGGCTTCGGCGATGATGTTGCCGATGGTGGCGTCGGAGTTGGCGGAAATGGTGCCGATCTGGGCGATTTCCTTCTGGTCGCGGGTGGGCTTGGCCAGGTTGGCCAGCTCGGCGATCAGGGAGTCCACACCTTTGTCGATGCCGCGCTTGATGGCCATGGGATTGCGGCCGGCGGCCACCAGCTTGATGCCCTCATGGTACACGGCCTGGGCCAGAATGGTGGCGGTGGTGGTGCCGTCGCCGGCGGCGTCGGAAGTCTTGGAGGCGACTTCTTTCACGAGTTGGGCGCCCATGTTCTCGAACTTGTCGTCCAGTTCGATTTCCTTGGCCACGGTCACGCCGTCTTTGGTGATGACGGGCGCGCCGAAGGATTTTTCAAGAACGACATTGCGGCCTTTGGGGCCAAGAGTGACTTTAACGGCATTGGCCAGTTTGTCCACGCCGCGGGCAAGTTTTTCACGGGCTTTAACGTCGAACAAAATTTCTTTAGCGGACATTTTCTGATTTCCTCCTGAGTGGTGATTCGGCAGAGATCGGGATTAGTCGATGATGGCGAGAATGTCTTCTTCACGCATCACAAGGTGGTCGACGCCGTCCAGCTTGATTTCCGTACCGGCATACTTGTTGAAGAGCACTTCATCGCCCTTCTTCACAGCCATGGCGACGCGGGAACCGTTTTCCGCGATCTTGCCGGGACCCACGGCCACAACTTCGCCCTTGGAGGGCTTTTCCTTGGCCGTGTCAGGGATGTACAGACCACCGGCGGTCTTTTCTTCAGATTCAAGGCGCTTGACCAGCACACGGTCGTTAAGGGGTTTCAGCTTCATGACGTCAAATCCTCCCGGAAAGTTTTTTATTGCCCTTGCGGGCACAGGCGGCGGCCGAACCAGCGGACGCGCCGGAAATATTGCGCGTAACGGGCCGCAGCGGGCATTGCCGTTGCACTGCCCCGCACGGGCATACAGATAAGTCACTCTCGCGGCTTGAAAAGGGGCTGAGGCAAAATTTTTTAATTTTTTTTTCTATAAAATATAAAAATTATTTTATTTCAATATGTTATGTAAAAATGAGTTTGGTGCCGCTACGCCCGGCCGTCCCGGCGGCGCATAAAAAAGAGCCCCACAAGGGGGCTCTCAGACTGCTGAGATCAGCTTCCCGGCATCTTCCTCCGGAGCGGATCCGCCGCTTACGGCGAAAATTCCGACGGGCGGCCGTTTTTGAAGCGGCGCAATTTTATACGTAACCCGCTCTAATAGCTGCAGAGGCGGTCCGCCGGGATGATGGTGAAGCCGTTGTTTTTGAGCACGTCCACGGCCTGATCCACCTTGTCGAAGCGGAAAATCATCACCGCGCTTTCCTGGTCGCGCTGCACAAAGGCGTACATGTATTCCACATTGATGCCGTTACGCGAAACAAGCTGCAAAACGGCATCAAGACCGCCCGGCGTGTCGGCCACTTCCACGGCCACCACGCTGGTGCGCCCCAGGGTAAAGCCTTTTTCCTTGAGCACGGTTTTGGCTTTTTCATGATCGCAGACGATCATGCGCAAAATGCCGAAGTCCGACGTGTCGGCCAGGGAAAGGGCGCGGATGTTGATGCCCGCCTCGGCCAGGGTGTGGGTGACTTCAGCCAGACGGCCGGCCCGGTTTTCCAGAAAAACGGATAATTGTTCTGCTTTCATAGAGAAATCCTTTATCAGCCGTTTTATGACGCTCAGGCCTTGTGGGAGTCATCACCGGAAGAGGACGGCTCTTTTTTGTCC
>OJIY01000401.1_pt1 | contig 13218 bp, 11 predicted proteins | sample 1596061 | NCBI WGS metagenome assembly OJIY01 (sample SAMEA4350111, study PRJEB24818) | metagenome | biome: human; feature: gut; material: faeces | place: Denmark | collected 2013-09
CTGCGGTGTTCACTGTCACCGAGCTTTTGCCTACGCCCCCCTTGCCGCTCATGACGAAAATTTTATGGCGGATATGCCCCAGCGTGGCCGCAATGATCCGGTCCTGGCGGGCCATCAGGTCATTGCAGTTTCCATCGCCTCCCTTGCCCGTGGAACTGGGGCAGGAGGAGGCGGAAGAACAGGAAGAACAGGAGGACATGGGATCTCCTTCATGCGTTAACGGAATTTCAGAAACTTAACGTCCCGACGGTTGCCAGCCGTGGTCGCCCACCAGATCCACAAAAATGACGGAACCGAGATCCTCGGTATGGATGCGGCCCTGCTCCTTGCGCAGACGCATCAGTCGTTGGGTGCGCGGACGCGCGCCGACGGGAATGAGCAAAATGCCTCCCTCATCCAACTGGTCCACCAGTGGGCGGGGAATCTCGGGGCCGCCGGCCGTGACGATGATACGCTCAAAGGGCGCCGCCTCGGGCATGCCCAAGGTGCCGTCGCGCCGCTGCATGTGGATACCGCGAAGCCCCAGTTGCCGCAAGAGGGCGCCGGCATTCAGATAGAGTTCGCGCAGACGCTCCACCGTAAAAACAATGCAGCCCATGGCGGCCAGCACGGCGGCCTGATAACCGGACCCGGTGCCTACTTCCAGCACGCGCATGCCCCGGTCAACCTCCAGCAGTTCGCTCATCAGGGCGACTATATACGGTTGGGAAATGGTCTGGCCGTGACCGATGGGCAGGGGGGTATCCTCATAGGCCTGGGAGCGCAAGGCCTCCTGCACGAAAAGATGCCGGGGCACGGTCCCCATGGCCGCCAGCACGCCGGGATGGCTGATGCCCCTGGCCTCAAGCTGTTCCCGTACCATCCGGCGGCGCAGGCGTCTGGGATCCACCTGCGGATTGCGCGTCTCTTGCGAACTCGGGAAGCTCTGGCCATATGGGTATCTGCCGTTCTGCATACTGCGGAAGAAAAAACAGATTTTGGCAGCCAAGTCAATGCGCGTCCAGCGCCGCCCCGAGCGCGGTCAAGAAAAAATCAAGACTTTTCCTTGAAAATCGCCCTTCTTTGTGCCAACATTTTAAAGACCGTCACGAGGAGCCATCAATGCGCAAAAAAAGTATGTTTTCCACAGTGTTAGTTCTGCTGGTCATAGCCGCCCTGGCTGCCGGCGGCTATACTTTTTTTAAAGATATGGACGGACCGGCCGTTCAGGTTACGCCCAATACCGGCAGGGTCTCGCCGGCCACGGTGCTGCAGATTCATATGAACGACCCCTCCGGCATCCGCTCGCTTACGGTGGGCATCCGCAAAAACAACGTGCTCAATGTGATCTTCAACAGACATTTTGACGAGTACCTGCCCGAGCGTGTGGTGGACGTGCCCCTGAAGGACTCCAACCTGCGCGAAGGGGCTTTTGATCTGGAAATCCGCGCCACGGACGGTTCGTTGGCGGGTTTCGGCCAGGGCAACACCCGCACCGTGCAGTTGCCCATGCGTCTGGACACCCAGCCGCCGCGCATTTCCGTTAAAACTCTGCCGCCCAACGTGCGCCGGGGCGGCTCGGCGGTGGTCCGCTATACCATAGACGAAGACGTGAGCAGTAGCGGCGTGCTGGTGGCGGGCTATTTCGTGCCCGGCTTTCTGCAAAAGGACGGCAGTTATCTCTGCTTTTTCCCTTTCCCCTATACCATGACGGCCCGCGACTTTAAAAACGCGGTGGAAATCACGGCCACCGACCTGGCCGGCAACGTGACCAAAAGCCGTCTGACGGTCATGGCCTTTGAGCGCAATTTCAAAAGCGACAGCCTGGAGCTGAAGGACGATTTTCTGCTCTCCGTGGAAAACAAGCTGCGCGCTCTGGCCCCCAATGCGGCCAATCCGCTTGAGTGCTATCTTTACATCAATAATCAGGTGCGTGCGGCCAATGTGCAGACCTTGCGTGAAATCGGCAAGGATACGGCGGCGGCCATGCTCTGGAGCGGCATCTTCACCCGCCTGCCCCGCTCCGCCGCGCGGGCCGGTTTCGCCGACCACCGCTTCTTCCACTATCAGGGCAAGCTGGTGGGCGAATCCTTCCATCTGGGCTTTGATCTGGCTTCGGTGCGCAACGCCGACGTGCCCGCCGCCAACAGCGGCCGGGTAGTCTATACGGGTGAGCTGGGGATTTACGGCAACCTTGTGGTCATCGACCACGGCCTGGGCCTCATGTCCCTGTACTCGCATTTGAGCGAAATACAGGTCAACAAAGGCGACGTGGTCAAGAAAGGCCAGATCATCGCCCGTACGGGCAGCACCGGCCTGGCCTTCGGCGACCATCTGCATTTCGGCATCCTGGTGGGCGGCGTGGAAGTGACGCCTCTGGAATGGATCGACCCCAAATGGGTCCGCGACAATATCACGGGCAGACTGGAGGCGGCGGCCAATTAAGGCATGTTATATGCGTGGACATATCCGCGCCACTCGTGGGACATCGGACTCAGCCGACGGGCTGCTGGCGTAGCTTGAATTGGTACAATTTCAAAAGCAAGATATTCTGAGGCTCTCCGAAAAAAACGTAAAACGCCCCGCTGATCTGACAGCCAGCGGGGCGTTTTGTCATTCCATCAGCCAGTGACCGCACCGACGGTCAATGCGTTCCGGCGGACCTCTACGTTAACGCCGCACCAAAAGGTAATCCGCCCTATTCGTCGCGGGGGGGCAATTCACGGCCGCCTTCTTGCAGGCGCTGTAAAAATTTATCCCGGCAGTCATAGCTGCAGAAACGGTAAACCTTATCGCCGTCTCGCACGGAAATATTGCCGTCTATCGAGACATATGTGCCGCATTCTGGATCTTTGACCATTTCGCCCGCAGCCACCTTCCGTTCCAGATCTGCGGCGCTTTCTTCCTTGCTTGTCTTTTTTTTCTTGAGCACGTCATTGGCGAAGAGGCGGTACAAAACATAAACCGCCACGATCAGAACAAGCCATTTCAACATCCGTCATGCTCCTTCACCGTTGCCGACTGTTTGCGCCGCAACGGAATATGGCGTGTGTTCGCACTTGTATCGGCGCGCAGTGGCTTTTGCGGGCCATGCTTGGGGCCGGTTGACAAATTAGCACAGAGGCCGGGGCGCGTCACTGAAAAATTCTGCGTCCGTCCAGCCTGTAGTTCAGGCGCGCCAGCCAGTGAGCCGCGGTAATTCCGTCGATACGGACATGGGGTGCGATGTCCAGCAGCGGCACCAGAGCGAAAGCCCGCTGCACCAGACGCGGATGCGGCACCCGGCAGACCGGGTCCGCGCAACTCTCCTCGCCAAAAAGCAGGAGGTCCGCATCTATGGCGCGCGGGCCATAGCGCAACGCCGGATCCGGGTTGCGCACGCGTCCGAGCTTGCTTTCCAGGCGGAGCATGGCCGCCAGCAGGCTTTGCGGCCGCCAGAACGATGCTGGCAAAAGCTCCACCACCTGGTTCAGAAACCAAGGCTGATCCGTATAGCCCTGCGGTTCAGTGCTGTAAAGAGGCGATATTGCGTTCAAACGCAGACCCGGCAGACGGGAAAGCCCTTCGCGTGCCCGCGTGAGCATGTCCTCCGCATCAAGGCTGTTGGACCCCAGACCCACATAGGCCCGAATCTCCGCATGTGGAGACACGCGCTCCTCCACTCTTGTTTCACCATGCCGGTTCAAAGCAGTTTTTTCATGGCCCGCTTGCGGGCATACAGACGACTGTCCGCCCGTTTGATGACGTCGGAAAGGGTGTTGTCCGTACCTTTTTTGAAAAAGGCATGCCCCGCGGCAAAGCTGAGACGGGTGGCATTGGTCGCATTATAGGCTTCCTTGCGGTCTTCCAGTTCCTGAAGCGCCCTTTCCAGAACGCCCCTATCAGTCTGGGGCAGAAAAACCGCGAATTCGTCCCCGCCGTAGCGGTACAGCTTGGCCGTGTCGGGCATGGATTCCCTGAGCAGAAAGGCGAAACTGCGGATCAACTGGTCGCCCGCGAGGTGCCCCAGACTGTCGTTGATCATCTTCAAATTGTTAAGATCGAAGAGGACCATACCCAATGAACTCATATCCGGCAGATGTTCGGAAAGTTGGAGCAGATCCGTTTCATAAGCATTACGGTTACCCAGTTCCGTGAGGCTGTCCGTAAAAGCCAACTGGTGGGTGCTGGCAATATATTCATAGGCTTCCTTGCCGAAGCGGAAAGGAAAATATTCATCCGGGTCCGTGACTTCATAAGGATGGGAAAGGTGCATATGCGCCACTTTGAGCCGGTCGCCGAACAGGCGGTAGAAAAAACTCACCCGCTGGTGACAGCGGATGAAGAGCTTGGTCTCCGGATCCGAGGTCACATAATAACAGCCGGACACCACGCAGAAATCCTCATTCTCGTAAGGCACAAAGTACTCTTCCTGCTCCATGGTAAAGGTCACGTCCTTCTCCTGGGCCAGAAGCGCCTTAACCTTGTCCAGTCCGGTTACGAACTGGGAACGCAGAGGACCGATCCACATCACATTTTCCACGAGCTTGTCCCAGACAAAATCCTCATCGCGAGCATAGTGACGATTCATGATTTCGCTGGTCAAGGCCACGCCGCGCTGACCCAAGGGGCCCACGTTTGCTTCGTTGTGGATAGTGTACATAATGATTCCTCATAACGCATTTACGGACGCGAGGGAAGCCCGTCGAGCCAGAATGGAGCGCTTTTTACCCGTTCGGCACTTGCCCGGTGACGGCAAGGCGGCTAGCATGACGGCTATGAAAAGAACACAAGCGTCCCCTCCCCTTTCCAACCTGCTTCCGCCCTGGCGTGACTATCTGCTGGCGCAGCGTGGGCTTTCGCCCCGTACCGTGGAATCCTACGGTCAGGATCTGGAAAGCTTTTTCCTCTTTGAGGAAGAACTCGGGCAGAGCGGCGGCCTCGAAAACGGCCCGGACGAACAGGAAATTTTTCTTTATCTGGCCTGGCTGCGGGCCAGGGGCAATACCGGACGGACGCTGGCCCGGCGGCTCTCCGCCCTGAGGGCCTTTTTCGCCTTTGCGGTGGAGGAAGGCGTATTGAAGACCAACCCGGCGCTTTTGCTGGAGAATCCCAAATTACCCCAGTACCTGCCGGAGGTGCTCAGCCGTGAAGAAATGGAAAAGCTGCTGGCCCTGCCGGACATGGACGACAAGAGCGGCCGACGTGATCGCTGTATGCTGGAGTTGCTGTATGCCGCCGGCCTGCGGGTTTCCGAACTCCGCAATCTGAGTGTGGCCGATCTTGATCTGCAACGTGGTCTGGTGCGTGTCTTCGGCAAAGGAGCCAAAGAACGCCTGGTGCCCTTGCACGACATGATTCAGGAACTGCTGGCCGACTATCTGCGCGCCTGGCGTCCGCAGTTTTCGCCCAGCGGCAATCAGCTTTTCGTCAACCGCTCGGGCCGTGCGCTGAGTCGGCAATACGTCTGGAAAATGGTTAAAAAATACGCCATACTGACGGGTATCCGGCGTCCCATCTCGCCTCACACCTTCCGGCATTCCTTCGCCACCCACCTGCTGGAAGGCGGCGCGGACCTGCGCGCGGTGCAATTGCTGCTTGGTCACGCGGATATCAGCGCCACTGAAATTTATACCCATGTCCAGGCTGAGCGCCTGCGCGGCATTCACCGTCAATTTCATCCCCGGAGCCAGTTGTGAGCGCCGCCACGGCAACCCTGATCACCTGCCACGCCAATGCGGATTTCGATGCCTTCGCGGCCATGCTGGCCGCGCGTCATCTCTATGCCCCCTGTGTGCTGCTTTTTCCCGGCAGCCAGGAGCGGGGGCTGCAAAAAGTTTATGCCGGTCTGGATCGCGCCGCCTACGGATTTGCCGAAGTCGCCGACCTGCATTGGGAGGATTTCGGCCGCCTGGTGCTGGTGGATACCCGTCAGCGCAGCCGCGTGGGCCATGTGGTTCCCCTGCTGGAGCGTTCCGGCGTGCGGATAGAGGTCTGGGATCACCACCCTGACTCGCCGGACGACATGGCGGCGGATGCGGTGCAACTGGCTCAGGTGGGCGCGGTGACCAGTCTGCTGGTTCAGGCGCTGCGGGCGCGGAACACGCGTCTGAAGCCCGCCGAAGCGACCCTGCTGGGGTTGGGCATTTACGGCGACACGGGCTCGTTTACCTATTCCTCCACCACGCCCGAGGACTTCCAGGCCGCCGCTTGGCTGCTGAGCCAGGGCATGGACGTCAATCAGATCAACGAGATGGCCGCCCATGAACTGACCAGCCTGCACATCCAGGCCCTGAACAGTCTGCTGGAGTCGGCGCATACCTATACTATCAATAACACGCAGGTGGTTCTGGCCGAAGCCTCCATGGAGCACTACCTGGGGGATTTCGCCTACCTGGCTCACCGGCTGATGGAAATGGAAAAATTTTCCGTGCTTTTCGCCATCGGCATCATGGGCGACCGCATCCAGGTGGTGGCGCGCAGCCGCAGCGACGCGGTGAACGTGGGCGACATCTGCGCCGAACTGGGCGGCGGCGGCCACGCCTACGCGGCCTCGGCCTCCATCCGTTCCATGACCATCCACGAAGTGCGTGAAACCATTCTGCGCCGCCTGTACGATCAGGCCAACCCGGACAAAACGGCGCGCGAATACATGTCGTCGCCGGCTGTGGGCATTGAATCCGCCTCCAGCATCCGCGAGGCCGACGAACTCATGCTCCATTTCGGCCTCAAGGCCGTGCCCGTGTTCCGGCCGGGCACGCGCGCCTGCGTGGGACTGCTGGACGCTCAGACCGCTTCGCGGGCCAGCGCGCACGGTCTGGGTTCCTCGCCGGTGGAGGACTACATGCAGCGACGCGTGCATGTCCTGCCGCCCGACGCCAGCTTGAAGGATCTCACCGCCATCATTGTGGACGCGCGCCAGCGCCTGGTGCCCATTGTGGACGGCGAAAAGGTGGTGGGCGTGGTCACGCGCACGGACCTGATCAATGTTTTTGCCGACGAACCGGGCAGCCTGCTGGACCGGAAAAGCCAGAACAGCAAGGAACGCAACATCGGCAAGCTCATTCAGGACCGCCTGCCGGCCGAAATCCGCGACCTGCTGCACCTGGCCGGGCAACTGGGCAGAAAGCTGGGCCTGCCCGTTTATGCCGTGGGCGGCTTTGTGCGTGATCTGCTGCTGGACAGGCCCAATCAGGATATCGACCTGGTGGTGGAGGGCAACGGCATCGCTCTGGCCAAGGCACTGGCGGAGGAATTGCGCGGGCGGGTGCGGGAACATCAGAAATTTCTGACGTCGGTGGTGATTTTTCACGATGCCAAGGGGGCCGAATCGCGTATCGATGTGGCCACGGCCCGTCTGGAATACTACGAATATCCGGCGGCTCTGCCCACGGTGGAGCTTTCTTCCATCAAGATGGACCTTTTCCGGCGTGATTTTACCATCAATGCCCTGGCAGTGCGCCTGGACAGCACGCCTTTCGGCCAGCTGGTGGACTTTTTCGGCGGCCAGCGCGACGTCAAGGAGCGCGTCATCCGCGTGCTGCATACCCTGAGCTTCGTGGAAGATCCCACCCGCTGCCTCCGGGCCGTGCGTTTCGAGCAGCGCTACAAGTTCCGCATCGGCGCAGGCGCGGAAAAACTGATTAAAAACGCGCTTTCCCTCAAGCTCATGGACCGCCTTTCCGGGCCGCGCCTGTTCAGCGAGTACCAGCATATCTGCGACGAGGCCGACCCGCCGGCCTGCTTTTTCCGTCTGGACGAGCTGGGCATTCTGCGGGCCATTTCGCCCCATCTCGCCCTGACGCCCAACAGGCGGGATCTGCTGTGCCGCCTGCGGGAAATGCTCACCTGGTATCGCCTGCTTTATTTCGACGAACCGGCGCAAGCCTGGCTGCTCTATTTCCTGGGGCTCAACCTTAACTTGAACTATGCGGAAACGTCGGCCCATTTTCACCGCCTGGGACTGCCGGAGGTCAAAAAGACGGAAATTCTGGGCCAGCGTGAACAAATGCGCGCCGTGCGCGGCAAACTGGAAACCTGGCAGCGTCAGGACGACGTCGGCCGGACCAAGGTCAGCGTCTTGTGCGATCTGCTGCGCTCCATTTCTCTGGAGTGTCTGCTGTACATCATGGCTTCAACGGATAATCCGGGCCTTCAGAAAAATCTTTCGCGTTACATTACCCAATGGCGGCGGGAAAAGGCCGACATCTGCGGAGCGGACCTGCGCCGCCTCGGGCTTGCTCCCGGACCACTCTATGGCCGCATTCTGAAAGCCGCTCTGGAGGCCAAGCTGGACGGCGAAGCCCCCAATGCCCAAAGCCAGCTCAGACTGGCCCGCAAGATGCTGGAAGGCGTGCCCGAAAGCGGCGGCAAAAGCTGTGATCGCCCCATGCGCAAGCAATCAATGCTTGCTCCCTGACTCCATACAATGTATGATGATTTGGTCATGAAACAACTTTGGGCGCCCTGGCGCATTGAATACATTCTCGGTCCCAAACCCGATGCCTGCGTGTTCTGTCTGCCCGCCACCACGGAAGAAGACGAGGAGCGTCTGGTGTTGTATCGCGGCGCGCGGGCGTTTGTGATCATGAACAAATACCCCTACAATAACGGCCACATCATGGTTTGTCCGTACCGGCATGTCATGGCTCTTGCCGACCTGCCCGTTGAGGATACCCATGAAATCATGGACCTGGTCCGGCGCTGCACTGTGATCCTCAAGGAACACTTTAACTGCGAAGGCATCAACGTGGGGCTCAACCAGGGACAGGCCGCCGGCGCGGGCATTCGCGAGCATCTGCATTTTCATTTGGTGCCGCGCTGGAACGGCGATTCCTCATTCATGGCCGTGTTTGACGAGGTGCGCACCATGCCGGAGCACCTCAACCGGACATATACGGCGTTGCGGCCTTATTTCTGTCGCGGAGAGGAAACGGTCTGACGTCCGCGTCGTTTCCTGCGCGGGAAACGGCGGGCAACACGACTGGCGGAACCGTTGCATTGTGATCCGCTGACGATGTGCTCGGCGCTTTGCTTTTCAGGTAAAGCGATTTTCCAGAACACCTTGGAAAAATTTTGGGACAGCTTGTAGCCTCAAGGAGTATATCTATGCGGTATGTCAAGGTTCTGTTACTCGCCATCCTCTTTTTTCTGGCGCTGGTCTTCTTTTTCCAGAACCAGAACGCCCTTTCCCAGAATCTGGTGTTGACGCTCAATCTTTTCTTCCTGCCTCCCATGGCCTCCATTCCCCTGCCCTTCTATTTCATGGTTGTGGCGGCCTTTTTTGTGGGGGCCGTGCTGGCGCTCGGTTTTTTGGTCTGGGATAAGGTAAACCTGTCCGCGCGCCTGATGAAGAGCAAATGGCGCGTCAGCAGCCTTGAACGTGAGGTGGAAAAGTTGCGCAAGCAACTGGGCGCGGAAACTTCACGCAGTTCTTTTTTGCGCAAGACGCAAGGCTGTCCGACTGATGCCGGAAAGCAATCCGGCGAAAGCAAATCCGCCGCTTCCTCCGCCTTGCCGGAAGACGTGCTGGCTCCCGACCCGGACAAGGCCTGATTGATCCCGCCGGACCGCGCCCCTTTCAACTTTTGACGGGCGCGGTCCTTTTTATATGGTTTACGCGATGGCGTGAATAGGTTATCGTTTATTACTAAACGATCTTATCACCTTTTAGCGTAGCGTAACCACCATGGCCGAAACTCCCGCCAAACTGACGCCCATGTTTGAACAGTACATGCGCATCAAGGCTGATTACCCTGATGCCCTGCTCTTTTACCGGATGGGCGACTTCTACGAACTGTTCTTCGACGACGCCGTCACCGCAGCGCGCGAACTTCAGATCGCGCTGACGAGCCGCAGCAAAGACAGCGAGAACCCTGTGCCCATGTGCGGTGTGCCCTGGCATGCCGTGCAGAGCTATGTGGCCCAACTCATCGACAAGGGCTTCCATGTGGCCATCTGTGACCAGACGGAAGACCCCAAGGCCGCCAAGGGGCTGGTCAAACGGGCCGTCACGTGCGTGATTACGCCGGGCACGGTGCTGGAAGACGCCAATCTGAACACCAAGAGCCACAACTATCTCGGCGCGCTTTGCTACGATACGGGACAGGGGCGGGGCGGCTTCGCCTGGGCGGATATTTCCACCGGCCAGTGGTCGGGCGTGGAATTCAAACGCCAGGCCGAACTCTGGCAATGGGCGCAGAAACTGGCCCCGCGTGAACTCCTGGTGCCCGAAGGTCTGGAACTGCCGCCGCACTGCCTGCTGGAAGGCGTGCGCCTTGTGCGTATGCCTGCGGCGCACTTTGAACTCAAGCGCGCCACGGAACGCGTGCTCAGGGCGCAGGGTGTGCGCGAGGCCGGGGCTCTGGGTCTGCAGGGCAAGAATGAACTGATGCGCTCCTGCGGAGCGCTGCTGGTCTATCTGGACCAGACCCAGAAGCGCAATCCCGACCACCTCATGCCGTTCAGACCCCTGGACCTGAGCCGTCGGCTGCTGATCGACGAGGTGACCGAGCGTAACCTGGAGATCTTCACCCGTCTTAACGGGCGCAAGGGCAAAGGCACATTGCGGCATGTGCTGGACGACACCATGACGCCCATGGGCGGGCGCTTTCTGGAGGATATGCTCCGCCATCCCTGGCGGGAAGCCGGACCTATCGCCCAGATTCAGGAAGCCGTGGCCTTTTTTCATGACGACGACCAGCGTCGCGCCGCATTGCGGGAGAGCCTGCGCGAGGTGTATGATCTGGAGCGCCTCTCCACCCGAATCAGCCTCAATCGCGGCGGGCCGCGCGACTTCATCGCCCTGCGCAACAGTCTTGCCGCCCTGCCCGGCGTCTACGCGGCTCTGATTAAAAATTCAGACTCGGGCTACGCCACCGAAGCGCAGGCTTTGGGCCATGAACTGCCGCAAAGCCTCTGCCGGATCGTCAAAACCTGGGATCACCTTGAGGATTGCGCCGCGCTGCTGAGTGCCGCTCTGGTCGACAGCCCCCCCTCCGTGATCACTGACGGCGGCCTGTTCAAAAGCGGCTACAATGCCGAACTGGACAAACTGTTGGACCTGGTGGAGCACGGCGAGCAAAAACTTCAGGAATTACTTGAAGAAGAGCAGCGGCGAACCGGCATTTCAAAGCTGAAGATGGGCTATAACCGCGTGTTCGGCTATTATTATGAGGTGACGCGCGCGTCCCATTCCGGTCCCATGCCTGAGCATTTCATCCGTCGGCAGACTCTGGCCAATGCCGAACGCTTCACCACCGTGGCGCTCAAGGAACTGGAAGAAGAGCTGCTTTCCGCTGCGGATAAGCGCAAGAGCCTGGAATACAAGATGTTTCAGGATCTACGCGAGCACATGGCCCGCCAGCGTGAACGCATTGTGCATATGGCGGATCTGGTGGCCCAGCTGGATTATTGGCAAAGCCTCGCCCACGTGGGACGCCAGAACAACTGGTGCCGCCCCCGGCTTACAGACGACGCGCATCTGGACATTCGCGAGGGCCGACATCCGGTGGTGGAAGCCATGATGGGCAGCGCCAATTTTGTGCCCAACAATTTCCGCCTGGACCAGAAGCGCCGCCTCTGCCTGCTCACCGGTCCCAATATGGCGGGCAAATCCACAGTGCTGCGTCAGGTGGCCATTATTTGCCTGCTGGCTCAGATGGGCTCCATGGTGCCTGCGGCCGAAGCCACGCTGGGGCTGGTGGACCGGCTCTTCTCCCGCGTGGGCGCTTCGGACAATCTGGCTCAGGGACAGAGCACCTTTATGGTGGAAATGATGGAAACCGCGCGTATTCTGCGCCAGGCCACCCGGCGTAGTCTGGTCATCCTGGACGAGATCGGGCGCGGCACCAGCACCTATGACGGGGTGGCCCTGGCCTGGGCCGTGGTGGAAGACCTCGCCCGGCGCGCGGGCGGCGAGTTGCGCACGCTTTTTGCCACGCATTACCACGAACTCACGGCCTTGGAGGGACGCATTCCCGGCGTCTTCACCATGAATATCGCCATCCGTGAGTACAATAACGACATTCTTTTTCTGCACAAGCTGGTGCCCGGTCCTTCAGACCGGAGCTACGGCGTGGAAGTGGCGCGCTTGGCCGGTGTGCCTGTTCCCGTGGTGCAGCGGGCCAGAGCTATTCTGGCCGGTCTGGAACGGGGGCGCGAAGGCGCGCGAAAAGCCGTGGCAGTGGCATCCATGCCTCTGCCGGGTCTGGACTTGCCGCAGGGCAACAGCAATGACGCCGCTACGGACGCGCTGCCGGAAATCAACGCCGCACCGCCTGCGGCGGAGCATCCTCTGGTCCGTCTGCTGCGCGATCTCGCGCCCGAGACGCTCAGCCCGCTGGACGCGCTCAAGCTTCTGATGGAATGGAAGCGGCTTTGGGGTACGGAACCTGACGGCGACAGCGAAGAGGCACAGGTCGAAGAAGCATGAGCGACGCCAATCCCTGGTCCGTCATCCAGTTTATTGCCGAAAAGCGCATTGAAGAGGCGCAGGCCAAGGGAGAATTCGACGATCTCCCCGGCCGTGGCCGACCTCTGGAACTGGAAGATATGAGTCATGTACCCGAAGAATTGCGCATGGCTTACAAAATTTTGCGCAATGCGGGCTGTCTGCCGCCGGAACTGGCCGAACGCAAGGAAATCAACCGTCTTGTGGATCTTCTGGAACGGTGCGAGGACGAGCGGGAGCGCGTCCGCCAGATGCAGAAGCTGCGCTTTATGATCCAGCGCGCCCGGATGCGCCACCAGCGCTCCATCCGCATTGAGCAGGACGATCCCTATTACGCGCGGCTGCTGGAGCGTCTGAGCGCTCTGGACAAAGCTCATTGAGAGGGGCTAACGGTTCAACACTATAGGGTTTTGTTCGTCTGCAAGGAAGATACACCTGCATTGAGGGAGCGTACTTTTGTCTCGGCCGTTGCAGTGAAGCTGCTTACGAATGAGGAAGCAGATATCTGCGCCCGATCGGAAAAGCAGGTGAAATCCGGCGCAGCCGGCGGGCAAAACGGCATGATTCCAACAGGCTCTAATATAGGTCCGCGTCCGCGGGCATGCGCTCCCAGTAAATACGGCCTTTTTTGCGGTACTTGCGCAATAGCACATAGACGCTACCCGGCCCGCCGTCATGGGGCTGGGCCGTGCAAAAGGCCAGCACCACGCGCTTGAAGGGATCCTGGGTCAGCCAGCTTTGCAGTTTTTCCCGCAGCACGCCCATGCCGTCGGGCGAATTGCGGCCCCGCCCCGGCACCACCAGCACAG
>OJIY01000406.1_pt1 | contig 13097 bp, 10 predicted proteins | sample 1596061 | NCBI WGS metagenome assembly OJIY01 (sample SAMEA4350111, study PRJEB24818) | metagenome | biome: human; feature: gut; material: faeces | place: Denmark | collected 2013-09
GTGCGCGTCTACGGGCAGTTTTACCGTCTCGCCACGGCCCTGACCCTGCATGCCGATCTGCGCCACCTCTGGGGCAATATAGCCTTCGGCGCTCTTTTTCTGACGCTGCTGGCACGGCTTACCGGCGTTGGGCGGGCCGTCTGGCTGACGCTGATCGGCGGCATTCTGGGCAACGGCCTGACGGTTTTATTCCGCCCCCGGGCCGTCACCAGTCTTGGCTTTTCCACAGCCTTGTTCGCGGCTGTAGGCGTTCTGGCCGGCATGATGGCCGGTCGGCAGACGCAAAGGCGCAAGGCCATCCTGCCCATTGCGGCGGGCGCGGCCTTGCTGGCCATGCTGGGAACGGAAGGGGAAAATACTGATTACGCGGCCCATGTGGCCGGTCTGCTCTGCGGACTGGCGCTGGGGTTGGGTGAAAGCTGGCGCATGCGGCGCGGCTGGCCCGCCCTGCCGCAGATCCCGGCCGGAATACTGGCTCTGGCAGTGCCAACGCTGGCCTGGTGGTGGGCTTTCAACGCTCAGTAGGCGTTGCGAAAAAATGGACGGAACGAGGCCGGCCGGGGCCGAAGATACGGCTCCGGCCGGCGTTTTTTGACCGGAAGAAGCTATACCCCCGTGGGGCGGCCGATGCAGAAGTAGGCAAAGCCGCGTTCGGCCATGGCTGAAGGCGAATAGAGATTGCGCCCGTCAAACAGCAGAGGCGCGGTCAGCAGGGTTTTGATACGCGCAAAATCCGGGTTGCGGAACTGATTCCACTCCGTCACCACCAGCAGCGCCTGAGCCCCCCGGCAGAGAGCGTACTGATCGTCCAGAATCTCCACCAGTTCATTGCCCTTGAAAATACGGCGCGCGTTGTCGGCGGCCACGGGATCAAACGCGCGGATCTTCATGCCCGCGGCGGTAAGCGCATTGATGATGTCGATGGAAGCGGCCTCACGCATGTCGTCGGTGTTGGCCTTGAAAGCCAGGCCCCAGAGCGCCAGCGTCTTACCTTTGACGCCGCCCTGCGGTTCGAAATACTCCTGAATGCGTTCGGCCATATGCTTTTTCTGCCGGGCGTTGACCGCCTCCACGGCATTGAGCAGCATGGGCTCCACTCCGGCGCTTTCCGCCGTCTGGATCAGGGCCTTGACGTCCTTGGGAAAGCAGGAACCGCCGTAACCCACGCCCGGATAAATGAACTGATAGCCGATGCGCGAATCCGAACCGATGCCCGTGCGCACGTCGCGCACGTCGGCCCCCACCCTTTCGCAGATGGTGGCAATTTCATTGATGAAGGAAATCTTGGTGGCCAACATGCAGTTGGCCGCGTACTTGGTCATTTCCGCGCTGCGCACACCCATCACAATGAGTTTTTCCCTGGTGCGGGCAAAGGGGGAATACAGCTCGCGCATGATGGAAGCCGCCCGTTCGGAATCCGTGCCCAGAACCACCCGGTCCGGCTTCATGAAGTCCGAAATGGCGTCGCCTTCCTTGAGAAATTCAGGGTTGGACACCACGTCCACGTTCAGAACTAGGCCGCGTGCGGCCAGCTCTTCCTTGATGATGCCGCGCACCATGTCGGCGGTGCCCACGGGCACAGTGGATTTATCCACCACTACCAGCTCATTCCGCATATAACGGCCGATTTCATGAGCCACCTGACGCACGTAGCTCAGATCGCAGGAACCGTCCGGCTGCGGCGGCGTGCCCACGCAGATGAAGGCGCAGTCCGCGCCGGCGATGCCTTCTTCAAGGCTGGTGGTGAAGGACAGCCGGCCGTCAGCGCGACTGCGCCGCACCATGGGTTCCAGGCCGGGCTCAAAGATATGCACGGAACCGGCGTTGAGTTTTTCCACCACAGCGGGGTTCACATCCACGCAAATCACCGTATTGCCCATTTCCGCGAAGCAGGCCGCGCTGACCAGTCCCACATAGCCTGTACCGACGATGCACAATTTCATGGTATGCTGTTCTCCCTGCGTTCTTCGACCCTCAACAGGCTTGACGCCCCGGCCTAGAACGGGTCAGAATAGTGTTCTCGAATATGTCAGTATACGTTATTTTTCGCCAATGGGCAACCATCAGGCGGCCAGGACAGACGGGACGGTCAACGGCTCTCCCGCGGAGGAACGGAGCATGATCGTCGGACTGGGCATAGACATTGCCGAGATGGCACGCCTTGCCAAGGTGTATGAAAAATTTGGACGCCGCTTTCTGGAAAAATTTCTTACGCCGACGGAGCTGGCATCCCTGCCTGCCCAGCCCCTGCCCTATATCGCCGGACGCTTCGCCGCCAAGGAAGCGGCGGTCAAGGCGCTGGGCACGGGTTTCAGCCGGGGCGTCGGCCCCCGGCAGATCGAAACGGGCCGCAACGCGCTCGGTGAACCGCAGCTTCGCTTTCTGGATCAGGCTCTGGCCCGGGCCCAACGTCTGGGCGTGCGGCACAGCCGCCTTTCCATCAGCCATGAACGCAGCGTAGCCGTGGCTGTCGTCATTCTGGAGGCATAATGCGCAGCCTTGCCGAATTCTTAGAACTCCTCCCTCCCCTGCCACTGCCCGCTGAAATGCGGGCCTGGGACGCGGCGGCCGTGAAATTGGGCCTGCCGGAAGTCCTGCTGATGGAAAACGCGGCCAGAGCGGCCTTTGACGTACTGCGCGCCTACCGCCCGCATCTGGCCGGACAGACGGTATGGCTGTTCATGGGCAGCGGCAACAACGGCGGCGATGCCGCCTGTCTGGCCCGCCATCTGCTGGATGCAGGCGCGCGGCCGCTGGTGCTGCACACAAAAGCGCTGGGCGCGTACAAGGGCGTCACGGCCAAGCATCTTCGCATAGCCCGGTCCGTCGGCGTGCCCTTTGCCCCGCTGGCCCGGCACGACTGGCAAGAACCGCCGGACATTCTGGTGGACGGACTGCTGGGCACCGGCTTCAACGGCGAACTGCGTCCCACACTGCGGACAATCGTTGAGCGCATCAACCAGCTGGTGCCTTCCCGCTTTGTCCTGGCCCTGGATATCCCCTCCGGACTCAACGGCACAAGCGGCCGGCCGTCGCCCGTGGCGGTACGGGCCACGGCCACTGTCAGTTTTGCGGCGGCAAAACCCGGCCTGATTCTGCCCTGGGCCCGTCCCTGGACCGGCCGCCTGCATGTCCGCGCCATCGGCATCCCGGCTGTAACGCGTGACGCGTGCCCGTGCGGCGCGTATCTTCTTGACGGGCGTTGCCTGCGCGCTCTGCCCGGCCTGCCGGAGAACAGCTATAAAAACAGCTTTGGGCATGCGCTGGTACTGGGCGGCGCGCCGGGGCTCAGCGGCGCTGCCCACTTGGCGGCACGGGCGGCCTTGCGCGCGGGCGCGGGCCTCGTGACGGCGGCAGCTCCGGCAGCCGCGCTGGCGGACATCAAAAGCGGCTGGCCGGAAATCATGACTTTGGCCCTGACCGGGCCCGGCGCGCACCAGTGGCCTGACAGCGTGTCCGAAGCGTTGCAAGAGCTTTGCGCGCGCTGCACGGCTCTGGTGGCGGGACCCGGCATGGGACGCGGCGAGGACGCGGCCCGCTTTCTGGAGGCCCTGCTGAATCTGTCGCAGCGCCCGCCCACGGTTTTTGACGCCGACGCCCTGATGCTGCTGGCACGCCGCCCCGCCCTGCTGGAGCAGCTGACGGAACGCGACATTCTGACGCCCCATCCCGGCGAAGCGGCGGCCCTGCTGGCCTGCTCCACAAGCGAAATCCAGGCCGCCAGACCAGCCGCGCTGGCCAGGCTGTGTTCCCGCTGCGCGGGCGTTGTTGTGTTGAAAGGCGCGGGCACACTGGTCGGACAGTCAGGCGCGCCACTGCTGGTCAGTCCCTATGACGTGCCGCAACTGGCTATGGGCGGTTCAGGCGACGTGTTGGCGGGCTGCCTGGGCGGGCTGTTGGCGCGCGGCGACGGCGCGGATCTGCCCAGCCTCGGCGTGGCGGGCGTGGGAGTGGCGCTGCACGCGCTGGCGGGCCGCCTCTGCGCCGCCACCTGGCCGGAACGCGGCAACAGGGCCTCCGAACTGGCCGATGCCCTGCCCAAGGTCCGGACAGGCCTCACGTACGCCACAACGGATCAGATCCGCCAGGAGGTGCTGCCGTGGCCGGAATAGTGTTGCGCAATCTTGAGGAAACGCGCCGTATGGGCCGCTGGCTGGCCGCCCATCTGCCGGGCTCCGGCGTGCGCGCGCTGCTGCTGCGCGGCCCTCTGGGCAGCGGCAAGACCACCCTGACCAGCGTACTGGTCCAGGCTTTACCCGGCGGCGACGAGGCGGAAGTGGCGAGCCCTTCTTTTACCCTGTGCAACCATTATCCCACCACGCCGCCGATACTGCACTGCGATTTGTACCGCAGCCCGGGCGGCCTGCCTGACGAAATCCTGGACGGTCTGGAAAATCCCGCCATTCTGACCGTGGTGGAATGGGCTGAATACCTTCCCCCGGCTGATCTGCCGGAAGAAATTCTGGACATCTCGCTACAAGCGTGCGAAGAAAGTCGCTTGATAACACTGCAAGCACGCGGGCCCGGCGCTACGGCCCTGCTGCAAAGCCTGTGTGCGCAGTGGCCGGAAAGCGACGGATGAGTCCCGATGCGCAGGCTGGCTGCGCACTATGACAAATCGCGGACAATGGATACAGGCATGAAAATTCTCGTACAGAAATTCGGCGGCACTTCAGTGGCGACGCTGGAGAGTATGAAACAAGTGCGTGAAAAGGTGCTGGACGGCCTCAAACGCGGCAACAAGGTCATTGCCGTGCTGTCGGCCCGTGCCGGGGAAACCAACAAACTGCTGGCCCTGGCCGATGAATGGTCGCCCACGCCTGACAAGGCGGAATGCGACGTGCTGGTTTCCACCGGCGAGCAGGTTTCCATCAGCCTTTTCACCATGCTGCTCAAAGATATCGGCATTCGTGCCCGTTCGCTGCTGGGCGGACAGATTCCCGTCACCACGGACGACGATTTCGGCCGCGCGCGTATTTTGTCCATTGACAGCAAGGTGCTGCGCGCCCATCTCGACCAGCACGACGTGCTGGTGGTAGCCGGTTTTCAGGGCTGCACCGAAGACGGGCGCATCACTACGCTCGGACGCGGAGGGTCGGACACCTCGGCTGTGGCCCTTGCCGCCGCCTTGGATTCAGCAGAGTGCGAGATATATACGGATGTTGACGGCGTCTACACCACAGATCCCAACATCTGCTCCACAGCCCGCAAAATGGACCGCGTGGCCTATGAAGAAATGCTGGAAATGGCCAGCATGGGGGCCAAAGTCCTGCATATCCGCTCCGTGGAATTCGCCAAAAAATATAAAGTCCCTGTGCGCGTGCGCTCCACGTTCAGCGATGACCCCGGCACTCTTGTCACTCAGGAGGACTCCAGCATGGAAGCTGTTCTCGTTTCCGGCATTGCTTACGACAAAGACCAGGCCCGCGTGACTCTGCGCGATCTGCCCGACGTGCCCGGGATGGCCGCGTCCGTCTTCGGCCCCCTTTCCGAAAAGGGCGTTCTGGTGGACATGATCGTCCAAAACACCAGCCAGGACGGCCACACCGACATGACCTTCACCATCTCCCGCAAGGATCTGCCGCAGACGCTGGAGCTCATGACCGAAGTGGCCCGGAAAACCGGAGGCTGGGAAGTAGTGCACGACGTGAGCGTGGCCAAGGTTTCGGCCATCGGCGTGGGCATGCGCAATCATTCCGGCGTGGCCGCGCGGGCCTTCGCGGCTCTTACCCAGGAAGGCATCAATATTTTGATGATCAGCACCTCGGAAATCAAGATCACCATCCTGATTCAGGAAAAGTACGTTGAACTTGCCGTGCGTATTCTGCACGACACCTTCGGCCTGGACTGGGACATCGGCTAGCTGTTGTTCCCATGACATTAGAACAGCCAACGGGCTGATAACTATCTGAGTAATGTCCACACTCAGAAAAGTCTGTTTTTTCAATGCCTCCTATTAAAATAGCTGTCGCAGATCTTCAGCCCGGCATGTACGTCGTTGATACGGGCATATCCTGGCTCAAAGCGCCCATGTTGTACGCCGAACAAGGGTTGATAGCGTCTGAAGAAAAAATAGCCGAGATTATCGGGCAGGGATATACTGAGGCGTATTACGACCCGGAGCAGTCGCACGTATGTCCCAAGCAGGAAATGTCCCTCGACGGCGCGGGGGATGCGCCCCGGAAAGATGAAGCGCGCGCGCCTCTGGCTGAAGAGCTGGTACAGGCGCGGACTGTGTATGCCGACTCGTTCAGACATGTAAAAAAGTTCATGCGCTCCATTCAGAGCGGCCCTGTGGATATTGCTGCTTCAGAGCCTTATGTGGAAGGCATCATCAGCAGCCTCAGCCGCAATGCGGATGCCCTGATTTCCCTGTCAAAGCTGAAGACGTATGATGAATATACCTATGTTCACTCCGTCAATGTGACCATATTTGCAGTAGCCTTTGCCCGTTATCTCGGGTTTGACGATTCAAAGCTGCATCTGGTGGGTATGGCCGGTCTGTTTCATGACATCGGCAAGGAACTGATCCCTCCCGAGATTTTGAACGCACCACGTCGGTTGACGGATGCGGAATTCGAGATCATGCGCTCTCATGCCCTGCTCGGCTATGAGGAACTAAAAAAAGTAGAGGGCATTGCCCCTGAAATCCTCGCCGGCGTCGTCCAACACCACGAGAAACACAACGGCACCGGTTATCCCCGGCGGCTTGTGGGCAGACAAATCAGCATATACGCGCACATTCTTTCCGTAGCCGACTGTTACGACGCGCTTTCGGCCAGAAGAGTCTATAAGGATCCTCTGCCGCCCAGCAAAGCTCTGGGGATTATGTACGGCATGCGGGGAGAGGCCTGGAAACCGGATTTTGTGGAAAACTTCATCAAAATGCTGGGCATTTATCCGGTGGGCACACTTGTGGAGCTTTCCACGGGGCATCGGGGCGTGGTTTCCCGGTCCAATCACAATTTTCCGGCGCAGCCTTGTGTCATTGTCGCCCAAAGTCCGGAGGGGCAACCTCTCGCTCCGCGCACAATGGATCTGGCGGCGCAGCGCAATGTCAGCATTACGCGTACGCTCAAGGATGATGAAGCGGCAGGTTTCGACGTGCTAGCATTGCTCGGCGATCAAAACGCCGAAGCGGCTCTTGTCTGAGCTCAGCCTTTTCAAAATGCCCCACGCTGTCCGCCTGAACAAGTCCTTGAACGCATAGCGGTTCGGGGGTAATCCGTTCTAAAGCTCCCCGAGCAACAAACGCCGCAAATCCGGCACAGTCGCGCAAAGATAGTCCGCGCGGGCTTCCGCCAATTCCTCACGCGAGCCATATCCGTACAAGACGCCGGCGCAGGCCATGCCCACCGCATGCGCGCCCTGCACATCATATTTACGGTCTCCCACCATCAGACAGGACCGCATATCCTCAATGCCCCACTGCGCGCAGGCATAGCGCAAGACATCCGTCTTGTTGTTGCGGGCGCCGTGCAGCTCAGCCCCGGCCACAAGAGAAAAAAAGCCGTTGATCCGAAAATGCTCCAGAACCCGGCGGGCAAACGGCTCGGGCTTGGATGTGGCCACACAGAGCCGACGTCCTTGCCCCTGAAGCTCACGCAACAAGTCCGCTATGCCGTCATAGAGGCTGTTTTCAAAAATACCTTTAACATTGTAATATTCCCGGTATTTCTGGATAGCCAGATCCACGCGCGCCGCATCGTTGTCGAAAAAAGGCGCGAAGGAATCCCGCAGCGGCGGTCCGATAAAGGGGATCAGTTGTTCAGACGGCACATGCATATGAAAAAAATTCAGCGCATGTTCCACGGAACGGATGATGCCGGGCTTGGAATCCGTCAACGTGCCGTCCAGATCAAAGAAAATATGCGTCGACATGAAAATCCTTCAGGCAAAAGATAAAAAACGGCCGTGCCGTTGTGATATTGTAAAGATCCGGCGTAAGCCAGTCAATGCGGGGCCGCCCTGAATGCGCGCTTTTACCGCGTGGACAAAGCCGCGCCCCAAAGCTATCTTCAAAAACGCGGAAGCTGCATATTGCCAGGCGGCATGTCCGCTAGCCCCGTGGCGCTGATGCAGGAGGAAGTATGGACCGACGCGCCTTTTTGTGGATGACTCTGACGGCTCTGGCCGGAACGGGTTGCGTATCCCGCTCCCAGTCCGGATCTCTCCTGCCGCCCGTGGATGCCGACATGACATACAGCCCCGGCTCCCCGGCGGAAGCCAAAGCTATCTTCAAGGAATTCACAGGCACCGCCTGGAATGCAGCTGTTCCCGAAAGCGGGAAGGAAAACCGCTGGGTGAGCAATACCCCGGGAAACACGCCAGAGAATGCCGAGTCCCCACCCTCTGTGGCGGACGAAAGCGAAAAATCCGCCAGAACCGCTCCACAGGCCGAGCAACCCGCCGGAGCGAGGGAAAAAGCTGCACCAACCACGCGGAAAGAACATAATGGCCAACGCCCGCCACCAGCTTCCGGCCCAACGGCGAAGCGGAAAAAAGAATCCGAATCCGCCTCTCTTCCGGCCACACCGCGCGCCCGCGTGGGAGACGCCCGCCGGGCGGTGAACGGCGTCATCACCATCCACCCCGGCGAGGTTGTGCAGTTTGAGGCTCAGGGCTACTGTCTCGACCCGGACCGGCCCGCCCCTTCCGAGGGCGAACCCATGCGTTTTATTCCTATGGCCAGCTTGATCAATTTCCGCCTGCGTCGCCTCTTTTACAAAGTTCTGCACATGGCCGGCAGACAAAACACGAGCTACGCCGCCGACTTTCAGAATGTCGTCTGGGCCATCCGCACGGCGGACGCCAAACAGAACTCCTGGGGAGACGAATTGGGCGGCGCTGAAAAACTCCTGCTCAATGTCGCCATGCCCGGTGGGGCGGCCCTTTTGCAGCAAGTGCGCCGTACCGCCACCGGCAGAACGGAAGGCGGCCGGGGCCTCGCGCCGCTGGTGCCCGGCGTGAATTTCTCCGCTGACAGCCGTTTGCATCTGGAGCAGCTTTTCCGCCAGACGCCTCGCGGAGCCATCCCCCACAGTGACGCCCAGTTTTCCATGCTTTCCAGCGGGGTGGCCGGGCGGGCCGAAAATCTCGGAAGGCTGCGGGTACGCTGGCAGATTGCCAACAGCTCGGAGAAGGACTTTACCTTTGATGCCGCTCAGTGGGCTCTGGACCCGCAACGTAAGGTTCAGCGTGAAGCGCTTCCACCCCCGTCCTCAGGCATGGTGGTTAAAGCCTGAGTCAGACTCTCATGATGCAACAAAGCCCCGTCCGGGGCTTTGTTGCATCATGAGAAGAGTTGCGTACCTGTTATGAAAGCGGAATACTGGCTGCCGCATTTTTCTTGATTTGTTCCGTACTGAGGGAGAGCGGCTGAATCCATTGCAGACCGCAATACTGGTCATCCTTCCAGACAAGCATGGCCCGCTCATGCAAATGCCAGGGCGCCTGCTCCAGCACGATATCCACCTGCTCGTCCTGCTCCGCCCGTACGGGGTCCAGATACTGCACACAGATGCCGGTGGTGCTGATATTGACCACAAAAAGACGTACCTTCCGGCCCTTGTGTTCGAGAAAGCCTTCCGTAGGACTTTCCAATGAAATACGTTCGGCCCGGCGTTTGTCGTCACGCATAGAGTCAATAATGCGTCTGAGTTGCTGAGAGAGTTCGCCCAATTCCGTCACCTGCTGGGTGCTCTCCTCCATGTTGGCGGCGGATTCCTGCGCGTTTGAGCTCAGACTTTTCATCCGTTCTCTGATGCTGTCTGTAATGGAGCTCTGGGTTTCAGCGGCGGACGCGATGGCGTGAATTTCAGCAGCCGTCTTGCGGGCCATGTCCAGAATGCGGTTGAGAATCGCCCCGAACTGGCTGATGAATTCCTTTGACTCCGTGGAGAGTTCCACAGCCTGACTGGTGGAGCGCGAACTTGTCTGCGCGCTGGACTGGATGGATTTGACCGCCTGGGCCACCTCTCCGGTGGCCTGCATGGTCTTTTCCGCCAGCTTGCGCACCTCATCCGCCACCACGGCAAAGCCCCGACCGGCTTCTCCGGCTCGTGCCGCCTCAATGGCCGCGTTCAGGGCGAGCAGATTGGTCTGGTCCGCGATATCCTCAATGAGCGTAATCACATGGCTGACATTGGTGGAATGCTCGTTCAACTTATCCATATTGCCCGCCAGAGCATGAATCTGCGCCGTAAGCCGCCCGACGCCCTCAATGGCCTGCTCCACCATGGCCGCGCCCCGCCCTGCTTCTTCCTCCGAGGCTTGAGCGTTGAGCGTGGCATCCGCCGCCCGTTCGGCAATATGCGTCATGGTCGCGTTCATGTCCTCGACCTCACCGGAGGTCTGTTTGGAGGCTTCGTCCTGCTCGCGGGCGATACCGGAAGTTGTGGCAAGCTGGGCAATGACAGTCTCAAAGACCTGAGACTGGCGCTGGGCAACAGCCTGCGCTTCACTGGCGGATTCGGCGATGGTGTCATGCAAAGACGCAATGCGCTGACGGTTGTTGTATTCCTCGGTAATATCAAAGACCATGTCGATATAACCGACATGCTCGCCCGCACGGTCATTCAGCGGAACCACCATGGCTTTGAGCGTGCCCATGCCCGGTTGATGGAAAACCACATCCTTGATGCCTCGCAAGTAGCACTCCAAAGCACAGTGCTCTGTATTACAGACAACAGCCCCCCAATTGGAACACTGCTTGCCCAACAAATCCCCGCAGAGCATACCGAACTGCTTTTCCGCCGCCGTGTTGACAAAGGTGAAATTGCGATCTTTATCCAGCGTCGCCAGCGGATTGGGCAGTGAATTGAGAATGTCCCTGTACTGCGACGATTGATCCAGCACGATATCCAGAGCCCGATTCAGCGCTGTGGCCATATCGCCCAATTCGCCCCCGGCCTTCTCATGCCAGCGGACTTCAAAGTCTCCGGAAGCCAGCTTCTCAGCAAACACCCTGCCGCGCTGAATTGGTTTTTCGATATTCATTCCCACCAGAAACCCCAGAATCAACACACAGACGCTAAATGCGGCGCCCCAGACCCAGAGCTGTACACCCCCGTCAGCCGGGCCTGTGGACGGCGTTTGCGGCAAACCGGATGTCGCCATACATATGATTATGAAAATGAATGCAACACAGACCACATTACAAGCCAGAAGCTTGTAATGAACTCGTAAAGACCGCCACATGATTTTACCCCTCTCTATGGTGCATGTAAGGCGCCGGAGAAACATGCAGCACCATTCTCCGGCATGGACAGTGAACCCCTTCCCACTACAAACCCGCTATCCGGGCAGCATCGCGCGACAGTAGCGCGACCGGATGCGGATATTGTCTATATTGAAACCAGATCATATCCGGTTTTATTTTTCATTCAGAACCGCCAGCGTGGACGAAGCGTAATGTATTCAAGAGGATATTGACAGGGGCCATACCTGCCAAGACATCCCGACCAACCTCAAAACAGCGTATCGAATTAGGGGTTGGTCGAAAACAGCCTTCAAATTAAACATATCTTTTTACTAGAATTATCCTGAATCATGTACTTTGCCAAGCTTATCGGCAGCAAGAATAATTATTATAGGTCACTCAGTTCACTAAAATAACACTATGAAAAGATGGTTTGAAGTTTTTCATTTTCGACTGCCCCGCGAACAGTCTGCAAAAAATGGATTTGGGAACTAAATCTTAAGTTATCGACAAAAATATTCTGTTATCTATGCGAGATAGCTTGCTATGATGATAATTATGAAACAATACGCCCTGAGAAGACGGCGACATGGGCATACATGATGGCGATAGATTTACCATTGCGCCAAGCGATATGCGAGACAGCCCTGTCTAACAGGCATAATTCACCAGAAGTGGAGCTGACAACGGCATGACGCACGTGATGCCCCGCCAGAAGCACAGATCAGGTGATTACCATGGATATAGTCCATGAGGAACGGGGCAGCAGCGCCAGGATGGCGCGCGCCAAACAGGCCTGGATATACCAGCGCCACTGTCGGGTCCGGTTCCGCAATGGTTCAAAGACGCGCGCAAGGCCGATAAAGGAAAAAAGAGATAGTGGAGAAACGAGGAGGCTATGCCGCCGTGGGAATGGCGCAATATGTTGGGAGCAAACGCCGAAAAGGATCAGACGTCCGGTTTACGCAAACAGCTAATCCGTCTTTCTGTGCATGGACGCCCGCCTGCCTGTGCCGTCCACGCCAAAACGCGCGTCCAACGCCTTATTGTCGCCGGGTTTGTTGAAATAACCGTCCCGCGTACTCAAGGGCTCCCCCAAGGCCAACAAGGTACCTGCCGTCACAAAATGATATCCTTTGCGGCGCAGTTCGCGCACCACGCCTTTCAGCAGCGACGCCGTGCCCGTGGGCACACGGTTGGCATGAAAGAGAAGAATGGAGCCGGGCCGTACGCGGCGCGCCACATCCACGGCCAACTCCGGGCGGCTGTTATCCGCCATGGTCTCGGCCACCACATCCCACTGGATGACCCGCAAACCCAACCGGGCCAGGAGCGTCAGGGCCTGTGGCTCAACCTTCAGTATCGACTCTCCTTCAAATTCGCCAACGCTAACGTGATCGGAGGTCAGGAGATAATACTCCGTTTTGTCTTCCCCCATCGGGAAAGGCGCCTGATATATAAATTCTTTATTCGACATATGCTTCCAGCCTTTTTAATTATCCTGAATTATTTGAATTGTATAGATGGCGTGCCGCGCGATAACGGGCGGCACGCAAGGTGCTGTTACAGGAACCCGTACATGGCGGCGAAGATCCAGCCAAATACACAGGAGACGCTTACGCCAATCAAACCGGGCAGAATAAAGCTGTGGTTAATGACGAAGCGACCAATGTGGGTGGTGCCGGAACGGTCGAACTGAATCGCGGCCAGATCGCTCGGGTAGGTCGGCAGAATGTAGTAGCCATAGCACGCTGGTGCTGACGCCACGATGTAAGCCGGGTCTACGCCGATAGCCAGTGCTAACGGAACGATCGCCGCCAGCGCCGCCGCCTGGGAGTTTACAAACTTGGAGACCAGCAGCAGAACAATCGCATAGGCCCACGGATACTCTTTCACC
>OJIY01000408.1_pt1 | contig 12957 bp, 12 predicted proteins | sample 1596061 | NCBI WGS metagenome assembly OJIY01 (sample SAMEA4350111, study PRJEB24818) | metagenome | biome: human; feature: gut; material: faeces | place: Denmark | collected 2013-09
CAAGGGAGTCGCGCCCATGGCGTTGGCCCTGGAGGACATGCTGGGTCAGCGCATTGATGAGGGCTTCATTGTAGTCAAGTACGACCATGGCCTGCCCCTGAAGCGCATCCGGCAGGCCGAGGCCGGGCATCCCGTGCCGGACGCGTCCGGCGTGCGGGCCACCCAACACATGCTGGACATGGCCCGGACCTGCACGGAACAGGATTTGCTGATCTGTCTGCTCACGGGCGGGGCTAGCGCCCTGACGCCGGCCCCCGCTCCGGGCCTGAGCCTTGCGGACCTTCAGCGGACCACGCAGCTTCTGCTGGACTGCGGGGCGGCCATTCATGAGATCAACGCCGTGCGCAAGCATCTGTCGGCCTTCAGCGGCGGGCAGTTGGCCCGCGCCGCCGGTGGAGCCTCCGTGCTCAGCGTCATCGTGTCCGACGTGGTCGGCGATCCCCTGGATGTCATCGCGTCCGGCCCCACCGCGCCGGACGCCTCCAGCTTTGCCGACTGCCGTGAAATACTCGGCCGTTTCGGTCTTGAGGACAAGCTGCCTGCGGTCGTGCGGGAATATCTGCGGGCCGTCTGGCCGGGCGCGTGCCGGAAACCCCCAAGCCGGGCGATCCGCTTTTCGGCCGAGTGCAGAACATTCTGGCGGCCACCAACCGTCAGGCCCTGGATGCCGCCGCGGTCGCCGCTGAAGCCTGCGGCTATATTCCCTGCGTGCTGACTGACCAGATGACGGGGGAGGCCCGGCAAAAAGCCGTGGAATTGACGGGTGAGGCCCTCCGCCGCGCCGGGAGCCTGGGGCCGGACGGCAAGGGCCTCTGCCTGCTGGCCGGCGGGGAAACCACAGTGACCATCCGGGGCAGGGGCAGGGGAGGCCGCAACCAGGAAATGGCTCTGGCCGCAGCTCTGGAACTGGAGGATCAGCCGCGCGTTTGCGCTCTTTTCGCGGGGACGGACGGCACGGACGGCCCCACGGACGCGGCGGGCGGCTTTGCCTTCAGCGACAGCGTGGCCAGGATGGGAGGGCGGGAGGCCGCCCGCGCCCTGCTGGCCGAGAACGACAGCAACGCGGCGCTGGCGCTGAGCGGCGATCTGCTGGTGACCGGACCCACCCGTACCAATGTCATGGATCTGGCCGTACTTCTGGTGGAGCGGCCCTGAACGGGTCTGCTCCGCCGCACCGCGGAATCAATTTGTAGAACATGGTAACCGGGGCTTGACAGCCCTCTCCGATAACAGTAATTTTTACTAAATTATGGAGGCTGTTATGGCTCAAATCCAGACAAGAATGACACGGCAACGTGCCGTGATTTTAGAAGAATTACGCAAAACGAAGAGCCACCCCACGGCCGATGAGCTCTACAGTATTGTACGGGAACGCCTGCCGCGCATCAGTTTGGGTACCGTTTACCGTAATCTTGACTTCCTGGCTGACAGCGGCGAGATTCGCCGCCTGGAAGCGGCCGGTTCCACCAAACGCTTTGACGGGGATATTTCCTGGCATCAGCATGTGCGCTGCCTGCGTTGCGGGCGCATCGGCGACGTGATGCAGCCCCTGGCCACTCCCCCTGTGGAGGGCATCGAAGTGGAGGGCTTTTCCTCCATCGTGGGATCGCGCATCGAATTTGACGGCATCTGCGATGAGTGCGCGGGCCGCCAGAACGAAGTGCAGTAGCCGTTTTCGGAACGAGCCGCGTTTTTCCTGCCGGGAAAATTTTTTTCCGGGGGCTTGGCGGCGGCTTGTATTTTGTGTAAACAGATTCAGCATATAGATTTTGCATATTCAACCCGCCAAGGAGTAAATATCATGGCAGCCAATAAAAAATCCCGCAAAGAGAAAGTCATTGAAGTGCTTAACAAGGCCCGCAGCATGGAGCTGTTCGCCATCCATCAGTATATGAACCAGCATTACAGCCTGGATGACCAGGATTACGGCGAGCTGGCCGCCAATATGAAGCTGATCGCCATTGACGAAATGCGCCACGCCGAGAATTTCGCCGAGCGAATCAAGCAACTGGGCGGCGAACCCACGGCCCAGAAAGACGGCAGTGTGAAAACCGGCCAGACCGTGCCCGCCATCTATGAAGGCGATGTGGACCTCGAAGACAATACCATCGAGTGCTACAACCAGTTCATCAAGGTCTGTGAGGAAGAAGGCGACAACGTCACCGCCCGCCTGTTCGAGCGGATCATCGACGAAGAGCAGGCCCACCTGAACTACTATGAAAACACCGCCGGGCACATTAAGACCCTGGGAGACACCTATCTGGCGAAGATCGCCGGCACGCCTTCCGACACGGGGCCGTCCAAGGGCTTTGTAACCGGTACCGGCGCCGACGCCTGACACTGAGGTTCATATGGCTGATCCAAAGGATATCTGGCGTTGCCAGATGGTCAATTGCGGTTATATGTATGATCCCGACCGGGGCGACAAGCGGCATAAGATTCCCGCCGGCACCAGGTTTGAGGATCTTCCCGATGACTGGCGCTGCCCGGTTTGCGGAGCCGCCAAAAAGAGTTTCCGCCGCCTGAGCGACGAGACATAAGGCTTTATTCCCGCCTGGATATGACTGATGACTTCCGGTCCCTTGGGGCCGGAAGTTTTTTTGCGCCATGCAGGAAAAAGCCTTTTTTCTCTTCTTGCCCTTTTGAAAAAATGACTATATGCCGATAAGCTATTTGGAGTTATTGATAATAGCAGGTGATATATGACAATTCGTAATAAAATTCTGATATCCATTATCTTTTCCGTCTGTGTGGCTGTTGTCGGTTGCGCCCTGCTGGCCTTCTGGCAAAGCCGGAAGGCTGCGGTGGAAGATTTCAGCGCCAGCGCCGGCGGGCGTCTGCGTCTGGCCGGGCAATATCTGACTCAGATGGTCGACAATTCCAAGGGCATTGTGGAGATCATCGCTCAACTGCCGTCCGTGGTGGCGGCCGACGGGCGGGTAACCTCTTATGCGTCCGGCACGGAGCCCGTCAAACCGCTTGGAAAGGAACTCAGCGGCCCGGAGCGCACGCTGTTCGACGAATTCAGCACCTTCATCAAGGTTTACCCGCAGTTTGAGCTGATCTACTTCGGCACCAGGGACGGCGGCTTTGTGCAGGCGCCGGACGATACGCTGGGGGCGGGCTTTGATCCGCGCAAGCGTCCCTGGTACGAAGCGGCCCTGAAAACCGACGCCGTGGCCCTGACCGAATTTTACCAGTCCGACAACGGCAACCTGGTCACCACAGTGGCCAAGAGCGTGCGCCGGGACGGCAGGCTTCTGGGTGTGGTGGGCATCGACATCAACCTCCAGGCCCTGACCACCTTTCTTGATACCCTGAAACTGGGCAATACCGCGCGCCTGCTGCTTACCGAGGATACAGGCCTGATTCTGTACAATCCCACCCGGCCCGACCGCGTGCTGAAAAATATCCGGGAGATTGACGAGCCCGGCCTCGCGGTGGCCTTTGCGCAGGGCACGGGCAGCAGCGAAGTGAGCTATGGCGGCGCGACCTACGTGGCCGTGAGCCAGGTGACGCGGGGCGGCTGGCATCTCATCGCCCTGGTGGACCGCGCCGAACTGCTGAGCAACGCCATGGAGGCCGTCTGGAGCATGGTCTTCACCGGCCTGGGGCTGGCGGCGGCGGTGGCCCTGCTGGGACTGCTGATCTCGCGCAGCATCGTTTCGCCGTTGCGCAAGCTGGGCGCGGCGGCGCGGGGCGTGGCCGACGGGGATTTTGACGCGATTCCGCGCGATGCCCGATTCAGCGGGGAATTGAAAAGTCTGCATGCCGACATGCTGCGCATGGTGGAGCAGTTGCGTGATCTGATCGGCACGGCGCAGAGCAAGACGGCCCAAGCCGAGGAGGCGCTGAAACAGGGCGAGGCCGCCCTGGTGGAAGCCGAGCAGGCGCGCAAGGCGGCGGAAAACGCCCGGCGTGAGGGCGTGCTGCAGACCGCCGAACAGCTGGCTGGCGTGGTGGACGCGCTGGATTCCACCTCGTCGCGCCTGAGCGAGCAGACCAGTTCCATTGCCGGAGCCGTGGACACCCAACTGGCGCGCACCATGGAAACCGCGGACGCCATGGACCAGATGAACGGCGCTGTGGCCGAGGTCGCGCGCAACGCTTCCGAGGCGTCGGGCATCGCGGAGAACGCCCGCCAGGAATCCATGGCCGGCAGGGAAAAAGTGCAGGACGTGGTGCAGAGCATCAATCAGGTGGCCAGTTTTACCGAGAAAATCAACGAAAGCATGGAGCAGTTGCTCCAGCAGGCCACCGACATCGGCCAGGTGATGAACATCATCACAGACATCGCGGATCAGACCAATCTGCTGGCGCTCAACGCGGCCATTGAGGCCGCGCGGGCCGGTGAAGCCGGGCGCGGCTTCGCGGTGGTGGCCGACGAGGTCCGCAAGCTGGCGGAAAAGACCATGCAGGCCACCAAGAGCGTGGGAACCGCCATCAATAATATTCAGGAAGGCGCACAGGCCAACGGGGCTTTTATCCGCCAGTCGGCGGAGCAGGTGGGCATTTCCCGCGAACTGGCCGGAAAGGCCGGGGAGGCGCTGGAAAGCATTGAGCATATGGTCATGGACACGGCGGACCAGGTGCGCGCCATCGCCGCGGCCAGCGAAGAGCAGTCGGCCAGCTCCGAAGAGGTGAACAAAAATACCGAAGCCGTGAGCCATATCGCCAAGGACGTGGCCCAGGCCATGACAGCGGCGGACGAAGGCATGCAGGAGCTGAAGCGGCTTGCCGGTCAGTTGCAGAGCATCATCCGCTCCCTGAAGGAAGGGAGGTAAACGGGCTCGTTTGACTTCCGGCTGCCGTTTGCCCTGCCGGAACGTCAAATCCTCAATTTGAAAACAGCCCGCAGGACGCTGCGACTTCGCGGAACCTGAGTTTGGCCAAAAGAGTCCTGACGGTATTACGGCCGTCAGGACTCTTTTGGTTGCGCTTGCGGTGAAACCGCTTTCAGTCCGCGGAACGGATCAGGGGCGCATACGTGCCGTGCGCGGCGCGCAGCAGGTCGCCGGGCCGGAGTTGCAACTGCACGCCGCGCAGTCCGGCGCTCACATAGATGTGGTCGTGCGCCGCGGCGCTTTGGTCAATGAAGACGGGATAGACCTTTTTGCCCGCAAGCGGAGAACAGCCGCCCCGGATATAACCCGTGAGCGGGCGGACCTCCTTAAGCGGCACCATTTCCGCATGCTTGTTGCCTGAAGCCGCGGCCAGTGCCTTGAGGTCCAGTTCCGCCGCCGCCGGAATGCAGGCCATCAGCACGCCGCTCTTGTCGCCTCTGGCCACCAAGGTTTTGAACACGCGTTCCGGCTCGGCCCCCAGTTTGCGGGCCATGCTCACGGCGGAAAGATCATCTTCGTCCACGTCGGCGCGGTGCAGGCTGAACGGGATGTGCAGGCCTTCCAGGAGGCGGGCGGCATTGGTTTTGGGTATTTTGACGGCGGACGGCATGGAGGCGGCGGGGTCAGCGGTGATTGAGCCAGTAGGCAAGTTTGTTGCGCAGCACGGCTGCGTCAAAGGGCTTGGGGATATGGTCGTCCATACCTGCGGCCAGGATTTCGTCAATATTGTCGGGCAGCGTACCGGCGGTCATGGCCACGATGGGCAGTGTGCCGCACTTTTCGTCGGCGGCCAGTTGGCGGCGGATCAGGCGGGTGGCTGTGAGCCCGTCCATGGTCGGCATGTGCACGTCCATGAGCAGAAGGTCATAGTCCTTTGCCAGGACCATGCTGACGGCTTCTTTGCCGTTCCGGGCCAGGTCGCAGCTGAGGCCCAGCTGGTGCAGCATGGCGCGGGCGATCTCCTGGTTGATTTCATTGTCTTCCACCAGAAGTATCTTGGCTTCGCCGGGCAGCGGCAGCGAGGCGGCGGGGGAGGCGCTGTCGTCGGCCGCCGTGTGGGAAAGAATGCAGGGAATGCTCAGGTGAAAGGTGCTGCCCTTGTTCAGATCGCTTTCGCACCATAAGCTGCCGTGCATCAGGCCCGCGATGCGCTTGCAGATGGTCAGCCCCAGGCCCGTGCCGCCAAAACGGCGGGTAATGCTGGAATTGGCCTGACTGTAGGGCTCAAAGAGATGCTTCTGGTATTCCCGGCTGATGCCCAGGCCCGTATCCGAAACCATGAAGTGCAGCATATCTTCTCCGTCGCGGTTTTCACGCCGGATGCTCAGCCGGATGCTGCCCTTGGGAGTGAATTTGACCGCGTTGCTCAGAAGATTGAGCAGCACCTGCTTGAGACGCAAACCGTCGCCCCAGAGCTCGCCGGGAACATCGTCGGCCACTTCGCAGAAATATTCCAGGCCCTTCTGCTCCAATGGAAAACGGATGGACGTATGGACGAAATCCAGGACTTCTTCCATACTGTAATTGACGTTTTCCAGAATCATCTTGTTGGCTTCGATCTTGGAAAGATCCAGGATGTCGTTGATGATAGCCAGCAGATTGGTGGCCGACGAGCGGATTTTGTGCAGGTATTCTTTCTGTTCCGGCGCGGGATCGCTTTGCAGGGCCAGATGGGTGAGGCCGATGATGCCGTTCATGGGGGTGCGGATTTCGTGGCTCATATGCGCCAGGAATTCGCTTTTTGCCTGGGAGGCGATCAGCGCGGCCTGCTTTTCGTGCTGGCTTTGCAGCAGATCGGTGACGTCGGTGGCTATGGACAGGCGCACGGGGCGGCCGGTATCCCAGTGGATGATTTTGTCCACCACCGTGTAGGTCCGCTTGGTAAGCTCATTTTCGTACGTCCACTGATAGGGCTCATCCCTTGCGGCGATGATGGCGTTGGTGCAGAACGGGCAGGGGCGGTCGCGTCCCTGCAGGCGCTTGTAGCAGACGTTTCCCAGCGGGCCGGGAGGTTCGGGAAAGCTGGCCGCCACACTTTTGTTCAGGAAGAGCAGCTCATAGGTGTCCATGTCTATGATATAGACCGGGTCCACGAAGGCGTCGAGAATGTCGCGCAGCTGGTCGTGTTTGCGCCGCAAACGCTCGAAGAGCCGGAAATGGCTCAGGGTGATGGCCAGCATGTTGCCCAGCAAATGGCAGATGCCCGCGTCCTCCGGGGTCCACTGGCGCGGCGTGATGCGGTGCACAAGGCAGACGCAGCCGAACAGGCGGCCGTCATGCAGGATGGGTATGCAGAAAATGGATTTGATCCGGAGTCGCAGCAACAGATCCCGTTGCGGGCCGTCGAACAGGCCGACATCCGTAACGCAGAAATTTTTGCGGCGGGCCAGCAACTCGAGAACCGGCGCCAGCGCGTTTTTGTCAATTAGGGGGAAATCGTCGTCGGCTTTTCCAAGCAGGGGATTGAACCAGCTCATCGGTTCCCGCCAGGTCTCGGCCTCATACTCAAAAAGGCAGACCTGGCCGCAGTGTAAAGATTGGCCGATACTAGCCAAGGCAGTCCGGAGAAAGGGATCTTTGCGGTCATTCAGAAGAGCGGAGCTGGATATTTCCAAAGCCAAGGCCAGCGGATTGGAAAAACGCTCCTCCGGGGACTGCGGGTTGGTCGGCATACATTCACCACAAGATGTTACGTGCGATTCCTAGTATCGGGATATGAAGTATAGTAGGATGCATGGAGTCGTGTCAAGCGACTTGCCGTTTGCCTAACCCTCTGAGAGAATGGGGTTTTCAACGCCAGAGTTCTTCCAGTCGCCGCCGCTGCGCCGCTTCCTCATCCCGGCCGATGCGCTCCAGCTCGGCCGACAGCGCGCGGGCCGCGTTTTCCAGGGCTTCCGGCGGGCCGCTGTTGTCCACCAGCAGATCGCAGGCCGCTTCCTTGCGGGCTTCCGGCCATTGCCAGGCCTCCAGGGCGGCGGCTTTTTCCTCGCTCCAGCCCCTGCTGTCCATGATCCGCCGCAGGCGTCGCGGGAGAGGGCAATGCACGCCCACGCTCAGCGGTTTCGGGCTGAAAATGTTTTGCCAGCCGCATTCAAAATACAGCGGCACTTCGGCCACGGCCAGAGGCGCGCCCGCGGCTTCCTGTTCGCGCCAGAAGTTTTCGATGGCTATGCGCACCAAGGCGTGGACCGTCTCTTCCACGTCGCGGCGCAAAAGCGGGTCCGCGCGCATGGCCGCCAACAGGACCGTCTTGTCCACGCCGCCGTCCTTTGCCAAGACTTTCCCGTCGCAACGCCGCTCCAGCCAGGCGGCGGCCTCCCCGCCCGGCGCGTACAGGTCGGCCACCAGGGCATCGGCGCTGACCGTCGGCAGGCCCTGGGCCGCCAGCCGCCCGGTGAGCGCGGATTTGCCGCTGCCCGGATTGCCGGTGATCACAACCCGCCGCATGCGGCGGCAGGCCGCCAGGGCCGCCAGCGGCATATCCTCGGGGGGCGGGCAGGCAAAGCGCATTTCCTCGCCGCTGCCCGGATGGGTAAAGTCCAGACGCCAGGCGTGCAGCATCTGGCGCGGGGCCAGATCGCGCACCGGCGCGGGCGCGTAAAGCCTGTCGCCCAACAGGGGGTGGCCCAGATGGGCCAGGTGTACGCGAATCTGATGGGTGCGCCCGGTATGGATGCGCACCGCCAGCAGTGAAACCCGCTTGTCCGGCGTATGCCAGAGCCGCGTCCAGGCGGTGTGGGCGGGCTTGCCGCCGCGCGCCTCGGGCAGCACGGCCATTTTGATCTTGGCCGTGGGGTGGCGGCCCAGCGCTTCACGGCATTCCCCCCGCTCCGGCGGCAGGCCGCTGACCAGGGCCAGATATTCCTTGCGCACCTCGCGCCGGGCGAAAGCCGCGCTGAGGGCCAGGCGCGAGGGCTCGGTCAGGGCCACCAGCAAAAGGCCGCTGGTGTCCTTGTCCAGGCGGTGGACAATGCCGGGGCGCAGACCGTCCAGTTGCGCCAGTTGCGGAAAGCGCCCCAGCAGGCGCTGCACCAGCGTATGCTCCGGACAGGAAGGGCAGGGATGCACGGTGAGCCCGGCGGGTTTGTTGCAGACCACCAGGTCGGCGTCCCGCCAGAGCAGTTCGAGATGCCCTTCCTCGGCGGTGAGCGCGCTTTCTGCCCGCGGCAGTTGCAGGACCACGCGCTGGCCCGGACGCGTTTTGGCGTCGGGCCGCGACGCGGGCAGGCCGTCCACCAGACAATGCCCGGCCAGAACGGCTTTTTGCAGGGCCGCGCGCGAAAGGTCCGGCGCGGCGTCCCGCAACGCCCGGTCCAGGCGCTGCCCGGCGTTTTCCGTCGTGATCAGCAGTTCAATGCGGTTCACGGGCGTGCTTCCGCCGGAGTGGACAGGGTGCGCAGCCGGTCGGCGAAGGTCATGGTCCGGTAAAGGTTTTTCAGTTCCGCGCCGGGGGTGATGGAGGTGACCACGGCCCGGCCGAGGATGAAGCGCGCGTCGTCGTCGCCGTTTTCAATAACGCGCACGCCCCAGACATTGTGGAAAATGGCGGCCCTGCCCTTGTATTTGCCCACATAGAGGGTGATGTGCCCGCGCATGCCCACCAGGCTCAAAAAGGGCACGCCGTCGGCCAGGATCAGGGCTTCCTTTTCCTTGGCGCTCAGGCCTTCCAGGGGCTGCACCACGCCGACGCGCGCCTGTGCGCCGGAGTTGCGCGGCAGCCAGAGGCCGAAGGGCGTGAACAGCTCACGGGTCAGGGCGGAGCAGTCCCGGTCGCCGAACATGCCGCCCCAGCCGTAGCGCTGGCCCATCATCACATTGCCGACCCTGGCCACATTGCCGGGGGTCAGCGGCAGCGGCTTGGGCGCGGCGTCGCCCCCGCGCAACGTGATTTCGGCGCTGCGGGCCATGCCGTCTGCTCCCTTGATGGGCGTCAGCACGCGCAGGCCGCCGTCCGGATCTTCGCCCGCCAGAGGCAGGACCGTGCCGATATTGGCCCGGCTGTCGCCGCCGTTGCGTCCGGTTCCGGGCAAAATAACCCTGTCGCGCAGCAGTGCCGCGTACCGGCTGTTGCGCCAGACGCTTTTGAAATTTTCGTCCACCAGGGCCACATCCTCGGCATCTACCCAGCCGCCGGCCACCGGGCACTCCACGAAATGCCAGCGCCCGTCCAGGCTGGTGTGGGCGACAAGCACCGGCGTGCCCGGCGGCAGCAGGGAATACTGGAAATAATCAAAAGGGTTGGCTCTGGGATCGGGCGTGGGTTCGGAAAAACGGGTTTCATGCGTGGGCATTTCGCGCAGATCCGTATTGCGCACGATGACGGCGGCCTGCGCGCGCGAAGGGAAGGCGCGCAGACGGGCGTTGCGGCTTATGGCGTCCCATTCGTCCTGGCTCCAGCGCGCATCGCCGTATCTAAAGCCGCGCGCCTTGCGGAAGATGGCCGCCACGTCGCGTTTGCGCATGGAGGTTTTGCCCATCTCCCAGGGGCCGAAGAAAATCCGGTTGAAGCGCGCGTCCTGGGCGGCCTGTTCCGCGGCGTCGAGCAGAGGCTTGTCCGGGCCGACCTCGGCGGCGTAGACGTTCAGATCCTGCGGAAAATGGCGCAGATCCGCCACGGTGCCCATCCAGGGCGGCAGATCTCCCTCGCGGGTAGGCACCTGTTTGCCGCCGCAGGCCGTGAGCAGCAGCAGACAGAAGACAGGCAGGAAGAGGCGAAAGTATGATTTCATGGATATTTTCCTTCTCTGGCGGAAAAACGCGCCGCGTCGCGCTGAAAACAATGGCGGGACCGCTGTCCGGGCCGGAGAAATACATAGCATCAGCGGCACTGTTCCGGCAACGGCCTGTTTTCGGCGAGGATATCTTGCGCGGACACTTGACAAAGCGCCCTGTTCCCACTATTACAAACGCGCTGTCACCATCGTCTATCCGGTTAGGACGGCGGCCTCTCAAGCCGCTAAGACGGGTTCAAATCCCGTTGGTGACGCCAAAAGAACAAAAAGCGTAGTAATTCGTCTTACGGGGCGGGTCTCTACGCTTTTGTTTTTCTTTTCCCCTGCAAAGGCTCTTTGCGGCGCTGGTTCCTCCAGGCCGGAAAGAGCCTTTTGTCGTTTCTGCCCGAACGATTCTCAATTTTATCAGCAATCTTTTTCTTATCCCAAAAACATAGCATGCGGAATGCCCATATCGCAGCCTAACTCGGCGGGCTATCGTGGAGGTTTCCGTCATGCTCGCCAGTTGCGCAAAGAATCGTTGGGTAATTTTTATGTTCTACACCCTATATCGCTTTAACAGGGAGAGCAGTAATGCAAGCTGCATTTTCTGATGCTTACACTCGAATCAAAAAAGCCACCGGCTATGCCGGGCAAGCGGAGTTGGCCCAAGGGATTGGAATCCCCCAGGCTGTCATTTCCGATAGTCGCCGGCGTGGGGAGGTCAGACCGGAAATTTTGCTGGCGCTCCTGGAGCAGTTCAACTTGGACCCGCAATGGGTCCGCACGGGAGAAGGGGACCGGCACTTTATTGTTTCCACGGATAAGGTCGCTTCTTTGTATGGAATGAAAATTTATTCGCCCGTCGAACGGATAGGAGGGAACAATGAATAAGGAAATGATGAATGCGGTGGCCACTGATGCCTTTACCCAAGCTCAGGAAGGCTTTGCCGTACCGCTTGACCCTGATCTGGCGGACGCTCTGGGCGCTTTTCCTGAAGATATGCCGATATCTGAGGCATAGCGGCGATGGTTGATCTCTTGGATGTGTTCGGCATTGATGCGGAGAAGGACAGCCTCGCCACTGTCATTGGCAAGATTGGGATGTCGGGGATGCGCTCCGTCAAGTATATTTATAGAGCAGGAGATGACGTACCCATTGGACTGTTTTTGTTCTGCGCCGATCCTGTGGCCACCAAACGTATCAACGAGGCTGTGGACAGGATCGAAGAAAAAATTGAGCAGGAAGAAGACGCCATCAGCGCGTAACTGGGGCGTGGTGGCCCCGTCTGATGTGCAGCCAAAGCTCAAGGAGGGCTTATGAGTCTCAAATCCAAGCAACGCACACGGAAGCGCTCCAGAAAGGTTCATCCTCTGGATAAGAACCGGCTTATTATGGACGCCATTTATTGTTCCAACTCCGCTGAAGTGCAGGAGTTCTACAGGCAGGTCCTCAAAGAGGAAGACATGGTGCTCAAAGAGCAAATCAGCCGGGGCGAAACCTGGAACGTGGACGCCTATCTGGATCGTGTGCACATGCGGATGGGTGCGCGCTTCATTCACCTGCTTTCGCCGGTGATGCAGCAGCGCTTCCGCGCGGAGTATCCCTTGGCCTTCATCGGTGCAAACCCGGTGGAAATGTCCACGGCGGTGTGAAGATCAACGGCCTGCCAGGTCTGGTGAGGATGAGGAAAAGAAATGCCATAGTATGAGCTGAAAAAAGAGAAGGCCGGTTGCGGGAACAACCGACCCTCAGCCTCTCGTATAGAGCGAGCTAGTAAAGTCACTCTATACACTCCATAAACCGGCGTCAAGCCGGGGGGCTGCCGCCTTGTCTTTTTTCTGCTCCTTACAAACATAAGGATGCAGAATTATGAATATTCTTGTCCCCAAAAATGTCTTTCTGCGGGTGGAAGACAAATTTGTGCCGAGCTTTATAGACTCGGACCAGGCCGTGGCCACAAGCCCAACTCTCCTGTATAGAAAGCTTTTTGCCGAATGCTACGCAACGGGCAAATGCAGGCTGCCCCAGAAGTTCTTGGCGGGGCAGTGCAAATTTTCTGTCCGGACGCTGCAATACGCCCAGGCCCGCCTTGTTGAACTCGGCTATATTCACGTTGAGCACACGCCTGGAGAGTGCAGCTCTTATATCCTCCTGCTGTCTGACCGCGTGAAGAAGCTGCTGGTCGCAGATGACCTTATAGACCAGCGCAGAAAGTCTGTGCCTCAGATTCAGACACCCCCGCAAAATTTGCGGGGGGGATGCGCAAAACCTGCGCACCCTTCTTATAGGGAAGATAAGAGAGAGAAGAGTTCCCCCCTTTCCCCCCACGCGCCGGCAAACCGCGAGTCAACACCCTCCACTCGCAAGCCATTCCCAAGCACAATGCCCGTCCCTAACC
>OJIY01000412.1_pt1 | contig 12798 bp, 12 predicted proteins | sample 1596061 | NCBI WGS metagenome assembly OJIY01 (sample SAMEA4350111, study PRJEB24818) | metagenome | biome: human; feature: gut; material: faeces | place: Denmark | collected 2013-09
GCATTGAAGGCGCCCTGTCCAAGACGCGGATTTTCAGGGAAACGGAAAGCGAACCCATGATCATCCGCCGGGCCAGGGCCTTCAAGGAGCACTGCGCCGCCAAAACCATCACCATCCAGCCGGACGAGCTCATCGTGGGCAATGCCGGGGCCGTGGCGCGGAGCATCCACGTCAACCCCGAACTGTCCAACAACTGGTTTTACGACGAACTGGACAGCATGAGCACCCGGCCTCAGGACCCCTACCAGATCAGCGAAGAGCAGAAAAAGCTCTACCGGGAGGAGGTCTACCCCTACTGGAAGGGCAAGACCCTGCGGGACTTCTGGAACGCCAGGGCTCCGGAGGACGTGCGCGAACTGGTGGCCGTGGGCGGCGTGTGCGACAACGACGTCAAGATCGAATGCGTGCCCGGCGACATGGTTCCCGCCCTGCCGCAGCTGATCCTGCCCCTGGGCTTTGACGGCATCAAGCGCCGGGCCGCGGAAAAACTGGCCGGGCTGGACTTCAACGACATCGAGAATCTCGCCCGGAGGGATTTCTGGCGTTCGGTCATCATCTGCTGCGAGGGTTTTTCGATCCTTTGCGAGCGTCACGCCCGGGAAGCCAGGGCGCAAATGGCCGGGGCCGGGCCGGAGCGCCGCGCGGATCTGGAGCGCGTCGCGGCGGTCTGCGCGCATCTGGCGCACAATCCGCCGGAAAACCTGCACCAGGCCCTGCAAATGGTCTATTTCGTCTTTGTCGGTCTGTTCATTGAGGGCAACGCGGGCGGCTATTCCCCCGGCCTGCTGGACCAATATCTGCTGCCCTTCTATGAAAAGGACAAGGCCCGGGGCCTTGGCGACGAGGAAGCCCTGGAGCTCATCGAATGCCTGTGGGTCAAGATGGGCGAGCAGATCTGGTACTGGAACGAGCCCGCGGCCAAACACTATTCCGGTTTCTGCGCCTTCCAGAACATCGCCCTGGGCGGTCTGGACACCTACGGCCGGGACGCGGTCAATCCCCTGACCTATCTCATGCTCCAGGCGACCATCGACGTGCAGATGGTGCAGCCCTCCCTGTCCGTGCGCATCAGCAGGAAGAATCCGGAAGAATTCTTCCTGAAGGTGGCCGAGCTGGTGCAGACCGGTTCCGGCTTCCCGGCGGTGTTCAGCGACGACGTGGGCTACAAGATGCTGCTCAAGAAGGGCATTCCCCCGCATCTGGCGCGGGACTGGGCGCCCATCGGCTGCGTGGAGGCCCAGCTGGCCGGGCGGCATTACCAGTGGAGTTCGGCGGGGCATTACAATCTGGGCAGCGCCGTGGAATTCACCCTGACCAACGGCGTGCACCTGAAAAGCGGCAAGCGCCTCGGCCTGGAAACGGGCGACGCCGCGGAATTCAAGACCTACGAGGAGTTCAGAAGCGCGCTGCACGCCCAGTTGCGGCATCTGCTGCGCCAGTTCTCCATTTCGCAGAACGTGCTTGAGGAGCTGCACTACCGGCACCTGCCCAATCCCGTGGCCTCCATGTTCACCCTGGGCTGCCTGGAAAGCGGGCGCGACCTCACCCACGGCGGCGCGGAATTCAACACCGGGCCGGGCATGAACGGCAACGGCGTGGGGGATTTCGTGGACTCCGTGGCCGCGGTGAAAAAGATCGTCTTTGAGCAAAAGCGGGTCTCCATGCCCGAGCTGGTGGCGGCCGTCAAGGCCGACTTCCGGGGCTATGAGCCTGTCCGGCGCATCCTGGAGGAGGACGCGCCCAAGTGGGGCAATAACGACGACGAGGCCGACGCGGTGATGATCGACATGTGCAATGTCATCATCAACGAGATCGACAGCTACCGGGGCAAGCTGGGCAACCACAAGCTGCCCGCCCTGTATCCGGTGTCCTCCAACGTGCCCCAGGGCATGGCCGTGGCCGCGCTGCCGTCCGGGCGCAGGGCCGGGCGGCCCCTGGCCGACGGTTGCTCTCCCTCCCAGGGCCGGGACCGTCTGGGGCCCACGGCCATTCTGCAGTCTCTGGGCAAGCTGCCGCACGAAAGCATTGACGGCGGCACGCTGCTGAACATCAAGCTCACGCCGCAGGTGCTGGCCGGTTCCGAAGGCCGGGCGCGTCTGTCCGCGTTTTTGAAAACCTTTCTTGATCTGGATATCTTCCACGTGCAGTTCAACGTGGTCAGCCATGAGGTGCTGCGCTGCGCCCAGGCCCGGCCCGAGGACTACAAGAGCCTGCTGGTGCGCGTGGCCGGGTACAGCGCCTATTTTGTGGAGTTGAGCAGCGAGATTCAGGAGGATATTCTGAGCCGCACCGCTCACGAACTGTAGAGCATGCAACACTTGAAATGCCCGGTTACGGCGGGCAAAGCCCGTTTGCCCGCATTTCATGCGTGAACCGCCCCGTCCCTTTGGGGACGGGGCGGAAAACCTCACAAGGATGTTGACGATGAACAGACTGATCCGCGCCATGCGCGCCATCCGTGTTCTGGCGCTGTGCGGGCTTTTTGTCTGGGCCTTGGCCGGCACCGCCGGGGCCGCGGCAACGGCGGTCCGTCTGGCCTGTCTGGGAGAATTTGAAAGCTTCCCGGCCTGGTACGCCCACGAGCGGCAGTGGGACGCGGCCGAGGGCATCGCCGTGGAGCTCAAGGTTCTGCCCACCGGCAGGCTGCTGGTGGACAATATGCGCGCCCTGGACTGGAATCTGGCCGCCTGCGGCGGGGTGCCCGCCATGCTGGCCATGCTGCGCAAGGATGTCTACGCGGTGGGCGTCGGCACGGACGAGGCCGCCGCCAACGGCATTTACGCCCGCCCCGGCAGCCCGCTGTTCACGGCGGACAAGGCCGAAGCCGGGCGGCTCATGCGGGGCGGGATGATCCTCTGTCCGCTGGGGACCAGCGCGCACCAGATTCTGCTGGCCTGGCTTGAGGGGCTGGGATTGAGAGAAGACGACGTGGTCATTGTGGACACCAAACCCGAGGAAGCCCTGGCGGCCTTTCTGGGCGGCATGGGCGACGCCGTGGCGCTCTGGAGCCCGGCCGCCTACGAGGCGCGGCGGCGGGGCCTGCGGGAAGTGGCCAACGGCAAGGACTGCGGGCTTGTCCAGCCCACCCTGATCATTGCGGAGCGGCGCTATGCCGACGGGCATCCGCAAGAGGTGACCGCCTTCCTGCGCGGCTATCTGCAGGCTGTGGCCGCTCTGGAATCCATGCCGGACCGGGAGTTCGCGCCCTTGTACCGGCGTTTTCTGAAGGAAACGGCCGGGCGGGAGATTTCCGTGGAGGAAGCGCTTGCCGAGCGGGCCGGCCACACCCTGTTCACGGCTGAGCGGCAGCGGGTTCTGCTGGGCGGGGAGCGGGACGGCGAAGCCCTGCGCGGCTGGCTGCGCAATGTGATCGCCTTTCACCAAAAAACCGGCGCTCTCAGCAGCCGGGAGGCCGGGGAGCTGGAACGGCTGCCGTTGGTGACGCCCCGTTTTTTGCCCTCCGGCACAGAGTAAACGTCGTTTTTCCGGCTCTTCAGAAGGCCTTTGCCGCGCGCTTTCTTATCCTCCGGGCGCGCGGCAAAGGCCGTTTTTTCAACGGACCGTGAAAGCGTCGCAGCCCGCGGCCCCGGCGAAATCCGTCAGCCGCCGGACGGCCAGGTCCAGAGCGGCCTCCAGAGGTTCCGGGCCGGAAAAGCCGTAGATGACGGTGAGAATATTCCGGCTTTCCAGCGAGATCACGGCCCGTTGGGAATCGCTGCTGGGGCTGCCGAAGGGCCCCTGGGCGTCGGCCAGCAGGGGCAGGCGGGCCAGATCAATGCCGCCCTTGCCGATGCCCGCGTAGGCTTCGCCTTCCCGGCCCAGGCGCAGCAGCAGGCCGCCGTCCAGCCGGGCCAGATCGTAGGAGCCCAGGGAAAAGCCGCTTTCCAGCGAGATCAGGTTGTTGGCGTCCACCACGCTGTTGATGCGGTAGATATCCTTGCCCTGCCGGACGCGGCGGTAGAGGGCTTCGGAAGAAACCCGCGTCCGGCCCGGATCGCGTCCGAAGGCCTTGTAGGCCTGGCGGGATTCCGCCAGATTGGGCAGCCTGGCCAGGGGCGCGTCCTGAAGGGTTTTGCCCAGGCCGGGCAGGATTGCCGCTGTGAAAAAGCTCCAGAGTGCCGGGTGTTCCGGCAGGGGCCGGGCGTCATAGGCCAGGCAGCCCAGGCCGGTTTGCGGCCAAAGAGCCTTGAGCGCGGGGTCGATGCGTATCTCGGGACGGGTCATGCTGTTTCCTGTTCTTGCCGCCATTGGGAGCGGGTGATGGAAAAGACCAGATGCGGCATGTCCTGGCCGTAATAGTGTTTGCTGAACGCCGCGCGGACCGCCATGCCGTTTCTGCGGGCCACGGCCAGGGAGGGGGCGTTGTTTGCCCGGATGATGGAAAAGACCTCTCCGGCCCCCAGCGTTGTGAAGGCGTAATCCCGGCAGGCTCTGGCCGCCTCCGTGGCATAGCCCTGATGCCAATGGCTTTTCCGGAACAGGTAGCCCACCTCCGGCACGCGGCCCGGCGACACGGGCGGGCACTCCTGCCGGGTCAGGCCGCACTGGCCGATCATTACGCCGGGCGGGCCGCCCTCCGCTTTGAGCGTCACGGCCCAGAGGCCGAAGCCGTCCTCCCGGTAGCGTTGCAACTGCCTGTCCAGCCATTGCCGGACCTCATCCTCGCTGAAGGCGTGCGCGTAGGCGTACATCACCTCCGGATCGCGCAGCATGGCGCACAGGGCGGCGAAATCGTCCGGGTTCATTTCCCGCAGGATCAGGCGCGGCGTTTCCAGAATCAGGCGTGCAGGCATGGGGGCGGGCTTCAGGCCGGGGCCGTCCAGTGCCTGCGGGCTTCTTCCAGCACGGCCGTCACGTTGTCGGGCGGCAGGAAAAGCGCTTCGGGCCGGGCCCGGAACCAGGTCAGCTGACGCTTGGCGTAGGCGCGGGTGTTGCGCAGCCAGAGGCGGCGGCATTCCTCAAGGCTGATCCGGCCCTGCAGATGAGCCAGAGCTTCCGCCGCGCCGATGCCCGACCAGCCCGGCGCGGCCGGATCGTCGCAGCGGGCGCGGGCCCGGCGCGCCTCGTCCAGAGCCCCGGCGGCCAGCATCAGGTCCAGGCGGCAGGCCAGGCGCGGCTCCAGCCAGGCCAGCTCGGCGTTGAGCACCAGCAGCGGCCCCCGGCAGAGCGGGGCGGCCATGGCGTTTTCATGCCACCAGCTGAAGCGGCGGCCCGTGCCTTCCAGTACTTCCAGGGCCCGCGCGATGCGCTGGCGGTCATTGGGATGGATGCGCGCCGCGTAGGCCGGGTCGGCCTTGCGCAGCTCGGCGTGCAGGGCGGGCGCGCCCTCGGCGTCCAGGCGGGCTTCCAGGCGGGCGCTGATGGCCGGGTCCAGGGGCGGGATATCGGCAATGCCGCGCAGCAGAGCCTGAAAATAAAGGCCCGTGCCGCCCACCAGCAGCGGGGTTCTGCCGCGCGCCAGCAGTTCGCGGGCCTTGGCCGCGGCCTGTTCCGCCCACTGCCCGGCGCTGATCTTTTGCGTTGCGGGCAGAAAACCGTAGAGATGGTGGGGGCAGGCGGCGCGCTCTTCCGGCGAGGGCTGGGCCGTGATCAGCGGAAAATCGGCGTAGACCTGGCGCGAGTCGGCGTTGATCACCTCGCCGTCCAGCTCGCGGGCCAGAAGCAGGGCCGCGGCGGTTTTGCCCGATCCCGTGGGACCGGCCAGACAGATCACCGGTGCGGGCCGCGCGGCGGAAGAAGACTTCGCGTCCCCGGTCATTACGAAACGCGGAAGCCGCCGTGCGGGGCCGCCAGACAGGGCGTGCCCCGGCGCACTTCGCCTTTGGCGTATTTTTCCAGCAGGCTGCGGCGCACGTTCTCGGGCACCAGGCCCTTGACGTCCGCGCCCTGGCTGGCCGCCGCCTTGACGATGGTGGAGCTGATGAACAGCCACTGGTAGTCGGTCATCATGAACACGGTCTGGATATGGCGCTGCAGACGGCGGTTCATCAGGGCCAGCTGGAACTCGTACTCAAAGTCCGACACCGCGCGCAGGCCGCGCAGCAGGGCGCAGACCCCACGCTGGGCCGCGTATTCCACGGTCAGGCCGGAGAAGGGTTCCACCACCACGCGCGACTCGTTTTTGAGGGCTTCGCGGGCCATTTCCACCCGCTCCTCATGGCTGAACAGCGGGAATTTGGGCGTATTGTCGGCCACGGCCACGATGATCTGGTCGAAGACGTCGCAGCCGCGCCGGATCAGGCTGAGGTGGCCGTTGGTCAGGGGGTCGAAGGTGCCGGGATAGAGCGCTGTTTTCATGCTGCCGTCCAGATGCAGATGCGCGTCTGGCCGAAGAGGCGCTCGGCCAGAAGGTTGAAGGAGGCGGGCGGCGTGAGCCTGACGTCCTTTTCGATTTCCGCCGTGACGAAAGCCCCGGGCGCGAGCCAGCCCCTGTCCGCCAGGGCGCGCAGCGCCGGTTCCGCCAGGTTCTTGCAGTAGGGCGGGTCCATGAAGACAAGCTCAAAGCCTTCGGGCGGCTGGCGTTTGAGAAAACGCAGCACGTCTTCCTTGATCAGGCGGGCCTGGCCTTCGAGGCCCAGGGCCGCCACGTTTTCCTGAAGGCAGCGCATGGCCGGGGCCGCGTTTTCCACCAGCAGGGCCGAGGTCGCGCCCCGGCTCAGGGCCTCGAAGGCCAGGCTGCCGCTGCCCGCGAAGAGGTCCAGCACGCGGGTTTCGCCCCAGACCAAGCCGCGCGAGGCCAGCATGGAGAACAGCGCTTCGCGGGTGCGGCCCATGGCCGGGCGGTAGCCCTCGCCTTCCACGGTTTTCAGCACGCGGCCGCCCAGGCCGCCGGCAATGATCCGCATAGGCCGCCTACATGCGCGAAAGCAGGCGGGTCATGGCGTAGTCCATCTTGGCCAGGGCCTCCTGCAATTCGGTCTGTTCCACCCAGGGGCGGCCTTCCACGTCGGCCAGCTTGCCCTTGAACATGTCCCACTTGCGTTCCAGTTCGCCGGTGAGGAAGTTCCAGTCCACCTTGGGATGGGCCTGGCTTTCGTGCAGCACGGTCTGGGCAACGCGCCCGCCTTCCAGAACCATTTCTTCCAGGTATTCGGGGATCAGCGGCGCAAGACTGAAGCGCTCCTGAATCAGCCCGGCCAGCGTGGTCTGGGCCGAATTTTCGCCGTGCACCAGCACCACCTGCGTGCCGTTGCCGGTCAGCGGGGCCAGCCAGTCCAGCAGCTGGCTCTGCCCGGCATGGCCGGAAAAGCCGTTGATGGTGAAAATGCGCGCCTTCACTTCCATGTCTTCGCCGAACAGGGTGATCTTTTTGGCCTGCTCCACCAGCTTGCGGCCCGGCGTGCCCACGGCCTGATAGCCCACAAAAACCACGCTGGCGCCGGGCCTCCAGATATTGTGCTTGAGGTGGTGCTTGATGCGCCCGGCGTTGCACATGCCGCTGGCCGAAATGACAATGGCCGGGCCGCTGATCTCGTTGATGGCCTGGGATTCGGCCGTGCTCAGGGTGTAGTGCAGGTTGGGCAGGGAGAAGGGATCGTCGCCGCTGCCCAGCAGGGCCTTGGCGTCCTCGTCGAACAGCTCGCGGTTGCGCTCGAAGATTTCAGTGGCCCGGATGGCCAGGGGGCTGTCCACGAAGACCGGCATGTCCTCCGGCAGTTTGCCCTGGCTGTTGAGCATGTGCAGGCAGTAAAGCACCTCCTGCGTGCGCTCCACGGCAAAAGCCGGAATGATCACCTTTTCGCCCCTGGCGTGGCTGTAGGCCACGGCCTCGGCCAGTTCCTCGGTGCTGGTGCTTTCATTCTTGTGGTTGCGGTCGCCGTAGGTGGACTCCATGAACACATAGTCGGCCCTGGGCGGATTTTCCGGATCGCGGACAATCAGGGACTGGGGGCGGCCGATGTCGCCGGAAAAGATCATGCTGGTGGTCTTGCCGTCTTCCTCGGCTTCCAGGCGCAGGGAGCCGGAACCCAGAATGTGCCCGGCGTCGTAATAGGTCACGCGGATGCCCGGCGCGGGCTCAAAGGTCTTGTGATAGTCCACGGCCTGAAAAAGCGTGGCCGCCTTCTGGGCGTCCTCCACCGTATAGAGCGCGGCCGGGGGATTTTTCAGGCCCCGGCGGTCGTACTTCTTGGCTTCCCACTGGGCTTCCATTTCCTGGATGTGGGCGCTGTCCTGCAGCATGATTTCCAGCAGGTCGCTGGTGGCCTTGGTGCAGTAAACGGGCTTGTCGAAACCGTTTTTGGCCAGCAGGGGCAGCAGGCCCGAATGGTCGATATGGGCGTGGGTGATCAGGACGAAATCAATGTTTTCAGGCTGGTAGGGCTTGACGTCGCGGTTGCGCTGCTCAATGGCCTTGTTGCCCTGGTGCATGCCGCAGTCCACGCAGAAGCGCTTGCCGCAGGCCTCGATCATATAGCAGGAGCCGGTGACTGTTTTGGCCGCTCCCAGGAATTGTACTTTCATATGCACTCCGGTGGGTGGTGAGGGGCGGGTCATGCGCGCGTTGGGGCGGCATGACGGCAATGATTCACATAGCCGTAGCCCGCCGCCCTGTCAAACCGCGGGAAAAACGGCGGATCGGGCCGAGGCGGCCTGGCCGGAACAGACAGGTGAAAAGCGCTTCTGCCAAGGCCTTCCGTAACATTGCGGGTATGTTGTAAAATCCGCCTTTTCCGGGCGAAAAAAATCGCCGGTTTCACAAAATTTCCGCAATGCCGGTTTCCTCTCATTTCCCGGCTGGGCCGGGCGCGTTCGCGGGAGCAAAGAGGCAAGAGGCCTCCGCCCGGCGCGTGGCGTCCGCCGCGCTCTTGCCGCCGCGCTCCGGCTCACATATACTGAACGCGTCCTCGCCCGCGGGCGCGGGCTCCGGCGGATACGCCGCCGTGACATTGATTCTTCCCGCAAGGAGCGGTTATGCCTGAACTACGACAGAATATTGTGGACGATCTGACCTCCGTAACCACCGAATCCTGGCGCACATTCCGGATCATGGCGGAAATGGTGCAGGCTCTGGACACGCTGAACGCCCTGAAGACAAACTGCATTTCCATTTTCGGCTCGGCCCGCTGCACGCCGGACATGCAGGAATACCAGGATGCCGAAAAAATCGCCCACATGCTGGTGGACGCGGGCTTCGGCATCATCACCGGCGGCGGCCCGGGCATCATGGAGGCGGCCAACAAGGGCGCTTTTGACGCCGGGGGCGAATCCGTGGGGCTGCACATCCACCTGCCGCACGAGCAGGGCTGCAACAAGTATGTGAAAACCCGCTGCAATTTCCGTTACTTTTTCATCCGCAAGTTCATGTTCGTGAAGTACGCCATGGCCTATGTGGTCATGCCCGGCGGCATGGGCACCATCGACGAGCTTTCCGAGGCCTTTGTGCTGGCCCAGACCGGCCGCACCCGGCCCTTCCCCATCATCCTGTACGATTCCCGCTTCTGGAGCGGCATGCTGGAATGGCTGCGCAAAAGCATGGCCGCCGGCGGCTTCATCCATGAGGCGGAGATCGACAGGCTGATCACGGTCTGCGACACGCCCGAGGAAGTGGTCAATCACCTGTGCAAGATCATCATTCTGTAGCGGCCCCGCGCGTTTTCGCGCCCGCCGGGCCTGTGCCCGACCCGCCGCCGGGCCTGAGCTGGGAAGGACTGATGGATCTGGCCCTGGCCCAGGCCCGCCTGGCGGCGACGGACGGCGAGGTGCCGGTGGGCGCGGTGCTGGCCGGGCCGGACGGGCGGCTGCTGGCGCAATGCCGCAACGCGCCCGTGGCCCTGCGCGACCCCACGGCCCACGCCGAAATCCTGGCCCTGCGCGCCGGGGGCGCGGCGCTGGGCAATTACCGCCTGAACGGCTGTGTGCTGGCGGTCACCCTGGAGCCCTGCGCCATGTGTGCGGCGGCCCTGGCGCACGCGCGCCTGGCCGGGGTGGTTTACGGCGCGGCGGATGATCTGGCCGGGGCCGTGATCTCCCGCGCCGAATATCTGGATGCCCCTTTCTGCAATCACCGGGTCTGGCACATGGGCGGGGTGCGGGCCGAAGCCTGCGCGGCCCTGCTGCGGGATTTTTTCGAAAGGAAGCGCGGCTGACGGCGGATTTCACGGCCTGAGCCGGGCCGTCCGCCGCGAAGAGGACTGTGCATGCTGGAACTGACGGTTTTTTTGAGCGGCGCGCTGGTCATGGTGCTGGAAATGGTGGGCGGCCGGGTGCTGGCCCCGCATGTGGGCACCTCGGCCATTGTCTGGACCAGCCTCATCGGCGTGGTGCTGGCCTGTCTGGCCCTGGGAGCCTGGGCCGGCGGCCGCTTCGCGGACAAAACGCTTTCCCGCCGGGGGCTGGGCCAGGCCCTGGCCGGAGCCGGACTGGGCTGCGGGCTGACGGCCTTCTGCCACACGGCGGTGGGCGTGGGCGTGACCCAGGGCGTGGGCAATCTCTACCTGGCCGCCGTGGCCGCCGCGCTGGGCATTTTCGCCCTGCCCGCCTTTTTCTTCGGCATGATCACGCCCTACGTGATCCGCCTGCGCATCGCCGGCGTGGACACCGCCGGGGCCACGGTGGGGCGGCTCTACGCCCTGTCCACGGCGGGCAGCATTCTGGGCACCTTTCTGGGCGGCTTTGTGCTGATCTCTTTTTTCGGCAGCACGGCCATTCTCTGGGGCGTGGCCCTCTGCATGCTGCTTCTTTCCCTCTGCAACGCGCCCGCCAAACCCTGGCCGCGCCTGCTGCTTCTGGCGCTCTGCGCCCTGCTGGCCTGGCAGGACAGCCTGTACGGGCAATGGCTGGCGGAAAAGAGCGGCACGCGCCTGGTGGAGAGCCCCTATAACAGCATCCGGGTCATGGACGGCGTGGACCGCGCCCGCGACGGGCGCGCCGTGCGCCTGATGGCCACGGACCCCGGCTACAGCCAGTCCGGCATGCTGCTGGACGCCCCGGATGAACTCTATTTCGACTATACCCGTTTTTACGCCCTGGGGCCGCGCCACGTGCCGGGCGCGCGCACGGTGCTGATGCTCGGCGGCGGGGGCTATTCCGTGCCCAAGTGGCTGCTGGCGGGCAAAAGCGGCCTGGATGCCGCCGCCCTGCGCCTGACCGTGGTGGAGCTGGACCCGGCCATGACCGCGGCCTCCCGGCGCTGGTTCGGCCTGAAGGATGACCCCCGTCTCACGGTGCGGCACGAGGACGCCCGCGCTTTTCTCAACCGCCAGCAAGAGCGTTATGACCTTGTTTTTGTGGACGTCTTCAATTCGCACTATTCCGTGCCCTTTCAGATGGGCACCATGGAGGCGGCAAAGGAATTGCGCCGGGCCGTGGCCCCAGGCGGAGCCTTGCTGATGAACGTGATTTCGGCCGTGGAGGGCGCGGACGGGCGGCTGTTCCGGAGCATTTACCACGCCCTGGCCGCCGCTTTCGCCGAGGTGCGCGTCTATTGCGTGGGCAGGCCGGACCGGCCCGGCGAGGTGCAGAATCTGATGTTGCTGGCTTTTCCCGAGGCCGGGCGCGTCTCTCCTCCGGCTCCGGCCCCCGCCGCGGACCCGTCGGCCGCCGAGACGGACGTCATGCTGTCCGCGCGCTACGCCGGACCTGTGCCCACGGACACGCCCGCGCTCAGTGACGACTTCGCGCCGGTGGAGCGCTACGCCCTGATGCTGCTGCGGCGGTAGGTCCGGATCTTGCAACGCGGCGGACATCAAGTCCCATCCTCTAAAGCCTTCTTGCGAACCGCCGATGAAAACTGTAGTTTAGTGTCTACAGAAGGAGGCCGCACTATGGAATACAACACCATCAAGCCGGTGAACATTACGGAAAACGTGCTGACCATGCTGGGACGGAAAGTGAGCAGCGGACGGGATCTGACCATGTCCGAGCGGCTGATGGCCATGACCGCCACGGCGCAGAGCACCGCCGACCGCTACGGCCCCGGCCCGGCGGATATGGTGCTGCAGCCGCCGGATCTGCCCGAAACCGTCAAGGGCGTGCTGGCCAACTACACCGGCGTTTAGGGAAGCTTCGCTCCGCGCGACGCTTCAAAAGCCGCTCAGCATCACATGGGTTTAACAGCGCGGCCGGGGACAGGCGGTTCCGCCGCGCCTATTGCGAGGAAGTTTTGAACGAATCCATCGACGATCTTACCGTGCAGTATGAGGAAAACGGCCAGATTCTGATCAACGAACTGGACAAGGTGGTGCTGAGCAAGGGCGCCTGGACCACCATTCTGTTCCGTTATCAGCAGTGGCGGCCGGAAAGCGACGACTACGGCCCGGACAAGTATGTGATCCGGCGCTATAAAAAATCGGGCGGAGAATACCGCCAGCAGTCCAAGTTCACCATTTCCAGCGCGGATCAGGCCCGCAAGATCGTGGACGCCCTGTTGCCCTGGATTGAAAAATAAGCGCGATCCGCGTCTGTTCCCCCTGTTTACGGCAATCCTCTGAAGGATTGCCGTAAACAGGGGGGCGCGTCAGGGGCTTGCCCGCTGAACGGCTTCCGCATCAGCCCTTTTTGCCGAAAAATCCGCCCGGCAGATTCCCCGGCATGCCGTCCAAGCCGTCCGCCAGCGCTTTGCGCTTGAGTTTTTCTCCCTCCTGTTGCGGGACTTCGCCCGCGCCGTCCCCATGCTCCCGCACGGCTGAAAGCGGTTCCTGAGCCAGATCCCGCGCGTTTTCCGCCAGACTGCCCGGATGTTTCAGGGGATTCCCGCGTTTTCGGCAAGATTGCCCACCTGTTCCTGAACGGCGGAAGCCGCGTCGTCCGGGCCGAGAGTGTTGAGCAGCTCCTTCATGGCGCGCTGCGTTGCGTTCG
>OJIY01000415.1_pt1 | contig 12746 bp, 14 predicted proteins | sample 1596061 | NCBI WGS metagenome assembly OJIY01 (sample SAMEA4350111, study PRJEB24818) | metagenome | biome: human; feature: gut; material: faeces | place: Denmark | collected 2013-09
CCATCCTGATTAATACCAAGGACCACATAGGCCGCAAGCTTGCGGATGATGCCATTATCCCGGACGGAGTAATGGATTGCATCAATGAACAGGACCGGATATACTTCTGAGAGCGGCCGGTTCTGCCTGAATATTACAGTGCGGCGGAGCCGCCAGTCCGGTGTGGCGAGAGCCGCCAGTCCGGTGTGGCGAGAGCCACCTGTCCGGACTAACGGAGCCACTCCATTTGTTATGTTATTAGGTTACTTTGCCAGAGCTGGATCTAATCCGTACACTTCTCTCATTGAGAAATCTTTGGATGGGTCAATACTCTCTATATCAATTTTATAAGAATCGTAGGATATACGGTCCATAATGGCATCTGCAAGAGTACTTTCGCCACTGCATATTTGCTGATACCATTCACTTTCACGAAACTGAGAGCAGAAGATCGTTGAGGATTTCTTACGTCTTTTGTGTATCAACTCGAAAAGATTTCTGGCTTCAGTTTCTGTCAGTTTGAGCAGCAGCCATTCATCAATGATCAGCAATACTGGCTTAGTGTATTTCTTCAGAGTAACAGTAAAACTACCATTATCTCTGGCTGCCTGTAAGTCCAGCAATAAATCAGGAAGTCGTACATACCGTACTGTATAATAGTGTTTGCAGGCTTCCATGCCAAAGGCACAGGCCATGTAGGTCTTTCCGCTGCCAGTCGCACCTGTAATGAAGATGTTCCGGTATTCTGTGATATATTCACAGGTTGCCAGACGGCCAATCAAGGCTTTATTCAGCTTTCGCCCAGACTGATAATCAATTGCTGCAATGCTGGCATCAGGTTGTTCAAACTCAGCCTGGCGGATCAGTCTTTTCAGACGGTTGTTTTTGCGGTTGGTATACTCGACATCAACAAGCATACCGAATCGGTCTTCAAAAGGTACTTCCTTTATTGTGGTATCATCCATCTGGATGCGGAATGCATCTGCCATCGAGGTCAGGCGCATTTCGATAAGTTTATCAATTGTACTTTGATTTGTCATGATCGTTTACCTCCATAGTATCTGGCCCCTCTTGTGATGCCGTGCGGTTTCGCTGCTGTTTTAGATATTTCTGTCTCGTCAGACATGAGATTAGGGTTATCTTTCATTGCAGCCAGAAGATTCTTGATACTTTTATAGCTGGGTTTGCCGGAATAGGAAAGTGCTTTGGCACAAGCCTGTTCCAACTTTGCTGGTGAATGTTTTTCTGCCAGTTTCAACAATCCCATACAGCTTCTGTAGGATTGCTGTTCAACCCTGCCGGAGGTAAGTATTGCATCGACAACCTTACTTGTGTTAATTCCAATCGAATCTGCCCATCTACGGAAACGGTCGCCATTCCATTCCAGATAGTTCTGGTGCTCCTGTGGCATATGTTCCGTTACGGTAGAATACTGGCCGCTTCGTCCATAAAGCCGTTGGTGAGAAGCAATCCGATTGTGGTTATAAAATATTTCAACCGTTGTGTCTGTTATGCGCACATCGACCTTATTTTTGATATACTGATAAGGCACGGAGTAGTACATCTTATCTACTGCGATGTGATAGTTGAATTGGACGGTGGCTTGCTTCCACTCAGCCAATTCAAAGGGTGTGGCAGGCAACGGGGCCAGTAATGGCATTTCTTCCCCAAGAAATAAACTGAGCCTGCTGCATTCCTTTTTCTGGAACTTACGAGCATTATAGGCATCCAGTTTTTCACGGATAGCAGCGTTTAATTCTGTAAGTGAGAAAAACTGTTCGTTACGGAGGGCTGCAGTTATCCAGGTAGATATCTTACCTACAGATCCTTCTACATTCGGTTTATCCTTGGGTTTCCGGACTCTGGCCGGAATGATGGCAAGATTATAGTGCTCTGCCATCTCATGATAGGTAGTATTCAAAGCAGCTGTATACCAGTCACTTTTTGCGTGATTTACCGCAGTGGTACAGTTGTCTGGGACAAGCATTGGTGTGACACCGCCAAAGAATTCGAACATCTGAACATGGGCTTTAATCCAGTTGCATGTCTTTTCATCCATGTATGCTTTCACAAAAGCATACTGGCTGTAGGTTAAAACGCCTACAAACATCCATGCATCTGTGATTTCTCCGGTATCCGGATCAATGATGTGAGCCGGATCGCCTGCCCAGTCGACTTCGGTCTGCTCGCCCGGTTTCCTTGGGATATGCATGGTAGCCCTGCGCTTTTCCTCATCCTTTTGGACGTAATAGCAAAACTGGGAATACATCAGAGGTTCTTCACCGTTCATACGGCATTCTTCACAGTATTCCACCCAGAGAAGCTTCTTGTTAACTCCACTGCGCAGGAGTTCTTTGCGGATGTAGTCAAAGTCAGGCATACGTTTATTCGTTGCCGACTTATCTTTGGGGAACATCAGAGCCTCAAGCGTGCTGTCGGTCATGTCAAAATCCAGCGGCCATGATAAATTCATTTCCGTTGCTTTCTTCAAGACCTTAGCAACTGTGTTACGGGACACACCGCAACTTTGTGCGATATTCCGTTCACTGAATCCTAAGCTTTTCAAGCGCAGGATTTCGCGATACTCGGTCATAATTGCGACCTCCTTTATCTGTATTTACACCAAAGGTGTGTACATACAATATAAAGGAAAATATATGCACTAGAGCCTGGTAAGGTGGTTCTGAATTATCGGAATATGTGGCTCCTCTTCCCCGGAATGGTGGCTCTAAAAGTCCGGACAGGTGGCTCAAAGAGTCCCGGAATAATCATCATCCAGTTCAGCTTTCAATGTTTCTGACAGCAGGCAGTAGGCGGATTGCCTTACTCCCAAGTGATCTGGTGATATATGCCCTTTGGTATATACATCTTCAAGCTGGTCAACGCAATGCTTCCAGCCGGTATGCTGCCGATAGTTCCAGCAAGCTTTGTTGTCATCGATCCATCGGTATGCGGCGTCCGAAGAATAAAATATTTTTTCTTCAGTCAGATGTTTTCGCAATGCCTTATAGCAGAGCCGATGCAGACTTATCACAGATGCACTGAAGTTCTTTGCAACAAGAAATTCAAGGATGACAGTTACATTTTTGTCGTATTGTTCCATGTGGAATCACCTCCATAAATTTGATGATTCCATTATCAAGGATAAGGCTGATTATTATCCATATCTTTTATTGAAAAATACTTTGATTTATGCTGTCTTTGGCAAAAGATGAGGATAAAAATATCCTGCGTATAAACTTAGATTGTTTGAAAAGCTGCATCTTCCATCCTCCAGATATCTGGACAGATACGCTTCTCTGTTCCGGATATAGGTAATCGCTTTCTCCATCCGGGAGCCGCGTGTCGGTTTCTGCTGCTCCAGCCACGACAAAAATCCATCTATAACAGGCTTCTCTTTTTCGAGTCTTGCCTTTCGGATGGCTTCATAGTCCCCGGCATGTTTCTTCCGGATTTTATCTTCCATTTCAAAGAGACGGTTGACATACATGACTCCCTGAACCGATGGCTGGGTATAATCGAGCTGCTTTCCCTTTGGAATCGCATCAATCAGGTATCGGCGTATGTGCGCCCAGCATGCGGTCCGCTTTGCATCCGGCACTTTATTATAGCCGCTGTACCCGTCACACATCAGGTATCCACTGTACCCTTCCAGGAATTCCACGGCATTGTCTCCAGCGCGCGTTGGAGCGTATTTATAAAGGATGATTGGCGGACCTTCATCTTCACCACTGCGGAACAGCCACATATAGGACTGTGTCTGCGCGCGCCGCCCCGGTTCGTGCAGCACCTGGACTGGCGTTTCGTCCGCCATCGCAAATGACCGTGCAAGCAGTTTCTTTCGGAAGTAGGCATACATGCGAGTGAAAAAATCCTGTGCATTCGCGATAATCCAGTTGGCGAAGGTTGTTCTGCTGATGTTTGCACCGCACTGTTTCCAATCCCGTTCCTGCCGGTACAAGGGCATGCCGTTGAAATATTTCTGGTACATAATCTATGCCACGGTAGATGTACTCGCCATCCCATGGATTCTATGCGCCCGGCCACCCTTCCCCTTTTTGATCTGAGGGAGGACAGCCTCCTTGCGGCATTTCGGGCAGCCATAATTCACGCTGTAATACTCAATGACCTTTACCTTTGCAGGAATGAACTTCAGTTCCCGGCGTACAAATTCCGTTCCGATTGTTTCCATTAGAGTGCCGCAGACACCGCAGATACGCTCCTCTTCTGGTACGTCAAGAAATACCTGCTCAACTGGCAGGCCCTTTAAGCGTTCTTCGTTGGCAGCGCGCTTCTTTCGGGGCTTTGCTTCTGGTTCTTCCCAGGAGGGAAGAGCTTCTTCTGAGAGGGCGGCCACTGGATTTTCTGCTGTTTCTGCTTCATTAAACAAATCCAGCTGCCCAGGAATATCGCATTTGCCCTTTTCACTGGATGCACCGAAGAGGCGCTTTGTCAGATAGTCCATCTGTTCCTTTAGGTTATCCCGTTCCTGGCACAGGGCGGCCTCACGCGCATTAGCAGCTTCAATCGTCTGCTGCAGCGTTTTAATCAGCTTATTCAGTTCTGATATCGTGTCCTTCAGCTCACGCATCTGAATGTCCCGTGCACTTCCTGCCATCGCGTTTCTCCCTGTTTTTGATGCTCTAAGTATAGCACCAAACAAGGGATTTTAACAGTATCTTCACTGCCGAAAACATGTGGTTTTCAATAGCCACAGTACCTCTTTCCATATCTTGTAAGACGGTTTTCATGATGGGCGGATTGCCTTTGGCTGGTCAATATCAATGCCCGACATCAGCCAGTCGAATTCCTTCCATGTAAGGTTCCGCACCTCAGACTTGTCCCTTGGCCAGCGATAGCGTCCCTGCACAGTCAGCCGCTTGTAAATCAGGACGATGCCGTCCGGTTCCTTCAGAATAGCTTTGATACGGTCGCATCTGCGGCCGCAGAAGAGGAAGAGTGCATGGTCGATATCCATAGAGAACTGTTCCTGTATGATTGTGCAGAGTCCATCGATTGACTTACGCATATCAGTTCTGCCGCAGACGATATAGACCGCGTCCACACCAGAGATGTCGGCTAGCATGACTGCGCCTTCAACATCTGGAATATCATTGTAAGCAGATTTGGATTAGCTGAATTACTGATTTTTATCCGAATGTCACCCATCATAAGTTCAATTGTATGCGCAGTGTCAGAGTCTGCTGCAGTCATATGTGCCCCGGCTTCTTCTGGAACCGGAGCCGGGTCTATGCCAATCCTGACCACATCCTGGTGTGAAGTAAAGTCCAGGGTATACAGGTTGTCAGATTGTGCAGCTGAATCTGGAATAGCACAGGCTTTCTTCCTGAGTCTGGTAACCGCATTATAAAAGCTGCTTAGCGGGATATTGTGCCGCTCACACCAGGCATTATCAGCCATACCGCTCTGGCGGCATTCAGTAATAAGCTGGAGCCATTCTTGCTGAGAACGGCGGGGATTGTAACTGGCCATGATTGTCCTCCAAAATGAAAGTATAGTGAAATACTACTTGATTACCATTATGGAGGAATTGGAGCTTATTTACAACACGCCCAATATTTCGGCGCTTACTTTTTAGGCGTAGGATTTCGCGATACTTGGTCATAATTGTGACCTCCTTTATCTGTATTCACACCAAAAGTGTGTCCACACAGTATAAAGGGAAATGTATGTAATAGAACCTGGCAAGGTGGTTCTCAAAGTCCAGACACATGGCTCAAAGAACCCGAAATAATCATCGTATTAAAAGTTTAGTCTTTTTTTCAGTTTTTTTATGGTTTAGTAGGTATGGAATATATACCCTTTATATTTGGAGGTTTCCTATAGATACATTTTATTACGACCAAAAGAATGTTGGAAGTGTGCTTTTTAGCCCTCCCCCAAAAACATTCAGTATAGAACCTGAAATTTTACTGATTGGTAAGGATGATATTAACTGCTTCTCCTAAGTCCTTTAAGATATAAGTTGGAGTTACTTCATATTTGCCATCGTTTCCACCTTCACCGGTACGAACAAGAATCGTTTTCATTCCTGCATTAATTCCTGTTTGAATATCCACTGTTGTATCCCCTACATACCAAGATTTGCTTAAATCAATATTATAGTCATTGGCTGCCGCAATGAGCATTCCAATGTTTGGTTTACGACACCCACATTCGATTTTTAATTCTGGAATTTCGCCTTTATAACCTTTGTGTGGGTGATGGGGGCAATAATACAAACCATCAATGTAAGCACCTTGTTTTCCCAGCGTTGTTTCCATTTTCATATGGATGTGATTGAGTTCTTCAATCGTACATTCTCCTCTAGCAATAACTGGCTGGTTAGTTGCTACAACAACTAAATATTCTGAATTGTTTATAAGTGAAATTGCTTCAGCAACACCTGGTATCAATTCAAAATCATCTGCAGAACACAAATATCCTTTTAAAGTATTAATCGTTCCATCCCTATCAAGGAAAATACATTTTTGTTTGTTACTAAGGTTTCTACTGGATACAATTCCATTTTTAAGGTCATTAACAACTGAATGGTATCGTTCAGGGGTACCTATATCTTTAACATATTCTGTTGAATGGTAAGCGTATACCGCTCCTTGTTGTATCAACCCTGCAATAATGGTTTTCTCTAAATCAATCTGCGTAGGTTTTTTGATATAATCTAACACTTTAGGAGAGATGCAATAGATACCAGCATTTACAAAATTATAATAATAAAATTCTCTATCTTTGTTCTTTGGTACTATGCATTTAACTTGATGTTTTTCGTCAACTCTAATCACATCACTGTCGTAAGGATGTGTATTGGGATGTCCAAATAAGGTAATATCAGCCTTGCATTCCTTATGGAAAGCCATAAACCTACGCCAATCAACATCTAACATAAGGTCTCCAAACACAAGTAAAAAAGCATCTTGTATTTTCCCTTTTAAAAAGTATAGTGCTCCTGCCGTTCCTAATGGCTGCTCCTCTACAATATAATCAATTTTTACATCATAAAGACTTCCATCACCGAAGTATTTTTGAATAACATTTCCCAAATGCCCAACTACCAAAGTAATTTCTGTGATTCCGCTTTTCTTTAAATTTTGAATCTGATGTTCTAATATTGGCTTGTCCAACACCGGAACCATTGGTTTCGGGATATCAGATGCTATGGACTGCAACCTCGATCCCTTACCTCCAGCCATGATAACTGCTCTCATATATCTATTCCACCTTTTTATACTTATTTAGCTTTGTGTAATAGACACAAAGCTAATAATCAAATTATACTTTGCATACAAAGTATAGTCAATGTATGCGCCCGACATTTTACTCAATGCTGCGATTTTTGCCATTATATCTTTGTTTCGTAAACGATAGATAGTAGGTATTCTCACGAATGCAAGCCATCCATTAGGATGGCTGCGATAAAACTATTTCCTGCATTCTGCTGGAAGGGTTGGAAACCATGGCATCAACTCTTCACAAAAGCTCCGGTCTGGATTGGCCAGATGCTTTGGTATCTCCGTCAGCAGATACTTAAAATAATCATATGGTTTCAGGTGGTTCGCCTTGACGGTCTCCGCTATGCTGCAGATGATAGCACTTGAACTGGCTCCTGTTAGCGTATCAATAAGGCCCCGGTTCTTTTGCCGATACATAAACTGCGGATTGACTGCTCACTTAGTTATCCTTATATGAAGAACTTAAAACCATACGATTACTTTGAATATTTGCTGACAGAGATTCCGAAACATATGGCTGACCAAAACAGGCTTTTTATTGAAGCGCTGCTTCCATGGTCGCCGAAACTGCCGGAATCCATCCGTAAACCAGTAAAATAGTGCAGGGTCGTGAAAACGGCCCTTACGTGTTTGAGTACTGAGTATGAAGCGTTTACTTTTTCCATGAGAGAAGTATACGGATTAAATCCAGCACTAGCTAAGTAACTGAAGTACCAAACAATTTGGGGTGGCTCCATTAGTCCGGACAGGTGGCTCTCGCCATACTAGACTGCCAGCTCCGCCACACCGCAATATTCAGTGTAATTCAGAAGTGAAGACACATCTGGATTCCCATGTTACTGAGGAACTTCAAAATGGATAACTTATATGTGAATTATTTAAGTGCTCAACTACCATGAGTAGCGGAGGGACTTTTTGATTTGGAAGTAAAAAACTACTGCCTAACATAAGAACTACTGCTCCAAATTTAGGCACTTACGAAAAAGAAGCCGAATGGCCGAATTACAGGCGAAGAAATGGAAGCTCTCACCCCATAGAATTCGGAAGTAAAAGTGTTTCTGAAGGCCCAGGCCACCACGAAACTCCGAACAATTAGATTCGCACAATAAGAGTATCACTCCATTTTTGGTTTCTACCATTGTTATGACTTCATCTGCGTTAAGTAATCATATAATTTATCGCATATGCTTTCCCAAGAAAAATGTTCGACTGCGTATTTATGTGCATCTGTTATTTGCTCCATTGTACACTCTTGTTTTGTCATGTTTATCATTGTATCAGATAAAATTTCTATATTTTCTGCTGGAATAATATGACCGTATTTACCGTTATTTATCATTTCATTTGCCGGTGGAATCCGGTCAGTAATAATTAGTTGACAACCACAACTTAATGCCTCGCCACATACTATACCAAAACTTTCCCATCTTGATGGTAAAATAAATACTTTTGCATTACAGTATTCTTCATATAATATTTCTCGGCTTTTAATTTCTCCTGTAAAAAAAATTCTGTTTTTCATTTCTGGATTTTTTTCAAAAAAATCTATTAAATGAGGTTTGAAATCTTCTTCTATTGTTCCTATCAACTTCAAATTCCAATCGTGATACTTTGCACTTTTAACAAATGCCTCCAATAAAATTTCCGTGGCCTTTTGCTTGGTTCCCAGTCTGCCCACAGTCAAAAACATGTTTTGTCGTTCTCGATAAATATTGGGAGTAAAGTCAACTTTGGAATAACCGTTCCCAATCAATATTATTTCCTTTGACGAATATCTTTGAATACGAGCTCTTACTGCTTCGCTCTCCACAGAAATCAAATCCATAATTTGGGTATTCTTTTTAAAAATATTTCTTTCTTTCACGTTATGGTCATATAAATCACAACTTCTGAAATCCATATCTAACTTCAAATAGACTTTTCCTTTTGGATTTAGGCATTTAAAGAATTTGGCCCAGCAATATGCGCGTCTACCCGCAAAATAGATGTTCAACCAGTCTATTTTCTTTGAGTTAAGCAATAAATAAACTATACCAGTGATGGGAACATTATTAAGCACTAAAGGAAAATGCACTATATGCAAACCAGAGACTCGATTTATATGGGCTCCTTTTTTATCTATATGACTTGCAACAATAGTTGCTTTTACATTATGATATTCTCCCAAGGTATATGGTATCTGTCCTTCGTCCTTCATTAAATCAACATTGATGCCTTCAGGATGCAAAGTTACAAAATTAATTTCATTATTCATTTCAGTTATTCCTCACTAATTTTATGTAATCGATAACAGCCTTTCACCTTTGTTGTCGTAGAAATAGGTTATACATTTAACTGTAACCTTACAATATAAGTCCTGCAAGATTGTATTATTCTTGTAAAGCGATTATTTCTTCAATAGAGTCTATCGTTGTCAATGGCTCATATAATTTGTCTAAATTAGTTTCAATAAAATCATGGTCAAGCTTTTCAAAATCAAAGCTCAATAACTTTTTTTGACTATCTTCATCGAACCGGAATTTTATTAGTTTTGCCGGTACGCCCCCTACAATGGCATAAGGTGGTACATCTTTAGTAACAACTGCTCCAGCTGATATAACTGCCCCTTTGCCTATATGGACACCAGACATAATTATTGAACGATACCCTATCCATACATCATCATCAACCATGATATCACCTTTCCCAAAAGCTTCAGCTTTACATGTTTTTAGTGCCTTAACTTTAAATGGAAATGTAGAAATACTGTTCAATTTATGTTCTGCATCTAACATGAATACAACCTCTTGTGCGATTGAAACATAGTTTCCGATATGTAATTTACACCTGTCCGCAAACGATATAATATTTAACTCCCCATAACTTTCTTTTCCAACTACAACTAGGTTGACATCAAAAATATTATTTGCCGTTGTTTGATTGTGCTTATTCAACTTCATCCAATTAATCTGAAAACGATGTAATTTATAATAATTATATGCATCAAATAATAAAGTTTTCTTTAAAACTTGCTTAATCATTCTGTTCCTCCATTATGGCCTTTATAGCATCAAGATACCCATACCCCTGTTTTGTATCTGGTTCCAGGTATGATCCTTCTCCCCACTCATTCCAAGCCATTAAAAACACATATTCTTTGTTTTGTTTCATTGATATATTAATCAATTCTCGCATATACTTTTTAAATTTTTGAGGCGTTCCTCCCGAAATGATTCTGGCGTTCTTGCCTCTTCTCGGAGAATCATCGTAATCAACAAATCCGCATAGATAGGTATCTTTGTTTGACATCTTTGCTTCTGTCAAAATATCTTTCCAGCATTTATCATAATCCCAAATCGCCACACGATTCTTTTTCTTATTAATATAACTTTTGATTTTATATTCCAGAAAGAGAAGAGGTGTTGTCATTTGGAACGGAGTATATTTCATTCTTCGTTCCAGCTTAACAGGGTATAGTATATCTTTACTCATACATAGTATCCCATCAAATCCACAATTAATAGCCAATTCATTCCAGTAATTAACCATTGCTTTTATAGTCTCAAAATCATTTCTGGATTGATAAAAAGTAAATATTGGTTTATTATCTATTTTAATATACCTTTTATCTTTGAAAAATGGTAATAAATAATCAAAATGAACTTTCCAATCTTTAGTACCACCATATTTTAATTCTGCTAAAATACCATTATTGTTATCAGTAAGCCCTTCGTACTTCTTATTCTCATCAAATGAAGGAGCCCAGACATTAGCCTTAGATAACTTGCTCCATGTTCTTTTCCATGTAGCATTATCCCAGATAAACATAAAATTAATATTTATATCTTCATTTTCAAGTATGATTTCTGCGGGTTTCTGTAATAATTGCAGTTCAGATGAAAACCAATAGTGGTAGATTCCAAATCCATAAATGCCATATTTATTTGCCAGATTCGCCTGCCATCTTATATTATCTGCAACTGTCAAATCATAGTAGTTATCATTTAATGGAACTCTCGGTTGGTCATGATTTTTAAATAAAGGTACTGCTTTTTTTACAGCTTGCCAATCTGTAAACCCTTCTCCCCACCATTTGTCATTCTCAGGAATCTGATGATATTGTGGTAGATAATTCGCTATAATTCTGACTTTGTTTATCATTCTTTACTTACTCCTTAAAACTAATATCGTAGTTGAGGAAAATATCTTATCTACTTTTACTTATCCAGAGTTGCTTCAATCGTTTATCAAATCTCATTTCAATTCTCCATAGTGGTATTGATAATAATACCATCCCAAGTGTAAATATCATCATCGTTACCATACTATAATTCACCATAACTCCACCTATGTCACAAATCATTTTTAAAACTAGCATTATTGGGATATGCCATAAATATAATTCATAAGATAAGCTTCCCATCATAATCGCATATCTATTGCTAAAATATTTATTTAAGATATTGCAGTTTACTCCACACATTATAATTAAAGGATAAACAATAAATATTAATATATATCTTTGATTATCTATTAGTAAACTTCCAGAAAATACACAACCCAAAAGCAATGATAATATCATACAAATAAACAAACTATATTTTCTCCTATTTTGTAAGAATATCTTTTGTTTATTTGATATAAGAGTGTTCCTGCAAAGAAACTAATGTAACCTCTTGCTGACTCCATATTTGCAAATGGTAAATTTATCTTATAATCAATAATCCCGACACCTAAAAATAACATTAGTATGTAAAAATAAACGGGGTTAATTTTCTTTCGTTGCGAATATCTAATAACTGCACCGTAAAAGGAATAGCAAAGCATAAGTACACAAAGATACCAAGTGGGATTATTGACGCTTGCACCGTCCAGCTTAATACACCCACCTTGTGAAACAAGAAGCATACTTGAAAGTAATTTCCAAATTCCAATTACTTCGCCATTGTACCAGCTACCTACAATCGCTCGATAACTGTATACAGCAAACGCATAAAAACATATTGACATTACTGCCATTGGATAGATTCTTACCGCTCTCTTACCAATGAATGTCTTTAATGTTGTTTTACTGTTTTGTTCAAATTTTATCTCACATACAAATCCCGATATCATAAAAAATAATTCTACTAAATATCCAACATAAATTTTCCCACCATAAAAGTTTATTCCATTTGAAAAACTGATGCCTCTTATATACTGATAATGATGAAATATAATAAAGATGGAAGCTATAAGTTTTATTGCATCTAACGTATATATCCTTTGCTTATTCATACACACTCCATTATTAAGACAAAAATAAAATTAAAGCTTAAGCTACCAATATAAGAAAATGCTGCCACCACATAATGAACTTATTTTATTGGACATGTTTTTATGCAACTATTACATCTAACACATTTTGCCTGTTCAATTTGTGGATAAGTAAATCCTTTTGAATCTATAAACATACTTATTGCATCTTTTGGACATATAGCTACACAAGCCCCACACCCACAACAATTACTTTTTTTTCATACAATATCGGTATTGTAT
>OJIY01000417.1_pt1 | contig 12559 bp, 10 predicted proteins | sample 1596061 | NCBI WGS metagenome assembly OJIY01 (sample SAMEA4350111, study PRJEB24818) | metagenome | biome: human; feature: gut; material: faeces | place: Denmark | collected 2013-09
CGGAAAGGGACGCGAGCCCCTACTGGCGGCTGACGGCCTGGTTCTGGATCGGCTTTGCGGGCTGGCTCGTCAACGGCATCTTCGGACATGATTTTTACCGCATCTGGTGGCTGGGCCTGGCCATGAGCCACTTGGGCGTGATGATCGGCGCGGTGGTCAACGGCGCGGACCGGAATCCGGCCCGGCCGCCGCGCGGTACAAAGGGAGAAGGGAATGTTTGAATCCGCATCCTTGGGCAGATCCTATTCGTCCAAAGAATACAGCGCGCTCAAGGAAGAACTGCGCGGAAGGCTGTTCGCCGCGCAGCGTGGGGCGCGTGAGCGCAATGTGCCGGTGCTGGTGATCATTGAAGGCGTGGACGGCGTGGGCAAGGACGCGGTGGTCAACCTGCTGTCGGAATGGATGGACGCCAAGAATATCCGCACCCATACCTTCTGGCTGGAAACCGACGAGGAAAAGAAGCGTCCCGAAGCCTGGCGCTACTGGCGCGCGCTGCCGGGCAAGGGTGAAATGGCCGTCTTTTTCGGCGGCTGGTACAGCGAACCCATCCGAAAGCTCTGTTGCGGCGGTCTGAATGAGGACGACTTCAACCGGCGGATGCAGCTCTGGGCGCGGCTGGAGCGTTCTCTGGCCGCGTCGGGAACCCTGATCGTCAAATTCTGGCTGCATATCAGCAAGAAAGCTCATAAGGAGCGGCTGGAAGAGCGTCTGAAACACAAGAACCGCCGCAGCTTCACGCCCTACGACAAAAAGAGCGAGGAAAATTATGACGGCCTGGTCAGCGCGGCGGGCAAAGCCATCACCATTACCGACCGGGCCTATGCGCCCTGGACGCTCATCGACGCCTTTGACGCCAATTTTCGCAATGTGGCCGTGACCCGCGCGCTGACAGCGGCGTTGGACAGCGCCGTGGCCGCCCGCGACCTTTCGGCTCAGGCCTCATCCGCCGCGCCCGGCCAGACGTCTCCGGCGGACGGCGCCGGAGCGGAGCGGGGCGATGCCGCCGCCTTCAGCGCGCTGGACGCGGTGGACCTGAGCGGCGCGCGCGAGCACAGCGAGTACAAAAAGAAGCTGGCCGCCCTGCAGGAAGACGTCCGCGCCCTGACCTACAAAGCCTGGAAAGCGGGCATCTCCAGTACCCTGGTTTTCGAGGGCTGGGACGCGGCAGGCAAGGGCGGGGCCATCCGCAGGCTCACAGCGGGCATGGACGCGCGCATCGCGCGGGTGATCCCCATCAGCGCGCCCACGGACGAGGAACTGGCCCACCATTATCTCTGGCGTTTCTGGCGGCATGTGCCCATGGCGGGCTTTGTGACCGTCTATGACCGCTCCTGGTACGGCCGGGTGCTGGTGGAACGGGTGGAGGGCCTCACTCCGGCCGCCGACTGGAAACGGGCCTATGCCGAGATCAACGATTTTGAGGCCCAGTTGCGGGCTCCCCGCAATGTGGTGGTCAAATACTGGCTGCATATCTCGCAGGAGGAGCAGTTGCGGCGTTTCAGGGAGCGGGAAAACACCCCTTGGAAACAGTACAAGATCACGGACGAAGACTGGCGCAACCGGGAAAAGTTCCCGGCTTACATGGAAGCGGCGGAAGAAATGTTCGCCCGCACCAGCACGGAAGACGCGCCCTGGCATATCGTACCGGCCGAGGACAAGAAATACGCCCGGCTTGAGGTGGTGCGCATCTACCGGGATACGCTGAAAAAGGCCCTCAAACGCGCTTGAAGAAAAAACATCAGGCAAATACAGGCCCCGGTCCTTCACTGGACCGGGGCCTGTCATTTATTCCTGCTCGAATTCGTCGTCGCGCGGCGGGCTTTCCCGGCGGCCGTGTTCCCGCAGCACGGCCATGGCCTCGTCCTTGGTGATGATCCGCCCTTTGCAGCGCGCATTCTGCAAACTGTTTTCCGGGCAATAGCCCAATTGCACGCAGTTGGGTCCCGCACCCTCGAACAGGTCGGGCGCGGCCTGACGACAGAGGCGCAGCATCTTCCAGGCCAGATCGCGGATTTCATGCTGGGCGTTGCGGCAGCAGCGGATGGCGAACCAGTCCAGCAGGGCGTGGGCGTTCATGCCGATGATGGCCTTGAACTCCGTGGCCTGGGGCTTCAGATAACGCAGATTTTCCTCGGGCAGCCCGGCTTCCAGCCCGGCCTCGTACCACTGGCGGGTCAGATCGGCCAGATCCCGGCCGCTGAGCGTGGCCGCACCGCCGCCGGGCAGGGTCACAGGCGCGGAAAATTCCGCCACCTCGCGCGGATAGACCACGGAAAAACGCCGCTTGCCGTTGAGCTCCGCCCGGCCGGACTTGATCAGGTAGGAAGCCAGTCGCTTGCGCACCAGTTGGGCCTCGGTCACGCGTGAGTAGCCCTCCACGCCGAAAAGGAAAAAGTCGAACTCCAGGGCGGCGCGGTGGCCGCTGGAGAGAATATTCTTTACGATCTGGCGGGAATAGGGCGAGGCCACGATGTCCTCCAGTTCGCGTTCGCTACGTACGAAGCGCGCCGCCAGATCCGTGTATATTCTGCCGCCGCCTGCGAGCAGCAACACCTTGCCGTTGCCGGTATATTTTTCTTCAAGCATGGCCGCTTCCGTGTTGGGGTGCGCCCGCGTTCGGCGGGCATGGACTCGGCGCACTATAGGAAAAAGCCGGGGCAGCGGCAAGATGCGGCACGGGCGCGGGCCGCCGGGAATCGGATGAATCCATTCTGTTCCGCCGGGATGGAGGCGAGGGGAGAATGCTTCCGCCGCCGTTTTGGCGTGCGGGAAACGCCGTCCGCTCCAGGTCCTTCATTCGATGCCTTGGAAAAGCGCCCGCCCGACATTGCTTTTCGCGCAAAAGTGGGCTAGAGATTTCTCCGGTTCCGCCTTACCCCTGCGGAGGGGTAGCGAAGTGGCCGTAACGCGCTCGACTCGAAATCGAGTTATCGGTTAATAGCCGGTACGTGGGTTCGAATCCCACCCCCTCCGCCATATAGAAATCATATATTAATAAAGAGAGTTGGTTACATGGGTAGCCGACTCTCTTTTTTTGTGGCCTTTTTTGCCTGCATGCGAACGTCGGTGCTCACTGTGCAGTCGTTGGAGCGTCTCAATAGGAAGCGTGTTATATCCGCGTGCGCCATCCGCCACCAGGCGCGTTCTGCCGCTGCCCGCATGCATCAGCAGACCGTGGATCAGAACGTCGCGCGGAAAGGCCGGGCGGAGCACTTCCACTACGTCACGGACGGTCTGTTCCGGGTTGATGGGCGGGTCCAGATAGGTTTCCAGGGGGCCGCGCATGGTCTCCACGGCCTCTTCGCTGATGCCCCGGAGGAACATCCTTTCCAGCAGGACTGCCGAGGAGGCGTGGGTAAAACCGCAATCCTCATGTCCCACAACCACAATTTCTTCAATATGCTACATAAATATGGCCACCAGCAGGCTGATGAGCATGGTTCCCTGAGGCGTGCCGATGATGTTGCCGGCGTTGCGCAGCACCACGGCGTCGCCGCGTCGGATGCCCAGAGCGGGCTCCACCATTTCCACCAAGCCGGCATCCATGTAGGTGAAGATGGCGCAACGCTTGTGCGGAGTTTTTTCCAGGCTTGCGGCGGCCAAGTGCCGGGCCGGGCCCTCTTTTTCGCTGACGCGCTGATTGTGAGCCAGAATATTCTGTAAGAGGGCGGGGATAGTATTCCCTACGAAAAAACTATGATTATAGGGCGGGTCATACCCAAGGGGGGAGCGACAGCTTTCAGATCGTTACATGGGAATATTCATTTCCTGCCGGAGGTGGAAGGGTACCCGAACATGCTCGGTCTTCGCACGAAGTGGCCGGGCGTGGGGTGAGGGCGAAAAGGCGATCGGGAACAGCCCGTCAGCGGTTCCAGAGGGCCAGCAGCGGCCGGGCTTGGAGCAGTTCTTCCAGGGGCATGTCCACTTTTTGCGCTCCGGCGGCGCCGGGTGCGACCTGATAGGGTTGAAAGTTAATGCGAATGCCTTCGGGCGTGAGGGTCAGGCTGGAGAAATTCTCCACCAGGGGCGCGGTGCCGTCCTTGAGCGCCTGGGTCAGATGGCCGCCGCTGAAACGGCGGGCCAGTTCCTGACGGGACCAGGCGGACATCAGGTTGAGGGCGGTTTCCGGCGCTTCAAACAGGTCCACCAGACCGAGCCGCTGCCCTGTGATCAGGCTGTAATTGAGCGTCATGATGTCCAGATTGCCCGCGCCGCCGGTGTAGTTCCAGATTTCAAAGGTGATGCTCACCGCCGCGCTGGACGGCCAGGACACGCTGTAGGAACCCAACAATTCGAAGGCCGGACCCGCGTCGTCATCCCGGAGGCCGGGCAGACCGAACACGCTGATGTCCAGATGCGCCTCAAAGGCGTCGGCAATGCCCGTGACCCATTGGCGGATATCCGCGTCGATGTCATTGTTGCCCACAGAGGGGTAATTAATGCTGATTTCGGCCTTGCCGCCGTGTTCCGTCGGGGCGTCCGGCAGGGGCCGCTGGAGCAGATGGTCAATGACCCCGGGCCGTCGGGAACCGGAAATTTCGGCCGCAGCCGCTTCCTTGCCGGTGGGATCGTCGGCAATGCCGCCCGTCGGCGTGTCAGCCGGGGGACTGGCCGGGGGCAGGGAAGCGGCCGCAAGCGCGCCGCTCAACACGTCGAACGTGACGGGCAGGGCCCGGGCCGTGGTCGCCGACATCCAGAAAAGCAGAGCCGCCAGAAGACAGCAAAATACGCGAGGCATGGACAATGACCTCATCACAGAGCACGACCCGGCGTCCGGGCGGTATGTCAGTCGTTGGAAACAGGGGCCTGCGGCCAGATCAGGGCTTCGGGACCGGCCGCGGCCAGTTCCGCCAGGGGCATGTCCACACGCTGCGGCCCGGCGGACCAGGGAGCGACCTGATAGGGCTGGAATTCGATGCGCAGGCCCTGAGGCGTCAGGGTCAGATTGGCGAAATTGCGCAGGTCCGGGGCCACGCCGTCCCGGATCATGTCCTCATCCGCATCCTCGCCCAGAGTGCGGGCGAGTTCTTTCCGGGACCATGCGGACATCAGTTGCAGAGCCTTTTCCGGATTCTTGAACATATCCGCCAGATCCAGACGCCGTCCCGAGCGCAGGTCGTAATTCAGACAGGTGATTTCCAGATTGCCGTGGGCGCCGCCGGTATAGCTGTAGACATTGAAGGTCACGCTGGCCACGCCTTCGGACGGGCGCGAAAGTTCGAACAGGCCGGTGAGATCCCACATGCCGTAGCTGGAGGGCTTTTCCCCGTCCGGGCCTTCGTCGGCCTTGCTCACTTCTTCCTCGTAAGCGTCGGCCACGCCCGTGGCCCAGCGGCGGATGTCCGCATCCACTGCGGTCTGGTTCAGAACCGGATAGTACAGACTGAGCGTCGGTTTGCCGTCGCCGCCGCGCTGGATGCGCTCATTGACCACGCCGGGGTACACGGCTTGTTCAGGCGCGCTGTTTTCCTCGTCCGGCGCGACGGAATCAGCCGGGGACGGCGCTTCTTCGGCTGCCGCGCACAGCGACGGAACCGCCGGGAGGCAGACACAGGCCAGCAGCGCGGCCAGCAGCCATCCCGCCAGCGTCGACGGGATGCCCGGTATATGGCTAAAAACGCGGGACATGACGTACCCTCTTCAAATTGTTCCAGCGTCCGCTCTCTCGGATGCCCGGCCGCGCAAGCACAACGTTTTTGCGCGGCCGGGCACCGGAGCGGGCGTGTTGCGACTTTGAGGATATATGGTCTCAAAGTCAATCCACGCTAGACTTTGAATCCCAGGCGCAACTGCCAGACCTTGCGCCAGTTCCTGAGCATCAGCACCGCAGCCAGGGCCAGGTAGACCTGGGCATAAAAATAATGCAGGCGCAACGGGTCATGAGGCAGACCCAGCATGGCCTCCAACTGCACGTCATACAAGGGCGAAAGCAGTTGGGCCGTGAAGAGCACCAGGAGCCAGAAGGCCTCGCGCACGTGCAGGCGCAGATCCAGCAGCAGGGCGACCGCGAAGATCGACTGCCCGGCGGTCAGTAATATTTCCTGAAACTGGTGGGTGTCAAGATTTATGGAGGGGGAAAGTCCGCCCGAGGAAACAGCGTACACGCCGGGGATCATGCCCACCAGCAGGGTCCATTGATTGAGCTTGGAGGAAAGCAGACTGCCCAAGGCCAGACCGGCGTTGCCCCGGAAGGCGAACATCAGGGCCACGATGAATTCCGGCGCTTCCGACGCGATGGGCGCGAGCCACTGTACCAGCAGGAATTCGTTGACGCCCAGCATCTTGCCGCTGGCCACCAGACTTTCGCTGAACGGCTCGGCATTGCAGAGAATCACCATTGCCGCGAAAATGAAAATGCCGATTACAGTGCGCAGCCGCGATTTCTTGGGCAGTTGGGCCAGCACGGCGGCCGGGCCTTCAGGCTCTTCTTCCTCGCACGGACGGCGGGCGATAATCCAGATGTACCAGGCGTAGATGGCCAGAAAGACCACGCCGTCCATCCAGGTCAGCGAACCCTTGAGCGGGATCAGCAAGGCGTAGAGGGTGGCCATGCCCAGAAAGAGCACGTCCGTGCGTTTGTCGTCGTGCAGGGCCACGGCCGAATGGAAGCGCCCGGCGAAGATCAGCACGATGGCCGACCAGCCCACGCCGATGAGCAGCCGGTTGGCCCCGGTCATATTCGCGATGGCGTAGTGGGAATAAGCGCTTTCCGGATGCTGGCCGGCCATCCAGGTGAAGTACATGTCCACCGCGTATTCCGGCAGCACGGCGATGAAGGCCACCACGGCCACGGCCACGGCCTGGGGAATGTCCATCTGGGCCACTTCACAGGCCCAGGTCAGCAGGAAGGAAGCTCCCAGAATGGCCAGACCCGAAAGCAGGGCCACCCAGAGCGGCGAAATGTCCGGGTGCGCGAAACGCAGGGCCAGACCCGGCACGGTAAGCAGTACCGCCAGAAGATACGGGCGCAAAGCGCGGAATGACATGACGTCTCCTTGGGCAAAAGATGCGCGGCGCGCGGGCGCGAAGCCGCGGGAAAAAACGACCCTGAAACAAAAAAAAGACCTTGGCATTGCTGCCAAGGTCTCACTGATCGGCGTGGCCGACGGCGGTACCAGACCAAAAGGTCATGCTGTTGATACCGCCCAGGTTTCTAAGAACCTAGTTACTCCCCTTGAGTGACGACACTGTATCCATGACCGCCGGGTCTGTCAAGGCGGTTGGCGTAAGGTTGAGGGTGGACGCATTTAACGGGTCTTTATTGATTGATCTACCCTGGATACGGCTTCGGTTTACTCCTCGCCGGACGGTTCGGCGAAGGCCGCCTCCGGGGACTTTTTCCGCTCCAGCCATTCCTTGCGCAAGGTGATGAACAGGGAAAGCGCGGTCAGGGCGATGAAAAACCAGCAGATGGGCGTGCTCCAGAGAATGCTCACGTCGCCGTGGGAAATAAGCAGGGAGCGGCGCAGATTGTCCTCAAAGAGCGGGCCGAGAATGAAGGCCACCAGAAAGGGCGCTTCCGCGATGTGATGCCTGCCCATATACAGGCCTACCAGACCCATGCAGAGCAGCGCCAGGATGTCGAAGGCGTTATTGTTGATGGAGAACGCCCCGAACAGGCAGATGCAGAGAATGGCCGGAAAGAGGACCATTTTTGGCGCTCTGGTGATTTTGTCGGCGCTGCGCAGGCAGAAAAAGCCGGAGATCAGCAGAAAGAGCGAACTCAGAATGATGCCGAAGTACAGCGCGTAGACCAGGGGCAGATTTTCCTCGAAAAGCAGGGGGCCGGGCGTGATATTGTGCATCATGAACGCGCCGAGCATCACGGCGGTGACGATGTCGCCGGGCACGCCCAGCGAGAGCAGGGGAATCAGGGTGGCCCCGCACACGCCGTTATTCCCGGCCTCGGCGGCGGCCACGCCTTCCAGTTCGCCCTTGCCGAAGTTGGCGGACCGTTTGGAGTAGCGGCGGGCCTCGCTGTAGGAGAGATAGGCGGCGGGCGCGCCGCCTATGCCGGGAATGGCCCCCATGACCACACCGATAAGGCTGCCCCGGCAGATGGAGGTAAAGCAGCGTTTGAAATCCGCCCATTTCAGGCGGCGTTGCCCCATGTCTGCCTGAATGACGGGCCGCGGCTTCGGTGAGGTAGCCCGGATGATTTCAGGGATGGCGAACAGGCCGATGAGCAGGGGGATGAAGCTGAATCCGGCCATCAGATTCACGTCGCCAAAGGTCATCCGGCCGGTGCCGAAGACAATGTCCATGCCCACGCTGGCCAGCAACAGACCGAAGCAGGCCGAGACAAATCCCTTGAGCAGGGACGATCCGGACAGTCCGGCCACGATGGTCAGGGAAAAGCAGATCAGGGAAAAGAATTCCGCCGGTCCGAAACGCAGGGCGAAGCTGGCGATCATGCCGGTGCAGAAGATCAGGGCCAGATTGGAAACCATGTCCGCGAAACAGGAGGCGTACAGGGCCATGTACAGGGCCTGTCCCGCCTTGCCCTGCCGGGCCAGGGGATAGCCGTCCAGTACGGTGCAGGCGGCGGCCGCCGTGCCCGGCGTGCGGATCAGGATGGCGGAAATGGAGCCGCCGTACATGGAACCCTTGTAGATGCCCAGCAGAAGCATCAGGGAGGTGACGGGGGGCATGTAAAAGGTGAAGGGCAGGGCCAGGGTCACGGCCATGGCCCCGGTCAGTCCGGGCAGGGCCCCGATGATCACGCCGCCGAGCATGCCGCCGAACAGGGCGAGAATGTTTTCCACCGAGGCGATGAGGTGCAGGCCTTGTTGCAGAGCTTCCAGCATGGGCGTCTCCTGATGCGGCGCGCGCCGGTTTTAGGGCAATTTCACTTTGAAATGCTCTGACGCCGCGCATGGCGCGGCGCTCCGCGACGCCGGAGTAGCCGCAATTCACTTGCGGGCATTTCAAGTGTTAACTGCGTTAAAGAAGGGATTGCAATATGCCCAGCGGCACGGGCACGGCGGCGATGCGGACAAAAAAGACATAGAGCGCCGCAATGAGGATGCAATCCACCAGCAGCAGGCGCGGCCAGTTCCGCTCGCCGCAGAGCAGGGCAAAGGCCGCGTAGAGAATAAAGCCGCCCAGCACCATGCCCACTTCGTCGATGAAGAAATAAAAGAGGAAGAGCAGTCCGTAGGCTGACAGGGCGTGGAGCCGGTCGCCGGACGCGGTTGCGGGCGTCGCCGTTTTTTTCATGGCGGAGGCCGCGAGACGGCGCAGACGCAGATATTTCCAGGCCGCGTTGGCTGTCAGCAGCAGCGAGGCGCACAGGCCCGCCATGGCGATCCAGGAGGGATAGGCAGCCGGTGAAAGCTGGCCGGGATCGTGGGAATGGGGAACTTCAATGCCCATGGGAATGAGCGCGAAATAGACCAGGCAGAAAAAAATCGAGAGGGTCAGCCCCAGGGTCAGGTCTTTCCGTACAGCGTGCATAGGGCCTCCGGTGGCGGCGGGGGCGGCCGTTACGCCCCCGTCCGCATTTAAAGCATGTCAGGGAGTCCGGGCGGTCATGCTTACTGGATGATCAGGTCCAGCGCCTGGCCCAGTTGTTCGAACTTGTTGACCTGATCCCGCACAAAGGCTTCGGTTTCGGCCGGAGACAGGATGTCGGGAATGGCTCCCATGTTTTCCGTGGGTTCAATCCATTCCTTGTTGGTCTTGACGCCTTGCAGAGCCCGCACCCACGCGTCCACGGCCTCTTGCGGCATGCCCTTGACGCCGTACAGGGCGTTCCAGCCCAGAATGTTTTCCAACTGAGGAAAACCGGCCTCGCGCGCGGTGGGAATGTCCGGATACCTGGGCAGGCGCTTGTCGGTGGTCACGGCCAGGGCGCGCAGACTGCCGCCTTCGCCGATCTGGTCGAAGGTCGCCGCCAGATTGATGGTTCCGAAGTCCACGTGTTTGCCCAGAATGGCGTTTTTGCCCGCCGCGTCGCTCTGGAAGGGCACGCTTACCGCGCCGTCCTTGCCCAGGCCCACGGCGTGCAGCAGGGTGTAGGAGGCGATTTCCTGAATGTTGAGAGCTCCGGCCGTGCAGAATGCCAGCTTGCCGGGATTGGCCTTGATGGCGTCGGCCAGGTCTTGCAGCGTTTTGTAGGGCGAATCCTTGTGGACCACGACCACCAGGGGGTTGAGGTCCAGCAGGCCCAGAAAGACGAAGCTGTCCCATTTGTACTGGATGGTCTTGTTCAGAGCCGGAATAATGGCCGCATTGGCCACGCGCCCGATGAGCAGGGTCTGGCCGTCGGGCTTGCTGCGAAAGGCCACTGTGGTGCCGAGCACGCCCGCCGCGCCGGGTTTGTTGACCACCACCACGGGTTTGGCGAAGTCGTTCTTGACGGCGTTGGCCAGAATGCGGGCCGCCAGATCGCCCGCGCCGCCCGCGCCGAAGGGGCAGATGATGGAAATGGGGCCTTTGGGGTATTCGGCAAAGGCCGTGCCCGCGAAGCAGAGGGCCAGCAGGCTCAGGGTCAGGATGCGCGTGAATCGGTGCAACATGGCGGTTCTCCTTATGTGGCTGTGATAAGGCGGTTCATATTCAATGAGCGGCCCGTAAAAAATACAGATCCGGCGCGGCGGCGGGGCGCAGTCCAGCGGCCGGGCAGATGCGTCCGTTGTCCAGGTCAATGACGGTCACCGGCGCGGCGGCGGGGAAGATTTCCGGCGGGAGCGCCAGGGGCGCGTTTGCCGGGTTCTCTCCGGCCATATACAGCGCGATGGTTTCGCCGCCCTGACGGGTCCAGAGCCAGCGGCCCCGCGCTTCGCTTGTTTCCACGGGGCTCATGGGCCCATCGCCCCGGTTGAGCGCGGCGTGGAGATGGCCGATGACCCTGGCGGCCCGGCGGGGATTGCAGGTCGAATCCAATACGCCGTTGTGCACGAAATAGCCCCGGTCAATGTCCGTGAGCGTGTCGGCGAAGACCGTGACGCCCCGGTCGGCGGCGCAGAACAGGGCTTCCGCCGTGCGTTGCGCGACCCAGGCGTCGTTGCGCATGACTTCGGCGGGGTTGAAGCCGGTCAGGCGCAAATGCAGGGACGCGGGCAGGCCGCGCGCGGCGCAGGTCTCATGGGCAAAGGCCGTCAGGCTGCGGAGGTCGTCGTGGCTCATGGCCCGGAAGACCAGCCCCGTTCCTTCCAGTCCCTCAAACTCCGCCATGCCGGCGATGCTGTCGGCGTCTTTCATGGTAAAACCGTGGTTCATCACATGGTAATAGCGCCCGTCCGGCGCGCGATTGTCCTCATGCTCCCACATCCGGCTGAGCAGGACGGGCAGGGTCAGCTTTTGACGCAGTTCGCGCAGACCGGCGGCAAGCCGCTTCATTTCCTGCCCGCGGAAGCTGATTTCCCAGCGGGCCAGCAGGGCGGCGTTATCCAGAATGAGCTTCTGGTCGCACGGCGCGGGCAGGCCGTAGGAATAGAGCGTGAAGGCGTGCCCCAGCGGCAGCAGGTCGCGCATGCGCTGCCGGGTGGCGGCGTCGCGCAGGTCCTGGAGAGGAATGCGCAGATGGCGGACGCCCATTTCCCAGAGGGCCAGCAAAAGATAATCGTTGCGCACCCGCTTTCTGTCGAATTCATCCAGCGCGCCGCTGGGCGGAATGTCCACGCCTCGGGCCCAGTTCCGGCGCAGATCGAAACCCAGCGCGGCGTAGCGGTTGCGCGCGGGGGCCACCGGCTCCAGGAGCTCGGGGCCGGAGGACGCCGGAACGTCCGGGGCCACGCACGCGCCCCAGGTCCGGACCATTTCACAGAGATGCCCGCGCTCGTGCACGTGCACCAGAAAGTAGCCCAGCTTGGCCGCGTCGTCGCGCCCGGCTTCGGTTGCCTCCAGGGCCGGCGGGGCCTGGAACATCTCGCTGTAGTCCTGACGCACAAAGGCGGTGGAGGGCAGAAGATAGTGGCGGGTTCCCTTCTCGCTCAGATACCAGAAATTGTGGACGTGCCCGCCGAACAGGCCTTCCACGCCGTAACGGGCCGTCAGATCCAGCAGCCAGGCGCGTTCCGGTTCCGCGATATTGTCGTAATGCTCGGCTTCGTTCCTTTCGTAGAGAAAGGGCGGATAGTGGGTGCAGATGAAGATCCGCCGGTCCGCATGGGCCTGGAGGTCGGCCTCCAGCCAGAGTTTCTGCTCCGCTTCGGCGGGCAGGCCGCTGTTCAGCAACTGCGAATTGATGACCACCATATGGATGTCCTGGTGGTCAAAGGAATAATAGTCCGCGCCGAAGGTTTCCCGCCAGAGCCGGATGTAGTCTTCCGTAATGGAACCGGCCGGAGCCCAGGGCATGGGCTTGTCGCCGATGTCATGGTTGCCCGGGGTGAGGTACAGGGGGGCTTTCAGTTCCCGGACCTGAGCGTGAAAGCGCCGGGCCGCCCCGGCATAGAGATCCTTGACGGCGGGCACCGGGTGGATCAGGTCGCCCAAGTGGACCACAAAAGCCACATCCCGCCGGTTCAGGTCACGAACCACATGGCGCATGCGCCGGTTGGCCAGTTTGTTGACCGGGAAAGGCGAATTGCAGTCCCATTCGTCCTGATTGAGA
>OJIY01000419.1_pt1 | contig 12542 bp, 10 predicted proteins | sample 1596061 | NCBI WGS metagenome assembly OJIY01 (sample SAMEA4350111, study PRJEB24818) | metagenome | biome: human; feature: gut; material: faeces | place: Denmark | collected 2013-09
AAGAAGAGCACATGGGCGAAAAGGTGCTTGTGCCGCATCTCTACCTGGCCTCGGCCACACAGGCGGACATTATGCCGGGCGGCGGCGTGCAGGCCAAAAACGTCTATGTCAATGCGGGCAAGGGCATTGTGAACGAGGGTCTTATCAGCGGCGAAAGCGTGAACCTGGCCTCGGTCAACATTGAGAACACCGGCGGCCTGTTGCGCGGGGGCACGCTGAACCTGACAGCTTTGAACGATATCACCAACAACAGCGGCCACCTCAAGGGCGGCGACATCACCCTGGCGGCCGGGGGCGACATTGTTTCGCAAACCCTCACCCTTGCGGACCAGGGCAACTCCGCCCACAGGCACGTGCAGGCCCAGGCGGGCATTGAAGCCACAGGCAGCGTAACCGCCGTGGCGGACAACGATCTTGCCATCCGGGGCTCCAGCCTCAACGCCGGGGGCGACGTGGCCCTGGCCGCCGGGCGGGATTTGACCGTAGGCACCGTCACCGAGGAATTTCACCTTGACGGCGGCTCCAAAAGCTGGGAGCACCGCGTCACCCATACCGGCTCCACCGTGGCCGCCGGGGGCAACCTGAACATGACCGCCGGGCGGGACATGACCGTGGCCGGTTCCCAGGTGGGCGCGGGCGGCGACGCCCAACTCGCGGCGGGCGGCAATCTGTCCGTGGTGGCCGTGCAGGATACCTTCAGTTCCTTCGTCAAGGCCAGCTCCGGCAAGGGAGGGCTGTTCTCCTCCAGTTCCAAGTCCACCTATACCCAGGACTACCGCAGCAGCAAATCCTCCACCGTGGCCTCCGGCGGCAATCTCAGCCTGCTGGCCGGGGTTTCCGGCCTGACCGGCGCGCCCGCCCAAACCGGCCATGCCTCGGTGGTGGGTTCCAACCTGCTCAGCGGCAAAGACCTCACCGTGGCCGCCAGCGGCAACGTCAACGTGGCCTCAAGCCAGAACAGCTCCTATTTCAGCCATACCAAGTCCACCGTGGGCGCGCTGGGCCTCAGTTCCTCATCCAAGAAAGAAGGCAATTCCTCAGTGACCCAGGTGGCCTCCAACCTCATGGGCCAAAACGTCACCCTGGACGCGGGCAAGAGCGTCAGCGTCACGGCCTCCAATCTGGCCGCTGTGGACAGTATCAACCTCACGGCCCGCGACGGCGACGTGGCCGTTGTGGACGGCGCCAACCAGTCCGCCTCCTGGTATTACAAAAAGCAGACCGGCTTCGGTCTGGGCGGCGGCGGTTCCTTCACCAGCTTCTACGGCACCGAGGGCAAGAAGGAGCAAAGCGCAAGCAGCACCAGCCAGGCCTCCAGTCTGGCCGCCGGACAAGACATCAATCTCACGGCCGCCCGCGACGCGGCCATTGTCGGCTCCAGCCTCAGCGCGGGCAATAATGTCACCATCAATGCCGGGCGGGACGCCAACATTCTCGGCGGCGCCAGCACCTCGTCCCACAGCAAGGAAAAGTTCTCCTCCGGCTTCGGTGTGGAAGGCATTCTGGGCCTAGACAAGACCAGCTTTTTCATGGGCTATCAGGAGACGGCCAAGGGCAACGCCAACGCCAATACCCGGAACGCGGCCAGCCAGATCACGGCCAATAAAGACATCACGGTCAACGCCGGGCAGAACGTCAACTTGTCCGGCTCCCGGCTGGCGGCTGCCCAGGACTTGAATATGGCCGCCGGCAAGGATATCAATCTCTTGCAGGCCACGGACACGGCCAGCGCCAGCCAGTATGAAAAGACCCTGCGTGCGGGTTTGAGTCTGACCTTGGAGCAGAATCTGACCAGCAACGCCCAGAAAGTGTATACATCCGTAAAGGACGTGAACACGGTCAGCGGCCCCATGGACGGAGTCGACAAGGCCAACGCTGTCATCAAAAGCGGCGAAAGTCTGGCAAGCAGCCAGGCTTCGGCCAGTCTGACTTTAGGCGTGAATTCATCCTGGAAGAGCGGCGAGAGCCACTCCTCCACCGCCGTGCCCGACGAACTGTCAGCGGGCAGGGATATGACCCTGGCCGCCGGGCAGGATTTGACCATGCAGGGCACCCAGGCCCAGGCCGGACGGGATATGACATTGGCCGCCGGGCGGGACCTGGATATTCATGCCGCCGAATCCTCCGCCGGAAGCAGCAGCGACGGCGGCAGCTTCGGCGCGGGGGTGGGCGTCAAGGCCACTGCGGGGACCAAGGGCTATTCGCTGGGAATGAACGGCAATGTGAATCTGGCCGGAAACGAAGCGGACAGCAACAGCCACAGATACATCAACGCCAAGGTGTTGGCCGGAGAAAAGCTGACTACCGTTTCCGGCCAGGACACCACCGTGGCCGGGGCCAATCTCACAGCCAAGAATGTGGACATGACCGTGGGCCGCAACCTCACCGTCGCCAGCAAGCAGGACACCAGTTCGTCCAGTTCCAGCTCGTACAATGCGGGCGGCGGCTTTACCACCGGCTATGGCGCTGCCTGGGATATCGGTTCCGAAAACCTGATTTCGCAGGCGGGTTCTCTGGCCTCCGCGGGAGCGGCCCTTGCCGGTGACGGCGGGCCGTTGGATCAGGCCGCCGGATTGATCGGCGCGGGGTCCCTGGCCGCCGGAGATGCCCATCTTCCCCCCAAAAAGAACTACAATGAAAATTATCACGCCAATCTCAGCGGCACGGTGAGCGAGGGCCACAGCAACATGGTGGGTGAACAAACCTCCATTCTGGGTTCGGACAGCGTAAATATCTATACCGAAGGCAATACCCATGTGGCCGGGGCCATCATCGCGGCCCTCAACGACAATCTCAAGCTGGATACCGGCACTCTGAGCTATGAAAATCTTGTGGGTAAGACCACTCAGACCAGCACGAGTGCGGGTATCAACTGGAACTACAGTCCGGAACAGAAGTCAGGAGACACAGGGAAGGATGTAACGCAACCAGAAGACGTAAATATAGGAGAAATGGAAACCAGCAACCAATCAACTCAAAGCCAGAGAGAGGCGACAACCCAAAAGGCAAAGGAAGAGCAAAAGAAGAAAAATCGGCAGGAAAAATATAGAAATTTGCCGGAGTGGATGGGTGCGCTCTTTGGAGTAATGGATGACACTCAAGACTGGTGGAACACTACAAAAAAAGACACGCTTTATGGTGTCACGCCTGGTAAATTTGCCCATATCGAGCAGGAAACGACCCAAACAGCCTATGCCACCATTGGCAAGGGGGAAATAATTGTACGCAATAATCCTGGCCAGTCTCTGGATGGCCTGAACCGTGACCCGTCTCAGGCCATGAAGACCGAGCAGACCGCTGATGTGAATATCGACTGGAAACCGGCCTTTAGCTACGCGGATGACTTACTTAGTGGCTGGGGATGGCCAAACAACATTACAGGCACGTTTAACTTCTTTGCCGATCCCAAGGCCTTTTTGAACGACTTGCAGGACACTCTTGCCAAAAGTATTCCCTTGTTGAAGCGGCCTGAGCAGAAAAAGGAGAACCCGACGGCGCCTGCGGCGCAAACACCGACTTCCACTCCAACGCCTTCTACTTCTGGCCCGCAGGCCGCAGCGCAACACTAGGAGGAAGCCATGCGTAACCTTCTTTTGCTGGCGTTTATCGGTTGTCTGCTGACCGGTTGCCTGAGGGATATTGTGTTTGGGGGGGGCGAAAAGTCTGCGGCTCCCTCCAAGCCGCCCTCAAAAACTGTAATAGATCCCTATACCCATGAAGAAGTGAAGATGTGGATGCCTAAAAATGGAATGATTCGCAATGCTGTATGGGCATGGGAAGCCAGAGGAGAAGAAAGACTCTGTTCAGATGGAGATTATAAAGGGAAGCAAGATACGAGCCTTCTACCAAGTAAACGTGGAGTTTATAAAAAACTTTCTAGTGGGGGATGGGTGTGGGCATATTATTATTATTATGGTGAAGAAATTCCCGGCTTTGATACGACAGATTGGTATATAACGGTTTTCAATATATATGTAAAACCTGACGGTACAATCTATGGGTGTGCTTGGAGAAAATATCCATTTAGTTATCGTTTAAAATACGGCACCAATGACGGTATTAATCCTCACGTTCATCCTCCACGCTGAGAGAAACGTATTATGAAAAAGAGCAAGCCATCCGCCGAATGGCTTGCTCTTTTTCATAAAGCATGATCAATTTTTAGATACATAGTATATGTTTTTAAAGTAAAATTGATAATTTATAAATTAATTTATATTATAAAATATACGTATTTAATTTTGCTGATAAATATTTAATTACCTATTTATTAAAAAATTCAAACTGCCAATGTTTCTATTAGTAGGGGAGAAGTCATCATGCACGACAATCCCGGCCAATCTTTAGACGACTTGAACCGCGATCCGTCCCAGGCCATGAAGACTGAGCAAACCGTAGATGTGAACATCGACTGGAAACCGGCCTTCAGCTATGTCAATGACGTGCTCAGTGGCTGGGGATGGCCTGCCAATATTACAGGCACGTTTAACTTCTTTGCCGATCCCAAGGCCTTTTTGAACGACTTGCAGGACAGTCTCGCCAAAAGTATTCCCTTGCTGAGACGACCGACGCCCAAGGAGAACCCGACAACGCCCACAGTGCAAACGCCGACTTCCGCGCCAGCACCATCCGTTCCCGGCCCGCAGGCCGCAACACAACACTAGGAGGAAACCATGCGCACCCTCCTTTTACTGGCGCTTATGGGGTGCCTGCTCTCCGGTTGCCTGAGGGATATTGTGTTTGGGAGCGGCGGTGGAGCGACCGCTTCCGAGCCGCAACATGAACCGTTACGCGACGCAGAGACCGGCGAAGTCATCAAAATGTGGGTACCGAAAAATATGTTGAGGACATCATCATGGGAATTCCAGGCCAGAGGAGAAGAGGCTCGTTGCTCCAGCGGATATTATAAAGGGAAAAATGTAGCTGATCTCTTCCCAAGTCAGCGGACAATTTATAAAGAATTGCCTAACTATGGGAATAGTATATGGGCTTATTATTACGGCGAAGATATTCCTGGCTTTGGTACTACGGATTGGTACATAACTGTGTTTAACATTTACGCTGACAAAAATGGCCGTATCTATGGTTGCTTGTGGCAAAAATTTCCAAGCGAATATCGATTAGAGTACGGCACCTCAGATGGAATCCGTCCATGATAGCAAGGCCTCCATTTGTGGAGGCCTTGCTCATTTGAAAGAATAAAAGCGGCTACACTTTGGGCGTTAATGGTTCTTTGGCCCTGAACGGGGAGCAAGGGGACAGCAGCGGACTCAAGCATGACAATGCCAAACTGGCGGCAGGGGAAAAGCTGACTACGGTTTCCGGTCAGGACACTACCGTGGCCGGGGGCAATCTCACGGCCAAGGATGTGGACATGACCGTGGGCCGCAATCTCACTGTGGCCAGCGTGCAGGATTCCAGTTCGTCACATAGCGACAGTTACAACGCCGGGGCCAGCGCCACAGCGGGCTATGGGGCCGCCGTCAGCGTAAGCCAGAACGCCAATCTGGGTTTCGCTTACCAAAAGGGCAACGGCAAGGCTGTGGGCGAACAAACCTCCATTCTGGGCAGCGACAGCGTGGACATCTACACGGAGAACAATACCCATGTGGCCGGGGCCATCATCGCCGCACTCAACGACAATCTCAATCTGGACACCGGTACGCTGAGCTATGAAAACGTGGTTGGCAAGACCACGGAAACCGGCATGAGCGCGGGCATCAAGTGGGGGCAGACATTTAAGCCGGGGGGGAATAATACGCCAGAGTCTGGTAGTGAAGGTGGTACCAAACAGCCTGCACAAAATAATCAAGAACAAGTTAATTCGAGTAAATCCGAATTATATGCCGATGCGAAACCTTGGATGAAAAACTTGGTGAACACACAAAAGGATTTGCAGGATTGGTGGAATGGATTCAAGAAAGATGACCTTCACAATGTTTCTCCGGACAAGTTTTCTTACAGTTACAAGGAAACGACTCAGACCGCCTATGCCACCATTGGCAAGGGCGAGATCATCGTGCGCGACAATCCCGGACAGTCTCTGGATGGTCTAAACCGCGATCCTTCTCAGGCCATGAAGACTGAACAGACAACTAATGTAAATATTAACCTGGATCCGGCCTTTACCTATGTGGACACCATACTGAACCCGAATACTACAACCAATGTGTTGAATACGTTGAATGAACTCTCCACAGACCCAGGCGGCTTTTTCAAGAAAATCTTTTCGGGTCTGTTCGGCGGCGATAAGGACAAAGGCGAAGATAAAAAAGAAGACGGAGCTTCCCAATCGGCTGGAGAGAAGAAACCCACAGCAGTTGAACAAGCCTTACAGGGACTTGGCAGTGATCCCATGACTTTTCTTCATGAAGCCTTGGCCAATATGTTTGCCAACCCTCCGACCAAAAAAGATACACCTGTAACGCCGCCATCCGATGCTGGAAGGTAGGAGACAGTATGTACAAAAGTATTGCCTTACTCTGTGTTTTTATGCTGCTCTGTGCCTGCGGTCCATTACCAGGGCGAAATGAAAGCGGCCTTTTTGGCCGTTTCCCGGAAAACTATGTAAATTCTAAAACAGGTTTTACTCTCTGGATGCCGAGGAATATGAATGCCAGACAGGGCATGTATGCATATGTAGTCCAGAGATACATAAATTATTGCAATAAAGGTAATTATATAGGAGGCAAATATGAACCTATAGGAGATGTATATAAAGAATTGCCTGATGGAACAAGAATATATGCTTATTATTATACTGACGATGTAGAAGTCGGAGTTGATGCTCCTGCATTCAATTTAGAACCAACAACAATGAAAATTGATTATGATGTAGTTTTTAATCTGTATGTTGATAAAGCTGGGAAAGTGACAGAATGCAAGTATAAAAAAATACAAGGTGGGACATCAACTTATTAGAGCGCTTTAATTTTGAAACGCTCTAATAAGGCTGCACAGCAGCCTCGCGCCACGAAAAGCCGTAAACGCAATTTATTTGCGCCGTTAAGCGGCGGAGTGAGCGTACCTTTAAACTTTGAAATGTACAACATTTCAAAGTTAATCTGCTCTAGTTTGAATATTTTTTGAACTGCATTGTAGAAATGCCGTGACAGAACAAGACCTTCGTCACTCCATGGCTTTGCTTTCCAGCGGCACCAGCCCTCTTGCTTTCATGCCCGGCCCGTCATCATGGCGGGCCGGGCATGAAACGCAGTACAACAACGCGTTCTTACTTCCAGCGGGCCAGAAAGTCCGCCGCGCTTTCACCGGCGTCCAGATGTTTGAGCAGGGCGCTGCCGAAAACCACGCCGTCGGGCCTGGCCTCGGCGGGCAATTCCGCCAGTTGCGAAGGTTCGCGCAGGCCGAAGCCCAGAGCCAGCGGCAGGGAAAAGACCTTGCGCGCCCGCTTCATGGTCTCCGCCACCCGAGGGGCCAGGCCGGAGCGTTCGCCCGTGATGCCCATGACCGACACCACATACACATAGCCCTGCCCTTCGGCGGCATAGAGCGCCATGCGCTCCTCACTGGTATTGGGGCCCACCAGGGGGATCAGGGCAATGCCGTGCTTGTTCAGGGCGGCGCGCATGGATCCGGACTCCTCGTGCGGCAGATCCGGCACGATCAGGCCGTGCACCCCGGCTTTTTCCGCGTCGCGGGCCAGTTCTTCCAGGCCGTACTGCAAAAAGGGATTGAAATACCCCATCAGCACCACGCCCGCCTTGATCAGGCCCTTGCGCGGGATCATCTCCTTCAGCAGATCGCGCAGATTGACGCCGTCGCTCAGGGCGCGGCGCGAGGCCTCTTCCACCACCGGGCCGTCGGCCACGGGGTCGGAAAAAGGCACGCCGATTTCGATAACGTCCGCGCCGTTCTCGTCCAGCTCCATCAGCGTGGGCCAGAAGCGCGCGCTGTCGGGAAAGCCCGCGGTCAGAAAGGGGATCAACGCCGGACGCCCGGCGGCCGTTGCCTTGCGGATTTTTTCTTCAAGCGGATGCATGATTATACCTCTTTTTCGGCAAGCGCCGCGCGGATGATGTCCATATCCTTGTCGCCCCGGCCCGAGAGATTGACCACCACATGGCTGCCGGGCGCGAATTCCTGCGGGTGATCCAGCACCCAGGCCAGCGCGTGCGAGGATTCCAGAGCGGGCAGAATGCCCTCTGCCCGGCAGAGCCGCAGAAACGCGGCCAGGGCGTTGGCGTCCTTGACCATGCCGTACTGCACGCGGCCGGTCTTGTGCAGAAAGGCGTGCTCCGGCCCCACGCCGGGATAATCCAGACCGGCGGAAATGGAGTGCGAAGGCTCGATCTGGCCGTCGTTATTCTGCAAAAGCATGCTGTAATTGCCGTGCAGCACGCCCGGCGTGCCCAGATTCAGGGGCGCGGAATTGAAGCAGCCCGGCTTGCCGGTGCCCGCCGCCTCCACGCCGATAAGCCGCACCTCCGCGTCTTCCAGAAAGGGATGGAACATGCCGATGGCGTTGGAGCCGCCGCCCACGCAGGCCACCACGGCGTCCGGCAGCCTGCCGTTTTTTTCCAGCATCTGGGCGCGGGTTTCCCGGCCGATGACACTTTGCAGCTTGCGCACCAGGGTGGGGAAGGGATGCGGCCCGGCGGCGGTGCCGAAACAGTAATGGGTGGTCCGCTGGCTGGCGATCCAGGCCCGCAGCGCCTCGTTGATGGCGTCCTTGAGGGTGCGGGTGCCGCTCTGCACGGCATGCACCTCGGCGCCCAGCAGCTTCATCCGCCGGACGTTGGCGGACTGGCGCTCCACATCCTCGCCGCCCATGTAAATGATGCAGTCCATGCCCAGACGCGCGGCGGCCGCCGCTGTGGCCACGCCGTGCTGGCCCGCGCCGGTTTCCGCCACCAGGGCCGTTTTGCCCATATGTTTGGCCAGCAGGGCCTGGCCCAGCGTGTTGTTGACCTTGTGCGCGCCGGTGTGCAGCAGGTCTTCGCGCTTGAGCCAGAGGTTGAAGCCCAGCTCTTCCGAAAGCGTGGGGCAATGGGTCAGCGGCGTGGCCCGCCCGGCGTAGTTGCGCAGCAGATCGTCCAGTTCCGCCTGAAATCCGGGCGTGGGCATGATTTCGCGCATGGCCGCTTCCACTTCCAGCAGCGGCGGCATGAGCAGCTCGGGCACGAAGCAGCCCCCGAATTCACCGAAATAACTGTCTTTCATCTTACTTCCCCGTTGCCTTTGGTTGTGCCGCGGCTGTCACGGCCGCCGCCATTTTTTGCGAATTTTTCCGTCCCGGCGCGTCTTCAATGCCGGAGTTGAAATCCACGCCGTCAGGCGCGCACTGGGCCAGCGCCCGCCGCACATTGTCCGTATTCAGGCCCCCGGCCAGCAGCCAGGGGTGCGGCGCCCTGAGCCCGTACAGATCCTGCCATTCCAGACGCTTGCCGCTGCCGCCGCCGGCCAGGCCCGCGTCCAGCAGATACCAGGCGCAGGCCTCAGCATGCTTTTGCAGTTCGCTGTGCAACTGCGCCCGGTGCATGTAGCGGTCCGGCCAGATGACCCGGATGACCCGTTCCGCGCCCACGGCCCGCGCACAGGCCACGCTCTGTCCGCCGTGCAGCTGGGCCAGATCAAGGCGTGCCTCGCGCATGACGCGCAGGATTTCATCGGCGCTCTGCTCCACAAAAACGCCCACCCGCTGCATGGAGCCGCTTTCCAGGCGCGCGGCCTGTTCCGGGGCGAGACAGCGCGGGCTCTTGGGGTGAAAAATAAAGCCACAGAAACGCGCGCCCAGGCGCGCGGCCTCGTCTACATCCGCCTGACGGGTCAGACCGCAGATTTTAATCAGCATGATTATTCTCTCCCTTAAGGACGTTGCTGTCCACCCCGTCCAATACACGGCGAACCGAGTCATTGCCCAACAGGGCCGCCAGAGCCGCGCCGGGCCGGACGTGCTCCATCAGGGCCGTACCCACCAGAGCCGCCCTGTAGCCCGCCGACGCGGCCAGGACCAGATGCTCGGGTTCGCTGATGCCGCTGGCCGCCACCCAGATTTCGTGGTTTTCCGGCGGGCAGGCCTCGGCCAGAGCCAGACAGGCCGCGCGGTCCACGGCAAAGGTCTGCAAATCCCTGGCGTTGACCTGGATGATGCGCGCCCCGCTCTCCCGGGCCAGACGCAAATCCGCCGCATCGAAAACTTCCACCACCGCGTGCATGCCGAAGGACTCGGCCTCCTCCCGCAGCCGCCGCAGCACGGTGGCCTCGGGCGTGAGCCGCACGATCAGCAGCAGGGCCGAGGCCGGTGTGGCCGCCGTGGCCCGCACCTGCAGGGGATCAAAAATGAAATCCTTGCGCAGCAGGGGCAAAGGCGTTGCGGGATAGAGGCCGGGGGCGGCGGCGCGGCTCAGAAAATCCGGTCTGCCGTGGAAATACGTTTCCTCCGTGAGGATGGACAGGGCGCTCGCTCCGGCCGCCGCATACTGGCGGACCACCTCTTCCACGTCCAGATCTTCGCGGATGACGCCGCGTGAGGGCGAGGCCCGCTTGTATTCCGCCACCACGGCCAGGGGCGCGCGCCTTGCGGGTGTACGCAGGGCCGCCGCGAAATCCGGGCGGGGAGCCGTCAGGAGCGCAGGAAGGCTCCCCCGCTCCGCCGCCAGCCGCAAGGCCGCCACTTCGGCCTGTTTGGCCTGGTGAAAACGCTCAAGCCGCATGCAGCACCTTCCTGCCCAGACCGGCGCTGACCGCCTCGCGGGCGCGAGCCATACACAGGGCCATATTCATGTTTTCCTCCAGCAGATAGACGGACAGGCCCACATTGAGCGCCACCATGTCCAGCATGGGGCGTGAGCCGTTGCCTTCCAGCAGTTCCTTGAGCACGTCCACGGCCTCATCCTTGCTGTGCACGGCCAGATCCTCGGGCGTGCAGGGCCGGATGCCGAAATCCGCCGGATTCAGGGGCAGGGGTTTGACCGTGCCGTTGTGCAGCAGGGCGATTTCCGCCGGACCTATGGGCGTCAGTTCATCGTAGCCGCCCGCGCCGCAGACCACGGCGGCCCGGTAGAGCGGCGACTGCAAGAGGGTTTCCGCCACCAGCGGCACCAGCTCGGGCCGGGCCACGCCCATGAGCAGATGGCTGGGCCGGGCCGGGTTGATCATGGGGCCCAGAATATTGAAGAGCGTGCGCACGCCCAGTTCCTTGCGCAGCGGGCCGATGTTCTTGAAGGCCGGATGGAAGTGCGGCGCGAAAAGAAAGGCGAAGTTGCGCCGCCGCACCATCTCGGCCACCGAGGCCGGATTCTTGTCCAGAGCGATGCCCAGGGCCTCCAGGGCGTCGGCGCTGCCGCACTTGGAGGACACGGCCCGGTTGCCGTGCTTGACCACCTTGTAGCCCATGCCCGCCAGCACCAGCGACGTAGCCGTTGAGCAGTTGAAAGAATTACGGCCGTCGCCGCCCGTGCCCACCACGTCGATGCTGGTGCCGGAAACGCCGTCCACACGCACGGCGCGGGCCAGAGCCGCGCGCGTGGCGTGTGCCAGTTCCAGGGCGCTTTCGCCCTTCATGCGCAGGCCCATGAGAAAGCTGCCCGCCTGGGCCGGGGTCATCTTGCCGTCCATGAGCGAGGCGAAACCGGCGGCGGCCATTTCCGCCGTAAGGTCTTCCTTGCGGGCCAGACGCTCCAGAATGGCGGTCAGGCTGGCGGCCTCGTTATCCTTGCTCATGACGGCCTGCGGGAAATTGCCCAGCAGGCGCAGCCCCTCGGGCGTGAGCACGGATTCGGGATGAAACTGCACGCCCACCCAGGGCCGGTCATTGTAGCGCAGGGCCATGACCTCGCCTTCCGGAGCGCGGGCGGTCACAGTAAAGCGGGGATTGGCCGCATCCTCGTCGGCGCGCACCACCAGGGAATGGTAGCGCCCCACCTTCATGGGATTGGGCAGGCCGCTGAACAGGCCCGTGCCGTCATGCACGATTTCCGACTGTTTGCCGTGCATGATGCAGGGCCCCACTTCCACTCTCGCCCCGGCGTGCAGCCCCAGAAGCTGATGCCCCAGGCAGACGCCCAGCACGGGGACGCGCGGGTCAAGGCGGTTCAGGAATTCCGGACAGAGCCCGGCATTGGCCGGATGGCCGGGACCGGGCGAGATGCAGACCATGCTCAGGTCCGGGTTTGTCGCCGCCTCCAGCACGGCGGGGTCGTCGTTGCGCAGGACGCGCGGCGTATGCCCCAGGGCGTAAAAAGCCTGCACCAGATTATAGGTGAAGGAATCGTAATTATCGATGAGCAGAAACATATTCTTCGTCCTCCGCCCGCAAGACCAGGCGCATGATGGCTGATTTGTTGCACGCTTCCTTCCATTCCAGTTCCGGGTCGGAGTCATGGACAATGCCGCCGCCCGCCTGCCAGAAGAGTTTGCCGTCCCGCACCCACATGCTGCGGATGGTGATGCCCGTGTCCAGATTGACGCTCCCCCGGTCCAGCCCCAGCCAGCCGATGCAGCCCGCGTACGGGCCGCGCGCGCGGCCCGTACGCGGGCTGCATCGGCTGGCTGGGGCTGGACCGGGGGAGCGTCAATCTGGA
>OJIY01000429.1_pt1 | contig 12303 bp, 8 predicted proteins | sample 1596061 | NCBI WGS metagenome assembly OJIY01 (sample SAMEA4350111, study PRJEB24818) | metagenome | biome: human; feature: gut; material: faeces | place: Denmark | collected 2013-09
GTGTGGAAGATATCGCGGCCTGGCGGCGGGCGGCCGGAGAAGAAAAAACACGGCAGTCCGGTCAGGTGGCCTGAAGCCGCCGCGTCAGCTGAAAGCGCGTTGTCAATGCGGGAGGGCGGCTTTTCAGCCGCCCTCCCGGTCGTGCCGCACCGGCACGAAAATGATCTGCCCGTGGCTGGACGTGAAGCCCGCCAAGCCTCATTTTATTTTGGTAAAGCCTTGGCTTTCCAGATGCTCGTACAGTTTTTTATGCGTCCAGTGGCTGATGGTGCCGTCGGCGCATTTTTCTTTGAGGTATTCACGTACTTTCTGGTGCTCCAGATACAGAGACGCGACATAATTGATTTCGTGATCCTGACTGCAATTGAAGAGCGCGTGATCGCTGGGCATGGCGCACCTCCCGCTTTTCTATAAAGATTTACCTAAAAAAGTGTTTTGTCAATATAGAATGGGATAAATTTCAGGTAATGACGTCTATTCGTCACAAAAAAGCCGCGTAAGTGACCATGATAACAATCTTCGGCAAAATTTGTCAGTTTCCGGGGTTCAGCCGTTGGGCCAGACGCGTATAGCGCTTGCGGGTTTTGTTGTTCTTGACGGCCATGTGCAGGGCGCGGGATTCGCCCACCAGCACTACCAGCTTTTTGCCGCGCGTCACGCCCGTGTAGATCAGGTTGCGTTGCAAGAGCACGTAATGCTGCATCATAATGGGAATGACCACGGCCGGGTACTCCGAGCCCTGTGATTTGTGGATGGAAATGGCATAGGCCGGAGCCAGTTCGTCCAGTTCGTCAAAATCATAGGGAACCACGCGCTCGTCAAAATTGACGCTCAGCGTGCGCTCTTTGGGGTCCAGAAAGACGATGCGGCCCATGTCGCCGTTGAAGACGTCCTTCTCGTAATTGTTGCGCACCTGCATGACCTTGTCGTGCAGGCGGAAGGCCCGGTCGCCGCGCCGCACCTCCAGGCCGTTGGGGTTCAGGGCTTCCTGCAGACGCGTGTTCATCTGTCCCGCGCCCACGGCCCCTTTGTGCATGGGGGTGAGCACCTGGATGTCGTCCACCGGGTCCAGGCCAAAGCGGCGCGGGATGTGGTTCTTCACCAGATCCACCATCAGGTCCGCCGCTTTTTCCGGGTTGTTCTGGTGGATGAAGTAAAAGTCCGAGAGCCGCTCCTTGCTGGATTCCAGGTTCGGCACCTCGCCGTGGTTGATGAGGTGCGCGTTGCAGATGATTTCGCTTTCCGCGGACTGACGGAAAATTTCGGTCAGCTCCACCACCGGCACCACGCCCGAGGCGATGATGTCCGCCAGCACGTTGCCCGGCCCCACCGAGGGCAACTGGTAGACGTCGCCCACCAGCACCAGGGTCGCGCCCAGGGGAACGGCCTTGAGCAGGTGGTAGAAGAGCAGGGTGTCCATCATGGAGGCTTCATCCACCACCAGCAGGCCGCAGGCCAGGGGATTGTCCTCGTTGCGGGCGAAGCCGTCCTCCTTGGGACTGTATTCAAGCAGGCGGTGGATGGTGCGCGCCTCGCGGCCCGAGGTTTCGGCCATGCGCTTGGCGGCCCGGCCTGTGGGCGCGGCCAGCAGAATGCGCGCCCGCACCTCGCCGAACAGTTTGATGATGGCGTTGATAATGGTGGTTTTGCCCGTGCCCGGCCCGCCGGTAAGCACCATGACCTTGCTGCGCGCCGCAGTGCGCACGGCCTCCAGTTGTTCCGGGGCCAGGGCGATGGGCAGCTCGCCGGTGACTTTGTCCACCAGGGCGTCCGGGTTTTCGAAACGCACGGCCTTGGGCGAATGCAGCAGGCGCTGGAGATAAAAGGCGGTTTTGGCTTCGCAATGGTGATAACGGCGCAGATAGACGCCCACTTCATTGCCGTCCTCTCCGTCCTCGCCGCTCTCTTCGCCGGGTCCGGCAGCGCCGCCAAGAGCCTCCAGGTCTTCCCGCACCAGACGCTCGTCCAGTTCCAGGGCGGCGATGGCGTCCAGAGCCCGCTCCGGCTCCACATTCAGCTGGACGCAGACCTCCTGCACCAGTTTGGCTTCGGGCAGGTAGACGTTGCCGTCGTCCGTGGCCTTTTGCAGGATATAGAGCGTCCCGGCCTGGATGCGCAGGGGGTGGTCCGGCTCGAAGCCGAGCTTGGCGGCGGCCGCGTCGGCCGTGACAAAGCCGATGCCGTGAATGTCCATGGCTAGCCGGTAGGGATTTTCACGCACCACGTTCAGGGCCTGGCTGCCGTAGGCCCGGTAGATGCGCACGGCATAGGCCGGGGTGATGCCGTGAGGCTGGAGAAAAAGCAGCAGATCGCGCATGCCCCGGTGCTCGGCCCATGATTCGCGGATGCGCGCCAGGCTTTTGCGGCCCACGCCGCGCACCTGGAGCAGGCGTTCCGGCTCCTCATCCAGCATGCGGATGGTGTCCGTGCCGAAGACTTCCACAATGCGCCCGGCCAGCTCCTCGCCCACGCCCTTGATCAGGCCCGAGGCCAGATAGAGGCGGATGCCCTCGCTGGTGGCGGGCAGCACTTCCTCGGAGCTGGAGAATTCCACCTGGCGGCCGAAACGGGCGTTGTTCACCCAGCGTCCGGCCACCCTGAGCTGCACGCCGGCCTGCGGGTCCACCATATGCCCCACGCAGGACACGGGATCGCGGCTCACGGTACGCGGCGGCGCGCCCGCCACCTTGGCCTCGCCGGGACGGCCTTTGTCCGGCAACAGACGCAGGACGGTGTAGCCGTTCTCTTCATTGTGGAAGATCACGCGCTCCACCGTGCCGGTAAGTTCCACGGCGTCAGGATCGCGCAGCAGGGGCAGGTCGGCCATCAGTCCTCCGCCCCGCCTGCCCCGGTAGCATTGCGCGTCTTGCGTCGGCGCGACCACCAGAACCAGTCGCACTGTTCCGGCGGCAGGTGCGGATCGCGGGCCTGGGCCACGGCGCAGCAAAAAAGATCGTACTGGCAGATGTCCACCGTGACGCCTTGCAGACGGCAGAGACGCTCGTAAAGCTCACGCGGATCAGTAGCAGCCAGGGCCGCCACGCTGTCCACGCCCAGCAGGTGGAAATCCGCCAGCGAAGCCTTGCCCACGGATTTCAGATCCGCCAGGGAGCGTGTTTTTGCCGTGGCTTGAGGATTCACAGGCCGTGCTCCATGCGGCTTTGCAGCAGCAGGGCGTCGGCCAGGGCCAGGGCGGTCATGGCCGAAAGCACAGGCACAATGCGCGGAATGGCGGACAGGTCGTGACGTCCCCCGACCAACACCGCGGCGGCCCGGCCTTCCTTGTCCACAGTTTGTTGTTCTTGGGCGATGGAGGCAATGGGCTTGACGGCCGCGCGCAGCACAATGTCCTGACCGCTGGAAATGCCGCCCAGTATGCCGCCCGCGTGATTGGAGGTGAAACGGGCGGAGGAGATGGAGCCGTCCGCACCGGGCAGCAGGGCGTCGTTGTTTTGCGAACCGCGCAAGCGGGCTGCCGCGAAGCCTTCGCCCACTTCCAGGCCCTTGACCGCGCCCACGCTCATGATGGCGTGGGCCAGCACTGCCTCCAGCTTGTCGAAGACCGGCTCGCCCAGCCCGGCGGGCACATTGCGGGCCACGATTTGCACGATGCCGCCCAAGGTGTCACCGGCCTTGCGCGCCTCGGCCACAGCCGCGTCCCAGAGGGCCGGGGCGGCGTCGGAAGCCGCGAAATAGGGGCGGCTCAGGGCGTGCTCCATGTCAACGTCCCCGGCGGGCACGGCAATGCCGCCCAGTTCCACGCAGGCCGCCTGTATGCCGACGCCCTTGTGGGCCAGAATTTTTTGGGCGATGACGCCGCCCGCCACGCGCGCGGCCGTCTCCCGGCCCGAGGAGCGCCCGCCGCCGCGATGGTCGCGGATGCCGTTGTATTTTTGAAAATAGCCCCAGTCCGCATGGCCGGGCCGGAAGACGTCGGCCAGATTGCCGTAGTCGCGTGAGCGCTGGTCTTCGTTGGCGATGTAAAAGCCGATGGGCGTGCCCGTGGTGCGGCCCTCGAACACGCCCGAGAGCAGACGCACCGTGTCGGACTCCTTGCGCTTGGTGGCCGTGGGGCCCTGGCCGGGCTTGCGCAGATCCAGTTCGGCCTGCATGTCGGCCTCGCAAAGCTCCAGACCGGCCGGGCAGCCGTCCAGCACGCCGCCCAGACCCGGACCGTGGGATTCTCCAAAAGTGGTCAGACGCAGGATGCGCCCGAAGGTATTGCCCGCCATGCTCTGCCTCGTGTTCCGCGCGCTGCCGCGCCGCTGTTCGTGAAATGTCCCGAAAGGGGGAGAAAGGGCGGCTGGCTCTCCGCGCCGATCCGGCACAAGTATATGAAAGGCCCCGGCCGCTGGCAAGGCTTGCGCTTTTGAGGGAGACGACGGCATGACCAGGGTTGCCGTGCGGCCGTATGCGTATTTTCTGACAAAAAAATATCCCGTTACGGAGCAGGCATGTCTGGGACGGGCCTGCTCCGTAACGGGATGTTGACGCGATTCAGAGGCAAAAGATGCGTCGGTCGCTGACCATCTTAGACTTTCGCGGCGGTGCGCAGATCGGCCACCGCGTCCGTGGCTTCCCAGGTGAATTCCGGCAGTTCGCGGCCGAAATGCCCGTAGCAGGAGGTCTTGGCGTAGATGGGGCGCTTGAGGTTCAGGCGCTTGCTGATGAAGTAGGGACGCAGGTCAAAAACTTCGCGCACGGCCTTGGTCAGGATTTCGTCCGGAATGTCGCCGCTGCCCTGGGAGGACACCAGCACGCTCACGGGCTGGGCCACGCCGATGCAATAGGCGATCTGCACTTCGCAGACCGGCGCGAGACCGGCGGCCACCACGTTTTTGGCAATGTAGCGGCCCATGTACGCGCCGGAGCGGTCCACCTTGGAGGGATCCTTGCCGGAGAACGCGCCGCCGCCGTGATGGCCGCTGCCGCCGTACGTGTCCTGGATGATCTTGCGGCCGGTGAGCCCGCAGTCGCCCATGGGACCGCCCACCACAAAGCGGCCCGTGGTGTTGATGAAGATTTCGCAGTCTTTTTCGTCAAAATAGCCGGAGGGTTCCAGAATGGGGCGGATGACCTCGTTCTTCACGGCTTCGGCCACTTCATCCTGGCTGACGCTGGCCGTATGCTGTGTGGAAACCACCACGTTGTTGATGCGCACGGGCTTGCCGTCCTGGTACTCGAAGGAAACCTGGGTCTTGCCGTCCGGGCGGAAGAAGTCCACGATGCCGTCCTTGCGCACGCGGGCCAGCTGCTGCGAGAGCTGGTGAGCCCAGTAGATGGGCGCGGGCATCAGGGTGGCGGTTTCATTGCAGGCGTAGCCGAACATCATGCCTTGGTCGCCGGCGCCCTGATCTTCGGGCTTGGTGCGCAGTACGCCCTGGGCGATGTCCGGGGACTGGTGGTCGATGGAAGAAATGACCGCGCAGGTCTGCCAGTCAAAGCCCATTTCCGAGCTGTTGTAGCCGATGTTCTTGATGGTGTCGCGCACCACCGTGGGCAGGTCCGCATAGCCGCGCGTGCTGATTTCACCGGCAATGACGGCCATGCCCGTGGTCACCAGGGTTTCGCAGGCCACGTGGGCCTCCGAGTCCTGGGCCAGCAGGGTGTCCAGCACGGCGTCGGAAATCTGGTCGGCCACCTTGTCGGGATGCCCCTCGGTCACGGATTCGGAGGTGAAAAAGTATTTGCCCTTGGTTTGCATTGTCGTCTCCTTCTCTGATCCTTGCGTACGTAAGCCGCAGCCGTCATTGGCGCAGCAAAATATTGTCGATAAGCCGGGCCTTGCCCATACGCACCGCGCAGGCCATCAGCGCCGGGCCGTCCACCGCGCCGAGCGGGGCCATGGATTCGGGATGCACGATGGAAAGATAGTCCAGCCGTCCCAAGGGCAGGCGCTCGGACCAGCGCCGCAGCACGGCTTCGCGCAGCAGGGCGGCGCTGGTTTCGCCCTCCCGGGCCAGCTTCTGCGCGTAGAGCAGGGCGGCGCGGATTTCCGGGGCCTGGGCGCGTTCCTCGGCGGTCATGTAGACGTTGCGGGAGGACAGCGCCAGCCCGTCGGCCTCGCGCACCGTGGGGCGGGCCTCAATGCGCGTGGGCACGTTGAGGTCGCGGACCATGCGGCGGATGATGGCCTGCTGCTGCCAGTCCTTCTGGCCGAATACGGCCACGTCGGCCCGGGTGAGCAGAAAGAGCTTGAGCACCACGGTGCAGACCCCCCGGAAGTGGATGGGTCGGCTCTGTCCGCAGAGGCCCTTGGCCAGTTCGGGCACTTCCACCCAGGTGGCGTGGTCCGGCGCGTACATGGAGCCCGGTTCAGGCATGAAAAGCACGTCCGCGCCGCGTCGCTCGGCAATGGCCGCGTCGCGCTCGGCGTCGCGGGGGTACGCTTCCAGATCCTCGCCGGGGCCGAATTGCGCCGGATTCACAAACAGGCTGACCACCAGGCGTTTGGCCAGGCCGCGCGCGTGGACCATGAGATCCTCGTGCCCGGCGTGGTAATAGCCCATGGTGGGAACCAGAGCGACGTCCTCGCCCTGGGCGTGCCAGGCCCGGCATTGGGCCGCCAATTCTTGGGGGGTGGTTAATATCTGCATATCAAGGTATTGTGATATAGTTGATGAATGTCCTCTTATACATGCGCGCCACCGGCTTGTAAAGGAAAAGGGCGGACGCAGCTGATTTCAACTTTTCCCGGCCCCTTCTCTGCCGTAGCGTATTCGTCAAAACCAGCCTTTTCGGCGTCGGGGGCGCTTGGTCCGTTCCTTGGGCCATCAGGTTTTTAGATGCATCCGTCCTGCGGAGCGCCGCCCCGGCCGTCTTGACCCCTCCGGGCCTTGCAGGCATAACAAGGCCCGGAGGGGCCGTATGGTCAAACCGTTTTTCCAGGGCAAGCTGGACACCTTTTGCGCCATTTACGCGGTGCTCAACGCCTTGCGCCTGACCCACGGCATCCGGGTGCTCAAGGCGCGGGACATTCTCAACGAAACCCTGCTGGCTCTGGCGGGCGCGCCCGAGGCCTTCAAGGCCGTGCTGGAGCAGGAAACCGATTATCTCAATCTGGTGGACGGCATGCTGCGGGCGCAGAGCCGCACCTTTCCCCTGGAAGTGCGCGTGCCCTTCAGCGTTGAGGCGCAGCCCTCGGTAAGCGAACTCTGGCGGGTCTGTCAGGAATGGCTCGCGCCGCCGAGCGGGCGGGCGGTCATTTTCCGCTTCATGCGCAGCCTGACCCCGGAAGGCCCGCCGGTGAACCGGCACTGGACCACCGCCGACCGCATGGACGACGAAATCCTGCACCTTTTTGACTGCAGTCATGAGGCCGAAGCCATCCTGAACATCCGCAAGGACAGCTTTGTGACCCGGCCCGAGGCTGTGAGTCCCGGCCGGTTGCTCTACATTCAGCCCGACAGCCTGCGTCTGCTGCGTCTGCCGTTTTAATTTCGTGGTTTGATGTGTTTTGCTGCGGTACGTGCCGCGTCCGGTCGGCTCAGTATTCCCTGACCGGAGAGACCGGGGCCAGGGGCAGGTTCAGGCGGCGGGCTTCGCTCCGGATGCCGGGGTCCACCCAGAAGGCTTTTTCCTGCACAAAGCTGAGCACTTCGAATTCCGCGGGGTCCACCGGCCGCGAGTAATAGTAGCCCTGGGCGTAATTGCAGCCGATGCTGAGCAGAAAATGCGCCTGTTCCAGGGTTTCCACGCCCTCGGCGATAATCTTCATCCGCAGTTGGCGGGCCATGGTGATGGTGTTGCGGGCCACGATCTGGCCGCGTTCGTTGTCCGTGCCGTCGCTGATGAAGGTGCGGTCCAGCTTGACGATGTTGAAGGGCAGGGAGCGCAGGGTGCTCAGGGAGGAGTAGCCGGTGCCGAAATCATCCATGGAAAAGACGAAACCCTGTTCCTGAAGCTCCTTCATAACCCGGATCAGGGTTTTTTCGCTTTCAAAAAAGGCGCTTTCCGTGAGTTCCAGCTCCAGCAGATGCCGGGGCAAATTGTATTTGCCGGTCAGGCGCAGCAGTTTGTCGCAGAAATTGTCGTCGTTGAAGTGCATGCGCGAGACGTTGATGGACACGGGCGTGGGCCGGTAGCCCTTGTCCAGCCAGAGGCGCAGCATCTTGCAGGTTTCTTCCCAGATGTATTCGTCAAAGCGGACGATGAAGCCGTTGCGCTCGAACAGCGGCACAAAGCGGCCCGGCAGGATCAGGCCGTCCGTGGGATGCCGCCAGCGGGCCAGAGCCTCGGCCCCCACAATGCGGCCGGTGGAAATCTCCACCTTGGGCTGGAGGTAGAGCACGAACTGGCCTTTTTCCAGAGCCTCGTGCATCTGGTCCTTGATGTTGTTCTCGTCCAGCAGCCGGGCGCGCAGTTCGCCGTCGTAAAAGGCATAGTTGGTGAGATCGCTGCCCTTGACGGTTTTCAGGGCCAGGTGGGCCCAGTCGCAGAGCACGTGCACCGGCGTTTTGTGTTTTTCCACCGGGCAGATGCCGAAAAAGAGCATGACCCGGTAGGACTGGGTGTATTCGCGCAGTTGGAGCGAGAGCCAGTCCACAAAGCGCCGCACCCGCTCGCGCCCGCCCTCGAGGCAGGCCACAAAGACGTCGCCGGACAGCCGGGCGAAGGTTTCCCGCTGCTTGTCGATCTGTTCGCGCACCAGATGGGCGATGGCCCGCAGCAGGCGGTCGCCTTCTTCCAGGCCGAACATTTCATTGATGCCCTTGAAACCGGCCACGTCGAAACGCACGATATGGCGGGGCCTGTCCCCGCTCCGGCGGATCAGCTCTCCGGCTTTTTCAAAAAACGTCTGCATATTGTAGGCGCCGGTCAGGGGATCGTACTCCGCCCTGAAGCGCAGGGCCTGCATGGCCAGGGTGACTTCGTCCACATCATTGATGGTGCCGATGTAACGCACGCCGAGTTCGGGGTCGGTCAGGCAGGTGTAGGTCACTCTGCACCAGATGAAGCGCCCGTCGCGGCGGCGCAGGCGCACGGTCATCTCGCCGGAGGAAGCGCCCTGTTCCAGTTCGTGCAGACAGGCATTGAAAGCGCCGCCGTCCTCGGGGAACAGCACGCCGTCCTCGCGCCAGACGTCGAACAGACGGCGGCCGTTGTAATTGCCCGCCAGCAGTTGGGGAATGTGCGGCGAAGTGTAGGTGGGCTGTCTGGCGCGCCACTCGAAGACCAGGGTGTTGGTGTGGTCCAGCACGGTCTTGTAGCGCATTTCGTCCAGGCGCTGGCGCTGGAGCAGGGCGTTTTCACGGGCCAGACCGGCGGCCCGCTTCTGCTCGTCCACATCCTGCACGCAGACCATGTGCAGCGACTGGCCCGAACCGGCGTCGGACAGGGGAAAGACCGTGAAACGCGCCCAGCGGTAGCGCCCGTCGAGGCATTTTTTGCGCACATCGCCGGAGGCATAGCCCTGCCGCAGGCTTTCCTCGTCCCGCAGGGCCGCCGGATTGAGCAGTCGCAGGAAGGTTCCCTGATGCTCGGGCTCGATGAGCGTGCGCGCAATGGCCTGCAAAGTGTCGGCCAGGCCCATGCCGGGCGGCGGCGGGCAGAAGAGCACGTCGCCCATGTGGATCAGGCGGTAGGTGTCGGCGGTGAAATCCGCTTCAAAGATTTCGTCGAAGATGCTGCGCAACACGCATGTATAGCGGGCCAGTTCCACTTCGTCCGCCGCCGGGCTCAGGGCCGGGCCGGTTGATGTCTGAATCCGCTGTTTCATCTTCCGCCCCTGCCGCCGGGTGAGGATTGGAGCGGTTCACGCATGCAATGCGTCAACCGCGCGCAGGCGGCTTTTTCAAGCGTTAACTGCTCTGAAGGCCCGCCAAAACCTGTCCAGCTTTCTACCACCCCTGATAGCCGTTGGCAATCCGGGCCACTATGGTAGTAAAATATCCATTGTACCGAAACGCGCGGCGCGACGCCTACTTCTTCGCCCACACGTCATCCTCCGGGCGCGGCAGGGTTTCCTGAAGACGCGGGTCCACCCAGAAGCATTTGCGGCGCACGAAACTGAAGGTTTCAAAATCCCGCGCGTCCATGGGGCGCGAATAATAAAATCCCTGGGCGTGATCGCAGCCCAGGCTGCGCAGGAAGAGCGCCTGCTCCACGGTTTCCACGCCTTCGGCAATGATCTTCATGCCGAGTTGCTTGGCCAGAGTGATGGTATTGCGGGCCACAATGCGCCCGCGTCGGTTGTCCGTGCCGTCGCTGACAAAGGCGCGGTCCAGCTTGACGGTATTGAAGGGCAGGGCGCGCAGGGTGTTCAGGGAGGAGTAGCCGGTGCCGAAATCGTCCATGGAGAAGGCGAAGCCGGACTCCTGGAGGTCGCGCATGGTCTGCTGCAGGATTTTCTCATTCTCAAAAAAGGCGCTTTCCGTGAGCTCCAGTTCCAGCAGATGCCGGGGCAGGCGGTACTTGTCGGTCAGGGCCCGCAATTTTTCGCAGAAGCTGTTGTCGCTGAAATGCAGGCGCGAGACGTTGATGGACACGGGCACGGGGCGATAGCCCTTGTCCAGCCAGGAACGCAGCAGCTTGCAGACTTCCTCCCAGATGTATTTGTCCAGAAGGACGATGAAGCCGTTGCGCTCAAAGAAGGGAACAAAGCGGTTCGGCGGGATCAGGCCCCGTTCCGGGTGCCGCCAGCGGGCCAGGGCCTCTGCGCCCACGATGCGGCCGCTGAATATTTCCACCTTGGGCTGAAGGTAGGGCACAAACTGCCCATCGGCCAGGGCCGCGTACATTTCCGCCTTGATGAAGTGTTCCTCCAGCACCCGTCGGCGCAGTTCGTCGTCATAAAAGGCGTGGTCGGACAGGCCGCGTCCCTTGGCGGCCATCAGGGCCAGGTAGGCCCGTTCGCAGATTTCGCGCACCGGCGTTTCCGGATCGTCCAGTCGGCAGGCGCCGAAAAAAAGTTCCGGCCGGTACGCGTTGGCATATTCCGCGACGCCGCGCCGTAACCAGTCCATGAATTCCCGCACGCGTTCGCTGCCGCCTTCCAGGCAGACCAGGAAAATATCGCCGGAGAGCCGGGCGAAGAGCTCCCGGTCCGAGGCGAGGTTTTCCCGGGTCAGATAGGAAATGGCCCGCAGCAGACGCCTGCCCTCTTCCTGACCGAAGCGTTCGTCAATGGCCCTGAAGCCCGCCACGTCATAGCGCACGATGTGGCGGAGCGCGTCCGGGCGTTTGTGTCGCAGGCGTCCGGTTTTTTCCAGAAAGGTGGGCATGGTGCAGGCGCCGGTCAGGTCGTCGTATTCCGCCTGCTGGCGCAGGGAGCGCGCGATGTGGATGGCCTTGTCCACATCTCTGAGGCTGCACATGTAGCGCGGTTCGTCCGTGTTGTTTTCGAGACGTGTGCAGGAGAGGACGTACCAGGTGAACGCGCCCGTGCGGCGGCGCAGGCGCATGGTGACCGCGCTGGAGGGTTCGCTGTCGGCCAGGGAGCGCAAAAAATTCTCGAACACGGCGCGGTCTTCGGAAAAAAGAACCTTGTCTTCACGCCAGAGTTCAAAAAGATGACGGCCGTCGTAATTCCCGGCCAGAAGGCGGGGAATCAGGGCGTCCACATAGGTGAGCGCCGGGCCCTGCCATTCGAAGACCATGCTGCGCGTCTGCTCGGCAATGGCCCTGTAGCGCAGATGGTCCAGGCTCTGAATGTGCAGGAGAACGTTTTCGCGGGTGCTCGCGCCCACGTGCTTGTGGACGTCGATGTCCTGAAAGCAGACCAGGTAACGTTCCTGCCCGCTTCCTCCAAAAGGAAACACCATGACCCGCACCCAGCGGTAACTGCCGTCCAGACACTTTTTGCGGTATTCGCCGCCCGTGCTTCCGCCGGTAGAGGACAGGGCGCGGCGCAGCTCCGCCCGTTGAAACAGGCGCTGAAAATCGGCTTTGTCCTCGGGATGAATCAGCGTATCCGCCGCCGCTTCCAGCATGGCGGCAAGGCCGTGGCCTTCCGGCGGCGCGCAGAATTTGCCGTCGCTCTGGTAGACGGAGCGGTAAAAATCAATCCTGAAATCCAGATCGTAGATCTGGTCATAAAAATTGCTCAGCAGGCGGATATAGCGTTGTTCCATTTCCGCCGCGTCCGGAACATCCGGCCGACGGGGCATTACAGAGGCTCTCTCTCTCTCTCTCTCTCTCTCTCTCTCTCTCTCTCTCTCTCTTTGCATACATACGCGGTCCTTTAGCGCGTGTTTGGTCGCGGCCTCCGAAACGGGACAGAGCCCGCTGTAAGGAGCGCAGTTGGCTACAGAAAAAAAAATAGCAATCTGTCTATCATTTTTACAATACACTCGGCTAGTATTC
>OJIY01000431.1_pt1 | contig 12181 bp, 14 predicted proteins | sample 1596061 | NCBI WGS metagenome assembly OJIY01 (sample SAMEA4350111, study PRJEB24818) | metagenome | biome: human; feature: gut; material: faeces | place: Denmark | collected 2013-09
GGACAGCGGGGCGATTCAGTTCTTGAAGGGAGTAATTGCCCGCAGGGTCTGGATTACGCCCGGGAAGTTTTCAATTACGAAATCCACATCCTCTTCCGTGGTGTAGCGGGAGAGGGAGAGGCGTATCGAGCCGTGAGCATAGTTGAAGGGCACGCCCATGGCCCTGAGCACATGCGAAGGCTCAAGGCTGCCCGAGGTGCAGGCCGAACCGGAGCTGGCGCAGATCCCCAGGCGGTCGAGCATCAGCAAGATGGCTTCGCCTTCCACATTCTTGAAAGCGATATTGCTGGTGTTGGGCAGGCGGTTTTCCACATCGCCGTTGACCATGCAGTCCGGGATGCGCTCCAGCAAGCCGCTTTCCAGCTTGTCACGCAGGCGGGCCACGTTGACCCGCTCTTCCTGCATGTGATCGATGGCCAGTTGGGCGGCCATGCCCAGGCCCACGATGTAGGGCACGTTTTCCGTGCCTGCCCGCCGGCCCCGCTCCTGATGGCCGCCGCGCAGAAACGGCCGGAAGCGCACGCCCTTGCGCACATAGAGCACGCCGATGCCCTTGGGTGCGTGAATCTTGTGCCCGGACAGGGAGAGCATGTCCGCCGGCAGATGGCGGAGGTCAATGGGCGTTTTGCCCACGGCCTGCACTGCGTCGGTGTGAAAGAGCACGCCGCGCTCCTTGGCCATTTCGGCCATGGTCTGAATGGGATAGATGTCGCCCACCTCGTTGTTGGCGAACATGATGGACACCAGGGCCGTGTCGTCGGACAGGGCGGCGGCGTATTCGTCCAGGTCCAGGCGGCCCTTGCCGTCCACGCCGAGCAGGGTCACGTGATAACCCTGGCGTTCCCAGTACTGGACCACATTGAGCACCGCCGGATGCTCCACGCGGGTGGTGATCAGGTGGCGCTTTTCCGGCTGGGTCTGGAGAGCGGACCAGATGGCCGTATTGTCGCTTTCCGAGCCGCAGGAGGTGAAAATGATCTCATCCGGGTCGGCCCCCAGCAGGGCGGCCATGCGTTCGCGGGCCGTATCCACGGCCTCGCCCACCTGGCCGCCGAAGCTGTGCATGCTTGAGGGGTTGCCGTACAGTTCGCCCAGATAGGGCAGCATGGCCGCGAGCACTTCCGGAGCCACGGCTGTGGTGGCGTTGTTGTCGAGATAGATGGTCTTCATGATTTAAGCCTCCTCCACCACAATGTCGGGTTCCACATGCTCGCGCAGCAGGCGTTCCACCAGATTGCGGATGGTCACTTCGCTGGAGCGGCACTGCGAACAGCGCCCGCGCAGGGAAACCGTCACCCGCTTGCCGTCCACGTCCACCAGTTCGATGTCGCCGCCGTCGGCCGCGAGCTGGGGCCGTATCTCCTCGTCAATGGTCTTGAGCACCTGCTGCATGCGCTGCACGTTGGTCATGCGCGGTTTGGGCTTCAACTCGGTCAGCGGCTTCTGTTTGAGTTCGGCGGCGAGGATTTCGGAGATTTCATCCAGGCATTCGCCGCACGCGCCGCCGGCCTTGGTGTAGTTGGTGACTTCCTCCACAGTCTTCAGATTGTTCTCGCGGATGGCGCGGATAATCTGGGCGTCCGTGACGCCGAAGCATTTGCAGACCAGCTTGCCTTCTTCGTGGGCGTGGGGCACGGGCGGTTCGCCCTTCCACTGGCGGATGGCCGCCTCCAGGGCTTCCTGGCCCATGACCGAGCAGTGCATCTTCTGCTTGGGCAGGCCGCCCAGAGCGTTGGCGATGTCCTTGTTGGTCAGCTTGAGCGCGTCGTCCACCTTCATGCCCTTGATCATGTCCGTGAGCACGGAGCTGGAAGCAATGGCGCTGGCACAGCCGAAGGTTTCAAAACCGGCGTCTTCGATGACGCCCTGATCGTTGATTTTCAGATAGAGCTTGAGGGCGTCGCCACAGGCCAGGCTGCCCACCTCGCCCACGGCGTTGGCGTCGGCCAGCGGACCGGCGTTGTGCGGGTGCAGGAAATGATCATGCACGGCTTCGCTATAATTCCACATAATTGCCTCCTGAAGCGGAACGCTTCTCAGATTCTATGATTTCCTGAAGGGTGTGCCGCTGTAAAAATCCACGGATATGGCTGTCCAGTTCTTTCCAGAAGCCGCGCGTGGAACACTGGCTCTCCCGCTGGCAACGCCGCCCCTTGGTCAGGCAGCGCACCGGCGCGATTTCACCCTCCAAATGTAAAAAGACGTCTTCCATATTGATTTCGGACGGAGCTTTGGCCAGAGCGTAGCCCCCGCCCGAGCCTCGTACGGCGCGCAAGATGCCCAGAGGCTTCAGGGCCCGGACAATCTGCTCCAGATAACCCGAGGAGATGTTTTCCTCGCGGGCCACCTGGCCCAGTTGCAACAGGCTGTCCTTGGGCTGGGCCGCCAGTCGCAGCAAAAAACGCAAACCGTAGCGGGTTCTGGTGGAAAAACGCATATGCAGCACCTCGTTGCGCCGGTCAGGAGCCCGGCCGGTTATTCCTCCCGTGTCTCGCGGCGCCGGGAAATGGCCGTGAGGCTGAAGGGGGTTTCCTGATAAACGTAATAATTGAGCCAGTTGCTGTAGAACAGGTGGGCATGCGCCCTCCAGGTCATCAGCGGCATGGCCGAGGGATTGTCGCCGGGGTAATAGTGCCTGGGCATCGCGGGGTCCAGTCCTTTGTCCAGATCGCGACGGTATTCGGCGTCCAGCGTGCCCCGATCGTATTCCAGGTGGCCGGTCATGAACACCTGGCTGTGATCCAGGCTCTCCGCCAAGGCCAGCCCGGCCTCGCCGGACTGCGCCAGAACGCGCAGATTGGGCACCTTGAGCACGTCCTCGGCGCGCACTTCGGTGTGGCGTGAGTGAGGGGCCAGAAATTCGTCGTCAAAGCCCCGGAACAGGCGGCATTCCGGGTGGAGCACCTCATGGCAGAATATGCCCGAGATCTTGGCCGGAAGGATGTACTTGGGCACCCCGTAGAAATGGTACAGGGCCGCCTGGGCCGCCCAGCAGAGATAGAGAGTGGAGTAGACATGCCCCTGAGCGTAAGCCATGATTTCCAGCAGTTCCCGCCAGTAGTCCACATCCTCGAAAGGCAGATGCTCCACCGGCGCGCCGGTGACGATCATGCCGTCGAAGCTGCGGTGGCGGATTTCGGCGAAAGTTTTGTAAAAACGCTCCAGATGGCGCAACGGCGTGTTTTTGGATTCATGCGCCGCCGTGCGCAGCAGAGTGATGTTGACCTGGATGGGCGAATTGCCCAGCAGGCGCAGCAATTGGGTTTCCGTGGCGATCTTGGTGGGCATCAGGTTGACGATCACAATCTCCAGAGGGCGGATGTCCTGCTGCCGGGCACGGTCCTCGGTCATCACGAAAATGTTTTCGCCCTCCAGGGCGGTGCGGGCCGGGAGATCGGCGGGAATCTTGATGGGCATGGCCAAAATCCTTTACAAAGCCTTGCGAAAGTGCAAAGCCTGCTTATCTCAACTGTATCACGCGGCTGTGTCGAACCGTGTTTAAATCATAGTTATTAGCTATGTTTTGTCAAGGCATACCAAAAAGTTTTCCAACAGCGCGAGGTCTTGGGCGACTTCAGCCCAGACACGCCACATGGCTTTCCAGAGGCAGGTCGCACCCGGCCTTGTCCAGGGCCTCGCGGGCCAGGCGATCCAGCCCGCCACAACAGGGCACGCTCATACGAAGCACCGTAAGCCCGGCAATACGCCCGCCGCGCAGGATGGCAGTCAGTTTTTCCAGCAGCAGCGTATTGTCTTCCAGTTTGGGACAGGCGATGAGCGGCACACGGCCCGCCAGCCAGTCCCGGTGCAGACGGGGCAGGGCGAAGCCCGCGCAATGGGCGGCCAGCAACAGGTGCGCGCCGTTCAGAAAGGGAGCCTGCGGCGGCACCAGCCGCAACTGGATGGGCCAGGTGGGCAGTTCCACCCGCAATGCTGCGTCCGTGGCTGCGGCGGCGGGCCCGGCCAGAGGGCGCAGGCTGCGCGCCGCGTTGCCGGGGCAGCCGCCCGCCGGGCGCGGTTGCGCGGCTCGCTCCGCGCCGTCCGGGGATTCGCGCCGGGCCTTGGCCGCCAGAGCCGCTTTTTCGTCAAATTCCGGAGCCTCGCGTGTGGTCAGGGTCAGCGCGCCCTGTGGGCAGTTCAGACAGGCGCCCAGGCCGTCGCAGAATACTTCGCTGATTAGCCGGGCCTTGCCGTCAATGACAGCCAGCGCGCCCTCGGCGCAGTCCAGCACGCATTGACCGCAGCCGTTGCATTTTGCTTCGTCGATTTCAATAATAGGCCGTTCCATGTGGTTTCCTTATACCAATGTCATATCAATTCCGGCAATTGCGCCGGTGTGGTTACCAGATGCCGCGCGCCCGCGGCGCGCACTTCCTCCCGGCCGCGAAATCCCCAGGCCACGCCCACGGAAACCATGCCCGCATTGCGCGCCGTGAGCATGTCCACGTCACTGTCGCCCACGTAAAAACACTGCCCGGCCTCCAGGCCCAGTTTGGCCAGCATGGCCCTGGGGGCTGCGGGATCGGGCTTGAGCGGGGTTCCGGACCGCCCGCCGCGCACGTCGGCAAAGGGGATTTGCGGGAAATAATGGCTGACCAGCGTCCGCGTGAGATCATCGGGTTTATTGGAGAGTACGGCAAGCGTCAGGCCGCGCCGGGCCAGTTCCGCCAAAGCCTCGGGCATGCCGTCATACGGGCGGGTGCGCTCGCGCATATGTTGCCCGTACCAGAGACGGGCCTCGTCCACCAGCGCGTCGAGCGCCTCGGGCGCGAGATCGCGCAACGCCGCCGGGGGCAGCGCGCTGCGCACCAGACGGCCGAAGCCGTTGCCCACCATGCGGCGGTAGGCCGCCAGAGGATGGGCGGGATGGCCGTGGGAGGCCAGAACCGCGTTGCAGGCCCGGCCGATGTCTTCAAGGGTGTCCAGCAGAGTGCCGTCCAGATCAAAAATGAAAGCCTTCATATGTCCGCTCCGGAGCGGCGGAATCCGCTCGTAGACTTACCATCACAGTATAGCTGAAAACCGTTATAAACCCAAGCCCGCATCCGGGGCCGTTCCGGCTTTGCGGTGTTTGGCCCCTCCGGCCTTCTGGACAGGGCCGGAACGCCTTGTTACAGTTCAAATGTATTCGGCCGCGGCATACCGCCCGTGCCGGCCCGTTACGGGAGGAAACAATGCCAAGACATGTATTGACCATCAAGGATCTGGGCGAAAGCGCCTGCTGGCTGCTGGTGCAGCAGGCCATCGGCATCCCGGACGCCAAATTGCGCACCGACTTCATGACCGAACGGGTGGCGGTGCTGATTTTTGCTCAACATTCCCTGCCCGAACGGCTCTGCGTGACGGCGGCCGTGCGCCAGATGGGCGGCTTCACGGTGTACGAGGGCGAGCAGCAAGGCGCGTGGCGCGTGGAGCTCAACGAGTATCAGGAACATCTGATGCCGATTTTCGGTTATTATATGGACTGCCTGTACGCCTACGGCCTGCCGGTGAGCACTTGGGACATGCGTGCCGCCAACGTGAATTTTCCGGTGATCAACGCGGGCAGCCCGGATGCGCATCCGGCCCATGCCCTGGCCGACATCGCCTGCATGCTGCGGTCGTCGCGCTATCTGCAGGGCGTCACCGCCGGCTGGCTGGGCTGCGCCAACGGCACGCTTCATTCGATCATTGAGGCCACGGCCTGGTTCCCCTTCAGCCTGCGTGTGGCCCTGCCCCCGCATCTGGACCCGGCCCCGCTTCAGGCCATGGTGGACCGCCTGCAAACCCCGGTGACGTTTGTGGATACGCCCGAAGAGGCGGTGAAAGGCGCCAATTTCGTCTTTGCCGGTTGCCGGGGCGGCATGAGCACTGAAGATATCGGTCCTTGGCGGCTCGACGCCGAACTGATGGGCAAGGCCGATCCTGAGGCGCGCCTTCTACTTAGCGCTTCGCCGGTGGAGGCCATTCCCGTGGACCAGAAGGTGCTTTCCAGCCCGGCATCCCAACTGGTGCGCCAGTCCGAGTACCGTTTGCGCGTGCACAAGCGGATTCTGCACTGGGTGTTCCAGGATGGCGAAAGCCCCGCGTAACGGATCCGCCATGTCCGAATCTTTCCAGCAAAGCGCGGCCAAGGCCGCGCTTTCCCATGCGCCCCATTGCAGTTCCGGCGGACGGCCCGCAACGAACCAGGCCCCCGGCGCGGGAGAGGTCAATGATTTTCTGCGGACCTTCTGCGCCGCCTTGCTGGGCTTGGGCGCGCAGACCGCGCGCGTGGACCGTAACGCCGCGCGCATTGCCGGGGCCTTCGGCTTTGCGGTGGATCTGGCGGTCTTTCCCAAACACCTGATGCTCTCTGTCACCTCGGCGGACGGGCGGGAACGCCGCACGTCGGTGGGGTCCATCAAGGCCGGAGCGCCGGATTTCCGGAAAGTGGCGAGTCTGAACGCGCTGGGCTGGAGCATTGTGGATGAGCGCCTGAGCCTGGAGGAAGCACGGAGGCGTCTCAACGCCATTCTGAGCGGGCAGTCCTACCATCCGGCCTGTGTGCGTCTCATGGTGGCCTGCGCCAATGCCGCCTTCTGCCGTTTGTTTGAGGGCGACGCCACGGCCATGGCTCTGGTGTTCGCGGCCACCCTGGCGGGTTTCTATCTGCGCCAGCTTCTGGTGCGCTGGCGGGTGGACGGCAAGATCGTGTTTTTTTGCTGCGCCTTCGGCGCTTCCCTACTGGCCGCGCCGGGCGTGCTCTTTCACTGGGGCTCAACGCCGCAGACCGGCCTGGCGGCCAGTGTGCTCTTTCTGATTCCCGGCATTCCACTGATCAACGCCATGCTGGACATTATGGACGGGCATGTGCTGATGGGTTTCTCCCGGGCCGTGCAGGCCAGCATTCTGATCGTCTGCATCGCTCTCGGTCTGGCCCTGACCATGGCCCTGCTGGGGGTGAGTTCGCTGTGATTCTTCTGACGGCAATAGCCGCCGACGGTTTTTTCGCGGCGGTGGCGGCCATGGGATTCGCCGTCATTTCCAATCCGCCCAAAAAGGTTCTGCTCATGGCCGGGGTGCTCGCCGCCGTGGGGCATATGAGTCGCTTTGCGTTGCTGCGGGAAGGCGTGGGCATTGCCAGCGCCTCGCTCTGCGCGGCTTTGCTGATTTCGCTGTGCAGCATGCCCTGCGCCCGGCGCTGGCATATCCCGGCGGAGATGTTCGCCTTTCCCGCGCTGCTGCCCATGATTCCGGGCATGTTCGCCTACAAGACCATATTGGCCACCATGCAGTTTCTGGGCGCAACGGCCATGTCCCTCCGCCAGGAACTGTTGGTGGATATTGTCTACAACGGCCTGACCGCCTTTTTCATCATGTGCGCTCTGGTCATCGGGGCCGTGCTGCCCCTGCTGGCTTTTCACCGGGAATCACCCCTGGTCAGGGGCATCAGGAAGCTGCGGCGGAGGGGAAGCACGGAAGGGTAGGATTTGTCGAATGAGTTGAGTGGGGCTTGCCGTACGGCAAACCCCCGCCGCCAAGCGTCAGGCCCAGGCTCAGCCCTCATAATCCGCCTGCTGCAAAGCAGCCTTTTCCCATACAGCGGCGTTGCAAAGCAGAAATTGACCTTGCAGTATGCCAATACAGCTTCAGCCCATTCCTGCTTTGCGCCTTGCTGCCTGAAAAAATGCAGCTTTGCGCGGTCGGCGGTTTAATGATGACTGAACCTAGTCCGCCAGAATTTCGAATTCCTCCAGCTTGTCCCACACGGCGCTGACCACCAGCGCCATCACAGCGGCCAGACGCGCCTGGACGCGCATGTCTTGCGCCAGTTGCGGGGCAAGTTCAGGTGCGGCGTCGGCCAGGCGTCGGCAGAAGAGGGGCGGGCAACCGGCCTGTTCGCCGTGCCCCAGCAATGCCATGTAGGAGGCAAAAGGACCGTCCACAAAGTCGGCCTGGGCCGGTGGGGCCTCTGGAGCGACGCGGCCGTCCGGCGCGTCCGCTTCCGCCGCGCGCAACAGGTGGCCGGTCTGCCGCAGATAGCCCACCAGCACGCTGTTGGGGGCGTGCTGCATGAGTCCGGCCGTGACCGCGGCATGGACAAAGGCCCGCCATTCGGCGCAAAGCCGGGTCCGCTCCGAGCCGTGGATGAAAACGGAAGGCAGCCCGGCGTTTTCGGCCAGACGCAGAATGTCGGCTGTTTTGCTGTTGAGCTGAAAGAGAATGCAGGCCGCTTCAATGCCCTGAGCCGCGCCGAGTTGTTTTCTGGACATCAGGCCTCCGTGTGGTCCGGCCCGGTATGGGGCGCCCCGTTGCTGTCCGTTTGCCGCGCTTCCCGGTACGCCGCGTACCCGGCGGCGCGCAGGCGGCAGGCCGGGCAGAGGCCGCAGCCGTAGCCCCACTCGTGGCGCTGCCCGCGTTCGCCCGCGTAGCAGGTATGGCTCTCCTCCAGAATCAGGTCCACCAGGGCCGGGCCGCCCAGTTCTTCGGCCAGTTCCCAGGCTCCACGCTTGCTCAGCCACATCAACGGCGTGTGCAGGACAAAGCGGCTGTCCATGCCCAGATTGAGCGCCACCTGCATGGCCTTGACGCTGTCGTCGCGGCAGTCCGGATAGCCGGAAAAATCGCTCTGGCAGACGCCCAGTACTAGATGGCGGATATCCTTGGCATAGGCCCAGACGGCGGCGTGCAGGATGAACAGCAGGTTGCGGCCCGGCACAAAGGTGGTGGGCAGACCGCCCGGCCCGTCGGCGGCGATGGGCGTGTCGGAAGTCAGGGCCGTGTCGGCCAACTGGCGGAAAATATCCACATCCAACAGGGTATCCGGTCCCAGACGGGAAGCCCAGAGCGGATCAAGCCCGGCCAGGCCCGCGCGCAGGTGCTGGCGGCAGGTCAGTTCCACGCTGTGGCGCTGGCCGTAGTCAAAGCCGAGGGTCAGAACGCGCTGGAAGCGGCTCAGCGCCCAGGCCAGGCAGGTGGCGGAATCCTGCCCGCCGGAAAAGATGACCAGAGCCTGCTCTTGCCCGAGGAGAGCGGCGGAAGGGACGGCGGCGCTCATGGCTGCGCGGGCCAGAACTGGCAGACCCGGGCCGGGGCGTAACCGGCCAGAAAGGCGTCCATCAGGGTGCCGAAATAGACCCGGTTACGGGGTTTGATGTGCTGGGCGTCCGGACAGTCCGCCGGGAAGAAGCGCAGGGAATCGCGGTTGCCCGTGTAGTTCAGGTGGGCCAGCGGCAGGGAGAGCAGATAGGCCCAAAGGCCGCGCCGTTCGTTGATAGCCTGTTCCTGCAGGGCGCGCAGACGCTCCTGCAGATGCGGATTCTGGTCTTGGTGCGGATAGTAAAAAGCCGCGCCACGCTCGATCATCAGGTCGCTCAGGGAACGACCGTCTTCCAGGCGCACGTCGGCCACGATGCGGCCGTAGCGGTCCTTGCTCTTGACACCGGCCGCGAACAGGCGGACTTTTTGCCCCTTGGCCAAGGCGTCCAGTTCCTGCCGGGCTTCGCGGGCGTAATACTGGGGCTTGCTGTTGTCCCGGCCCGTTTCCGGCGTGTCGATGCCCGCCAGACGCACCACGCGCCGGTCCGTGAGCTTGAGCGTGTCGCCGTCAAAACAGCGGGCCACCACGCCCTCGGGCTGGGGCAGGGGCTCTTGCTCCGCCCGAACCGCCGCAGGCAGCAGACAGCAGAACAAAATGAGCAGAGCGGCTTTCGCCGTCTGACGAGACCATTTGCTGTTGGTGAAGATTGCCGTACACGCAGCCATGTTATTTTCCTGTGCCGTCTTAACTAAGACAAATGGCATTCGAGAAATTTTTGTCGCTGGCACGGCAGGCAAGCGGCCCGGCGCGGGCGCGTAGCTGTCTACGTAACCAAGCCGGGCCGCGCCGCCTAACACAGCCAGCGGCAAAAAGAATCAAATGCCGTCAGTTTTCGTAGTAGGAACGTAGCGGCTGACTCCTTACCGGATGCCGCAGCTTGCGCAACGCCTTGGCCTCGATCTGGCGAATGCGTTCGCGCGTCACGTTAAAGAGCTTGCCCACTTCCTCAAGGGTGTGATCGCTTTTTTCAGCAATGCCGAAGCGCTTGCGCAGCACCTGCTCCTCGCGCGGGGTCAGGTCGGCCAGCACGGCGGCCAACTGCTCGGAAAGCTTGGTGTTGATGACTTCCTCGGCCGGGGCCACGGCCTTCTTGTCCTCAATGAAATCGCCCAGGCTGGAGTCTTCCTCATCGCCAATGGGCGTTTCCAGCGAGATGGGTTCCTTGGCGATCTTGAGCACTTTCTTGACCTTTTCCACCGGGTATTCCATGCGCTCGGCGATTTCCTCGGGCGTGGGATCGCGCCCCAGCTCCTGCACCAGATAGCGCGAAGTGCGGATCAGCTTGTTGATGGTTTCGATCATGTGCACGGGAATACGGATGGTGCGGGCCTGGTCCGCGATGGCCCGGGTGATGGCCTGACGGATCCACCATGTGGCGTAGGTGGAGAACTTGTAGCCGCGCTGGTACTCGAATTTGTCCACGGCTTTCATCAGGCCGATGTTGCCCTCCTGGATCAGGTCCAGGAATTGCAGGCCGCGGTTGGTGTATTTTTTGGCAATGGAAACCACCAGACGCAGGTTGGAGCGGATCAGCTCCTGCTTGGCGCGCATGGCGGCGGTATTGCCGCGCTTGATGCGCCAGAGCACTTCTTCCAGGTCGCCCACGTTGTGGCAGCATTTTTCCTGGAGGCGCTTGAGGATTTCGATCTTGCCGATGATCATTTCCTTGAAGGAAAAGAGCTCGTCCACGCTGAGCTTGAGATCGCGGGCCGCTTCGGCGGGGTTGACCTCGCGTTTTTCCAGACCGTCGAACATGGCCTGGATTTCCGCCTGGGTACGGCCCGTGGACAGGATATAGGCCGAGAGATCGCGCTGGCAGTTGTGCATCTGCCGCACGTAATCCTCCACCGTTTCGATGATCCGATCAATGAGGGTCTTTTCCAGCTTGATGTCGCGCAGGCGGGTGACGATTTCCTCTTTGAAGCCGATGATTTCCTTCTGGGTGGCCGTGACCCGCCGTTCCAAGGTGCAACAGTCGTCCAGCTTCCTGTAGATCTTGCGTTTTTTCTTGAAGACCTGCTTGATTTCGTCCAGCAGCAGGATGACCCGCGAGCGCTGGTTCATTTCATCTTCGCTGGGGTCGTCCTCTTCAATGGTTTTAACCACATCCTTGAGCTTGATGCGGTTCTGGCGCAGATCCTCGCCCACATTGATGAGTTCTTCCACGGCCACGGGCACTTCCACCAGGGCGTAGAGCACGTCCTGTTCGCCCATTTCGATCTTTTTGGCGATGACCACTTCGCCGTCGCGGTCCAGCAGGGGCACGGCGCCCATTTCGCGCAGATACATGCGCACGGGGTCGGTGCTGCGGGAGGAGTAGTCGGCTGATTCCTCGTCTTCGGCCAGATCCAGCGCGCCTTCGGACACCTCGTCGTCGTTTTCGGCGGCAGTAGCGGAAATTTTTTTGCCGTCCTTCTCGGAATCCACAATGACGATTTCCAGCTGCTCAAAAATGCCGATAATTTCTTCAAACTGCTCGGGCGTGCTCATTTCCACGGGCAGAGCTTTGTTGACCTCTTCAAAGGTCAGAAAGCCGGTGCCTTTGCCCTTGGCAATAAGCGATTGTATTTGCTGGATATCTTTAAGATTACTCATGCCCTTTCTCCAAGGTTTCCTGCAGTGCGCGAAGATAATCCAAATCAGCCGCAAAGTCACCTGTGCCGGTATTCTCGCGTAAGGCTGCGGAAACAGATGATTTTTGCGCCGAGGCGTAATAAGCGTCCAGGTCGCGGCGCAAAAATTCCAGTTCGTTGTCGCCGCTGTCGCGGGGCGCGGCCTCAGCTCCCCGGCAGTGGTTCCAGAAGTTTTTTTCACGTTGATCCAGATGGTAGGAACTTTCTTCCCCCATTTCCTCAATCTTGTCCCAGAGCCGCCGGGCAATGGGCGACTGGATGGCCAGATCCGCGCCCAGAGCGCGGAGGTCGTCCAGGCGTTCGGGATAGCGCACCGCGTACATCATGATCTGGCGGTCGCGCATGTTCTGCCGGGCGAGGCTGGGTTTGGCCGTCCGCTCCGGGGCGCGGCCCCGGCTGTCCTGTTGTTTCTGGCTGTGCCAGGCGGCCAGGCCCTGGCGCAGCTCGTTTTACGAAAGCTGCAGATGCCCGGCCAGCCGCGATACAT
>OJIY01000434.1_pt1 | contig 12106 bp, 10 predicted proteins | sample 1596061 | NCBI WGS metagenome assembly OJIY01 (sample SAMEA4350111, study PRJEB24818) | metagenome | biome: human; feature: gut; material: faeces | place: Denmark | collected 2013-09
CTCCTGTATATGAATTTATTTGAAACAAAAAGCATATCGAATGCATTCTTCAATTACCCAGCGGCTACTGACAGCCGAAATATGCCAGCACATGATCAACTGCGATATCCGACATGCGATTGATTGCCCCTTCACTGCTTGCGGCAATATGCGGTGTCAGAACGGTATTCTCACAGGCAATCAGCTCCTCATCAAAGCCGGGCTCCATATAATGCACATCACTACCATAGCCGTAAAGCTGCCCATTGTGCAAAGCATCATACAATGCCTGCCGGTCAATGAGCTTTGCCCGTGCCGTATTGATGATAACCGCATCCTTTTTCATTTTGGAAAAAGCCTTTGCATCCAGTAGCGGTGAAAACTCTGCAAGTGCAGGAAGATGCAGCGTCAGAAAATCACTGCTGCTCACGATCTCGTTTATATCCGCCTTGCGTATGCCATACTCCCGGATAAACGCCTCATCATAATAGCTGTCAAATGCGAGTATATGACAATCAAACCCCTTCAGTCTTCGGGCAACGGCTTTTCCAATGGCACCCAGCCCAAGGATACCGACGGTGCTTTGATACAAATCCTTTGCAATCGGCTTTTTCCACACATGCGAGCGGATATTGGCATCACTTCTTGTAATATTGTGACAAAGAGAAAGCATAAGTCCTATGGTGTGATCCGCTACGGAGTTTGTATTTGCATTGCGTGCAATTTGTAATGCAATGCCTTTTTCCTTTAAATATTCCACATCAATTTTATCCAGCCCCACACCATAGCGTGAAACGATTTTCAATTTATCCGCATGATCAATGACATTGCGATTGAAAACCTCCGTCCCTAAAATGACAGCATCCATCCCCTGAATGGCTTCCACCATTTCCTCCTCATTCAGCAGTCTTCCCTTTTCATTTCCATAGACCTCAAAGCCTGCATCCTGTAATCTTTGTATCGGTTTCCTACTTAATTTACCAAAAGACTTGGATGTTACCAAAACCTTCATAAGCGATTTCCTCCTGTATTTTCAATATTGTCCGGTAAATGTTTTTCTACCGAATCGTCTTAACTGCGAAATGCTTTTTCCAATAAACGGAAATAGTCAAACATCAACACCAGCGGTGTCATGTCATATGCGGCAATGTCTTATCCGGATTAAAAAGATATAGTGGATGACAGCCGGCTCCCTCTTTACAGAAGCCAGCAATGCTTTCCATTACTTGCCCTCACAGCCAAACAGACGGATATAGTGCTTGATTTTATGTTTGAATCCCTCCGCAAGCAATGGATACAGCTGATAAACGGCATTGCCGCTCAAATCCTCCTTAACCAGATTTTCAATTGCGCTGCGTTTCAAATCATTGGACAAATTGATTTTATTGATTCCCTCTCTTGCACAGCGTGCCAGATTTTCATCCCCGGTACCGCTGCCGCCATGAAGAACGAGCGGAATATCCAGTGCATCCTTCAATTCATGAAGAAGGTCAAAATGAATCTGCGGAGTACCTTTATATACGCCATGTGCAGTACCAATGGCAACCGCAAGTGCATCCACTCCGGTCTGCTTTACATATTCCACTGCTTCCTCAACACGGGTAAATGCCTGATGTCCGTCAGTATGATATTGCTCACCAACACCTACATGACCAAGCTCAGCTTCCACACTGATTCCCAGTGCATGACAAATCCGTACCATCTCCTGCACCTCTCTGATATTTTCTTCAAACGGCAGTAAGGATCGGTCGATCATGATGGAGGTATAGCCTGCGCGAATGCCAAGCAGACAGTCTTCAAAGGTTTTGCCATGATCCAGATTCAGGGCAATCTTTACTCGGGAGCGTCTGGCAAGATCCACTGCAATTCGTCCAAAGCTTTCCAGATCCGGATTGGCAACCGGTGTTGTATTCAGTATAATTCCGGTATTCATTTCTTCTGCCGCCTCGATGGCAGCACGCAGATTATGTTCATTATCAATATTGCAGGCAGGCACGGCATAATTCTCCTGCTTTGCCTTTGTTAGAATTTCCTTTAATGTTACCAGCATATCAGTTATCTTCCTTTCCGTAATTGATCATGACACGGTAAACACCCGGTTTACATGCATAATCAAAGGCTTCTTTTCCCTGTGCAAAGCTGAATTCGCGGTCGATCACCTTCTCCATATCGATCATTTGATAACCGATCAGCTTGACCGCCATCTGATTATCCTCAATCGTCGGATTCAGCGTTCCGATAAATTCTATTTCACGACTATGCACCATGCCGAAATCCACACCGATTGGTTCTTTGCTGTTTTGTGAGCTATAGGCAATCAGTCTGCCATATGGTGCTAACATGTCAATTGCCTGCTGCCACACCTTTTTGAACGGTATGGTGTTGATGACAGCATCTGCCCCCAGCCCATCCGTCAGCCTGCGAATTTCTTCACCGACATCACATTGACGCGGGTCAAAGGCATAGGCAGCCCCTTCCCGAATCGCCGTTTTCCTCTTTTCTTCATCGGTTTCACTCACAATAATGCGTGCACCGCACATCTGAGCCAGCTTCACATGAAAGTACCCCATAATACCCATACCGATAATGACAACCGTATCACCAAACTTTAATCTTGCCTTGCGTATACTGTGAATACAGCATGCCAGAGGCTCTGTTAGTGCCGCATGGCGCATATCCACATCATGTGGCATACGGATAATCTGCCATGCAGGAATCACCAGATATTCACTTAAGCCGCCGCCCAGTATATTCCCATCCAGACTTGAGCGTTTCGGCATTTCCTTTTTGCGATTGCACTGCGTTCCTCTGCCGGAGCGATCCAGCTCACACTGGTTACAATATCCGGATGTAAAAATTGCTTTATCGCCTGCCTTTACACCTACAACACCTCTGCCTGTCTTTATAATCGTCCCGCTGCACTCATGACCGCCAAGAAACGGATATCCGTAGTTCCTTGTTCCTTTGTATGTTCTGCGGTCCACGGTGCATAAGGAACATACCTCTGTTTTAAACAGTACCTCATAATCCCCCGGCTCCAGGATATCCAGCTCGCGCATTGCCAGCTTATCCTTTGCTTCAATCACCCATGCTCTTGCTTTTTCCATAGGATTCTCCTCTCATGTTTGTTATTCCTATCTATATCTGAAAAGAAGCAGTTTTCTTCACCTCCTGAAGCTTCTACTTACTGAATCTTTATCTGTATCTGACAACTATAATCATATTGAAAACGATTACAGTGTCAAATTGACACAAAAAGCAACAGTGTGTCATCATAATAAGACAGCTAACGGAGAAAAACCTCCACAAAGTAATGAAATCATTTACATTTCATGCAAAATCATAGGAAGTATGTACTTTTTATATGGATTATGTTAATATTTTCCTAGCTTGTGTGTTATTTCACCCATTGATTTAACACGAAAAAGTAACAGGGAGTGATAGTATGGCGAAAACCAGACGGGATCTGATTATGAATCTGGTCAGAGAATACACCAGTGAAAGTCTTGCGGACAAATCCTTCAGCTTTGAACGATGCAATGCCTTTGATATCGCATTGGATCTGAAGCTGGACCGGTCCAACGTATCCAGAATTTTAAATCAGCTGTTTAACGTTCTACAGCTCATCAAGGTGGAAGGAAGACCCACTCTCTATTTATCCAAGGATGTTATTGTCGGCGAATATCATTTCAATAATATTCCCCAAATCATCCCCGGAAAAGAAAACCTGAAAAATTTATTCGTATATGATGCAAGTGATGCCAGTTTTTATAAAAAAGGTATGAATATTATTGGAAACGGTTATGAGGAATCACTGACACCGGTTATCAGTAAAATCACCCCTGCCATATTTTATTATCAGAACAAGCCGTTACTGATTGCATTACAGGGAGAAAAAGGCTCAGGCAAGAAATATTTTTGTAAAAAGCTCTTCGATCTGGCCGTACAGAATAAACGTATTTCCAAAAAGAGCAGAAGCTTCACCTTTGATTATCGTTCCATAAATGAAAGCTTTTCCACTCTGCGGCAGCAGTTTCTTGATCGTAATATCTCCATGGTCATCATGGAAATCTACACACCGTTTCAGGAAAGCGAGATTTACCGGTTCTGGAACGATCTCAACAATCTTTGCAGCAACGAAAACAAGCCGTTACCTATCATGATTTTTCTGATTGATAAGAGTGTTGAAAACTTTGCATATTTCTCACAGCTGACACCTTACACAGCGAAGTATCCCAATGTAAAAGAGCGCACAACAAAAGAAATGATTGAGCTTGTGCTGACCTTCCTGCAGGAGGAGGCAGTGAATCTGAACTGCCGCATCAAGGTGACCGGAAATGCGATTGCCTCCTTTCTCAGCGCAGATTATACCTACAATCTCTTTCAGCTTCGCAATGAGATTGTCTATTCCCTATCCAATAATCTGTATTCCAGTGTGATTACCAATCATGAACCAATCGTCATCACACATGAGAACATATCCAAGAATGTCATTCAAAACAAGAGTGCAGATAATTCTTTGGAGGATCATATCCGAATAACGGTTACACAGCTCCTTCCGGAAATCATAGATATCTACCCGGATCAGCCGTGTGAAACACTGGAAAATCTATTACAGACACAGCTCAATGCAAGCATTGTCATAACTGCACAGCTGAAAAACATCATAGAAAAGGCGAAAGAGGATGTCCTGATGACGCGGACAAAGCTTCTGGATTCCTCATCCATAGAGATGCAGTCCAAGGTCTATCAGGCTCTGACACCATTGTTTACGAAAACAAAATTGAAAAATGACCGCCAGATTTTAAGCAAGCTGTATATCCAGATTCAGCATATGCTGGATAATACCTTCGCCTACCAGTTTCAGCTGGAGCATCTGGATTATAAGGAAACAGCATATTCTCAGGAGCTGAGTGACAATGTGATCAGCACAGTGGAAAACAAGTTCAACATCAGTCTTCTGAAGGTATATAAAAGCTATATCCGCAATTTTATCTACTATGCATTAAAATCCATCAGTCAGAATACCATCATGACACTGATTGTCTGTCACGGGGAGCGTCTTGCGGAAAATTATGCTCAGCATCTGAATCAGATTCTGGGAAGCCGCTGTTTCTTCTCCTTTGATTATAATCTCTATTATCAGACGCATGACTTTCATGAGTTTACGGATAAGATATATAAACTGATCAAATATATTGATATAGGAAAAGGCGTACTTATCGTTGGTGACAAGCCGCCGCTTACGACATTGGATAAGTCCATCATCTCCACGTTAAACATTCCCTCCTTCTCCCTGTATCCGGTTTCTCTTCCACTATTATATGAAACCAGTGAAGTGGTTTCACAGAAGACCATGCATCTGTTGGCTCTGCTCAGTGATGTAGTGAACCGAAAGAAAAAAATAAAGGCATTTTTGAATGATAAGAGTCTGACCTCTAAAAATGAGCGTCAAAGCAGCGATATCTTTCAGCGCTTTCAGGCAACCTTCCCTACCATCAATATAGCAAAGTCCAATGAAGCCCTGTACCGCGTACTTCTCAATATTTGCACGGAATGCAATTTGCCGCTTTCCAATAACATCATTATACAGTTCCTGTTTCACGGCACCTGTATGCTGGACCGCTGTGTGAAGAAGCAGAAAATCCGCTATAATCTTTTGGAAAGCTTTATGATGGAGCATACCGAGCTGTTTCACATCATGAAAACGAATTTGTTGAAAATCCGGGATTTTATGACACTTTCCATTTCACAGGAGGAAATCGCCGTTTTGTGTGATGTTATACTCAATTATCAGATGGAGATCAATGTTCAAACAGAGCGAAAATAATGCGATCCCTCTGACATTCAAACATTGAAAATGAACCGGTCTGCCGACCGGTTTTTCTAAGCATGTATCTGATCTCAATCGCTTAGAATCAAAAAGGGATTTCCTGATAACGTATTTGAAATTTTCCATACAATAGAAAACGGTTTTACAGGTAATCCTTTGTATTCAGCCCTCTTGTTCACAGAAATGAAAACAGAATATGCATTGACAACATACACAGTGTATGTTAAATTATAGATACACAATGTATGTATTAAGGAGTGATACAATGCCGCGCAATAAGTATCCGGAGGAGACGGTTCAGAAAATACTGGATGTATCCATGAAGCTGTTTCTGGAAAAAGGATATGAAGAAACAACCATTTTGGATATTGTTGGAGAGCTGGGAGGACTTACCCGCGGTGCTTTCTACCACCATTTCAAATCCAAGGAGGAAGTGCTGGATGCGCTGAGTGACCGTATGTTTCTGGAGCATAATCCATTTGAGGAAGTTCGTAAGGAAAAGGGGCTAAGCGGTCTTGAAAAGCTGAAAAAGATTATCAAGATGCAGGCACAGAATCAGGATCAGCTTGATTTGAACCAGATGTCTGTGCCGCTGCTGAAGAATCCGAAGATTCTTGCGGATTACATGGAAAGCAATTTGCGAATCGTTACACCTTTTTTCGAAGAGCTGTTTCTGGAAGGCATTCAGGACGGCTCCATTCCGGATATCAAATATCCCAAGGCACTGGCCAGCTTATTTGTAATGATAACCAGTGTGTGGTTCATTCCTTCCATTGTCCCCTGTACGCAGGAAGATCTGCTGGAACGCCTGCTGCTCACCAAACACATGCTGGACAGTATGGGAATCTACCTCATTGATGATGAAATTCTTCAGCATGCCCAGACGATTGTCCAAAGCATTCCAACAAAATAAGATTGCATATGCAATTTTATTTTACCACAATACATACATTCTGAATGTATATAAAAAGGAGAATATAAATATGAACACACAAGATCTCGCTGTTTCTGTACACAGGTTAACCAAACGCTATGGTCATACAGAGGTATTAAAGGATATGAATATGGAAATAGAAAAAGGCTCTATCTATTGTCTGCTTGGTTCCAATGGTGCCGGAAAGACAACGACGATTAAGATACTGACAACACTTGCGGCCTTTGATAGCGGTGAAGTTTCCGTATGCGGTCATTCTGTCACTGCCGAGGGAGAAGCCGTTCGAAAGCTGATCAGTCTTACCGGGCAGTTTGCCAGTGTGGATGAAAAGCTGAGCGGTTATGAAAATCTCGTGATGATCGGAAAGCTGAATCATCTGAAGACGCCAAAGAAAAAGGCAGGAGAGCTGCTTGCATATTTCTCCCTTACAGAAGCCGCTAACCGTATGGTGAGCACCTATTCTGGCGGTATGCGCAGAAAGCTGGACATCGCTATGAGCCTTGCCGGTAATCCGCAGATTATTTTTCTTGATGAGCCGACCACAGGTCTGGATCCACAGAGCCGTCACAGTATGTGGAGCATCATAAAGCAGCTGAATTCAATGGGGATCACTATTTTTCTTACCACGCAGTATCTGGAGGAAGCGGAGCAGCTGGCAGATCATATCGCCATTCTGGATCAGGGAAGGATTCTTACGGAAGGTACTCCTGCGGAATTAAAAAAGCTGCTGCCACAGGGAATCGTCGAATTTGAATTTCCCGACAGCAGTATGCTGGAGGCTGCCATGTCATGTACAGGGGGCTATTCGACGAAGCCGGTGATGACAGAGCATAAGCTGATTATATATACGGACGGCAGTGCCGAAGCATTATCCGAGCTGTTTCATATTTTTTCTTCCGGTAATATCAAAATCCTGAAATTTTATCAAAAGCTGCCGAATCTGGAGGATGTTTTCCTAACACTGGTTCATGAAAGAGAGGATATACAATGAAAACCATACAGACACTAAAGGATGTTTTGACGATGAGTGGAAGATGTCTGCTTCTATCCAAACGAAATCCTGATACAATTTTAACGAGCATCATCGCTCCGATACTCACCATGCTGCTGTTTGCTTATGTAATTGGCGGCGCCATGCAGACGGGTGAAACAAGCTATGTGAATTTCATTGTTCCAGGAATCATTCTGCAATGCCTCGGACAGTGTGCCGCTACCACGGCGATTGCCGTTTGTTCGGATATAAAAAGCGGAATCATGGAGCGCTTCTGCACCATGCCTGTTAAACGCTCTTCCATTTTAAACGGACATGTACGGGAAGCCTTTATCAGAAATATGGTAACTGCCCTGCTGATTCTCCTAGTGGCATTCCTGATTGGCTTTCGACCGGAAGCGGATTTACTTGGTTGGTGTGCCGCATTGCTGATTATTTCTTTGTACATTCTCACCTTATCCTGGATATCCGTATATTTCGGAATGATTGCGAACAGTCCGGAGGGGGCAGGCTCATTCTCAATTCTGGCGATCGCTCTGCCCTGCATCAGCTCCGGCTTCGTACCAATCGACACCATGCCGAAAGCATTGCAGATTTTTGCCGAATACCAGCCGATTACCCCTGTCATTGATTCACTGCGTGCCCTGCTTCTGAATGAGTCATTAAAGACCTGTACACTGCTTTCTGCAATTTTGTGGTGTACGGTGCTGCTTCTGTTATTCTATATTTTATCCGTAAGAGCATTTAAAAAGAAAAGCAATCACTAACAGCTGTCTCATGCAAAACTGAGGAAGGAATTTGTTTGCTTTAGCAGTTCAAAAATTTTTTCGACAAGCACTGAAGCAGGATGAGAGCAGCTATATTCCGTATGCATCCCTTAGAAAGCTTCCCTCCTGCGGTATCTAAGACCTGTAAAATCTGATCCTTTCAATTCATTACTGATTCAGCTTTACACCACAGGCTATTTATAGTAAAGTTTAACTGGAAAGAAACAAAGGAAACAGTGTCCTGCAGAGTATACTGTTCCCCCGTTTATGAATAGGAGGTTGTGTGGATATGTTAGGTATGATCATAGATATCATGAAATTTCTACTGCTGGTTTATATCGCATTGGAGCTGCGGGATATTTCTGCAAAGCTAAGCAATAAATGAGATGTTCTGTCTATCCAGCCGAAACAAACACGGCAATCGTGGAAATCCCGTTCCTTACTACAGACATTCCTGTTCTCTCTCAGGAAGACAACAGTTTTGCACTGCTTGAATCGCAAAGCAATCACGGTATGATAACAGGGATCGTCATGAAAAGGCTTTAAACCGGAAATAGATAATTGAATTGACTGAAAAAAAGAAGAAAGAAAGCTCCTGTGAAAAGGAATTTGTTTCTTCTTTTTGTTTTTTTTTATGCTTGTCTTTCAATGCGGGCAAGAAGCAGGAATACACGATTCCCTTTTACACCTTGCGCTTTAGCGAACCAGCAGCCTTCATACGTATAGCAGATGCCTTACAGCCCGATCATTTACAGCGATGCAAAACCTGCTTCCACTCCTCGCACATTCCCTGTGTGTAGAAATCCACCAGCTTATCCCAATCCTGCGAAAGCTCTTTTGTTTTCATGCCATATCGAAGTGCCGCTGCCAGAACCTCCAGCAGCTCTCTGCTGTATTCCCCCTGCTCCTGCATCAAAGACAACGGCTTGCGGATTCTTTCCTCAGGCTTCAGCTTTCTTTCAACATCCCGAACATTGCGCGCTACGGTATCTTTGATATTTCGATTTTGAAACTTTCGAATCGCCATTTCAGAAAACGCGGTCTGCTCCTGCATGGAAACATTATACACAGTAGTGATACAGCGATTGATTACTTCCGCTATCCGTTTGATTTTCTCAGTTATTTCAATATCATTCGCGGCTTCGGCATAATCCGTATACCCCTTTTCATACCCCAGATAGGCTATGCATGCACTGATACAGTTATACGTATAGATTTTGCGCTCCAGCAAATCGGAAAAATGTGTTTCCTGTACGAAGCCGTATAAGGGAAGCTCATGTCCCAATGCTACGCTGTCGTAGGGAAGATGGTCCAGATTTTCACTGAAGATATCCAGTGAATCACGCTGTCCAAGCGTTGTACAGAATATGACAGCTTCACTCAAGTGTATTCGGGAATCACTGCGCAATACAGCAAGGGGTGAGGATGGCTGTATTCCATTTTCTGCAACAAGGATATCCAAAGAACGCCTATCCCGCTCCTGCAATGCCGCCTGCAAAAAGGGCAGCAATTCCGCAACGTGATCGGCACCGACACTGATGAAGATACGTTCTGCCTGTGCGATGTTTGTTATCGCACGCTCATCCGTTATCGTATAGGCTGTATAATTATCCACCTTCAGAGGCTCCCGCTCACTTCCAAAGCGAATCGTATACGAAGGCTCCTTGCGCAGCTGCCGGATCAGGTTCTCATCACGATCCAAAAAAACGGTTTCTTCCTTTGACAGATACAGCAGACGGTTTAAATAGCCCCGCCCGCTTAATCCGGCACCGATGATTACATTTTTACTCATGTCCCTTGACCAGCCCTTCCTTACATATCCTATCCACAGCCTTCAGCACCTCCCGGTACAGTGGCTCCTGCTCGTTCAGTTCACATACGGTCTGTAATACATAGGGTATCCCGTGCTCTCTTCGCATCGCTTTCAGCTTCCTTGCGGACGCATCACTTTCCTCATCAAAGAACAGCGCCTTTGCGATGGTTTCAATTATCACTCGGGGATAAACCCCATGGTTCAATGCCATTCTTGCCGGTGCAATCAGCCGATCCTGTGCTCCCAGCTTGCGAAGCGGATCCTTTCCATGCCGTATGACACGGTCGACAATCGTCCAGTCTGTATATTTTGCTCTTGCCTTTTCCGCAAAGGCCTTCTGCTGCTGCGGATCGACATGCAGCTCCGCCACCAGTGTTTGGTTGATTTCCTCATATACCTCATCCAGCAAGGCGGAAACCTCCGGGCTGTTTGCGGCCTCTGCCAGCAGCTCATAGCCTGCCAGATAGCCATGATAGGCGATGACAGCGTTGCTTGTATTATTGGTATACATTTTCTGGGTTAAAAAATCACCGAAGTTCTGCATCAGCTCCGCATCCTGAATCGGTGGAAGCTCCCCCTTGAAATGCTCGGCACTGATGGGAAGATACCAGTAATTCTGTACCCATACACCTGTTGCATCCTGCATTGCAAGTTCATCACTGGGCTGGGTCGCAGAGCGCATGATAACTGCCTCGTTCACACCGACAAACTGATCAAACATCGTTTTCTCCTGTTCCTCCATCTCTGCCGTAATCCCTTCATACAGAAACGCTCCCGCATGTCTCCAGTTCTCGCACGTCACGAAGTTAAACGGCTTTTTCGGTATGCCGTTTTCCTTATATATTCTTCCGATTTTCTCACCCAGTGACTTCAGGTTTGCACCACCTACGGAAACAAAGGCGATATCCGCTTCCACAAGGGCAGCACCAATGCGTTTTTCATCCTCCAGCTGTACCGCCTGAAAGCCTGTAACATCACTATCCAATGAAGAATCTCCCAGAATATACACATGGTATTTCTGATCCTTATTCAAACGATCCACCAGCTGTTGATCGATATCCACAAACGTGATATCCGCCTTACTGAGATACAGCAGCTGCCCGATAAATCCACGGGCGATTTTCCCCGCACCAAATACAATAGCCTTCATCTGTTATCCTCCTCGTATAATTTTCTGCTTTCCTGCATACGCTGATTCCCTCACTTCCTGCATAGAGAACAGTCGTAGATTGTTGGTATGATTCTAAAAGAACCCCCGCCAATAGCAGTTGTGCGGCGGGGGTTGAATTAACACGCGTTTGCGATATCGGTAAATATCCTTGCCCGACGTGTCAGCTCCTCGAAATTTCCTTCAGCGATAACCTTTCGATCGATAAAGCGGCCGCTGATGCCTGCTGCACAGTATCCGGCGTTCAGATACTCCTTGAAGTTCTCCTCATTTACACCGGCTGCCGCAAGGAATTTCACATGATTGATCGGCCCTTTGATATCCTTCAGATAGGACAGTCCCAGCCATCCTGCAGGGAATATTTTCACGATATCCGCTCCGGCATTGTGTGCCTGCAAAATTTCTGTTGAGGTCATTGCTCCGGGTATAGAAATCAGACCGGCTTCTTTCGTTGCACGAATCACCTCCGTATTCACATCCGGTGACAGGCAGAATTCTCCCCCTGCCTTCTTTGTGGCAAGCACATGCTTTACACAGGTTACTGTGCCGCTTCCCACCTTCATCTGTGGAAAATGCTCTTTGATTGTCCTTATTGCACCGCATGTCTTCTCTACCGCATCG
>OJIY01000440.1_pt1 | contig 11820 bp, 13 predicted proteins | sample 1596061 | NCBI WGS metagenome assembly OJIY01 (sample SAMEA4350111, study PRJEB24818) | metagenome | biome: human; feature: gut; material: faeces | place: Denmark | collected 2013-09
CGTCGGCAGCGTCAGATGTTTTTAAGAGGCAGACAGAAGAGTGAGGCATACATGGCGAAAATTCATTTTATACTGCAAGTGAAGGTGGGGGTGGGAAAATCCATGATCGCCGTCATGCTGTATCAGGCCCTCCGACATTTTGGAAAAGATGTCACTGCCTACGATACGGACCCGGTGAATGCCACCCTGACCTCGTTTAAAGAGTTCGATGTGACGGCGCTGGACGTCATGAAGAACGGGAATATTGACCCTCGCAAGTTTGATGCGCTGCTTGAGGCATTGGTGAACGCTCCAGCAGAATCCCATGTCATCGTGGATAATGGCGCGTCTTCCTTCATCGCCTTGGGCGCGTACTTGGCTGAAAATGATTTTCTGCCTCTGCTGGAAGAGCAGGGGCATAGAGTTTTCTTTCATTCCATCGTCACGGGCGGCCAAGCCCTAGGCGATACCATTCAGGGCTTGGCCAGGATGGCCCTCGGTTTTCCCGCGTCCCCCATTGTAGTCTGGCTCAATCCCTTCTTTGGCGACATTGCCATAGACGGCAAAGGATTCGAGGAGTTCAAAATATACAAAGATTACTCCTCGCAATTCCACGCGCTGATTGAGCTTCCGCTGGGCAACAAGGCCCTGATCGGCAAGGACTTGGAAGAGCTGTTTGCCAAGCGCCAGAGCTTTGAAGCCGGGATTAACGGCAGCTCCACTTCCATCGCGGTCAAGGCGCGCCTGCGGCGTTACTGGAACCAGATTCTCTCCTGCGTCGAGCAGGCGGATATTCTGTAGGAGGCCGCATGTCCAGCGCTAAAAAGTATAAATGTACGTTGGAGCTTGCCGCCAGCTCGGACTCCAATGTGGTACAATGCTCAATCCATTTTTCCCCCAACTTCAAAATGAAGAAGGATGAAGAGTTTCCCTTCGTCAATTTTATCGGCTTGCATCTACTGCGGGCCGCATATCTCATGGCATCTGAGCCGGAGTTTGCGGAAGGATTGAAAACCCTGCTTAAACGCTTCCCTGGGCCTGAAGAAATGGAAAACAAGGAGGCGGACGCATGAGCGACGATCTGCCCCCTGAAGAAAACTCCCGGGATTGGCCGGATGAAACGCCTGTTCCTGCCTCCGATGCTGCCGTTGCTGACAACGCGCCGCAGTCTCCGTCCGTGCCCGAACCGGATCAGTGCCTTCCGGACGGCATCGGCCTGTCCGTGGAAGATGTGCGCGCCATGCTGGCCAAAAAGCATGATCTGGCCGTGCCCAAGGACGATCCGCTGCTGATGATGGTCACGATCCAGAATGCTTTCCTTGGAGTCCAGACACAACTCCAGAAAAAGCATGAGAAGGCCCTGGCCGCCTTCATGGGCGAGCAGACGACGGCCTACGTCAAGGGTGTGGAAGAGAGTATGGCCGGTCTATCGCGGACCCTGTCCGGCGTAACCATTGAGGGTATTCAGCAGGCCGCTTCGGGCTTCGCGGCCAGTCTGGCCGGTTTCAAAACTTCCCTTTATCTCTGCACGGCCATCATGGTGCTTTCCGCCCTGCTCAATGTGGCCGTCTTCATCCTGAAGGCGGTGCAACATGGATGATCGCCTGCTGGAAAGCCTGGAATACAACTGTGGCCCGCTCATCATGGGGGCGCTACGGGATGAGGCGGTCATTGAGATCATGCTCAATCCTGACGGCAAGTTGTGGAGCGAAAAGTACGGCCAGGAACAGGAATGTATCGGTGAACTTCCTTTGGCCCAGGGCAAGCTGATCCTTTCGCTGGTTGCCAGCGCCCTGGACATCACGGTGGACGCCCTTCATCCAGTGGTTGAAGGAAGTTTTCCGCTGGACGGTTCGCGCTTTGAGGGCACATTTCCGCCCCTGGTGGGGCCGGGAGCGTCTTTCTCCCTGCGCAAGAAAGCCTCGCGGATCATCACTATGCAGGAATATCTGGCTCAGGGCGTGATAACGCCGGAAGTGACACCTATTATCCGTGCCGCCATCCTTGACCGGAAAAATATCGTCGTGGTGGGAGGAACATCCAGTGGCAAGACGACGTTTGTGAATGCCATCATACGTGAGCTGGATAAACTCTGCCCACATGACCGCCTGCTGATCCTGGAGGACACGGCGGAACTGCAATCCCGCGCGCCCAACTCCGTTTTTTTTCTTACCTCGGAACTGGCTGGCATTGGCATGCGCCAACTGGCCAAGGTCAGTATGCGCTACGCGCCGCGCCGCATCCTTGTAGGCGAAGTCAGGGACGCGGCGGCCCTAGAACTTCTCAAGCTCTGGAACACCGGTCATCCCGGCGGCATCGGCACTTTCCACGCGGACAGCGCGGAAGAGGCCTTGGAACGTCTGGAAGAGCTGGTGGAAGAAGCGGGCGTCGGCCCCAAGCAAAAACTGATCGGTCGCGCTATTGATCTGATCATTCACATGGAGAAGACGCGCGAGAACACGCGCCGTCTGGCTTCCATTATTTCCGTCAACAAATTTAATGCGAAAGAGGGGTGCTATGTAACAGCGCCCCTCTATTCAGCTGCCTGATGGGGGAGAAAATGTATCGTAAAGTTTTTTTCTTCGTTCTTCTGGCCTTTTTCATTGGGGTCTGCCCGGATCTGGCCTTGGCCAGCGACGGCATCACGGAGTTTTCCAGCCCGCTTGAAAAGATGGTCAACACCATTACTGGACCTGCAGGTAAATACATAGGTATTGTTGGTATGGGACTTTGTGGAATATATATGATTATAAACAAAGATGATATTTCTGGCGGTTTCAAATATGCCCTCAATACTGTATTTGCAGTCTCTTTTTTGGCTTTTGCTACAAGCATTATAAATTCAGTCTTTAGCTTTTCCGCTGCTGTAGCATGATGGAATTTAGACGCATTCCCATTCACCAGTCGTTGCATCGTCATAACCTTGTGCTGGGTGCGGAACGTGAGCTGGCTATGGGCAGTGCCCTGATTGCTCTGCTCGTAGGTATCGGCGGTGTGACGGTTATTTCCGGCATTGCGGCCTTTGTATTCTGGATTGCGGCCATTTTCGTACTCCGGCGCATGGCCAGGGCTGACCCGCTCATGAGCAAGGTCTGGATGCGGCATGTAAAGCAACAGGTTTTTTACAGCGCCAAGGCCAGCCGCTGGCGGCCTCTGGGCGGATTCAAAACAAAGTGACGACGCCATGAAGAAAAGCACCAGCGCCATCTTAATGTTCTGCCTGTTCTGTGCCTCCGGCTGCGTCATGCACAAAAGCGGTCCCGGCTCCTTTGATGGCCTTAGTACAGCTTACGCTATGGACGCCCAGGTCTTTGCGGCCCAAACGGCGGAAGAGCTGAGCCGCCGGCATGCGCCGGCGCATACCTCTGTTGCCCTGGATCGCGCTCCGGGTGTTTTTGGTGAAGTCCTGGAACAGAAGCTCCGCGCGGATGGCTTTGCTCTGGGCTCCTCCGGTCTTGGCGTCAGCTACAGACTGGATACGCTGGAAACCGACGGTGCCCCCATGCGAGGCTATGTACAGGTGGCTTGCTCTGACGGGCAGATATTCAGCTTCACCCGCGAGATTTTTAAAGGCACGGAACCTCCTCTTGCGGATCCTTTGCCGGAAGAACACCCACTGGAAGCCCGGCCGCTTCCGGAACGCACACCGATGCCGGCTGATGCCCAGGCAGTTGCTTTGCAAGCAACACCCGCAAACCCGATGTCGGCTCCCGGCGTCAAGGTATATCCCGTGAGAAGGACGGCCACTGCCGCCGTCGTGGCCAAACGTAGCGGCGTTCCTGTCAAAGACTTCTGCCGTTGGAACCAAGTCGGACCCAACGCGACACTGACCAAAGGCTCTCCGGTCTATCTGTCGGAGCCGCCTTCCGGGATCATCCCTGTTGCCGCCGCTGTTCCCAGGCCTGCTGACACCCCTGAATCCGCTCCTCAGGCCGCCACGCCCGCGCATATGCCGGCTCCCGTATCTCTGCCCAGCCGTGCCCAAACCTCGGCGGCACTGACGCTGGAAAAGCCCAAGCCCAGAGAACCCGTAGCATATGCGCCGGTTGCCGTGAGCATGCCGGCTACGTCTTCCCCGGAAACAGTCACGCCGGTCACGGAGCCGCCAGTGGCTCCCGCGCCTTCAGCAGCACCGGCGGCTTCCAGCGAAGCCCTCACGTCGATAGCTACCACAGCCATCGAGGCCGTGCCCGTCTGGGAGATCCACAAGGGTGAAATGCTGCGCGGTCTGATGGAGGGCTGGGCCGCCATAGCCGGTTACAGCCTGATCTGGAATGCCCAAAATGACTATGAAATGCGGAGTTCCGCGACCTTCTCCGGCGTCTTCGTGGACGCGGTGAAGAACTTCTTCGCGGCTCTCCAAGCCAACGGCCTTGCCCTGCGCGTGACCATCTATCAGGGCAATAAAGTCATGGAAGTGTCGGAGCACTAAGTCAGAGAAACATTATGAAAAAGAATCTCTTTCGTTGCATAGCCTTCCTTCTCCTAATCCTTTCGGGCTGCGCCCATAAGGGCGCGCCGGACCAGGAACTCATAGAAAGCAAGGGCAGAGACTTCACCACGCTTTCCCGGTCCAAGGCGGTGGACGTGGTGGCCGAACCCTATGTGGGCGTGAAGGCCGTGCCGATCCGGGAGGACGAGCAGTCCCAAGCGGCCCTGAATACCCATGTCACGCTGCGTAAACGCGGCACTCTGGCCAACATTGCCGCAACCATAGCGGATATGACGCCCCTGACAGTCCAAGTGGGCGCGGATCCGGCCCCGCTGACCGGCGGACAGAAGAAGGGAGGCGGACAGGGTGACGCCGGCCTGGCCCTGCCGGACTTGCTGGATGTGCCCGCTGCCGGCGGCACATCGCGGACGCTGAATATCTCCTATGAAGGTTCACTGCGCGGCCTGCTGGATCATGTGGCAATCGCTTCGGGCTATGGCTGGGATTACGACTCCAAAACAAATACTGTCGTCTTCTCCCGCCTGTCGGTCAGGACATTCACCATCCTGGGCGCGCCGGGCAAGCGGGAATACAAGGACAATATCACCAACAAATCGCGGGAAACGACGCGCTCCAGCATTGGTGGCTCCAACGTCAACCAGACTGTGGCCACCTCGGACACCTCCAGTCAGACGGCGCAATCCAACACCACTGACTATAAATTCGATATCTGGGCGGATACGGAGAAGGCCGTCAAAGCCCTGCTCTCGCCGGAAGGCAGCGTGGTGGGCAACCAGGCCGCCGGAACGCTCACGGTCCGTGACCGAGCGGAAAATGTCCGTCAGGTCGGCAATTATATTGCTGAGATAAACGTGCGCCTGTCGCGTCAGGTGGCGCTCACGGTGCATGTCTGGGCTTTGGAAGTCACGGATGAAAATGAGGCGGGCCTGGATTTCCAGATGTTCTTCGCCAACGATGATATTTCCATCGTAGCCGGCAGCCTTGCCGCCCTGGGAGGACCGGGTACGGCCAGCGCCACCATCGTCTCCGGCAAGCTCAAGGATTCCACGGGCGTTCTGAAGGCCCTCAAGGAATGGGGCAACGCCACGCAGGTCACTTCCGGCGGCGGGCTGATCCTCTCGAACCAGCCTGTACCCATTCAGGCGATCCAGCGCATCAACTATATCGCCGGTTCGTCCACCTCACAGTCGGACTATGGCCAGACCACGGAAATCACACCCGGTGAAGTCACAACAGGCTTCGCCATGACGGTTATCCCACACATCCTAGACCGGCGGCGTGTGCTCCTCCAGTACAGCATCAACCTGTCCAGCCTGGATGAGTTGAGTGAATACTCCACCAATGATCTGACCATTCAGTTGCCCAAAACCAGCACCCGTGCCTTTAGCCAGCGCAGCACCATGCAGATGGGCCAGACTCTGGTGCTGGCCGGATTTCAGGATCAGACGCAGAAGCTGGCCAACTCGTTGGGACTGCTCAATTTCGGACGCGGAGCCAAATACGGCAAAACCCTGTTGGTGATAACCATTGAAGTGGAAGCCGCTGGCGGCGGGACTGAGGATTAGCCATGCGCATGGTCATCATCAATAAGCGCCCTTGGGCCGTGGGCCTGGACTGGTCTTCCACCAGGTTGGATAAACTCTCTCGCTCCCGCCTGCTGGAAATGGCTCAAAAGATCGACCCGGCCTTTGACATGATGGCCGTGCAGCGGCGTCTGTACGGCTTCGGTTCCAGCGGCGGGCAGCCTGAAGACTGGAAAAAGGCCCGCTCCCTGGCGGCCTTTATCCAGCTCCCACCGTCTTTTCTTGGTTTGTTCGCCCTCGAAGATGTGCAGGGACAATCTTTTTGGTGGGTCATTGGCCGCCAGAACGGCCAGAACGTGGGCCAGGGCGACGCGGTCTATGCCTCGCGCCAGGAAGCGGAACAGGAACTGAAAAGCCTGAATGAGCTGCTGGACAACAGCATTGCGGAAGTCGTCACGCAGGATGAGCCGACGCGGAGCCTCGCCTGGCTGGAACCGCTGCTGCATGTGGGACCAGGAGCTGTATTGCGACGGCGCGGCTGCCTTGAATCGCTCCAGGAAGCGCCCAGGCGTGTTTCGCCAACTGTCCTGGGGGTGGGCTTGGCTGTGGGCCTGCTGATCGGTGGCGGTCTGGCCTTCAACGCATGGCGGGAACATCAGGCGGAGCAAGCCTCTATTGAGTCCGCCCGTCTGGCCAGGTTGAACAAGGAACAGCGCCGTAGGGAACTGCTTGCCCATCCAGAGAACTATTTTGAGCAGGCCTGGGCGCAAGCGCCCCTGGCCGTAGATGTGGCCAAGCCCTGCATGGAGGCGCTGCTGGCCCAGCCCACTGTGGTCAACGGCTGGCTGCTTTCGGAAGCGTCCTGCGCGGGACGCGCCGTGAGTGTGACCTGGGCACACCAGAGTCAAGCTGACTTTTTGAGCCTGCCGGCACAAGCCCGTCTGAAAAGCCCGCAGCTCGCGGTGTCCCGGCTGACGCTGGCCACGGGCCGGAAAGCCCGCGCCGTGCAGAAATACCCCTCCTTGCTGACGCGCGAAAGCGCTACCCGGCATCTCTACCAGATCACCCAACAGGCTGGTAGCCGCCTGCGTCTGACGTTCCAGAAAGCGGAAAAGCGCAGCATCGACAAGGTTGAATTGTCGGCTCCCTGGGTCAAGGGAGACTGGACCCTGAGCGCCGTTCCCGGCTCTCTGCTGCGTGAAAACGCGCTCTGGCGCGCCTTATCCGCGTTGCCGGGCCTGACGCTGGAGCGGATCAGCTTCAAAAGTGAAGACTGGACGCTCCAGGGGAATATCTACGCCACGGAAAAATGAGGAAAGGTCATGCCGCTCACGAAAAGAACAAAGATCATCTGGGGCATTTTGCTGGTTTTGCTCCTGGCGTTTGCCGGTCTGCTATGGACGCAGCAAACATCGTCCCCACCCGCGCCTCCAGCGCCCAGAGACGTGCCAGTGAAAAAGAAAGCCGCTCCGACGAAAGCGGACAAAACGGACAAGAACACTGCCGCTGCCGCCACGCCGAATGCTCCGACTGATGCCGGCATGGTCGTTGCGCCCATTGTCGCGGGCAATCTGGGCAGAATTACGGAACTGCGGGCCTTGGAGGAAGAGCTGACGCTGGAAGCCAAGATCGCAAAGCTGAAAAGGGAAAGAGAAGAAGCGTCGCGCTCGCCGTCCGTGCCCACGCTGTCCTTGCCGTCCCTGACGCCTCCGGCGTCCCCGTCACACGCTCCGGCGGCTGCGCCCCGGCCTGCGGGATCAGGTGGGCTGCGGGTGATTTCCGTGCAGGGCGTGGCTGGCCGGCTCTCGGCCACGGTACGTACCGGATCCGGCCAGACAATCGTGCGCAAGGGATCCCGCCTGGGCGACTCCGTGGTGACGGAAATATCCCGCCAGGGCGTAACCATCCGCCGTGGCGGCAAAACCAGCACATTGCCGTTTGAGTGAGGACGCCATGAACGCCAACAATGCAAGTTCCCGCGCGGCCAGCACAGCCCCTGAAGCCCTGTTTTTCGACGATTTTGAGCAGATCTCGGAAAAGGTGCGCGGCAAGGTGGCCCTGATCGACGGCGTGTTGCACATCTCCGAGGATATCAAGGGCGATACGGATATGCTCCGCCTGGTGGCCCGTCTGCGCCGCCGGGGTATTCCCTCGCCTGTCCTCCACAAACCCAGCGAATTTGAGGAGCGCTATGCCAAATTCGCGGTGCGGCGCGCGCGGGGCCAAAACGAGATTCAGCAACTGGCCATTGATCTGATCGCCCGCGCTCACAAAGCCGGCGCGTCCGATATCCATATTGTGGATACGGGTTCCTACACCCGTATCAAGTTCCGCGTCCTGGGCCTGCTTCGCGAGGATTCGCAGATGGAGGCGGAAACCGGCCGCCAGATGATTTCCACCATTTACGGCATCCTCGGCCAGTCCGCCGATTCGCCGTCCTTCAACGCCATCGAGCGACAGGACGGACGTGTGGTTAAGCGGGACTATCTCCCGGAAGGCGTCCACTCCGTGCGCATCCATACCGAGCCCATTGAATGCGCCCATGCCGAGAGCGGCACGGGCACGTTCATGGCCTTGCGCCTTCTGTACGACTCCACGATGGCCACGGGCTCGCTGGAGGAACGTCTTACCGCCCTGGGCTTCGCGCAGAGCCAGTGCCGGGATATGGACTTCCTGACCAAGCGCACCGGCCTGACAGTGATTTCCGGCCCCACGGGGCACGGCAAGTCCACGGTCCTGAAGCACACGATGGAATCCCAGACGGAAACCGCTCCGGAGAAAGCCTATCACTCCGTGGAAGACCCGCCCGAATTTCACATGCGCGACGTGAACCAGATCAAGGTGACGACCAAGCAGGAAGGCGATTACGACCGTAGCAAACGGGCCGCCGCGTATATCAACGCTATTGCCGGGGCCATGCGCTCGGATTCAGACGTACTGATGATTGGCGAGATCCGCTATCCGGAAGCTGCCGTGGCCGCCATTGACGCTGCCCTGACCGGGCAATCGGTCTGGGCCACCCTGCATGCCAATAACGGCTTCGGTATTGTCACCCGTTTTGAAAGTCTGCTGCGTTCCGCCGGCTACCGCGATCCCCTGGACGTGCTCTGCGATCCCAACGTGCTGGCCGGACTGGAATACCAACGCCTGATCCCCAAGCTCTGTCCGCACTGCAAAAAGGCCTGGCGGGAAATCCAGCCGTCCGAACGTCCGCTCTACATACCCGATGACGTTTATCAGCGTCTGTCGCGTGTTGTGGAACTGGAGGAAATCGAAGGTGATTCCAGTCACGACGGTATCTTTGTCCAGAATCACGATGGCTGCCCTCATTGTTCGTCCGGCCTCAAGGACCAGACCGTAGCGGCGGAAGTGATTGTTCTGGATATGGACATTCTCGGCCTGCTGCGGAAGGGACAACTTCCGGAAGCCCACGCCCTGTGGCGTGAAAAAGGCGGCGTGACCTACATTGAACATGCCCTTCAGCATGTCTGCCAGGGCCTTGTGGACCCGGTGCGCGCGGAAAGTCGCCTGGGCGTGCCCTGGACGTTCAACAAGTTCTTTGACCAAAGGAAGGCATTGAAATGAATATCCAGGATATTCTTGCCCGCCTGTCCTTTAACGCGGCCACGCGCATCCGGACCTGGAAGAAACTGGCCATGCAGGCTCAGTACGGCCTGCCGCTCAAAGACAGTCTGCGCAACATGCAGGAGCAGACGCATCGTCGCAATCCGACACTGGCCAGAGTCTTCGGTCAGGTCTTGGACCATATGGGCAGTGGCCACAATCTGGACACAGCCCTGACGGGCTATGCCTCGCCGGAAGAGATCATGCTGATCGCATCCGGCCAGAAGGCCGGCAAACTTCCGGACGGCCTGCGCATGGCGGCGGAACTGCTGGAGGCCCGGCGCAAGATTGTCGGCGCTGTGGCTGGAGCCTTGACCTATCCGTTATTCCTCTTCTTTTTGGCGTCAGCCATGCTGGGCATCGTGGCTCTGTATGTCATGCCGGAATTGGCGCAACTGTCCGATCCCGGCAACTGGAGCGGCCTGGCGCGCGGTCTGTACCTGATCAGCGCCTTCGTGGGGTCCTGGGCCGGCGTTATCCTGCTTGTATTCCTAGCGGGCGGCTGCGTGGCTCTGATTACCACCCTGCCGATCTGGACCGGCCCGGCCCGAAAACTGGCCGACAGAGTCCCGCCCTGGTCCATGTACCGCCTGACGGTCGGCGGTGTCTGGCTCTTTACCCTGTCCACGCTGATGCGTTCCGGCATGCAGCTTTCGCATATCCTCAACACCATGCTGGCCTCGGAAAGCACCAGTCCGTACCTGCGGGAGCGTGTCCGGGCCATCAGCAACCAGGTGGGGCGGGGGGAGAACATCGGGGAAGCCATGTATCTCGCCTGCCTGGATTTCCCGGACCGGGAGCTGATCGACGATTTCCGCTCCTATGCCGGTCTGCCGCATTTCAAGGACCAGCTTCAGGACTTCGCCCGCGACTGGCTCCAGGAAGGCATTGCTTCCATCCAGCGTAAGGCGCGCCTGCTCAATGTGATTTTTCTGTTGCTGATTATCGGGCAAGTGCTCCTGATCGCCATGTCGGTCATGGACCTGCAATCGCAACTTTCAACACAAACTATGGGGGTTTTGTAATGAATATGATGGAAGTGCTTGGCGGTCTTTTGATCTCCTTGGTCGTTGTCGCTGGCGTTGCAGTTTACCTGAACTCAGGGTTTTCCAAAAGCAAGGTGGTGTCCCTGGAACAGGATATTGTGACCATGCGCATGCAGATCCAGCAGCTTTTTTCCGGTTCCTCGGACTACAGTGGCCTGGATAATGCCACGGCCGTCAATGCCGGTGTAGTGCCCAAAAGTCTGATCAAGGGAAGCGATCTGAAAACACCTTGGGGTGGTGAAATCAACTTGTCCACCGACGACACCAACGCCAGCTTCACCATCGAACTGTCCGGCATTCCCCAGGATGAATGCACCCAACTGGCCAAATTCCAGACTGATGCCTGGCTCTCAGTGAGTGTGAACGGCAATACCTTGGACAGCGACAGCACCATTGCGGACATCGTGAACTCCTGCACGACAACCAACACAATTGCTTACGAGGCCCGCTAGCCATGTCCCTGGTGGATATGCAATTCAGCGACTTGCTGCTCTTCCCTGACGGTTCCGCGCGGCTGAAGGGCTGCCCCGGAGCGGGGCCGCAGCTCGTACCCGTGCCGGAGCCCTGCGCGCCGGAGGTGGCGGGTCTGCCGGATCTGCTGGGCAAACATGAGCAGGCGGCCATGCGATACCGGCATAACGGCATCACCTATCGTGTGGCCAGGATCGACGACGTGGACGGCAAACGGATCTGGTTCCTGCGCCGTCTCGCGGAGGTCGTGCCGTCGTTTGAATCCCTGGGCCTGATGCCCGTGCTTTCCTCTTGGCTGATGGGTCGGGAACAGCGCCAGGGGCTGATTCTGTTCTCCGGTGCACAGGCCTCCGGCAAGACAACCACAGCCAGCGCTTTCGTGGCCAGACGCCTGGAGGTCTACGGCGGGCATTCCGTCACTTTTGAAAATCCGGCTGAGCTGCCCCTGGCTGGGTGCTGGGGCGAGTACGGCTACTGTTTTCAGACGGAAATCGCCAGTGAGGCGGAACTGGCCCAGGAAATCGAGCGTGCCCACCGCTATGCCTCGCCGGACATCATTTTCATCGGTGAAATTCGGACGCGCCATGCGGCCCTGGACGCGCTACGTGGGTCCCTGGGCTCCAGCCGCCAGCTCGTGGAGGCCACCATCCACTGCCAAGACGTCGTGACCTCGCTGCACAGCCTTGTCTCCTATGCGCGGCAGCTGGAGGGGGCTAATGCCCGC
>OJIY01000442.1_pt1 | contig 11798 bp, 9 predicted proteins | sample 1596061 | NCBI WGS metagenome assembly OJIY01 (sample SAMEA4350111, study PRJEB24818) | metagenome | biome: human; feature: gut; material: faeces | place: Denmark | collected 2013-09
GGCCGGGGACAGAATGTTGTTGGTGCTCATCATGAGCACGCGGCATTCGATCTGGGCCTCCACGGAGAGCGGAATGTGCACGGCCATCTGGTCGCCGTCGAAGTCCGCGTTGTAGGCGGAGCAGACCAGAGGATGCAGGCGGATGGCCTTGCCTTCCACCAGCAGGGGTTCAAAGGCCTGGATGCCCAGCCGGTGCAGGGTGGGGGCGCGGTTCAGCAGAATGGGATACTCGCGCACCACTTCAGACAGGATGTCCCAGACCACCAGTTCTTCGCGCTCCACCATTTTTTTGGCGCTCTTGATGGTGGAGGCGTGGCCGCGTTTTTCCAGTTCCGAATAGATGAAGGGCTTGAACAGTTCCAGGGCCATTTTTTTGGGCAGACCGCACTGGTGCAGCTTGAGGTAGGGGCCCACGGTGATGACCGAACGGCCCGAGTAGTCCACGCGCTTGCCCAGCAGGTTCTGGCGGAAGCGGCCCTGCTTGCCCTTGATCATGTCCGACAGGGATTTGAGCGGACGGCCGTTGGTGCCGGCAATGGCCCGGCCCCGGCGGCCGTTGTCGAAGAGCGCGTCCACGGCTTCCTGAAGCATGCGCTTTTCGTTGCGGATGATGATTTCCGGCGCGCCCAGCTCCATGAGCCGTTTGAGGCGGTTGTTGCGGTTGATCACCCGGCGGTAGAGGTCGTTGAGGTCCGAGGTGGCGAAACGGCCGCCGTCCAGGGGCACCAGAGGGCGCAGTTCCGGCGGAATGACCGGAATGACTTCCATGATCATCCATTCGGGCTTGTTCTGGGACTCCAGAAAAGCCTCCACGATCTTCAGGCGCTTGGTCAGTTTTTTCTTCTTGGTCTGGCTCTTGGTGGCCTCGCCTTCCTCGCGCAGCTCCACGCGCAGCTTTTCCAGGTCCAGTTCCTCCAGCAGGCTGCGCACGGCTTCCGCGCCCATGCCCACGGTGAGCACCTCGTCGCTGCCGTAGTGGTCCAGAATCTGGAGGTACTGGTCCTCGGAAATGACCTGACGCTTCTGCAGGTTGGTCTGGCCGGGGTCCAGCACGATATAGGAATCGAAGTAGAGCACCTTTTCCAGATCGGCCATGGTCATGTCCAGCAGGGTGCCGATCTTGGAGGGCAGGGTCTTCAAAAACCAGATGTGGGCCACGGGCGCGGCCAGCTCAATGTGGCCCATGCGCTCGCGCCGCACCTTGGAGGCGATGACTTCCACGCCGCATTTTTCGCAGACGATGCCCCGGTGCTTCATGCGTTTGTATTTGCCGCAATTGCACTCGTAGTCCTTCACCGGGCCGAAGATCTTGGCGCAGAACAGGCCGTCCCGTTCCGGCTTGAAGGTGCGGTAATTGATGGTTTCCGGTTTTTTCACTTCGCCGTAGGACCATTCGCGGATGGCTTCCGGCGAGGCGATGGAAATCTGGATGGCTTTCAGATTGCGGATGTTGGTCACATTGGCCGACGTGCCGCGCGCGGTGAAAAGATCGTCCAGGCTCATATATTCATACCTTGCTTAGTAAAAAAGCTCGTTGGAATCGTTACTGTAATCCGGATGGCGAAGCGAGGGGCGCTTATTCCGCTTCCTCGTCACGCTCGCGCATGTAGCCCACGCGCTTGGGTCGTTTTTTGCCTTCCTCCTGGTGCAGAGTCACGTCGAGCCCGAGGCTCATCAGTTCCTTGACCAGGACATTGAAGGATTCGGGCAGACCGGCTTCCAGGAAGTTGTCGCCCTTGACGATTTTTTCGTACATCTTCACGCGCCCGGCCACGTCGTCGGACTTGACCGTGAGGAATTCCTGGAGGAGGTAGGCCGCGCCGTAAGCCTCCAGGGCCCAGACTTCCATTTCACCCAGCCGCTGACCGCCGAACTGGGCCTTGCCGCCCAGCGGCTGCTGGGTGACCAGGGAGTAGGGGCCCGTGGAGCGGGCGTGGATTTTTTCATCCACCAGATGGTGCAGCTTGAGGATGTACATGACGCCCGTGGTGACCCGGTTGCGGAAAGGCTCGCCGGTGCGGCCGTCGTACAGGGTGGTCTTGCCGTCGTTTTCCAGACCGGCCTTGTCCATCCAGCCCCAGATTTCCTCTTCCGTGGCGCTGTCGAAAACCGGCGTCTTGGTCACGATGCCGTTGCGCAGCTTTTTGACCGAGGCGACGAATTCCTCGTCGTCCATGCCGTCCACCAGCGCGCTGACTTCTTCGGAGCCGAAGACGTCCTTGACTTCTTTGCGCAATACCTGCATGGCCGCGCCGGAATCCAGCAGTTCGGCCAACTGGCGGCCCAGTTCCTTGGCGCCCCAGCCCAGATGCGTTTCCATGATCTGGCCGATGTTCATACGCGAAGGCACACCCAGCGGGTTGAGCACGATGTCCACGGGCCGTCCGTCAGCGAAGAAGGGCATGTCCTCTTCCGGCAGAATGCAGGAGACCACGCCCTTGTTGCCGTGGCGTCCGGCCATCTTGTCGCCCACCGAAAGCTTGCGCTTGATGGCGATATGCACCTTGACCATCTTGATCACGCCGGGAGGCAGATCGTCGCCCTCGGTGACCTTCTCGCGCTTGGCGTCGTAGATGGCCTTGAGGTAGTCCACCTCATGGTCATAGGCCTTGAGCAACTCGGCCACTTCGTCGTTGACTTCCTTGCTCTTGAACAGGCCGGCCAGCTTCTTGACGGGCAACTGGGCCAGCTGTTCCTCGGTGAGGGCCGCTCCGGCCTCCACCAGCACTTCGCCCTTTTTCTTGCCCGGCACGGAAGAGGCCGTCTGCTTGCCCAGCACATGCGGGGCGAGAAGAACGCGCGTGCGCTCGGTGAGGGCGCGCATGTGGTCGGCTTCCTTCTGGTCCTGCACCGCGGTGTCGTGGGCCTCGATGGCCAGCGTGCGCTCGTCTTTTTCGCCCGAGCGGCGGTTGAAGACCTTCACGTCGATGATGGTGCCTTCCACTCCCGGCGGGACCTTGAGGGAGGTGTTTTTCACATCCCTGGCCTTTTCGCCGAATATCGCCCGCAGAAGTTTTTCTTCCGGGGTGAGCTGGGTTTCGCCCTTGGGGGTGATTTTACCCACCAGGATGTCGTCGGGCTTGACCGCCGCGCCGATGCGGATGATGCCGCTTTCGTCCAGGTTGCGCAGCATGTCTTCGCTAACGTTGGGAATGTCGCGGGTGATTTCCTCGGGTCCCAGCTTGGTGTCGCGGGCCACCACTTCGAATTCCTCGATGTGGATGGAGGTGAAGACGTCTTCCTTGACCGTGCGTTCGGAAATTAGGATGGAGTCTTCATAGTTGTAGCCGCACCAGGGCATGAAGGCCACTACCAGGTTCTTGCCCAGCGCCAGCTGCCCTTCGTCGATGCCCGGACCGTCGGCCAGGATCTGACCTTTCTTGACGGTCTGGCCGGGATAGCAGGTCGGCTTCTGGCCGAAGCAGGAATTCTGGTTGGACTTGTGGAACTTAAGCAGGTCATAGGCCCGCACGCCGCCCTGGTCCTTGTAAATGTCGCCTTCATAGGCCACCACGATGCGGTCGGCGTCGGCGTACTGCACCTTGCCGTCGGCCGGGGCCACAATGCAGGCACCGGAGTCGCGGGCCACATCCACTTCCATGCCCGTGCCCACCAGGGGCTTTTCCGAGCGCAGCAGCGGCACGGCCTGGCGCTGCATGTTGGAACCCATCAGCGCGCGGTTGGCGTCGTCGTGCTCCAGGAAGGGAATCAGCGCGGCGGAAATGGAAACCATCTGGCTGGGCGAAATGTCCATGAGGGTCACTTCGTCGCGATGGCGCATTTCCACTTCGCCCTTAACGCGCACGGTGACGTATTCGTCAAGCAGGTTGCCCTCGGCGTCCATGCGGGCGTCGGCCTGAGCCACCACCTGATCGCCTTCACGCGAGGCGTCCAGGTGGACCACCTCGTTGGTCAGCTTGGCCTCGCGCACCACCCGGTAGGGGGTTTCAATGAAGCCGTAGTCGTTGACCTTGGCAAAGGTGGTCAAGGACACGATCAGACCGATGTTCGGGCCTTCCGGCGTCTCAATGGGGCAGATGCGGCCATAATGCGAGGTGTGCACGTCGCGCACCTCAAAACCGGCGCGTTCGCGGGTCAGGCCGCCGGGGCCCAGGGCCGAAAGACGGCGCTTGTGGGTGACCTCGGAGAGCGAGTTGGTCTGGTCCATGAACTGCGAGAGCTGGGACGTGCCAAAAAATTCCTTGAGCACCGCGGCCACGGGCTTGGGATTGATCAGATCATGGGGCATGAGGGTGGAGATTTCCTGCAGGCTCATGCGCTCCTTGATGGCGCGTTCCATGCGCACCAGACCGATGCGGTACTGGTTTTCCACCAGTTCGCCCACCAGGCGCACGCGACGGTTGCCCAAGTGGTCGATGTCGTCGGCCGGGCCGTGGCTGTCCTTGAGCTGGACCAGCACCTTGATGGCCGTAAGGATGTCCTCGTCGCTCAGGGTGCGCAGGTCGGCGGGCGCGTCGATGCCCAGACGCTGGTTGAGCTTATAGCGGCCCACAGGCGAGAGATCGTAATAATCCGGGTTGCGGAAGAGATTGTCAAAGAAGCTGGCCGCGATCTCGGCGGTGGGCGGCGAGGACGGGCGCAGGCGGCGGTAGATCTCTTCCTGGGCTTTCTGCTGGTCCGGGATGCGGTCCAGCACCAAGGTGTCGCGGATGGAAGAGGAGGTGTCCGTGCCCTTGGTGTGCAGCACGGAAAGGCGCTTGATGCCCGCCTCGCGCATGCGTTCCAGCAGGCCGGGAGTGATTTCGTCGGCGGCTTCGGCCAGCACTTCACCGCTCTGGGGGGCCACCGCGTCCTCGGCCAGGAACATGCCGTCCAGCAGGTCCGGACGCACTTCAATGGCCGGAATGGCGGCCTCGCAGATCAGACGCCAGCTCCGCTTGGTGATGGGCTTGCCCGCCTTGACGATCACGTTGCCGTCGGGCGCGGCGATGTCCGCGTAAGCGTTGTCCTTGCGGTAGAGATCCTTGCGCACTTCCCAGAACAGGCGGCCGCCGTCCTCCAGCAGGTACTGCTCCCGGCTGTAGAAGTAGTCGAGGATCTGTTCCTTGCTCATGCCCATGGCCTTGAACAAAATGGTGGCGGGCATTTTGCGGCGGCGGTCGATGCGCACGTAGAGAATGTCTTTGTGGTCGAAGTCGAAGTCCAACCAGGATCCGCGCATGGGGATCACCCGGCAGGAATAGAGCACCTTGCGGCTGGTGTGGGTCTTGCCGCCGTCGTGCTCGAAAATGATGCCGGGCGAACGCTGCAACTGATTGACGATGACGCGCTCGGTGCCGTTGATGATGAAGGTGCCTTTTTCGGTCATCAGGGGCAGGGTGCCGAAATAGATGTCCTGCTCCTTGATGTCGCGGATGGTCCGGTTGCCCGACGCTTCATCGGCGTCGTAGACGACCAGACGCACTTTGATGCGCATGGGCGCTTCATAGGTCAGACCCTTGGCAATGCACTCGGCCTGATCGTACTTGGGCTCCTGAACTTCGTAGCTGACGAATTCCAGGCTGGCGGTCTTATTGAAATCCTCAATGGGAAATACCGTGTGAAAGACGCCTTCCAGGCCTTCGTCCGGTCTGCGATCGGCCTCGGGCACGCCTTCCTGAAGGAATTTTTGATATGAATCTATCTGCAGATTCAGCAGATGGGGAATGGGGAGGGAAATCTTGATCTTGCCGAACTGTTTGGTGAGCTGGCCCATGGGTACCTCAAGATAGGTAGCGGTTGCGCCCCGGCTGCGGACAGAAGCGTCTGCCGGCAGGCAAAAAAACTTGCTGTCACTGCACCCTGAAAGCGTATGAAACGGCCGCGGAGAGTCGCGGGGGAGCTCACTATGCACAACAAAGACGACAAAAACCCATCCCCTGTCTGGGTGAACAGGGCCTGGGCTGTCGAGCCTATTTTAAGAAAGTGTGCATATACAGTGAGTTATAAAAAACAGAAAGGATGCCTCCCGCGCCGTTCATTGAACACAGATACATAAGCAGAAAACATTTTTTTGGCAAGACTTTTTCTTGAAGAAATATCTGCCGCCCGCCGCGCCCGGCAACCGGAAAAAATACCGCAACCTCGGGCCGCCTGCCGGGAACAGAACAAAAAAACATGACGGGGTCAATGACCCCGTCATGTGGAATGCGGCTTCGCGCTGACGCGAAGCGGACACAGGGAAATACTTACTTGATTTCCACAGTGGCGCCGGCTTCGGTGAGCTGCTTCTTGGCTTCTTCAGCTTCTTCCTTGGAAACGCCTTCCTTCAGAGTGGAGGGAGCGCCGTCAACCTTTTCCTTGGCTTCCTTGAGGCCCAGGCTGGTCAGAGCGCGCACCACTTTGATGACGCCGATCTTGTTGGCGCCGGCTTCCTTGAGAACGACGTCAAATTCGGTCTTTTCCTCAGCGGCGGCGGCGCCGTCGCCACCGGCGGCCGGAGCGGCCATCACCATAGCGGCGGCGGGCGCGGCGGCGGAAACGCCGAACTTCTCTTCCAGTTCCTTGATGAATTCGGAAAGTTCCAGAACGGTCATGCTGGAGATGAATTCAACAACTTCTTCTTTGGTCACGGCCATGATATTTCTCCTGATCTTTGGCTTAATGTTTGAGCTGTCCACATCCGCTTACGCGGCAGCCTTGCCTTTCTGTTCCTCAATAGCCTTGAGGGCGTAGAGCAAGCCACGCAGCATGTTGGCAAACAGCGACACAAAATTGGTGGGCACGGCGTTCATGGTGCCAAGCAACTGGCCGAGCAACTGTTCCTTTCCGGGCAGTTTGGCCAGAGCGTCCACCTGGGCAGGGGTCATTTCCTTGCCGTCCAGGCTGGCGCAACGCAAGCTGAAGATCTTGCTCTGCTTGACAAAATCACTGAGCGCCTTGGCCACCGCCACCGGGTCGTCGAACCCAAGGGCCACGCCGCAGTTCTCATGGAACTTGTCCTTGATGGCGTCGTGCGTGCCGCCGGTCAGAGCGATACGAGCCAGGGTGTTTTTGACGACATGATATTCGCCGCCCGCATTGCGCAGGCTCACCCGGAGGTTCGTCAGCTCTTCCACCGTCATGCCCTTGAAGTCCGTCAGCACCGCAAAGGAAGCACTGTCGGCCTTAGCCTTGATGGCTTCGATAATTGCGGCTTTTTCAGACCTGTTCACGTGATACCTCTCACGTTCGGGGTTGCCAGGTGGAATGCCGAGCCAAAGATGAAGCGTCTGGGCAGGAGATTAAGGGCTTGCGCCCGCCTGCCGTCTTCGACTCGAATTCCTTGCCTTAACCGAGGTTGTTGCTACACAACCGCTTGAGAGCTTGAACAAAACGCCCGGGCGCCGCATGCAGCGCCCGGGCCAGTTCATTAGCCCTCAAGAAATTTCTTGACCTGGGGCATATCAATTTTGAAGCCGGGGCCCATGGTGGTGGAAACCGCCATGGACAGCATGTAAGCGCCCTTGGCGGCCGAGGGCTTCAGACGATTGACGGCATCCAGCAAGGCCTTGAGGTTGCCCAGAATTTTTTCCGGACCAAAGGAAACCTTGCCCAGAGGCGCGTGCAGCACGCCGGCCTTGTCCACCTTGAAGTCCACGCGGCCGGCCTTGAGTTCGCTCACGGCCTTGGCCACGTCAAAGGTGACGGAACCGGTCTTGGCGTTGGGCATCAGGCCACGGGGGCCGAGCACACGGCCGATCTGACCCACCAGAGCCATGACGTCGGGCGTGGCCACGGCGGCGTCGAACTCCAGCCAGCCTTCCTTGATCTTGGCCACCAGATCTTCGGCGCCAACGATATCCGCGCCGGCGTCTTTGGCTTCAGCCTGTTTTTCACCTTTGCAGAACACAGCCACACGCACGGTCTTGCCCAGCCCGTTGGGCAGGGTGACGGCGCCGCGCACCATCTGGTCGGAATACTTGGGATCGACGCCCAAGCGGATAGCCACGTCCACAGTTTCATCAAATTTAGCAAAGGACGCGCCCAAGGATTTGCTCACAGCATCTTCAATGCTGAAGCGTTCCTGCGGGTTATAGGCCTCAAGGGCTTTACGAAAATTTTTGCCATGTCTGGGCATGAGGTTTTCCTTGTCGTTTTATCTCCTGCCGTTTCCAATTCTGCGCGGAAAACGGCAGTACAATTGATTTCAACGAGTCTGGCGGAAAAAAGCGAAAATTCAGCAAGGTCCGCCGAACGGCTTTTGCCGCCGCAAGGGCAAATCCGCCGGAACTTCCCGGCAGGCTGTCCTTACTTGATGTCAATGCCCATGCTGCGGGCGGTGCCCGCAATGGACTTTACGGCGGATTCAAGGGTAGAGGCGTTGAGATCCGGCAGTTTGACCTTGGCGATCTCTTCCACCTGAGCCATGCTGAGGCTGCCCACCTTGTTGCGGTTGGGTTCGCCGGAACCCTTTTCAAGCTTGGCCGCCTTCATGATCAGCACCGCCGCCGGAGGCGTTTTGGTGATGAAGCTGAAGGAACGGTCGGCGTAGACCGTGATGACCACGGGGATGATCATCCCTTTCTGGTCCTGGGTGCGGGCATTGAATTCCTTGCAGAAGCCCATGATGTTCAGGCCGTGCTGGCCCAAGGCCGGACCCACCGGCGGCGAGGGGTTCGCCGCGCCCGCGGGAATCTGCAATTTGATCTTGGCAACTTCTTTTTTGGCCATGTGCGTTATCCTTCATCGCTGCTCGCGCTATTCTCGACCGTCAGGCCGACGCGCGGGGGCAAGTCTTAAGAATCTGTTATGCCGGAGATGCCTGCCGCACGACGGGCAAAATCCGTCTCGGGGCATCTCGCTGCAAGGATTTACAGGCAATTCCCTGCAGAGCATTGCAACCTTGGAATGCTCTTAACCTTTGGAGACCTGTACGAAATCCAGCTCCACCGGCGTTTGACGGCCGAAAATGGAAACGGAGACGCGCAGTTTTCCCTTGTCGTAGTTGACGTCTTCCACCACGCCGTTAAAGCCGCCGAAAGGCCCGTCAATGACGCGCACTTCGTCGCCCCGCTCAAAATTGAACTTGGGGCGGGGGGTTTCCTGACGTGTTTCCATGAGCGCCAAAATGCGCTCGGCTTCGCTGTCGCGCATGGGCGTGGGACGGTTTTTGCCGCCCACAAAACCGGTTACCTTGGGTATGGATTGCACCAAGTGCCAAGACAAATCGGTCATGATCATGCGCACCATCACGTAGCCGGGATAGAACTTGCGCGTCGTGGTGCGCTTTTCGCCACCCTTGGCAAGTTCGATGACCTTTTCCGTGGGCACCACCACTTCCTGAATAAGGCCCTGATCCTGACCGGTGCGGCTCATCTCGTTGATGGTCTTTTGCACGCGCTGCTCGAAACCCGAGTAGGTATGCACGATGTACCAGCGCGGCCGTTTGCTCAACTCGGAGTTTTCATCGATGACGGGATCTTTCATTTCAGCCTTCAGGACAGTATGGACTTGATAAGGGCCGACAGACCAAGGTCCACCAGCCCCAGGATAACGGCCATCACAGCCACAAAGCCCAAAACCGCCAGCGTGGCCTTGCGCGTTTCTTTCAGCGTGGGCCAGGTGACTTTGCGCAATTCGGCCTTGGAATCCTCCACATAACGCGCAAAGCGCGCAAAGAGATTGGGGGCCTTGTCCGACTTGACGTCCGCGGCTTGCGCCTGTTTTTTTGCCATGATGTTACCCGAGAGATAAAAAATGGCAGGGCAGGAGGGATTCGAACCCCCAACATGCGGTTTTGGAGACCGCCGCTCTAGCCGTTAGAGCTACTGCCCTGCGTACCGTCCGGGGGGCTCGCGCCCCCCGGCGGAAAGTTGTTACCTGGTTTCGCGATGCACTGTGTGCTTCTTGTCCCAGGGACAATATTTTTTCATTTCCAGCCGCCCGGTGGTGTTCTTCTTATTCTTCCGGGTGCTGTAATTGCGCCGCTTGCATTCGGTGCAAGCCAGAATGATGTTGACTCTCATGGCTTACTCGATAATTTCGGTAACGACGCCGGAACCCACGGTGCGGCCGCCTTCACGGATGGCGAAGCGCAGACCGGCTTCCATGGCGATGGGGGCGATCAGTTCCACGATGAACTGCGAGTTGTCGCCGGGCATAACCATTTCCACGCCTTCGGGCAGACCGATGACGCCGGTGATGTCCGTGGTGCGGAAGTAGAACTGCGGACGATAGCCGGAGAAGAAGGGCGTATGACGGCCGCCTTCTTCCTTGGAGAGCACGTACACTTCAGCCTTGAACTTCTTGTGCGGCGTAATGGACTTGGGAGCCGCGAGCACCTGGCCGCGTTCCACGTCGTCACGCTTGGTGCCGCGCAGCAGGGCGCCGATGTTGTCTCCGGCCTGACCCTGGTCCAGCAGCTTGCGGAACATTTCCACGCCCGTGCAGGTGGTCTTCTGGGTGGGCTTGATGCCCACGATTTCCACTTCGTCACCCACCTTGAGGATGCCGCGTTCCACACGACCGGTCACCACGGTGCCGCGGCCGGAGATGGAGAACACGTCTTCAATGGGCATCAGGAAGGGCTTGTCGATGTCGCGCTCGGGATCGGGGATGAAGCTGTCGCAGGCGTCGAGCAGCTCGCCGATGCATTTGGCTTCAGGCGCGTTGGGATCGTCACATTCCAAGGCCTTCAGGGCGGAACCGCGGATCACGGGCACGTCGTCGCCGGGGAAGTCGTAGGAAGAGAGCAGTTCACGCACTTCCAGTTCCACCAGTTCCAACAGTTCCTCGTCGTCCACCAGGTCGCACTTGTTCAGGAAGACCACCAGCTGGGGCACGCCCACCTGACGGGCGAGCAGGATGTGCTCACGGGTCTGGGGCATGGGGCCGTCGGTGGCGGCCACCACCAGGATACCGCCGTCCATCTGGGCGGCGCCGGTGATCATGTTCTTGATGTAGTCGGCGTGGCCGGGGCAGTCCACATGCGCGTAATGGCGCTTGTCGGTCTCGTATTCCACATGGGCGGTAGCAATGGTGATGCCACGCTCTTTTTCTTCGGGGGCCTTGTCAATTTCGTCATACGAAACGAAGCTGCCCTCGCCCTTCAGGCCGGCAATTTTGGTGATGGCGGCGGTCAGGGTGGTTTTGCCGTGGTCGATGTGCCCGATGGTGCCGATGTTTACATGGGGCTTCTTGCGTTCATATTTGGCTTTGCCCATTGTACGTCTCCCTGGAAAAAAATTGTTTGCGGTTGTACGTGCGCTACTTTGCCGGATCTCTGCCGTCAGGTAGCGCCTGTTCCTCGCGTAACGGCAGGCAGAGGGGTAAAGCCGCTTGGCGGCCGACGCCATTGCCCGCATTCAGTCCCTGGTCGCCAGGGAACGTGCATTGGCAGGAGCAGGACTCGGGGAATTGGATTTTGCAGGAATGGAGCGGGAAACGGGATTCGAACCCGCAACCCTCAGCTTGGAAGGCTGATGCTCTAGCCGTTGAGCTATTCCCGCACACTGGCGGTGCTGTCGCTGTACGTCAAACCTGCGTTTGACGGCTACCGCACCGTAGTTCCCCGACAGTCGCGCTGTCTCCTACAGCCAAGGCAGTTTGTCAAAACCAGCCACCGACCGCCTGAAAAGTTGGAAGGCGGAAGGGGTGGTGGAGGGGGGTGGATTTGAACCACCGAAGTCTTACGACGACAGATTTACAGTCTGTTCCCTTTGGCCACTCGGGAACCCCTCCACACATGCCGCAAAGGTCCGGCCCGCAGGCAGGCCTTTGTTCAGCTTTTTGTGGAGCTGGCGATGGGACTCGAACCCGCAACCTGCTGATTACAAATCAGCTGCTCTGCCAGTTGAGCTACGCCAGCGGCAAGATGG
>OJIY01000443.1_pt1 | contig 11745 bp, 12 predicted proteins | sample 1596061 | NCBI WGS metagenome assembly OJIY01 (sample SAMEA4350111, study PRJEB24818) | metagenome | biome: human; feature: gut; material: faeces | place: Denmark | collected 2013-09
CCCACGGACACTGGCCCCCGGAGTTGGAGGTCAATTCCTATCACGCCTGCGGCATAAGCGCGGAGGATCTCGCGCCGGGTCTGAACGCCTGGGCCACGGCTGAAGACGGCAGCGTGGAGGCATTTTCCAGCCCCGACGGCAAACAGGTGGGCATCATGTGGCACCCGGAACGAGAAACCGTGGCGCGGGAACATGACATGCATCTTTTTCAACATCTGAACAGGGTGGCTTCATGAAAGCGTCAGCAATCATACTGGCGGCCGGACGCGGCTCACGCATGAAGGAATTGACGGAGGAAAAGCCCAAGTGTCTGGTGGAACTGGCGGGCAAACCGCTCTTGCACTGGCAGTTGAGCGCCCTGCGCGCGGCGCAGCATGAACGTATTCTGGTAGTGCGCGGCTACGCGTCCTCCTGTATTCATGGGGAGTTTGAAACAGCGGAGAACCCGCACTGGGCAAGCAGCAACATGCTGTCCACCCTGCTGTGCGCGCAGAGCTTTGCCCGCAACGTCTTCGAACAGGGCGTTGATCGACTTGTCGTGTCCTACTCGGATATTGTCTACCACCCGGCTCATGTGCGCAAACTTCTGACCTGCGGTACAGGTATTGCTATCACCTTTGATACAGAGTGGGAAGCCCTGTGGAGACTGCGCTTTGACGACCCGCTGCTGGACGCGGAAACCTTCCACCAGGAAGACGGCCTGCTGCGGGAGATCGGCGGCAAGCCGCGCTCCCTTGCGGACATACACGGCCAGTACATGGGTCTGCTGTCCTTCGACCGCTCCGGCTGGGAAACGCTCATCCAGTGCTGCGCGGAGCTGGGTGACACACTGGACGCCACGGATATGACCGGCTTTTTGCGCTGGCTGCTGGCCCGCGGCATCCCTGTCGGGGCGGTGCCTGTGGCTGGGAAATGGTGCGAAGCGGACAGCGGCACGGACATCGAACGCTATGAACACGCGCTGGCGCACGGCAACTGGTCTCACGACTGGCGCTGAAAGGAGTCTTGGCATGAAACATGGAGATTTTACGGCGCTGGCGGACAGCTACGCCCGCTACCGTCCCGGCTATGCACCTTTTGTTCTGGAGGCGTTTCTCTCTCTTGGAGAGAGAGAGAGAGAGAGAGAGAGAGAGAGAGACTTTGTGCTGACGTAGGCGCGGGCACCGGCATCTGGTCGCGTCAGTTGGCGGCGCGGGGCGTGCGCGTCATCGCGGTGGAACCCAACGATGCCATGCGCGATGAAGGACGTAAGCTGAATGGAGCGCTGCCCATTGAGTGGAACAAGGGCTGCGCGGAAGCAACGAACCTGCCGGATGCTTCCTGCGACATGGTCTGCATGGCCTCCGCCTTCCATTGGCCGAATTTTGACGCGGCGATAACGGAATTTCATCGGATTCTCAAACCCGGCGGCCTGTTCATGGCGTTGTGGAACACGCGGCGTTTTGAATCCAATCCGCTGCTGGTGGAAATTGAGGAATATCTGCACAAACTCGTGCCGGAGCTGAAGCGGGTGTCCTCTGGTCGATCCGAATTCTGCGACAGCCTGACGGATCTCCTGCGGCAACGTGAAGAATTTGCGGATGTGCTGTATCTGGAAGGTCGGCATACCGAATCGCAAAGCCCGGAACGTTATATTGGTCTGTGGCAATCGGTCAATGACGTGCGCGTACAGGCCGGAGAAGAACGCTTCGCCCGTTTCATAGCACATATTGAAGAGGTCACCAGAGAAACTCCAGTCATTGAGGCCGAATATCTCACGCGCGCCTGGATTGCGCGCAACCAAACAGCGCATCCTTTGCGGGAATAGCGTCCAAGCCCCAGGGGGGAGAGCATGGAAACGGAATGGGATTATACGCAGCTTGCCGATGCCTATTTGAAACGGCCCGATTACGCGCCCTCGGCGCTCCAAGAACTTTTCTGGATTGCCGGACTCCAGCCGGGCGACACAGTGTGCGACATCGGCGCGGGCGTGGCGCACCTCACTCTCCCCCTGGCGGCTTTCGGCTGCAAGGTTGACGCCGTAGAACCCAATGACGCCATGCGTGCCAACGGGCAGAAACGCACGGTACATCTACCTCTGGTTCACTGGAGCGAAGGGACGGGTGAGGCCACGGGCCGCTCTTCAGGCGCATATGATTTCGTGACCTTCGGTTCTTCCTTCAATGCCTGTGACCGGGGCAAGGCCCTAGCGGAGACCCATCGGCTGCTCAAGCCCGGCAAGTTTTTCGCCTGCCTTTGGAACCACCGAGATCTGGGCGACCCCATTCAGAAACGCATTGAGGAGATCATCAAAACGTCCATTCCCTCTTACGGCTATGGAATCCGCAGGGAGGATCAGACGGCGGTCATCAAGGCATCGGGGCTGTTTGAGGCGGCGCGGCAGGTCGAGGGACGTATCCTCTGGGAACAGGACATAGCGGATACGGTGCGGGCCTGGCGTTCCCACGCCACGCTGCACCGGCAGGCGGGTGACCGTTTCGGCGCAATTATTGAGAACATAGCGGACTATCTGAACTCGCTGGGCCGGAAGCGCATCACCATTCCCTACACCACGCGGGCCTGGATAGCGCAACGCAAGGACGCATAATGTCGTTTTCAGAACAAAAATCCGGTGGCCGGGTCATCTGGATCACCGGCCTGTCCGGCGCGGGCAAGACCACGCTTGCCCGCGCCCTGCTGGAGCACCTGCCGGGGGCCATCCTGTTGGACGGTGACGAACTGCGGGAAGCTCTGGGAGCCGCCGGGAGCGGCTTTGACGCCGCCAGCCGCAAAAAACTGGCCCTGACCTATGCCCGGCTGGCCAGACTCTTGGTGCGGCAGGGCCTGACCGTCTTGGTGGCCACTATCTCGTTGTTCCACGATGTGCATGCTTGGAACCGCCAGCATCTGCCGGGTTATCGTGAAGTCTTTCTGGACGTGACCGAAGAACTGCGGCGACAGCGCGATCCCAAGGGCTTGTATGCCGCCGAACAGGCTGGCCGGATCACGGCGATGGCCGGAAGCGCGACCTGTGTGGAACTGCCCCTTTCCCCGCATCTGCGCCTGGACGCCTCACAGCCGCTGGAAGAATGCGTACGGCAGGTTCTGGAACTGCTCAACCCCTGAGTGGACGACCGGCGCGTCAGAGGAGCACTTCGTGTATGATGTATGGAGGTAAGACAGATCTGGCGTGTATCCTCCCGGATAATTTGATGATGGGGCGATTATGGACTTGACAAGCCGTATCAACTCCGCGCATCTGCTGCGCTCGTGGGATATACCTGACTCCCTACGCCATGTTTGCTGTATAGCCATGCGGGAAGACCTCGTTCTTTTGCCATCCTTTCTGGAACAGCATCCCAGAAGCAAAGTCCGCCTGCTGCTCATTCCGGACCTTCCTTCTGATGGCCCGAAATACGCGCGCTTTCCAAGCAGCAACGGCACGACCGCCATTCCGGTCTGCGGGTTGCAGGGCGTGGAAAGGGCCGTCAATCTGAAAAAAGTGATTCTCTGCCAGCCAGGGCCGTCGGGGGCCGTGGTAACGGCGATGCTCTGTCGCTGTCTGAGGGCATACGGCGTGCGCAACGTGTATCTATATGCCGGGCAGGAACGGGGCTTCGGCGCACAGAAGGCCCTACCGGATTTCTATCGCCAGCACGAGGCCAAGCTGCAAAAGGTCTATGGCCTTCTGGCGGACGAGGCCAGCCGGGAGGTGTACGCGGCGCGGATCAAGGCGTTGATGACGGGTGAGGCCGGGTATCTGCCGCTCTCCGCGCATCAGGAATATTATCATCCTCTGGTACAGCCCGAATACGGAGACATCATGCTGGATGGCGGCGTGTCGGATATGGTGGGCGCTCAGATGCAGTTCGCGCAAAGCGTGGGGGAGACTGGATGCATATTCGGTTTTGAACCTATTCTGACTATGGCTGCTATTGCCCGGAAGAAGCTGGCAGGTTTCCCACAGTATCATCTGCAAACCGCCGGTCTGGGCGAGGGCACAGGACAGGTTCGTTTCAAAAATCTGCGGGACTCCTCCCATATTGCGCTCAATCTCGATGCCGGAGATTCTATCCTGTGTCAGATGACAAGTGTTGACGATTTTGTGCGCAAGCATCGGCTTGGCCGGATAAATTGCATCAAACTTGATGTGGAAGGCGCGGAAATGCTCGCTCTGGCAGGGAGCAGGGAAACCATTTTGAAACATCACCCTAAACTTATTATCTGTCTGTATCATAATCCGCCAGACATGATTGACATTCCTCTTTTTATGCGCGAGATTGTTGAAGAATATGCACTGTATGTTGCGCATTCATCATGCGTATTTACAGACACTATTTTGTACGCTTATCCAGTCCATAATTAAATACCTTAACAGATAGATGCACATGATGAACTTCTGTTCCAGTCTTGTCCATGACATCAATTTTGAACCTACAGCCGTACAACCCTGTTGTGATGTGCATGGTGTGGAGGTGCCGCGCTTTCCGTTTACCGGCGGCAGGCTGGATATGGCGGCCTATGCGGCGCATGTCGAAAAATCTTTTCAACGTCTGCAAGCCAGAGGGGACAGACTCTGCCGCAACTGTCCGGAACTCAGGGAGATTCCAGACAATTGCGCTGGCAATATGCGGATTCTTTTCCAGACGGTCAGCATCAATATGCACCGGCATCTGTGCAACTGCAAATGTGTGTATTGCAGCTTGTGGCGCGGCAAAGGCAAGGGCTATCCCATCGTGCCGGTTCTGCAAAGCCTGCATGAGCAGCATGTCCTGCACCCCCGGTGTCTTTTCAGCTGGGGTGGAGGCGAACCGAGCATCCTTCACGATTTTGAAGAGGCCAGTCTTTGGATCAAGGGACACGGCTGGTGGCAGTATGTGCATACCAGTTGCCTGCGCTTTTCTCCCGCCATTGCGACATTATTGCATGAGGGACTCGGGGGCATCAACGTCAGCCTGGACAGCGGAAGTCCATCAACCTATGAACGGGTAAAGGGTCTCAACGGCTTTGCCAAGGTTTGCGGAAATCTTGAGCGGTACATGTCCAGCGCGCTCATACCCGACAATGTGCATCTCAAATACATCATCTTTGAGCTGAACAATAGCCCTGCGGAAATCAGAGCTTTCCTTGCGTTTTGTTCACAACTCGGCATCAGCAACGTGCAATATTCCCTGAACTTTCAGGAGCTGAATGGCGCTGGCCCCTCACAGAAAACACTGCTTGGAGCAGTATTTTTTCAGTTCCTGGCCACAGAGATGAACATGAAATGCGCCCCCTCCTTCATCCCTCCAAAATGGCAACAGGCCATTGACGAATTGCGGGCAAAACACTTTCCCACATGATCGGGACAGCTGTCCGGGGAAAGCACGCCATTGAATCCACGATTATGTAAAAATCCTGTTTTCCGGGCCATACTGCCTTTATCAGATACGAGTATCAGCGCAGGCGAAATACAGATCGTTCCCGTTGTGTTTTCTCCCGTTCCATTCCCTCGGCCTCACGGTTGAATTTTTGAATCTGCTCCAGAGTTGGCTGGAATGCCGGCAATCCGGTACTCGTAGAAAAATCTGATGTTTTTCTCGCGCCGGGTGGACGGGGCGGGGCTGTGTCTCGCAAGCTCTTCGGATACTTCGGCCTTCGTGTACTGATTGCACGGCTTCCGCATGGTGTTCAGGCGTTCGTCACATACCATCTTCCCGTGATCCGGATGCTTGCCCGGCGCTGTCCTCATGCCAGTCGGCAGCAGATCGGATACAGCTCCGCTCCACACCCGATACGCACCCGCCACGTTGGCGGCTTTGACTTCGGGCAGGCGCTTCCGGGCCTTGTCGTAGAGTTCTTTCAGCTCCCGCTGTTGTGCGTCGTACCTTGTTTTCCAAGCGTCATAGAGGCGTTTGCTTTCGGCTATTCTGGCGTCCACGAGCTCTTGCTTCAGGCAGGTTTCGCCGCGCGGGTGTTCTTTGGCGATCTTCTGTACTGCTGCAACGTCACTATCCGTCAACTCCCCGTCTGATTGTAGTCTGGCCCCCAAAAGGATATAGGCATAGATACCTTCGCACAGGGGCTTGCGGTGGAACTTGCCATCCGCGTAGGAAAAACCCACATTCAACGCTGCTTGGTCCAGACCGTTTTCGGCGGCGATGATCATATAGTGTTCGGACATGTCGTAATCGGGAGCCCCGCTGTCAGGCTTAGCGTAAGCCCATCCCAGTGAGACCGCCGTTTTCCAGTACCGGCATCGGTGCCTCTGGTCCACCAGTACCGGGTTTCCCCGCGCGTGTCGTCGCTGATAAAGCGCAGAGGAATGGGGGTCACATGGGGCGAAGATGGCGGAGTAAAGGGGGTGCCGTCCCGTCCCTCCGCCGTGAAGCCTGCCGGGTACGTGGCGAGAAGGTGACCGAGCTTGTGCGTAACCAGATACTTTCCCAAACGGGCGTCGCCATGCTCGCTCAGGACAATTCTCTGCCCCGGATGCTTGCCGGGCTGCTTGACGAATAGCTCCTTCCGAAATCTTCCGACGGGGCGGGGCGTGTCAGATTTTGCCGTGATTCGCATGTTACGTCCACGTTGAAATTTTGCGCTCCTCCCGTCGTTTTCCTTTCCTGTCCTTGTTTTTTGAGAGCGTGAGAAGCGCAGCGTCGAACGCTCCGGGGGAGTCCAGAGGCGAAGCCTTTGGCAGGTTTGTGGCTGCCGTCAGCCAGCTACAAACCTGTAAGGAAGAACACCCGACGCGGGTTGAAACCGCTCCATTTCTTTTTCCGGCGTGTATCCACGCGCTTTCTTCTCTCTTCTGCGGCAAACATAGCTGAAATTTTTTACTGATTACCAGCAAAAAAGCAAAAAGACTGTATTATGCTTCCATGAACAATCATCATACGATTTATAAATGTTCATTTTGAAAGATGTTGATTGTATATAATTGTATAACTGCGTAATCATGCGTTCAATAACGTCCGCAGTAGTCCAGGATATGGCTCTGAATAGAAGTCCATACTCCTGTTGTGGAATGGGAAAGCTCTGCCCCTTGAAAAAGCTTCAGGAAAGACGAGGAATCTTCATGACAAAAGTGAAAGACTGTCTGAATGAAACGAACGGGGAACATCTGGAAAGTTCACATGCCTTGCCTCGCGGAAAGTGGACAGGCTCACATGAAAAAGAGCGGGGAATGTGCCAGGAAAGTCCGCAGGGGCGTGGGAACAGGGCTATGCCTTGGGCAAAATTTGGAGAAGCCCTGGAATACTCGGGGAGGCGGATCTCTCTCATCCAGATATGGACTTCAGCGGGAACGGCATGACTCCCTGTCAGGTCAGTATGTCCGATTCGTGCGGCGCACGACCGAGAATGGGTTCATGCAAGGCTCGTCAGAGGTCGCGCCTCCTTGCCGTTGGCCGTGACATGCCGTATGAAGGTATCGGTCAGCTTCATCCCTCCACCTCCAGTGTGGTGTTTTTGGTGCGGTTGAACTGACTGCCACCAGCATATTCCTGAAAAATCCTTCTGCTACAATGGATTACAGGAAATATGCCGGTAGCGGGAGGGAATTTCCCCTCCCTGTTTCCCAAGGCCGGAGGTTGCACTGTCCGGCCTTGGGAAACGCCGTAATCAACAGCCCCGATCTACCAAAAGACTACAAGCATATCTACCAACGAATTTTCCGGATTCAGGGGGATTTTGGTGGATGGTATGAAACGAAAAGTCTAGCTAATCTATTGAAATCATAGATTAGCTGGACTTTTCTTGGATGCTCTGAAATTCTATAGGTAACTTCAAAGTTAATTGCTCTATTGTCCCAACTCGCTTTTCAGCCAAGCCTTGATTTTCGGCGTGGGTTCGCTGATGCCGCGCCACGTGCCGTGGGCCTGCCGGTAATCCGGCAGCAGGTCGTCCGGCAGAGGCACGCTGATCAGGTCGTCGGCCCGCTCGGAATTGCGCCGCACCAGACGCACCACCGGGGGATCCTGCCAGCTGTCCACCACGAAATAGTGGGCCACGTCCTCTTTGGAGCGCACCGGCGGGTATTCGGCGTGCCAGTCGTTGTTGCCCCATTCCAGATACATGGTGACCGCGTGCTCCGGCGTGAGATTCCAATCTATATCATAGAGCGCGAAATCCTTCAGATTCGGCATAGCTACCTCCAGCGGCAAGTGTTTCTTTATCAATAATACTTATCGATAAATCTGACAAGTCCCCGCCGCAGCGCTCAATTCTTGCTGCGCTCCTTGAGCTGCCGGCGCACCTCGCGCTCGTTTTCGGCCTGCTGTATGCGGCGGGCCTTTTCCGCCTCGGCCACGCGCTGCCTGCGGATGCGCTCCAGACGCATCTGCTGGGCCTTTTCCCGCTGCTCACGGGCCTGCTCCAGAAGCTTTTCCCGCTTGCGGTCAAAAACCAGAGTGGTGCGCAAGGCCCCGACGCCGATGGCGATAATGGTGATGATAACCGCCAGCACCTTTTGTATGGACCACTGGTTTTCGCCCAGCAGGTTTTTGAGCCAGCCCAGGTACAGACTGTCGCCCCAGAAAACCACAATGGGCACGCCGAGGAAACAGAGCAGCAGGCCCACGATTTCCACCCAGATGAAGGTCTTGACCATGGTCAGGCCGAAAAGCGTGCCGTCGCGCACCATACGCAGAAACTTGAGGCGTTTTTTCAGATTGCGCAGCAATTCGTTGATCCGGGGCGTGGTGGACTGGGCGCGCTTGAAGGTTTCAGCCTCATTGAAATTGCAGGCGAAGGCCCAGTTGATGATGCCCGCGCTCTCGTTGAAATCACTGCTGAAGTCACGCAACACCGAAGGAAAGGGAAACCAGGAGGCTTCGTCGCGGATTTCCTGAAGCACGTCCAGATAGTACTTGTAGCGATTTCTCAGTTCCTCCACTTCGCGCTCGATGCTCTCTTCCAGTTCCTTTTCCAGAAGCGGACGCTGCTCCAGCACCTGGAGAAAAGCCAGATAGTTGTTGATGTTGCTCAGCGCCTCCAGGGTGTGGATCTTGCGCCCGAGATTCAACTGCACCGGATGGTCCGCCGGGAACCAGTCGTTGAGCCGCGCCTCCATGGCGTTGATTTTGACCCGCTCCTCCTCGGCGTTCTTCTTGGCCTCGGCCCAGAGATCATACAACGAGGAAAGGATCAGCAGCCGCCCGCGCTCCAGGGCCGGGTCGATGAGCACGCGGTTGAAATATGACGGATCCTCGCGGACCAGCTTGGTGATCTGCTCCAGCACCTGCTCCGCGAAGCCCATCTTGACCCGGCAGACAATGCCCCGGTACTGCACGTCACGCCACTGGGGCATGACCCGCCAGACCTGGGCATACTGTTCGATGGCCGTGCCGTACTGGCCCTGCTCTTCCGAAAGCCGGGCCTGGAGGTATTCGTTCCAGGCCTGGAGCGTGGGGGCCGGGGTCAGGCTGGCGGCTTCGCGAAAGCAGGCCGAGGCATGGCTGAAATCATTCCGCTGGATGAACAGAAAGGCCCGCACCATGCGCAAGCGCGGATCGCGCTGGTGACGCGTGATGCTCTGGGCCACTTTTTTGTCCAGATCAGGCAGTTCGTCGGGCGTGGCTCTGGACAGCTGGTCCAGCAAATCCCAGGCCGGGCTGTCGTCACGGGTGGGTTTTTCCTCATCCGGGTCCGGTTCGCGCAGGCGATAGAGCCAGTGCCGGGGCACATTGCGCAACTGGCTCGGGCCGTTAATGTCCAGCACGGCCTGCATCAATACGGCCGCGTCGTCCTTGCCTTCCAGCAGTTCCTCGTAGCCGTCCGCTCCCTTCTGCCCCAGCACCATCTCAATGTGGCGGAAGGCGTCGTTGATGTTCTCCAGGTCCAGGCTCGCCACTTCCTCCCAGGTTTCCGGCCGGCTGGGAAAATAGGTGCGCGTGGGGCACTCCGCCGCGGTGTGGCTGGGAATGCCGCAGTAAAAGCAACCGCCCGCCCCGGAGCTGCCCGCCGTGAGATGCCCGGCCATGAGCAGGGGAATGGAGCGAACGCTGATGCTGTTTTCGTCCAGCAGCACATTGCACCAGCTGTCCATGCTGGTCTGATCGCCGGTAAAGCGCAGATCGCGCACGGTAAAGCCGTCGCCCAGCAGATAGGCGTTGCGATAGCTGATGTATGGGAAATCCGGCATCAGATTGTCCCATTGCAGGCCGATTTTTTTGGGCAGGTCCGTGTTGAAATTGAGATTGTTACGGTCCGCCACCACGCAGACGCAGGGCCAGCAGGTGCCGGGTTCGTTGTTCTCCTTGTCGAAACTGCGCAGATAATCGCGCAGAAAGGTGCGCAGCATCAGCAGATTGTCCACGGACACCATGACAAAGGTTTCGTGCACGATGGACTTGATCTTGTGCTTTTGCAGCAGCGCCTCGATACGCTTGAACATGGCGCTCCAGCCGCTCTGAAAGGCCTTGTCCAGAGGGCTGCCCAGAGGATGCAGAATGGCGAACCAGGTCTGCGTGGAGGAATACGGCATGCGCACGTCCACCACCGGCGTGGCCCAGTCCACGGAGGCCATGCCCTGACGGGCAGGACGGCTTTCAAAGGAAATGCCGGGCAGGGCGCTCCGCCCTTCCCGGCTCTTGGGATGCACCCAGACTTCCAGGCTGTCCCGGACCAGCATCTGCTGGGCCTGCAGCGCGCCGTCCAGTGAAAGACTGGCCGTACGCTTGCTGCTCAGTTGCAGGCGGCCCGGAAAAAGTTCGATGCTGACGGGCAGTTCATTGAAATTGCCCCAGACCATAAGCCGGGCCAGGGCCAGAAAGACGTCGTCGGTAAAAAAGAACCAGAGAGCCTGTTCGTGCTCCTCGCCCACCAGCATGCCGCCGTAGTTGAGCAGGGTCTGGCTTACCGCCGGGGTAAGATTGTTGTGCCAGCAGACCCAGAGCACATGGCCCATGGTGCTCATGTGCACGTCTTTGCCCTCGGGCAGGCGGGACAGAAGCTGCGATAACTGCGCCATCAATAAAGTCCTTTATGAGCGGAAGGCCTGCATATATACTGACCAGACCAATATCCTTTCAACCAAGGCGGTCCCTATGGATATTAACAAAACTCTCCAGGAACTCAAAGCCCGCCCCGGCTTCACCGAGCATGTGGGTATGATGCTCGTGCACAACGGCGTGGTGCGCGGCTGGTCCCGCAAGGATCATGCGCCGGTCAGCGCCGTGCGCGTCAGCCACGACAACGCGAAAATGCGCGAAATCTGCCGTGAGATGGAACAGCGTCCCGGCATTTTCGCCATTGTGGCCCAGGCCGAAGAGGGCCTGCTCAAGCCCGGCGACGATCTGCTCTTTCTGGTGGTGGCCGGGGACATCCGCGAGCACGTCAAGGCGACCTTCGCCGAGTTGCTGGACCGGATCAAAGCCGAAGCCGTCATCAAACAGGAGTACCACGAGGTCTGAGGCCGCGCCTTTTCCCTCTTCCTGCCTTATCGGCCGCTTGCGCCCGGTTATTAGCCGGATGGGCCGGTTTTCAGCGCGGCGGCCTTTCTTTATTCTGATGAGAAGCCGTCGCTCCTGACCGCAAGCCGGAAATAAAGCACGACGGCAAGCGCCGCCCCGGATTAAATTACGATTAAAAGAGCATACATTTTATATAATCATATTTTTAACGCGCTCCGTAGTAAACAGCGGGACGCGTTTTTTGCATTTTGTATAATTTATGCATTAAAATGCATGTAGCTAAATAAAAACTATTTTTTATATTATAATTCTTATTATAGTAAAATTATATTCTCCATATGAAATAATATTTATGACCTTATGCATCCATATC
>OJIY01000452.1_pt1 | contig 11525 bp, 7 predicted proteins | sample 1596061 | NCBI WGS metagenome assembly OJIY01 (sample SAMEA4350111, study PRJEB24818) | metagenome | biome: human; feature: gut; material: faeces | place: Denmark | collected 2013-09
GCCCATTAATACACCTCTTCAAGAGGTGGGGGACAAGTTCCGCCAAAGTCCGCCGAGGTTCGCAAGACCTTGGCGGATTTTGCTATATAGAGCATAACATACCGTCAATATTCAGTAAAATGCATTGACAGCGGGAAATTTTCCAGGCTACGTTTCCTGGGCAGGTTGCTTTCAGCAAACCCGTGCGCCCTGACGCCCCTGTCCTTCACTGACGCCGCCCCGCACGGCGCGAACCGGGAACAGTCAGCCTTGCAGCCCGCATGGCGGCGGCGCATGGGCGGCCGTCCCTTCTTCCCCACCTGCCGGCGCCGGACTTGCCAAGCCCCGGCGGCACAACGACAGGAGAGCACATGGGCTTTTTCTACAGCCTGCTGGCCGCGGCCACTTTCGGCCTGACCCCCTTCTTCAGCATTCCGCTCATGCGCAGCGGCCTCAGTCCGCAATCTGTGCTCTTCTACCGTTTTCTGACGGCCACCGTCATCATGGCCGTCATTCTGCTGCCCCGCCGCCAAATTCTGCCGCCCTGCCGCAGCGACATCCCCAAGCTGGCCGGGGTAAGCCTCATGTACATGCTGGCGGCCCTGACCTTTTTCTGGAGCTTCGCCTATCTGCCCAGCGGCGTGGCGGCCACCATCCACTTTCTCTATCCGGTCATGGTCATGCTTTTCATGGTGTTTTTCTTCGGGGAGCGCTTCTCCCCCGTGACAGCCTTGGGCATCCTGCTGGCCCTGGGCGGCGTTTTCCTGCTGGGCAACGCCTCCCCAAGCCAGGGCGGCATCACGGACAAGGGGCTGATCCTGGCCCTGCTCTCGGCCCTGTGCAACGCGCTCTACGTCACCGGCATCTTTGCCGCCCGTCTGCGCTGCGCCAACGGCCTGATCATCACCTTCTGGCTGCTGCTTTTCAGCACCCTGACCTCGCTGGGCAACGCCCTGGCCACAGACAGCTTTCAATGGCTGGCAAGCCGCTGGCAGATGGAACAGATTTTTCTCCAGGCGCTGGTGACGGCCGTCATTTCCAATCTGGCCCTGGTGCTGGCCGTACAGCGCATCGGCTCGACCCTGGCCGCCGTGCTGGGGGCCACGGAACCGCTCACCGCCGTGCTGGTGGGCATCATCGTTTTTGATGAGGCCTCCACCCTGACGGTCTGGTGCGGCGTGGCCCTGGTCTGCCTTTCCGTGGCCCTGGTCATGCTCGGCCCGCAATGGCTGGCGCGCCGCAAGGCCCCGGACGGCGACCCGTCCCCCTGAGAGGATCAGTCCCGCCCGTGCCGCCCGCCGCGCCCGGCGCGGGCGTAGTCGGCAAAGGAACAGGGCAGGCCCACCACGCATTTGCCGCAAATGTCCGCGCCCGGATAGACAGCCTCGTTCTTCTCGCACATTTCCAGACAGATCCGGCGGTCAAAGCCGCGCGTGCTCAACGCCCCGGTGGGACACTGGCGGGCGCAGAGGCCGCATGTGCCGTTTTTCTTGTACAGGCAGCGCTCTTCCCGCACCCGCGGGTCAGCCGTTGTCTCCAGGTCCGTGACAATGGAATAGTAGCGGCCCACGCAGCCCACGTCGGAAATCAGCATATTGTTCAGTCCGAAGCTGCCGTGCCCGGCGATCCAGGCCACATGCTTCTGGGACCAGCGGCTGTAGATGATCTCGCGGCTGATCATGCCCGCGTCGCGGGGCACGGCCGCCCGGCCGCCCCGTGCCCTGATGCCTTCCGCCAGGCGCTCATTGAGTTCGGCGGCCATGGCGTTGGTGTTCAGGTAGGCCTGAGCCCAGACCGCGGAACAGTGAAAGCCCTCTTTATTGCCGTCGGCCACGGCCTTTTTGAACGGAATGAACCAGGAAATCACGCTCCGTGCGCCCGGCAGATACTCTTCCGGCAGATAATGGTTTGGGACAAGCAGCTCCCGCAAGCGGGCGAAAAGTGGATCGCGGGCGTCGGCGCAACGCGCCAGCGGCGGTTCCCAGATCATTTCCAGCGCGTTCCTTGCCGCATAGTCACGGACCAGACGCCATAATTCAGCCGCAATGGCCTCCCGCATAGCCGCCTCCAGAGGTATTCCCACAGGGTACACGCCCGTCGGGGCAATGACAAACACCGCCGGGAACGCAGGGCAGACGCATCTAAAAAATCTTTATTTATTGAATAGATAAACCAGTAACGGACAAAAAAGGGCAAAGCCACCTTTGCTCCGCCGGAGCGAAGCGCAGGCGGATGGCTGGTGTCGGGAGAATCCTAAAAACTGCGCTAGCCGTTGCCGCGCCAGCGGCTTGCTTGAGCCGTTCACGGCGAAGCCGTGTTACGGAACAAGACAGCATCGCTACGGATAGCGACAGTGACTTCCTTGGACACAATTTCGTGTAACTAATTGCTGTCTTCAGCCGTAGCTTCCTGCGTCGTAACGGCTGAAGCAAGATTTTTCGACGCTGGCAAGGAAAATGGCGCTTTTTGCGCGGAAACCGACCGGAAGGCGGCCCAAAGGGCCGTGCCCGTTGGCGAGCGTAGCGAGCTTACGGGCATCGAGAGCAGAGATGTACTCAAGTACGTGAGCAGCAAAAAGCGCCAGATGACGCCGCCAGCGCCGGAAAGGCTGGTTTTGACGGATAATCACGACAAATAACAGACTGGCAAAATTGAAATTAGATGCGCCTGCCCTGGCCGGGAACGGCTCCACGCTTTACGGGGCCAAAGGGATAGGCTATGGTTGATAAATACGTCCACAACCATTTGCAATGGTTGAAAATCGTCCCTTTCCGGCCCGACCGCCGGAGGGCGCAACAGCGTTGAGGTGCGCATGAACACCACTGTCCGCTATTCCGCCACAGTCCCCGTTGGCATCAACCCTCTGGGCCGCAAGGGCATGGTCAGCACGCCCCACTATCTGGCCTCCCAGGCCGGGCTGGACGCCTTGCGCCGGGGCGGTACGGCCGTGGACGCGGCCATTGCCGCGTCAGCCGTGCTGTCCGTGGTCTATCCGCACATGTGCGGCCTGGGCGGCGACAGCTTCTGGCTGATTTACGACGCCGCGCGCGGCGAACTCAAGGCCCTGAACGCCAGCGGGCGCGCCGCCGCCTCGGCCTGCCCGGAATTTTACGAGGCCAGGGGCTTCAAGGCCGTGCCCGCGCGCGGCTATCTGGCGGTCAATACCGTGCCCGGCGCGGTTTCCGGCTGGGACGAGGCTTTCCGGCTGAGCCGGGAAAGCATGGGCTCGCCCCTCTCCTGGGCGGAGCTGCTGGACGCGGCGCGCGGCTATGCGGAAGACGGCTTCGCGGTGGGGCATTCCCTGGCCCACTGGCTGGCCGTGGACACCAGCGGCCAGGGCGCGGGGCGCGGCCTGCACCAGTTCCCGGCCTTTCTGGAGGTCTTCTGCAAGGAAAACGGCCGCCCCTATGCCGAAGGCGAACTCCTGCGCCAGCCCGATCTGGCCCAAAGCCTGGCCCGGCTGGCCCAAAACGGCGCGGATGAATTTTATCACGGCGGCATCGCCCGCGCCATCGCGGACAGCATGATGCTGCACAGCGGCCTGCTGACCGTGGGCGATCTGGCCGACCACCACGCGGACTGGGCGGAACCGCTGCGCGTGCCCTACCGCGATCTCACGGCCTGCAGCGCGCCGCCCAACAGCCAGGGCATGGCCGCGCTGGAAATCCTGAACATCTGCAACAATATTGATCTGGCCGCGCTGGGCGAGGGCAGCGCCGACTACTATCAGGCCCTGGCGGAAGCCACGCGCCTGGCCTTTCAGGACCGGGACCGCTGGCTCTCGGACCCGGCCCATACGGACATCCCGCTGGACCGCCTGCTCTCGCCGGAATACGGGCGGGAGCAGGCCGCGCGCATTTCCCTGGAAAAAAGCGCGGGCCCCCTGCCACCCCTGTCGCCGGGCGGGGACACGGTCTGGCTGGGCGTGGTGGACGCGGCGGGCAACGCCGTCTCCATGCTCCAGAGCATCTATCACGAATTCGGCTCGGGCATGGTGGCCGTGGGCACGGGCATTCTTCTGCAGAACCGGGGTTGCGCCTTCTCTCTGGACCCGGCGCACGTCAACCGCCTGGAGCCGGGCAAGCGCACCATGCACACCCTGACCCCGGCCATGCTGCTCAAGGACGGCAAACCCCGGCTGGTCTGCGGCAGCATGGGCGGCGAGGGCCAGCCCCAGACCCTGGCGGCCCTGACCACCCGCATTGTGGACTTCGGCCTGGCCCCGCAGGACGCGGTCAATGCCCCGCGCTGGCTGCTGGGCCGGAGCTGGGGCGCGCCCGACAACGACCTCAAGCTGGAAGGCCGCATTCCCGAAAGCGTTGCCGAAGACTTGCGGCGGCGCGGCCAGCCCGTGCTCATGGTGGAGGACTATACGGAAATCATGGGCCACGCCGGGGCCATTCTCTGCGACGAGGACGGCCTGCTGCAAGGGGCGGCCGACCCGCGCGGCGACGGCCAGGCTGTGGCGCTGTAAAAAAAAAGACGAAAAGGCAAAAGGAGCCTGAAGGCATGTACGGCCTTCAGGCTCCTTGCGCTTTTTCAGAGTGTCGTGGCCCCGCCCTGGTCCAGCAGCGCCGCTGCCAGCCGCCTGGCCAAGACCTCGTCTTCCTCGGGCTTGCGCCCGCTGACCCCCACGCCGCCCACGGTGCGGCCGTCCAGGCTCAGAGGCACGCCGCCCGCCAGACTGGTCAGCCGGGGCATGGGGCCGTCGCAAAAATCCGCCAGGGTCAGACGCTCGCGCTCCAGCCGGGCGTGCAGGGCGCTGGTGGTTGTTTCCAGCACGGCGGCGGTATAGGCCTTGCCCACGGCGATGGGCGTGCCGCGCCGCTTGGCCCCGGCCATGCGCGTGTAGTGCAGCAGATCCCCCACCGCATCGCAGACCGCGATACATAAGGGCGCGCCGCCGTGGCCATCCGCCTCCGCGGCCAGAGCCGCCACAGCGGCCAGGATGCGGCTGTGGTTCAGCGCAGGGACTTGTTCAGACATGACGACCTCCTTCATGCAATGCGGATGCCCGCCGGTCTTTTCCTGACCGGCGGGCTTGGTGCTGCAATCTGTTTCGCAGCTACAAAAGAAAGAGCGACAAACTCGGCCAGTACGTCACCAGCAGCAGAATGACCAGCATGGTCAGGATAAAGGGCACGGCCGCCCGCGAGACCAGCTCGATTTTCTGTTTGGTGATGCCGCAGGCCACAAAGAGGTTCACGCCCACCGGCGGCGTCACAAAACCGATGGCCAGGTTGACCACCATGATCACGCCGAAGTGGATGGGGTCCACGCCCACCTTGGTCACCAGGGGCAGCAGAATGGGCGTGAGGATCACGATGGCCGCCAGGGCCTCCATGAAGGTGCCCACCCAGAGCAGCAGCACGTTGATCAGCAACAGGATGGCGATCTTGTTGCTGGTCAGGTCCAAGATGGCCGCCGCGATGCGCTCGGGCACCTGCTCCAGGGTCATCACATTGCCGAAAATGGTGGCCATGGCCATGAGCATGATGATGACCGCCGAAGTCTGGGCCGACTCCACGCAGCATTTCCAGAGCGAGGTCAGGGAAAGCTCGCGGTAGACGAAAAGTCCTATCAGCAGGCCGTACATGGCGGCAATGGCCGCCGCCTCGGTGGGGGTCATCAGGCCGCCGTAAATGCCGCCCAGCACGATGACCGGCACCAGCAGGGCCCATTTGGCCTCCCAGACGGCGCGGCCCATGGTTTTCAGGCTGCGGGGGCGGGATTCGCCGCGCCAGCCGTTCCTGCGGGCGATGACATAGGCCGTGGCCATCAGGGCCAGGCCGGTGAGAATGCCCGGCGTGATGCCCGCGAGAAAGAGCTTGCCCACCGAAGCCTGCCCGGCCACGCCGTAGACCACAAAGGGATTGCTGGGCGGGATCATCACGCCGATGGCCCCGGCGGCGGCCACCACGGCGGCGGCGAAGAGCTTGTCGTAGCCGCGCTCCACCATGGCCGGGATGGTCAGGGTACCGATGGCCGCCACTGTGGCCGGACCGGAACCGCTGATGGCCGCGAAGAACATGCAGGTGGCGATGCTGGCCAGGGCCATGCCGCCGGCCAGGCCGCCCACCAGCTCGTCGGCCAGGGCCAGCAGGCGGCGGGAAAGCCCGCCCGCGCCCATGAACACCCCGGCCGCGATAAAGAAGGGAATGGCCATGATGGGGAAATTGTCGATGGAAGTGAAGGCCACGCTGGCGATATAGCTGGCGGGCAGCGTATCCGCGCCCACCACGGTCATCAGGGCCGCGATGCCCAGGGAAAAGGCAATGGGCACGCCGAGCAGCAGCAGGACCACAAAATAGCCGAAGAGCAGCGCTATGGCGTTGAGATCGTCAAAAAGCAGCACCGGCGAGAAAAGCAGGGCCGTGAAAGCCGCCCCGGCCAGGGCGTCCCGCCAGGACACGGTCCGCAGTTGCGCCGCCAGGTCTTCCAGGGCGCGCAGGCTCATCAGGCCGAAGCCCAGGGGCAGGATCAGATAGGGGATGGCGTAGGGAATGCGCAGGGCCGCCGTTACCTGTGGCATGGCCAGCTGCATGCGGATGTGTTCCACGCCCTCCACAAACACAAAGGCGCTCAGGATCAGCAGGCAGAGATCCACCACGATCCAGCTTATGCCCTGAAGCCGGGACGGCAGACGGTCATAGATGATGTCCACCCGGATATTGCTGCGCTGGCGGATGGCGAGAGGAATGGCCAGATAGGAAATCCAGATGAAGACGTAGCGGGCCATCTCTTCGGACCAGACCGACAGGCCCACATAGTGGGAAACAGTCTCCCGGATTTTGCCCACCGGCAGAAAACCACCCAGCCAGGCGCTGAAGCGGGGCCCGTCCAGCAGGCCCAGCAGTTCGGTGATGGAGTAGCGGTAGACGGTCTGGTAGGTGATGATCACGATCATCAGGAGCATGCCCGCGACCAGGAAGGGTTTTTCCAGATTGGCGTCGAGCAGGCGCAGAAATTTACGGGCGGATGAGGACATGGGGTACTCCGTGCGGCAAACGGCCGGGAAGGACGCGCCGGGCCATTCCCGTCAATCCTGCGGGCCGGATGGCGCAAATGACGGGACCGGCGGGGCCGCCCCGAGGCGGCTGGCGAAACATGCGGGGGCAGTCCGGGTCCGGGGCGCGTCCGTCACGCTCCCGGACCCGGCCGGACGGTTATTTCTGGGTTTCAAGCACCATTTCCACCAGTTCGGGCGGGAACTTGTCCTTGAACTTGTCCCAGACCGGGCGGGTGGCCTTGCGGAATTCGTCAAGCTGCGCGTCGGTCAGGTCCACAATCGTGATGCCGGCCTTGACGAAGCCTTCGCGGGCTTCGGCCTCGTTCTTGGGGTAAAGGGTCTCGCGCTGGTAGGCCAGGGCTTCAGCCGCGGCTTCGCGTACGACGTTCTGAGCTTCGGGAGGCAGTTTGTCCCACCAGGCCTTGTTGGCCATCATGACCTGCATGCCGTAGTTGTGGGCCGAGGTCACGGCGTACTTCAGCACTTCGTGGTGCTTGGCGCCGTACATGTGCGGGAAGGTATTGCCTTCGCCGTCCACGGTGCCCTGCTGCAGAGCCGTATAGGTTTCGCCCCAGGCCACGGGCGTGGGATTCATTTTCAGAACCTTGGCCACTTCCACTTCCACGGCGGAGTCCGTGGTGCGCATCTTCAGACCGGCCAGGTCTTCCACCTTGGACACCGGGCGGTTGATGGTCACAAAGTTGCGGTAGCCGTATTCGGCGTACATGATCGGCTCCAGACCGATGTCATGGGCGACCTTCTCGAAATACTTGCCCAACGCGCCGGAATCGATGGCCTTGTACAGCTTTTCCTGATTCTTGGGGCTGGTGATGTACGGCAGATCAAAAACCTGATAGAGAGGAGAAAAATTGGCCATGTTGGGGGTGGAGCTTACAGCCATTTCAAGGCTGCCCTTCTGAGCGCCTTCCATCAGCACGCGGTCGCTGCCCAGGATGGCGTTGGGGAACACCTGGACCTTGATCTTGCCGCCGCTTTTCTGCTCCACCAGTTCCTTGAACTTTTCAAAGGCCAGGGTGATGTGATTGCCCGGGGGCGTGGTATGAGCCACCCGGAATTTGATTTTGGGGCCATTGTAGTCGGCGGCATGGGCCGTCACGGCCGGTCCCGCCATCAGGGACAACGCGGCCGCGAAGCCCGCTGCAAGAAAGAATCTTCTGTTCATGGCAATCTCCTGCCTCTTTTCAGGTTATGGCGTTGCAACAACGCCTTGCCGGGGCCGTATCTCTCAACCTGTAACCGTGCGCGGCGCTTTGCCGTCGCGGGCCGTCTTCCGGCCCTGAGGTCCGAACGCCCCTCCGCGGCGCACCGCCGCGAAACCCGTCGGCGTTTGCGGCGCCGGTTTTCCAAGTGTGTCCTTTTCAGCACAAAGCCCGGAAGTCAGCAATCGTTCGAGGGGGTAATTTGCGGGAGCGCGCCGGAAATCCCTTTTGCGCCTAGCCCGCAACAGGCACCATACCTAAAAGGATTACATGGATATCTTATTGAAATAAAAATGGAAGCTGATTATAGTGCAAGCACGTCGCCCGCATGCTCCCTGCCACGGCAAGACGCGCAAAGCTGAATTTTTTCGCGCATATCAGCCAAGCGCCGTCGCCGCCGGGCATCAAAAAAGGTCCGCGCCGGGAGATGGCCTTCTCTTTTACCGACTTTTGTGCAATTTATCGCAGCCTCAATGCTCATGACAGCGCCATCCGCGAAGCACTGAAATTTTCCGGGCGGCGCGGCGCAAAGGAAAAATCGGGCGCGGGTATTGAACATCCCGTGCGATCAATTTCCCTTTGCCATGCCGCCGGAAAAAAGACGGCAGTGCGGCCGGCGGAGCGGCCGGTCTCGCCGGGAAACGGCATTGTGCATGCCTGGCCCGCGTTCCAGCGCATGCATTTCGCACATCCCATTATAGTCACTCTCTCCATAGCGTTCCGGAAAGGCCGGAGATGAGGTCGGAAGAAGTTGAAAAACAAGCACCTCTTAAAAATCAATCTGATTATCGCCATCATTCTGGTCATCGGATTCGTGCTTACCGCCGTACTCAGCTACCGCGCCAATTACCGGACATCCCTGGACAAGATGGAACAGATTTCCACCCTTACAGCCGAAGGGATTTATTACCGGCTGACCACAAAATTCACCAAACCGGTCAATATTTCGCTGACCATGGCCCATGACAGCCTGCTGGCCAGTCATCTCTCCGGAGAGCCGCGACACGGAGATGACCCCGCGTACACAGAAACCACCAGAGCCTATCTGGAAACATACCAGAAAAAATATGACTTTGATTCCGTCTTTCTGGTTTCCGCCGCCACGGGCCGGTATTATAGTTTCAGGGGCGTGGACCGCGTTCTGACGGAAAAAAATCCGGAAAACGCCTGGTATTTCCGACTGCTGGCCAGCCCGCGGGACTATATGCTGGAGGTGGACAACGACGAGGCGCAGGGCGCGGGCAATGCGATCACCGTTTTTGTGAACTGCAAAATCAAAGATGCCGCCGGACGGGTGCTCGGCGTGGTCGGTGTGGGCATCCGCATTGATTCCCTTCAGGAATTGCTCAGAAGTTATGAAGAAAAATACCATGTGACGGCGAGCCTGGTCAGCAAAAACGGCACCATGGAAATCTCCACCGCACACACCGGCTACGAAGGAAAAGACTGGTTCACGGTCTACCGGCAGGAGGACATCCGGGAAAAAGTCCTGGGCTGGAACGCTGACAGCATGAGCCTGAAACTCTGGACGCCCACCGCGCCCCGGAGCCGCGAAAAAAGCTTCATCGTCACCCGTTTTATTCCGGAACTGTCCTGGAATCTGATTGTGGCGCAAAACACCGGTCTGCTGATCAGGAAAATGCAGACCCAGCTCTATCAGACCTGCGCGATTCTTGTCGCCGTCATCCTGATCGTCCTGCTTGTCATCACAACGGTCATCCGGAAGTTCAACAGGCAGATCACCCAGTTGATGGAGGAACGGCAGCAGTTTTTCACCCGCGCGACGGAACAGCAGTATGACAATATCTGGGAATTCAACATTACCGAGAATTGCGCGGAGGGGACGCGGACCGAGGAAAGTTTCGCGTCGCGCGACGGCAGGCCCCTGCCCTACGACCAGGGCATCGCCCTCATGGCCGAAACGCGGGTCAAAAAGGAATTCCGGCGCGGCTATCTGGAAACCTTCGCGCCGCGGAACGTCATCCGGGCCTATGAGAGCGGGAACAGTCACCTCCGCTATGATTTCATGACCCGCCGCAACGACGGGCAGTACTACTGGATGCGGGTGGACGCGCACATTTTTTACTCCGCCGAGGATGCGTCCATCCACATGCTGGCCTACCGCAAAAACATTGACGCCGAAAAGAATCAGGAATTGCGGGCCGCGACGGATGAAATGACCGGCATTTACACCAAGAAGGCCACGGAACGCGCCATCGGCAGGCTGCTTTCCGAAAAGCCGGACGGCGCATATGCCTTTTTCATCTTTGACATTGATAATTTCAAGCAGGCCAACGACCGTTTCGGGCACGCCTTCGGGGATGTCTGCATCCGGACCTTCACGGGCATCCTCAAGCGGCATTTCAGGGGCAAGGGGCTGCTGGGACGGATCGGCGGCGACGAATTTGTGGCCTTCATGCCCATTCCCGGTCGGGAATGGGCGGAAACGACGGCCAAAAACCTTTCCGCCGCGCTCTGCGCCGAATGCGCGGACGGCACGGCCCGCTGGCGGATGTCCGCGAGCATCGGCGTGGCTCTGGCCCCGCAGTGCGGAACGGATTTCGCCGGTCTGTACCAGAGCGCGGACGCCGCGTTGTATCAGACCAAGAAAAGGGGAAAAAACGGCTTCACCATGAACGACGGCCATGGCGGCGCATAGCTGCCCGCCGCGCGCGGACGGGACACGTCCGCCGGATGCTCCGCATTGGCGGCGGGACATGGTGGTTAACTTCGCTCGAGGTACGCCTTGAAAGAGCTTCGTTACATTCTGGGCGCGGGTTGTCTGAATGCCTGGCTCTGGCTGGCCTTCCGCAGCTACGGCGACCCTGAGCCGTTCCTGTTCAACGATGAATTCGGACGGCTTTTCGCCGTACTGCCCTGCGCCGCGCTGTTTCTGTTTCTGCTCGGCCTGTGGCGGGAGCGGCTGCGCGCCGAGGGCATGCTGTCCCGACTCTGGATCGCTGGCTGCGCCGGTCTGTGCAGCCCCTTGCTGCTGAGCCTGGATATCCCCCTGCTCGCCAACGCCGCGGCCGGGACGCTCATCAGCGCCCTGGCGGGTTTCGGTTTTGCCGTGGGTTTCGTGGTGCTGGGCATGGGTGTGGCCTCGCTGCCGCGCCGGGGCATTCTGGTGGTGGTCAGCGCCGGCATCATCGTCAGCCGCGCCCTGATCCACGGTCTGCTGGCCCTGCGGCCGGAAGCCCTTTTACTCCTGCCCGTGGTCTTCGCCCTGGCGGCCAAACTGCTGCTGGAGCCGCCCGCCGCCCCGCCGCCGGACAAGGAAAGCCGCGCCCCCTCCGGCCAGAGCGGCGCGCCGGAAT
>OJIY01000454.1_pt1 | contig 11478 bp, 11 predicted proteins | sample 1596061 | NCBI WGS metagenome assembly OJIY01 (sample SAMEA4350111, study PRJEB24818) | metagenome | biome: human; feature: gut; material: faeces | place: Denmark | collected 2013-09
GCGTGTGCGTGATTGGAAGGAAAACATTGGGAGGAAATGGAATGAAAAAAATGGTGACACCGTATTTGCTTCTGGTTCCCCAAATCATCCTGTCCCTGCTTTTTATCATTGGATTGGCAACTGGAATCACCCAGAGTCTGGGGGTGATTCCAGCTTTTGGACTAAGGGAACCAACACTAAAATATTACAGGGAAGTATTGTCCAGGCCGGAGATGCTTAAATCCGTGCTGTACAGCCTCAGGGTGGCATTTTTGTCCGCAGGAATTGCCACAGCGGCAGGCGTGGGCTTAAGCGCTGTGTGTGTAATGCACAAAAAGACAAAGGGTCCAATGATGCGGGTAATACAGCTTCCCATCATTGTTCCCCATGTGGTGGTGGCCATTTTTATGGTCAATATTTTTTCGCAGAACGGGGTGGTGGCCAGACTTGGTTATGCCCTTGGATTATTGCAGGAACAGCAGCAGTTTCCCATGCTTATTTATGATACAAGGGGAGTTGGGGTCATACTGGCATATCTGTGGAAGGAGATTCCGTTCATCATCTATTTTGTCATTGCGCTGATGGCAAATATCAATGAGAAATTGGGGGAAGCAGCCATAAACCTGGGGGCGGACCGCTGGACCGCATTTTGCAAGGTCACCCTGCCTCTGTGTAAGGATGCGGTAATCAGCGGATTCCTGATTATATTTGTATTTGCCCTGGGAGCCTATGAGCTTCCCTTTCTTCTGGGTGCCACCTCCCCTAGGGCTCTTCCGGTGCTGGCATATCAGCAGTATATTCACCCGGATTTGAAAAACCGGCCTTATGCCATGGCGCTTAATGGAATCATCATCCTACTTTCCGTGCTCAGCGCCTGGATTTATTATTTCATCATGCGGAAGAACATGAAGGCGTTAATGGAACAGTAAACCGCGAAGCAGAAGGAGATGGAGCAAAAGGTTATGAAGAAAAGAAAAGCGTTTATTTCAGGTATGATACTGGCCCTGCTGTGTGCAGCCATCCTGATTCCCGCGGCCAGTCTGGTGATATGGGTATTTACAGAACGATGGGCCTGGCCCGGGCTGTTTCCGCAGGTGTTCTCGGAACGGGCAGTCATGGAAATTGTCAGAAGAAAGGGAGAACTGGCCTCCCTCATGACGTCCAGCATCATGATTTCTTCTGTAGTGGCCCTTTTATCGGCCTTTGCCGGGGTATTGACATCCAGGGCCCTTATCCTGTACCGGTTCCGGGGCAGGAATTTGATTTCCTTTTTTGTGGTCCTTCCGCTGATGGTTCCGACTACGGTGTTTGCCATGGGGATACAGATTACATTTATCCGGTTGGGGCTTAATAATACTGTGACGGGGGTTATCCTGGCACACCTGATTTATTCCCTGCCCTATGCTGTGCGCCTTATCATGGACGGCACCCAGGCAGCCGGCATTGCACTGGAAGAGCAGGCCAGGGTGCTGGGAGCCAGCTCCTTCCAGGCATTTAGGAGGACTACCCTGCCAATGCTGGTTCCGGTGATACTGTCAGCAGTCAGTATGGCCTATATTGTATCCTTCAGCCAGTATTTTCTGACGCTGCTTCTCGGAGGAGGCAGGATAAAGACCTTTGCGGTTGTGATGGTTCCTTATTTACAGAGCGGCAGCCGGAACATTGCCTGCATTTACAGCATTCTGTTCATGGGCATTACCCTGATGGTATTTGCTGTATTTGAACGGATTGCAGGGCATTGGACAAGACAGATGGTTGGAGGATATTATGAGTCTTAACATAGAAAATCTGACCGTATCACTTCAGAAAAAGGTGATACTGCACGGAATTGACCTGGAAATAAAGGAGGGGGAGTTCGTATCCCTTTTAGGGGAATCCGGATGCGGAAAGACTACCCTGTTAAAATGCATTGCCGGTCTTTTGGAGCAGGAGAGCGGGGATATACGGATACAGGGAACCTCTGTGACGGACTGTCTGCCGGAGAAGCGGGGAACGGTAATCGTGTTCCAGGATTTACGGCTGTTTCCACATATGACGGTGGAGAAAAATATTTCCTTTCCCATGGAACTGAAAAAGGTGCCGAAAAAAGAACAGAGAGAGCGGGTGGGTGAACTCCTGGAAGCAGTGAAGCTTGCCGGATTTGAGAAGAGAAAAATGAGGGAGATGTCGGGCGGACAGATGCAGAGAGTGGCATTGGCCAGGGCATTGGCAGCAAATCCCAGGGTACTTCTTCTGGACGAACCATTTTCAGGTCTGGACGAGAGGCTGCGGACGGAGATGGCGCGGCTGGTAAGGAAACTGCATGAGGAATGGAAAATCACCACCATTCTGGTCACCCATGACAAGGCAGAGGCCCTCCGCATGTCTGACCGCATTGCACTGATGAGCCACGGGAAGGTCCTGCAGTACGGTACTCCTGAGCAGATGTTTTATCAACCGGAGACAAAAACAGTGGCGGAATATTTTGGCAAGGTGAATTATGTTCCCGGAGAGGTGGTGGGAGGCAGGTTTGTCTGTAATCTGTTTGAGATAAGGTCGGATTTGCCTGACGGGACCTATGATGCCATGATACGCCCGTATTCAGTCCGGCTGCAGGAGGACGGGGAGTTTGAGGTGGAGGAGGTTACCTTTATGGGGGAGATGACAGAGATACGGGTAAGGGTTCCCGGGAAATTTGCTCCCGGAGGGAACATTCTGTGCCAGAGGATGGAAGGTATTGGACTGCAGACAAAATTCCAGGCAGGCATGAAGGCGGGACTGCGCGTAGAACCAGATGGGGTTGTACTGTTCAGGCATGGTACGGCATGAAAGGTATGCAGCGGGAGAGGTATGCGGCGGGAGAGGTATGCGGCGGGAGAGGTATGCGGCGGGAGAGGTATGCGGCGGGAGAGGTATGTACTGGAAGAGGAAGGTACCGGAAGAGACATGTAGCCGGGGACCTGTTCCCGGAGAAACATGTAACGGAAAAACATGTATGAAAGGAAAAGGATGAAGAAAATCATATTTGACTGTGACAATACCTTTGGAACAAAAGACTGCGATGTGGATGACGGGCTGGCCCTGATGTATTTGCTGGGAAGCAGGGACGCCCAATTACTGGGAGTCACTTCCACCTATGGAAATAACAGCCTGGATGTGGTACAGGCAGTGAATCTGCGGATGCTGGGAGAACTGGGACGCCAGGATATTCCTGTAAAAAGAGGCGGGGAGAAACGGGGAGACTACCAGAGCCAGGCAGCTGATTTCCTGGCGGAAATGGCGGACCGCTATCCGGGGGAATTGTCGGTTCTCGCCACCGGCTCCCTGACAAACCTGAGAGGCGCATATGAGAGGGACCGGCATTTCTTTGAGAAGGTAAAAGAGATTGTCCTGATGGGCGGAATCACGGCTCCTCTTGTATTTGAAAAAAAGGTAATGGATGAGCTTAATTTTTCCTGTGACCCTCCGGCGTCTTGGACCGTACTCACAAAGGGAATAAATGTTTCCGTGATGACAGGCAATAATTGTCTGAAAGCTTTATTTACAAAACAGGAATACAGGGAACGGTTCTCGGATAAGGGAAACAGGGCGGCAGCGTATATCATGGAAAAAACAGATTACTGGTTCGGATACAATGAAGATGATTACGGCATCCGGGGATTTTATAACTGGGATGTGACGGCTGCTGTCTATCTCATGCATCCGGAGCTGTTTGCAGATGAAGTGAAACACCTCCGGCTGTCAGAGCAGGATTTGGAGACCGGGTATCTGAGGATGGATACAGATGTGGTTCCAAACCGGATGGCAGAAGGGAGGGCAGACAGGCCGGCAGATGGGACGGCAGGAGAAAGATGCACCTGTAATCTGCCGGTCATTGGGGATGTGAGGGCGTTTAAGGACAACATCTATGAGACATGGCTGAGTGTTACTGGGATACTGACCGGCACCGGAAAGAGTATGAAATAAGGATGAAAGCCAGAGGAGGGATTCCCGGAATGGGGGACAGGGGCTGTGTTTTTTGTGGGGCGGGGTGGATATCCGCTGAAAAAAGAAAAGTGGCATGCTGCAGGTGACTGATACCGGCATATAAGAAGGGCCGCATTGTCTTGAATGCGGCCTTTGCCTGAATGTACGTCGAAGTTTAGCTGAGTTGGCATGAACGTGAAATTAAGGACGTACCAAACATTTGGCAGCTGTCATACGCTCTACAATCTCATACATATTGGTGACGCTTCCCACCTGTAGCTTCTCGCCCAAACCATAGAAGTTAAGGCAGGTTCCGCAGGTAAGAATCTCCACTCCCTGGGATTCCAGGGATTTTAAATCCTCCAGGTTATCGGAGCCTTCGCAGGAAAGGTGGGCGCCGCTGTTATACAAAAGCACGGTTTCCGGCAGGGCATCCTGCTGTGTAAGTGCGTAGACAAAACCCTTCATCAGGGCCTTTCCCAATTCCGGATCTCCGTGTCCCATCAGGTTGGAGGAAAGAACCACTACCATACCCTTCCTGCGGCTGTCGGGCCGGCAGGCAATCGGTTCATCATCGGTATCAGCCGCAGCATCTGAGCCGGAAGCAGCGTTTGCTCCTTCGCTTACAACAATTTTAACAGCGAATTCATTATCGCTTATTTTCTCGGAAACAGCTGCAAGGCCCTTGCTTGCTGCCATCTTGCTCAGGTTCTGGACCGCTATCTCGTTGTCCACCAATACCTCAACTGTCTCACCTGGATTACAGGATTCCAATGCTTTCTTAGTGTCAATGACAGGCTTTGGGCACTGTTTTCCGCGTTCATCTAATTTCATGTTTCGTATCCTCCTTAAGCATGTATCTGATTCTTCCTGTTCCCCGGAAGTGTGCTTTGAAATTATCATCACATGCCTCTAATTATAGCAGGTTTGTGATGGTATGCAAACGCTTTTACCCCTTTAGGCAGCTGGCATTTATTTTTTCTATACATAAGCACATTGCTATATTTATTATCGATACAGGCAAGGGGTCCGCGGCGGATGCCCTGAACAGGCTAAATGCGGCTGCGGTTCTACTGATAGACGAGCCGGCTGCCTGTGTGATTGTGACAGGACAGTCTGATGAAATGATAAGACGTTACGTCTGTTGTGTATCTGCGCGTATATTATGCAGGAGCAGTGCCGCAGCTCTCGCGTTCCACCACATGGCAGGGCAGGACGATTTTCATGGGAAGGTGATGGCCTCCTTCAATTCTGTCAATCAGGATTTTTGCAGTCATACGTCCCATTTCAGCTAAGGGAAAGTGAACCGTGGTCAGCATTGGGTCCAGATATCTGCCCACATTGATATCGTCCATACTGATGACGGAGATATCCCCGGGAATAAAAAGTCCGGATTCCCTGACTGCCCGCATGACACCGATAGCAATAACATCATTGGAGCAGAAACATGCCGTTGCATCCAGTCCGGATTTCAGCAGCTCCCCGGCACCCAGGTACCCGCCTTCCATGGAAATAGGGACATGTCTGATACGGGATTCATGACATGGAAGGCCATGCTTTTTCAGAGCAGCGCAGTATCCAAGAAAAGGGCTGCTGTATTCACTGCCACCGATGTAGGCAATCCGTTTATGGCCTGATTTGACCAGGCTGTCAACTGCATCAGATGCAGCTTTCTGCCCGTCGCAGACAATCTGGTCTATGGGTGATTCCAGATATTGGAATCCTGTGTAGATGAAATGGAGGGCAGGCCAATCAGGAAGGCGGCAAAGATATTGCCCTTCTGGGACCCCGTCCGTATGGCTGCTGCCAATGATGGCGATTCCGTCCATGTTGGAATCTGCCGCCATGTCGGAAAACAGGGGAGGGCAGCTGTCAATGGATGCCAGGGGAGGGAGGCTGGCAGTGGATGCCAAAGGAGGCCGGCCCGCAGTGGATGTCAAAGCAGAGAGGCCGGCAATGGAAGACAGACTGTATTTCAGGCTGTAACCATGTAACCGGGATTCCTCCTCCATGCCTCTTATCAGTAAAGAGCGGGACTGTTCACTGCCAATGCCGGCTGTCTGGGTAAACAGGCATGCAATGGAATGGCAGGGAGTCTGATTCTCCCGGATGGAATGCATTTTTAAGCTCCGGGCATGGGCGTTTGGAATATAGCCGGTTCTCTTTGCGATTTCTAGTATCCGTTGCCGGACCTCCTTGCCCGCGGGGCACTTTCCGTTTTGATTGATTACGCGGGAAACCGTGGATACGGAGACCCCGGCTTCAGCAGCGATTTCCTTAAGCGTCATGGACACTGCCTCCAGGTGCGGCTAAATGCCAGCAAAGACACAGGTTGATTCATAATAACCTCCAGGAATATAAAAAACGCCGGAAGAAACAGACTGTTTCAACAGTCCCATGCGTCTTCAAGGCGTTTTATCTATTATAGTTTGATTTTACTGTATTTGTATCGAATCCTCAAATGTGTATCAGATTCTTAAGCGGGCTTCTCTTGGAGAAGAACAGTGTCTTCGTGACAATGATTGATTTAAGTATATAGAGCCTTAATTTATTTGTCAATAGGAAGACAGCGGTTTATATTCTATGGTTTAGCGCAGGTCAGTTGTTCTCCAGTTTGTCAAGAGCCTGGGCAATGTTGAATGCATGGTCGCCGATGCGCTCATAATCGGTCAGGATTTCTGAGTACAGGATGGATGTTTCCACATGGCATTGCCCGTTTCTCATGCGTTCAATCTGGTTGGAACGGTATCGGGCAGTCCGGCAGTCAATGTCTTGTTCCAGAAGCAGGGCCTGCTCCAGGAGGGAGGCATGTTCCGGCATGGAAGGCTGTTCCGGTATGGAAGGCTGTTCCAGACGGAAGTCATGTTCCGCCATGGAAGAATATTCCGGCAGGCAGCCTGAATCAATGCGGTAGGCACTGCAGACCAGGTGTATGGCGCGCATGCAGGAGGTTCTCATATCCGTTAGCTCAAGAGATGCCTGGGAAGACAGCTCCATCCTGCGTTCCATCATGGTCTGTGCGTAGCCTGCAATGTTGACTGCATGGTCGCCAATGCGCTCCACATTTCCAATGATAGAGAACATGCGGTTGAGCGCTTTCACTTCGGACGGGGAATTTTCCACAGCAAGGACCCTGGAAATCTTTCTGGATAACTGGGCATTGTACAGGTCAATTTCTTCTTCGCGCAGCTGAAGCTGCTCCAATTCCTCCCCATTCTTTTGTTCAAAAGCCAGGAAACTGGCTTCAACATTGGCAGCAGCCAGTGCAAGCATCTGCGCGATGTCCCCGTTAAGCTGTTTTCTCGCTATGACAGATACGCCAAGTACGTGTTCGGAAGCCAGCAAATCTTCAAACCAGCGCTCCTCATCTGTTGTCTCCAGCGGTTTGTCAGGCAGAAGTTTTTCGGAAATTCTGGCAAGCTGTGTGCCAAAGGGCAGTAAAAGCAGAGTGGTAACGATGTTGAACAGCGTATGAACATTGGCAATCTGCGCCGCGGGATTATCTGGTGTAAAGGCGGCCATCCAGTGGGTAAAGGGAGACGCCAGACAGACCAGGGTAAAGACCGTTGTACCCAAGATGTTAAATATCAAATGAATCAGGGTGGTCCGTTTAGCATCGCGGTTGGCTCCGATGGACGCCAGGACAGCCGTGATACAGGTACCGATATTTTGTCCAAACAGAACAAAGACCGCACTGTCCAGCCCGATTAACCCGCTTACAGCCAGGGCCTGGAGAATACCGACGGATGCAGAGGAAGACTGGATGATAGCGGTAAAGGCAGCTCCGGCCAGTATCCCCAGAAGCGGATTGGAGAATTTTGTCATCAGATTGACAAAATGAGGGGATTCACGCAGCGGTATCATGGCAGCGCTCATCATTCCCATGCCAAGGAAAAGGATACCCAGGCCGGCCACAATACCTCCGGCAAACTGGACTTTTTTCTGTTTTACAAAAAGAATCAGGGCAACACCTGTAAATGCAATGAGCGGTGCAATGGCACCAATGTCCAAGGCTATGAGCTGCCCGGTTACAGTGGTGCCAATATTGGCGCCCATGATAATCCAGACAGCCTGTTTCAGTGTCATGAGCTGGGAATTTACAAAGCCCACCACCATGACGGTTGTGGCGGATGAGGACTGGATGATTGCAGTGATTCCGGCTCCCACCAACACACCTAAAAAACGGTTGGCAGTCAGACGCTCCAGTATCTGCTTCATGCGGCTGCCGGCCGCGGCCTCCAGATTGGTGCTCATCATCTGCATGCCATACAGAAATAATGCCAGTCCTCCTAACAGACTGAAAAACGAATGAATACTCACAATGATTCCTCCTTTACTTGTTTGGCAGTATTATGCCAAAAGAAAAAGGCATTGCCCGCATCCGTGTGTATGAATGCAGGTCATGCCTTTTTGAACATATGAAGTATGATTACGGTAAAAACTTGGTCATCGTCGTAGACGGTGGCGTCCATATGTATGTCATTTCCCTTCCGGTGTATGTGTAAATGGCGTATATGAAAATATCCTGTCCTGTTGGAATTATATGAGGATAAGGGAGCAATGTCAACGGGATGGGCGGAATATTAACAATACTTTAATGCCAGACGGTTTTCAGAATGGTAGGATTTGCATGAGAAATAGGGTAAAAATGGTAGGTTTTATGCGGGTTTTTGGTGTTTTTGGAAATATCATTTCCTACCGCTTTCTACCATGTTATTGGGGGCTATTGGTCACAATAAAGTCACAAATTAATCTCAATCTTTTCAATCTCTTTTCGCAGGTCTTCCAGCTCACGGTGACCATAAACCTTGTTAGTGATGTCCTCTTTAAATGAGTGCCCCATCATCCGTTTTCGGTCGTTTTCTTTTACCTCATATTTCTCACACAACATAGAGAACGTGTGCCGACAGTCATGTGGTGTATGTTTGGGGTCACCTGGGATTCCCAGTTGGGTTAGCAGTTCATCCATTTGGTTTCTGAAATCTTTGTCGCTGTACGGGAGAAGCTTTCCATACTTGCTCATCCGGTGTTCAATCAAAGGGAGAATACCGGAATGAATTGGTACAATACGTCCTTTACCGGCCTCCGTTTTTATTCCGCCCTTAAAATACTTTTTTTGCATATTTACCTCAAGGCTAATGTATTCTGATATACGCCATCCGGAATAGCACATGATGAGAAGCATCTCTGCAGTTTCGTCTGCTTTGTTATCCCACAAGATTTTCAGGTCTGCATCTGAGAATGGCACACCATGTTCATCATCGTCATCCCTTTTGATTTTAACATACCGGCTATAGTCCTTGTCGCACCATCCCTGACTGTCAGCGTATTTATACATCTGCCTGTACAGATTCCTAATAAGTTCCAGGCTGGCATATTTTAGATTACACGCATCCAGGTTATCCTGCAGGTCTTTTGCGCGTAGGGAGTTAAATATTTTATCATAGAGGGATACACAGTTTTTGTACGCGGCCTTGATTGAATATTTGGTTGAGGCGGAATATTTATTGCCTTCAGAAAATTTATCGGCATAGAAGGCTTCATAGACCTCTGAGAAGGTCTTTTCCGGCTCATCCGGTTCGATTCCCTTGACGCGGTTGTAATCTGCCAGGAGCTTTCCTGTCAGCTTGTCGAGCTGCTTGGTATCATCCGGGAGCAACAGTGTGGCCTCCATACCAGGAGTATAGGTACCGGCCTTGTAGGATGTGAGGACAATGAACCCTTTTATCCAGTCATCCACATAGCAGAGGGCCGGAGGCCGGTTTCCGTCAATGTCTGCCGGCGGATGGACGGCATATGGGTTTTTGCGGCTCTTGCCCAGGTAGCGGATGGAGCCGTAGCCGTTGGGGAGCCGGGGGTGTTTTCTGCGTCTTGGCATGATATCAGTCCTTTCCTGTTGCGATATCGCAATTGATTTTGGGTATAAAAAATACGCCCCTTGCCAGGACGCTTCAGGAATGATATAATTTACTTGCTTAAGGTAATTAATTATATCTTCCGGAACGGTCCGGTAAGAGAAAACTATGTGAGGGCGGTTCCTGCTGGTAACAGGGCCGCTTTTCACATTTGACTTATTCGGTATATTTGATATACTATACTTAACAAGACAGCCGGAAGGTGAATGCACCTCACCTGCTCCGGCGAACATCTTACTAAAAAATAGTCGTCAGCTTTGCTAGGGCAGGACGGCTATTTTTTATGGGTATAAGTCAGTATTGCAACAATGAGTAACGCCACTGATGTAATCAACTGCAATTCTTCGTATGTACTCATAAGGCACCATCCCTTTCTCCAAGACTCAGAACGGGATGGGAGCACGTCCCCCGGCTGCCCGGGTAAATATATTATATTTTCAAGGTGGTAAGCCCCAGGAGAGTGGGAGTTCGTAGTCCTGGGGCTTTTTGCTATTATTAAGCAGACTGTTCTTGATTTAATATTGCCAATGTTTCATTATATTCCTTAGCAACAGGTATACGAGTAAAAACTACAGTATTATTATAGTTGTCTTTAACAACAGCCTCTATTTCATCAAGTGAAACTCTGAAAAATTCCTTGCGCAAATTCACTCGGTTTACACTCTGTTTTTCAAATGTTTGATGAAGTGCTGTTTCTAATGCAGGTGCATCATCAGAAAAAATCATTGCATGTACATCGAATTCAAATGGAACAGAGGCACTACCTAGCTCTTTAATCCTATCCATTGGTTCCACCCTTCTTGTCATTTCGATTTTATATATATTTTCTCCAAAGGAGCCAATATTAGAGATTATATATACATAACCTGCGCGGGCATTAGCCTCTCTTTCAAGAACAGTGGCCTTATCTGCTTCTAATTGCTTTAACTTATCTTCCAATTCTTTGATTTTATCTACATAAAGCTGCTTCTCAACATCATTTTGTGTTTTTTGCATATAGCCTATTAACTTATTAATTTCATTTGAGCATTGGGCCTGGTCTTTTTCAAGTTTGGCTTTTTGACGTTCTATTTCTCTCCGGACTTTTTCTTCCTCAACCATCTGTTCCTTGATTGCTTTTTGTTGTTCGCGTTCCTGTTCCTTTTTTTGTTCATAGGTATGTACGAGATTAAGCTCTTCCAATTTATACTCCAAAAGCTTTGGGGTCATTTGTATACCATCAATTGCAAATATCTTATTTAATGAATCAAAGGATTTTGTGATTTTGCTTCGTACAGAATCAATATTTTTGACAGATAGATTCAATAGGGCATTATCACACTCAGAGTTAAAGCATCTTAGTATTTGCTTTGTATTATCATTAATCTCTTTCTTGTACTCACCCAGGCTATCCTGGACCGATTGGCCCGGGAGAACCCAGGTACATACACATCAACTTATAAGGCTAAGGTGGCCAGGTACATAGGCCAGCGCTGCACGGACTGCTCCGGCCTCATCAGCTGGTACACCGGGTGCATCCGCGGCAGCTACAACTACCATGACACAGCCACACAACGGGTTGGCATTGACCATATGGACGAGTCCATGATAGGCTGGGCACTCTGGAAGCCGGGGCATATCGGGGTATACATAGGTGATG
>OJIY01000456.1_pt1 | contig 11435 bp, 9 predicted proteins | sample 1596061 | NCBI WGS metagenome assembly OJIY01 (sample SAMEA4350111, study PRJEB24818) | metagenome | biome: human; feature: gut; material: faeces | place: Denmark | collected 2013-09
GTGCCTTCCTGCCGGTTGCGCAGGCCCGCCCGCTCCAGGCCGCAGTGCACGGGCAGGTCCAGCAGCAGGGTCAGATCGGGCATGAGGCCGCCGGTGGCCATGTCGTTGATGCGGCGCAGGCGCTCCGGGTCCAGGCCGCGCCCATAGCCCTGGTAGGCCAGGGTGGAATCCACATAGCGGTCACAAAGCACGGGCTGTCCGGCCTCCAGCGCCGGACGGATGACCTCGGCCACGTGCTGGGCGCGGTCCGCCAGAAAAAGATACAGTTCGGCCCGGGTGGAAAGGCCGCGCGTGCGGGCGTCCAGCAGGATGGGCCTCAGGCTGCGGCCCAGAAGGCAGCCGCCCGGCTCACGGGTGAGCAGAGGGTCGTGCCCGAGGCCTTGCAGATGTTCGGCCAGCAGACGCTGGGCTGTGGACTTGCCCGAGCCTTCTATACCTTCAAAAGAGATAAACATTCTTCCCTCACCGCTTTTTTGCGGCCCTTGGCGGACGCCGCCCCCGCTTGCGAAGACTCCGGAGATTCCGGGGTGCGCGCGGCCCGGTACAGCGGCCGCCCCAAGGTAGCCTGCCAGGACGTCCAGTCCTGGCCTTCCTCCCCCAACTGTTCGAACAGGCTCCGGCACTGGGCCATTTTGGCGTCCAGATTGTCGGCATAGTGCAGTGCCATGGCCTCGGCCGTGTGCGGCGGACGCACCGCGCCGAACTGCAATTCGCCGTGATGGCTGAGGATGAGGTGCTTCAGATGGCGTTGCAGGCCCTCGTCCAGGCCGGATTTATCCAGATGCGGGGCCAGCATCTCCACGCCCAGCATGAGATGGCCCAGCAGGCGGCCTTCATCCGTGTAATCATTGGCCAGACCGCCGGAAAATTCGCGAATCTTGCCGAAATCGTGAAACAGGGCCCCGGCCAGCAGAGCCTGGCGGTCCAGTTCGGGATACTGGTCCGCAATGCGGCGGCAGAGCTTGAACACGCTCAAGGTGTGCTCCAGCAGGCCGCCCACATAGGCGTGGTGCACGCCCTTGGCCGCCGGGCAGACCCGGAAAGCCGCGCGCAATTCCTGATTGTTGAGCACGGAAAGCGCCAGCTTGCGCCAGGGCGCGTGGCGAAATTCCTCTTTGCAGAGGGCCAGCAGTTCGCCCAGCATGTCGTCCAGGGAAAAGGGACTGGCGGGCAACAGGGCGGCCTGGTCCACCGCCGCGCCCTCCTCCTCGGAGAGTAGGCGCAACTGCTCCACCGTAAGCTGGACCTGATCCCGGTACAGACCGGCGCGGCCCTCGGCCCAGACTATGGAGCCCACGGGAATCTCGCTGAACTCCGCGCTGAGCGGGTGCCAGATCTTGGCCTCCAGGCTGCCGCTGGCGTCGGCCAGGGTCAGCCGCCAGTACGGTCCGTTGCGCGACTGGCCCTGGGCCGCCTGGCTGACCACGAACAGGCCGCGCGCTTCGGAGGCGGGACCGATGTCTTTGACGTAACTGCCTTTTTCCATATAGTATCCGCTGTCGCGCACGCCCGGACCGCATGGTCCGCCGCGGCGCGCTGAATGACGATTTTTCCCCGCGCCGCGCTGGCTTGCGCGAGACGGTACGTCTTTACAGATTCCCTTCTTTACGAGGTATTGTCAAATGGATGTTCTGCTGACCAATGACGACGGCATCCGCGCTCCGGGCCTCCGGGCCATGTACGCGGCCCTGCGGGAAGCCGGGCACAGCGTGCGCGTGGTGGCTCCCATGCGCCAGCAATCCGGCGTCGGGCACTCCCTCACGGTCTTCGAACCGTTGCGGGCCATGGAATTTGAAGAACCCGGCTTCACAGGCACGGGCATTTACGGCACGCCCACGGACTGCGTCAAGCTGGCCCTGGCCTGCCTGCTGCCGCACAGGCCGGATATGGTCATTTCCGGCATCAACGCCGGACCCAACGTGGGGCCGGACATTCTTTACTCCGGCACGGTGGGCGCGGCCACGGAAGCGGCCCATGAGGATCTGCCCAGTCTGGCCGTCTCCTACGACGACCATCAGGGCTGCGCCGACCTGCTGCCCCAAGCCCGGCACGCCGTGGCCCTGGCGGAGCGCATCGACTGGACGCGCCTGGCCCCGCGCCGGGTCATCAATCTCAACTATCCGGCGGGCGCACTGGACCAGGCCAAAGGCCTGCGGGTCTGCCCGCAGACCAGCGCGGTCTGGAAAAACGTCTATCTGGAACGCTTCGATCCGCGCGGCGCGCCCTACTGGTGGCTGGAAGGCGAAATCCCGGCCCATACCATCAACGCCGGATCGGACAAAGACCTGCTCAACCGGGGCTACATCACCGTGACGCCGCTCTGCTTCGAATTCACGGACCAGACGGGCCTGAAAAAGCTGGAAGGCATGGAGCTGAGCTGAGACGCCCGGCCCACGGGATCGTCCGCGCAGTAGTCGTACAAATCGTCGTCGCCGCGCCGCTTCCGCCACGGGAAAGGCGGGCCGCCGCCCAGCCGGAAAGCATTCCCCTTTGCGCTTTTCCTCCATATGGGATATGTGGTAGTTCTGACCGTTTTTCGGCCGGTGGGAACCTCTCCCGGCCATACCGCAAGTAAAAAAGGAGGAAGTCATGCCTCTTATGGGACCCAAGGAAATGTTCGCCGCCGCCTACGCCGGGCGCTACGCCGTGGGCGCGTTCAACGTCAACAATATGGAAATTGTCCAGGGCATCATGCGTGCCGCCTCGGAGGAAAAATCCCCGGTTATCCTTCAGGTTTCCGCCGGAGCCCGTAAATACGCGGGGCAGACTTACATTATGAAACTGGTGGAAGCCGCCCTGATTGACGATCCGTCCGTGCCCGTGGTGGTTCATCTGGACCACGGCCCCAGCTTTGAAATGTGCAAGGACTGCATTGACGGCGGCTTCACCTCGGTGATGATCGACGGATCGCATCTGCCCTATGAGGAAAACATCGCCCTGACCAAGCAGGTAGTGGATTATGCCCATCCCAAGGGCGTCTGGGTGGAGGCCGAACTGGGCAAACTGGCCGGTGTGGAAGAGCACGTCAGCTCCGCCGAGCACGTCTACACCGACCCGGACGAGGCCGTGGACTTTGTCCGGCGCACGGGCTGCGACTCTCTGGCCGTGGCCATCGGCACCAGCCACGGGGCCTACAAGTTCAAGGGCGAGGCCAAACTGGACTTTGCGCGCCTGGAAGCCATCAGCGCCAAGCTGCCCGGCTATCCGCTGGTGTTGCACGGGGCCTCCAGCGTGCCGCAGGAATTTGTGGAGCTGTGCAACAAATACGGCGGCCAGGTGGGCGGCGCCAGAGGCGTGCCCGAGGACATGCTGCGCAAGGCCGCGGGCATGGGCGTGTGCAAGATCAATGTGGATACGGACATCCGCCTGGCGCTCACGGCCTCCATCCGCCAGTTCCTGGCCGAGCACCCGGAACAGTTCGACCCGCGCTCCTACCTGACTCCGGCCCGCGAGGCCGTCAAAAACATGGTGGCTCACAAGATCCGCAACGTCATGGGATCTTCCGGCAAAGCATAAACCTCTTCGCACACAAGGAGTGCAACCATGCCCGTCAAACTGGGAATGAACGGCTTCGGCCGCATCGGACGCTACCTGCTGCGCCTGCTGGCCGACGATCAGGATCTCCAGATCGCGGCCGTCAACGCCCGCGCGGATAACGCCGCCCTGGCCTATCTGTTCAAGTATGACTCCACCTACGGCGTTTTTGCCGGTGAGGTGGGGCACGATGACGACGGCATTATTGTCAACGGCCGGCATATCGCGGTGACCCGCTGCAAGGCGGGCGAATGGGAATGGGAACGCCTGGGCGTGACCCTGGCCGTGGAAACCACGGGCACCATCAAGGACCGCGAGGGCCTCTCGCGGCACCTGGACTGCGGAGCCAAAAAAGTGGTGATCTCCGCGCCGGGCAAGGGCGTGGACGCCATGATCGTCATGGGCGTGAACCAGGACATCTACGACCCGGCCAAACACGCCATCATCTCCGCCGCCTCCTGTACCACCAACTGTCTGGCCCCGGCGGTCAAGGTCGTGCATGAGAATTTCGGCTTCCGCCACGGCCTGATGACCACCATTCACTCCTATACCATGAGCCAGCGCATTCTGGACGGCTCGCACAAGGACTGGCGGCGCGGCCGGGCCGCAGCCGTGTCCATGGTGCCGTCCAGTACGGGCGCGGCCAAGGCCGTGGGCGTGGTCATGCCGGAGCTGGAAGGCAGGATCAACGGGATGTCCGTGCGCGTGCCCACCTTTGACTGTTCGCTGGTCGACCTGACCTGTGAAGTGGAAAAAGCCTGCGACGCCGAGGCCGTCAACGCGGCGCTCAAGGCGGCCAGCCGGGGCGCGCTTTGCGACAACATGGGCTTTTCCGAGGAGCCCCTGGTTTCCATCGACTACAGAGGCAGCACCTACGGCGGCGTGGTGGACGCCCTGTCCACCCAGGTGCTGGATCAGAGCATGGTCAAGCTGCTGATCTGGTACGATAACGAGGCCGGTTTCACCAACCAGCTGCTGCGCCTCCTGCGCATGGTGGGCAAGGACTGCTGATCCTCCCCCCGTTTTTTGAGGTTAAAAACCCCGCCTGTCCAAGACAGGCGGGGTTTTTGACTTGTACCGCATGACGGCGCGCAGGCGCGGGGAGGAAAAATTTGCCGCCCACGCGCCGGAAAATCCGGGCTTTCCCTGTCCCTTCTCCAAAAACATAAAAAATACAGCAGGATGTCGGCAGGAAAAATTTTCCCGCCAGGCCTAATACATCGATCCGCAACGCCGATAGGATTACAGGGGCGGAAGGACGCACGGACGCGTCGGCATTGGGCGCCGCCCGGGACATACAGCATTCATGGAGGAATGTATGTATATCAACCACAATACGATGGCCTCCAACGTGGCCAACACTCTCACATCCCATTACGGCAATCTGCAAACCTCAACCCAGCGCCTGTCCTCAGGCCTGCGCATCAATTCCGCGGCTGACGACGCGGCCGGTCTGGCCATCCGCGAATTGATGCGCACCGACATCGCGTCTCTGCAACAGGGCGTGCGCAACGCCAACGACGCCATTTCCCTTATTCAGACCGCCGACGGCGCCCTGGGCGTCATCGACGAAAAGCTGATCCGTATGAAGGAGCTGGCCGAGCAGGCCGCCACCGGCACCTACGATTCCACCCAGCGTCTGATGATTGAGTCCGAGTATCAGGCCATGGCTTCGGAAATCACCCGGATCGCCAACGCCACGGATTTCAACGGCATCAAGCTGCTGGACGGCAACCTGTCAAGCAGCGCGCACGTCGGCAGCGGCATGTCGTCCACCGGCAAGTTGAAGGTCCACTTCGGCACGGCCAACGACTCGGCGGAGGACTACTACTACATCCAGATCGGCACGAGCACCGCCTCGGCTCTGGGCGTAGGCAACGCCGCCGCCACAAGCGCCAAGGCCTACACGGTTTCCACCCAGGCGGCCGCGCAGAAAGCTCTGGTAGGCCTGAACGACGCCGTGGTCTCCAAGGACAAGATCCGGGCGCATCTGGGCGCGTTGCAGAACCGCCTGGAAAACACCATTTCCAACCTTACCACCCAGGCCGAGAATCTGCAGGCGGCTGAATCGCGCATTTCCGACGTGGACGTGGCCACGGAAATGACGCAATTCGTCCGCAACCAGATTCTCACCCAGTCGTCCGTGGCCATGTTGTCGCAGGCCAACAGCATGCAACAGATGGCCATGCAGCTCATCGGCTAGGAAAAACTTCGTGGTGGAGGGAGACGACCCATAACCGGCCACGCGGCAGGGGAGTGCCGCATGGCCGTAACGATGTGAGAGAAAGCCCGGTCCGTAGTAACGGACCGGGCTTTAACATTGATGACAAACCCGGCTTCGCGGCGTTTGCGCCGCCAGCGGTTCGTTTTCGAAAAACTCGCCGGGCGGAGCAACACGAAATCCGCTCGCTTACGGCGGGAATAGATGCCGCACGGTGTGGCGTATCGGGACTACTGGCTTTTGTACATGCCGCGTCATCCAAAAACGCAAAACCGCAATGTGCTCCCCTCTGAAAGGCAAAAGCCCCTGCCGGAACGACGGGGGCTCATGGTCCGGAGCGACGGCCCGTGTGGAGGAGGATTTATTCCCTGGTTATTTCAATGGTTTTGGCCTGGGGTTGGGCCGGGGCTTTACGTGGAACGGTGACGGTCAGCACACCGTTTTTATGCGCGGCCGTGATGGCGCCTACATCCGCGTCATCCGGCAGAGCCAACACCCGCTGGAAGGAACCATAGACCCGTTCCAGCACATGGCAGTTTTTCTTGTCGTCCGTGCTCTCGTGCTTTTTCTCACCGGCAATGATCAGAGCGTTGTCGCGCACTTCCAGCTTGACGTTTTCCGGCTCCACGCCGGGCAGCTCAATGCTCAGCGCATAGGCTTTCTCGTCGCTGGTCAGATCCAGGCTCGGCAGGATGTCAGCCTCGGCGCGCTGATGCCGCCAGAAGGGCAAAAACTCGTTCATGGCTTCCCACGGCGTCACCATGCCATTGAACATGGTCTGGAAAAAGCTGTCTATGTCGTCGCGCGCGGGCGTCACCGGCAGATCGTCCCGACGGGACGCGGTCTCGCGAGGCGCAAACCAGCGGCGGGGGGAAAAACGCATATTATTCATGGCAAACCTCCTGTGAAAAACATTCTATCCTATGGATAATCATCCCATTTATTATGTCAAGATGCTGTTGAAAAGTTCAAATGCAGGCTGATTGCATCCACTTGCCGACGCGCCGGACTTCCGACGTTTGTTTTGGCACGGATCATGCTTAAGTGTAGGTGCAGGTTTTTCAGGCAATTTTTGCCTCCTCTGACGCCACGAGTCAGAGGAAACAAGGGCCTTCCCTTGACGGCAGGGGCCGCGCCCCTAATGCTTCCGGCCAACGTGCCGAAAGAACAGGCAAGCGTATTGGGAACAACAGCGCAAACCCTGCGAATGCAGGCATTGTGCGGCGGCAGTCCGCAAGGAAGCGGGCGTGCGTAGTGCACCGCCGGGCAGACAGCACATTCATGGAGGAATGTCATGTATATCAATCACAACCAAATGGCCACCAACGTCGCCAACACCCTGACCAGCCATTACGGCAACTTGCAGACCTCGACCCAGCGCCTGTCTTCAGGCCTGCGCGTCAATTCCGCGGCTGACGACGCCGCCGGTCTGGCCATCCGCGAACTGATGCGGACCGACATTGCGGCTCTGCAACAGGGCGTGCGTAACGCCAATGACGCCATCTCCCTCATCCAGACGGCTGACGGCGCCCTGGGCGTCATCGACGAAAAGCTGACCCGCATGAAGGAACTGGCCGAACAGGCCGCCACCGGCACTTATGATTCCACTCAGCGTTTGATGATTGAGTCCGAGTATCAGGCCATGGCTTCGGAAATCACCCGAATCGCCAACTCCACGGACTTCAACGGCATCCATCTGCTGAACGGCAATCTGTCCAGTAGCGTGCACAGCGGCACGGCGATGACCTCCACCGGCAAGATGAAGATCCACTTCGGCACGGCCAACGACTCGGCGGAAGACTACTACTACATCCAGATCGGCACGAGCACCGCCTCGGCTCTGGGTGTGGGCAATCAGGCTGACGCCAACTCCAAGGCCTACACGGTCTCCACCCAGGCGGCCGCGCAGAAGGCCCTGGTGGGCCTGACCGACGCCGTGGTCTCCAAGGACAAGATCCGGGCGCATCTGGGCGCGTTGCAGAACCGCCTGGAAAACACCATTTCCAACCTTACCACACAAGCCGAAAACCTGCAGGCGGCTGAATCGCGCATTTCCGACGTGGACGTGGCCACGGAAATGACGCAGTTTGTCCGTAACCAGATCCTCACCCAGTCCGCTGTGGCCATGCTTTCGCAGGCCAACAGCATGCCGCAGATGGCTATGCAGCTTATCGGCTAGTCCGGGTTGAGGGCGCGCTTCGCACGCGCAGACCACATATCCCCGGAGGGCGTGCCCTCCGGGGATATTTTCATTCGGCTTTCCGCCGCATCCGGCAATATCAGGTGGGGAGGTCAGCCGGGTTGGCCCACACACTCCAGCAAATCATTCTTCAAAGCCCAGAGCAGGGCAAAACGCGCACCTTCGGCACTGCGGCCCGGGGGACAAGCCCGGCGGATCAGCTCATCCGCCCGCGCGGGATGCCGGGCCTGCACCAGCATCCCGCGAAAATCCGCGCCGTCCAGGCAATGTTCCAGACCGGGCCAGGAAATGCAGAATTCCCGCCCGGCCCGGACGCGCTCCCCCCTGGCCGTGGTCCGGACCCAGAGTCCGGGGGCCTCCACGGAGAGCGTCGCACTGGGATGACCGCAAAACAGCTCCCCCAGGCGCAAAAAAGCCGGATGCCGGGCCGTGCGCGCCCGCTCCTCGTCCGCCGGGCTCAGGGGCTCCCGCCGGAGTGCATCCCAGAAGGCCAGCCAGCGTCGGATGACGCCCTCCCAAGTGAAGTTTTCCAGCACGCGCCGCCGGGCCGCGCGCCCCATGCGCTCCCGCAACGGCGCGTCACAGACCAGACGGCGCAAAGCCTCGGCCAGGGCCGGAACATCCACCGCCGTCTGTTGTGCCCGATACATCTGGTGAATGTTGTCGGGCAGGGTCCGGGCGCGACAATCCAGCAAAGGCGTGGCCGCCGGGGCCAGAGTCGGGACCAGAAAACCGCTGGTTTCATGCTCCACCAGGTCCCGGTAGCCGTCCCAGTCCGAAACCACGGACGGCAGCCCGGCGGCTCCGGCCTCCAGCAGGGTCAGACCGAAACTTTCCTGGATATTGTCCGACGGCGACACAAAGACATCCGCCGCCGCGAACAGTTGACGCACATCTTCGGGCGAGGGATCGGGCGCCAGAGTGAGCGGCACCTTCAACGCCCGCGCGGCGGCCTCCAGAGCCTCCGGATAATGGTCGCCGGGCCGCGCTCCGCCGGAGAGCACCAGGCGCGGGCGGGCGGAGGGGACTTCCTCCATGACCCGGCGCAGGGCATAGAGCACGGGCAAGGCGTCCAGCTTGTCGTCCAGACTGATCCGGCCGTGCAGCAAACAGACTGTTTCTTCTGCGGCCAGACCAAAGCGCGCCCTGGCCGTGCGGCGCGCCTCCGGCACGAGTCCGGAAAAGGCGGCGGGGTCCACGCCCAGCGGGATGATCTCCAGCCGGGGCTGTGGCCAGGAAGGGTCCAGATGGTAGCCCTCGCGCAACTGCGCGAAATAGCCTTCCAGTACCTTGGACGCCGCGCGTGACGTGGCTCCGACGGCGTCGCGCATGGTGACGCCGGGCCAGATCTGGGCCAGGAACCGCAGGGCGTAGTCCGCATAGCTGAGGGTGTGGTTAACGCTGGTGATAGGGAAAAGCCGGGGGGCCAGAGCGTTGCGCAGGGAGGTCAGCTCCGGCTGGCCGGCAATGGGGTCGGAAAGATGAAAGCAGTGGTACGGCGTGACGCGCAGCGCCCCGGCCAATTCCTGACGGCCGAAGATCTTCACGGCCTCCCGCGCCGCGGCGGGCAGGTCGCGGCGGGCAGCGAAGGCCGCGCGCAACGCATCCGGGTCGGCCACAAAAAAATGGTATTCCTCAAAGGGGTCAAGCCGGAGCAAAGCTTCCATGAAGCCGACATTGGCCACCTTGCGGCCATAGACCGCGCCGCCTTCCAGAAAGGGATGCAGTGTGCCGAAAATGCCTTCGCCCATGCGGCGCTTCCTCCTGAAATCCCATACTGACGGTCCGGCCTGAGCCAAGCCGGGGTTCAGGCCAACGCGGTCAGGTCATACTCCGTATTCTCAACGATATCGCACTCCACCAGCGCGCCGGGAGTCACGCCGGGGCCGCTGACGTAGGTCATGCCGTCCACCTCGGGCGCCTGGAACCAGACCCGCCCGCTGTGCAGGCCCGGCCACTCCGGATGCGGCGCATCCACCAGCACGGGCAGGCGACGGCCCACGTGGGCTTCCAGCAGACTTTCGCTGATGCCCGCCTGAATTTCCATGAGCGTGGCGCGGCGGCGTTCCTTGACCTCGTCCGGCACCTGATCCGGCAGCGTGGCGGCCGGTGTGCCCTCCTCGGCCTGATAGGCGAAGACCCCCAGATGCCGGAAACGGCTTTCCTCCACAAAACGGCAGAGACTGTCAAAATGCGCTTCGCTTTCGCCGGGATAGCCCACAATGAAGGTGGTGCGCACTGCGGCTTCGGGCAGGATGTCGCGCACCCGCTCCAGCACGCGCCGGGGATCGCCGGCAAAGGGTCGGCCCATGCGGGCCAGCACATCCGGGTGAGCGTGTTGCAAGGGAATGTCCAGATAGGGCAGCAGGGGCGCGCCCGCCTCCTTGATGAAGCGCAGCAGTTCCGGCGTGACGCCGCTGGGGTAGAGATAGAGCAGACGCAGCCAGGCCAGGCCGTCCAGGCCCATCAGCCTCTCCAGCAGGTACGGAAGAGTTTTTTTCCCTCCCGTATCGCCGCCCCAGGCAGTGACGTCCTGGGCCACCAGCACCAGTTCGCGCACGCCCCGCTCCAGCAGGCCGCGGGCCTCGGCCAGCAGATCCGGGGCCGCCTCTGAGCGGAGTCCGCCGCGTATGGAAGGGATGGTGCAGAAGGCGCACTTGTGGCGGCAGCCCTCGCCGATCTTGAGCCAGGCGTAGGACGGTCCGGTGGAGAGCAGGCGGCCGCCGTTACCCGTGACCTTTTCCGGCGGATCGGGCAGACCCAGGGCGTGGGCCAACAGAGCGGGCCAGTCCGCCAGATCCCCCGTGGGCAGCCAGAGGTCCACCTCGGGCAGTTCCCGGGCCAGTTCCTCCGCGCCGTAGCGGCCCACCATGCAACCGGCCACGGCCAGCAGAGGTTTGTTCTTGCAGCGGGCCAGCCGGTTTACGGCGTCCAGCACGGCCCGCACGGATTCGCGCACGGCCGGGGCGATAAAGCCGCAGGTATTGATGAAAACCAGACGCGCCCGGCCCATCTGGGCCACGCTTTTGACGGGCACGCCCAGAGAACCGAGCAGACGTTCGCTGTCCACCCGGTTTTTGGGGCACCCCAGACTCAGGGACCAGACCGTCAGGGCTTTTGTTGCAATGCGCGTGTTCATCGGCGCATACTACAGCGCGCGCGTCAGCTTGTCACCCGGCCCGCGCCGGAGCGTATCCGCCGCGCATCTTGTAAAAATGATAGACAACATGCTATCTTTTTTTCTGTAGCCAACTGCGTTCCTTACAGCGGTCTCTGTCCCGATTCGGCCGCCGCCTCCAAACATGCGCTGAAGGACGGCCTATGAATGAAGAGAGAGAGAGAGAGAGAGAGAGAGAGAGAGAGAGAGAGAGAGAGAGAGAGAGCCTCTGTAATGCCCCGGCGGCGGGATGTTGCGGGCGGGGGGGAAATGGAACCACGCTATATCCGCGCGCAGAGCAATTTTTATGACCAGATCTACGA